>Ga0208981_1000076_pt1 | contig 13055 bp, 14 predicted proteins | sample MedBloCAOM1_M1_FD_187839 | JGI IMG/M metagenome (GOLD analysis project Ga0208981, IMG submission 187839) | Forest soil microbial communities from El Dorado National Forest, California, USA - Mediterranean Blodgett CA OM1_M1 (SPAdes) (version 2) | ecosystem: Environmental > Terrestrial > Soil >... | reverse complement strand
GGCGAGCGAACCCTGGCGGAACCGGCTACCCGCAGTTACGTTGATTCCAGCCTCGGGAGGTGTTGTCTATGCACAACGATCTCAACCGGAGCAGCCGACGACGTACTTTTGAAATTTTCGCAATTATCGTCGCGGTTGCAATAATAGCGGCGTTCGCTGCGACGATCCATCGCGTCGATACGCGACAAATCAGCAGCGATTTACCGCCGGGAACGATTGGGCTGGCCCATCCACACCCTCCGCTCGACAAGGCTCCGGGAGAGGCGGTTAAATAGCTATCTTAGCAAAGCACCGTCACTGGATGCCGCCGAAGCTGCGCTTCGACGAACTGGCCGCAATTTTTTGTGCCGATTGTGAATCGGATCACATTTATCGGTGAAGTTCCGGATCAATGTTTAGTTTACCGGGCGGCGTAAGCCGATTTCAATGTCCGGGCTGGCAAGGCCGCTTGGCGTTATACTGCGCCGACGGCCTTGTTTTTTGCGGATCAAATTCACCCAAAACCTCCGACGGATCGGCCACTGTGATCAGCCGGATTCTCGCAGGCTGGTGATTTGCGTTCCGCGGCGATTGCCTGCTGAATGCATGCCGTAACGAGCCGAAGGAAATTCAGCATGAGTGCCGAACCCCTGCTGACGGCCGATGTCATCGGGCTGACAAAAGTCGCACCGTTTTCGCGCCGCAGCTTCATGACCGCCTCCGCCGCGGTAACGGCAGGCTATACGCTGGCGGCGGGACCCGTACGCGCCGACGTCATCAAGACTGACACCGATGGCCTCACCGCAGGCGATGCGAAAATAAAAGTGGCCGATGGCGAAATGCCCGGCTATTTCGCGCGTCCGAATGGAGTGAGCAACCCGGCGATCGTGCTGGTCGCGATGGAAATTTTCGGTCTACACGAATACGTCAAGGACGTGACGCGGCGTCTCGCCAAGCTCGGCGCGTTCGCCGTCGCGCCGGACTATTATTTCCGCAAGGGCGTCGATCTCACCAAAATTACCGACATTCAACAACTGGTGCCGATCGTGGATTCCAAACCGGACGCTGAGTTGCTGTCCGATCTCGACAGCACCGTCGCCTGGGCCAAGTCGCAGGGCGGCGACACCGCCCGGCTCGGCATCGTCGGATTCTGCCGCGGCGGACGGACGGTCTGGGAATATGCCGCCCACAATAGCGCCCTCAAAGCGGCCGTTGCCTTTTATGGCGCGCCGGTCGATCCGCCGAACCCGCTTTGGCCGAAGAGCCCGACCCAACTTGCCCCCGAGATGAAGGCGCCGGTGCTGGGCCTGTACGGCGAGGCGGATAGCGGGATTCCCGTTGCGCAAGTCGAGGCGCTGAAGGCCGCATTGGCGCAGGCCAGGAAAACTGCCGAGTTCAAGATTTATCCCGGCGCACCACACGGTTTCCACGCCGACTATCGTGCAAGCTATCGCAAGGAAGCCGCCGAAGATGCATGGAGTCAGATGCAGGCCTGGTTCAAGAAATACCAGGTGCTCGGCTGACCGGCATAATCCCCTAAAAGCGCGCGGCGCAACCGCGCGCACGATTGCCCATCCTCAGGCGGCGCAGTGCTTGACTGGACGGCCTTTGGAGAAAACGCCGTCAGCCTATCCGAAGCGATCGCTGTTGCGATGCGGTTTGGACATTTGCTCGATTTCCCAGAGCATCCACACAAAGGCCGTGCCCAGGCCGACGACGACGCCCAAAAACAGCAGCGTCAGGCCCGGGGCTGTGAGCATCTTGACCATCCGTGAACCAATGCAACCCACTAACGCAAACGAAGCAATGCAAGCGGCGTACCAGGGCGCGGCATCAAAGAAACGGCCTCGGTGCTAAATACACCAAGGCCGCATCAATCATCTCAGGTGTGCCGCTCCTCAACTTTATTTGACCGGACCGGATGGAAGTCCGGCGATCGAAGGCGGCAGCAGCATCAGCCGCAGACCTGGACCGGGCGATAGTGCCTGCCGGAGCGCGAGTGCACGCGCCGTTGCACCGTGTAGCAGTCGCCAGTGCCGTATCCAGTGCCGTAATAGGAATCGTTGTAGGCGTAGTCCGGATAGCCGTAGTCGTAGTAGTCCGGATAGCCGTAGCCGTAGCCGTAATCATAGGGGTAGAAGCCGAACCCTCCAAATCGGCGAAATCCGCGGTCGTGGCCAAACCCGCGGTTGAAACCACCTTCATGGAATCCGCCACGGAAACCGCCATCACGGAATCCGCTACTTGCCATGGTTCCACTGCGAAACCCGCCGCCGGCAAAACCACCGCCGCGGAAACCGCTTCCACCAAAACCGCCACCGTGGAAGCCGCCGCCAAAACCGCCTCCACCGTGGAAGCCGCCGCCGCCAAAGCCGCCCCCGCCACCACCGTGGCCGCCGCCGCCAAAGCCGCCTCCACCACCACCGTGGCCACCGCCACCGCCACCGCCACCACGTGCCAAGGCAACGTTCGGCGCAAGCATGCCAACCGAGACAGCTGCGACTACGGCTATGATCGTTTTGCGCAACATGATTGTACTCCGTAGGATAGATCGCTCCCAGCGACTAGACTCATCCAGCAAAAGGTAGTTTCGGCTTCAGGAGAAGTTAATAGGCGAGCGTCGATAGCGTCTCTAAATTCTTGTTTAATCTAAGAGCGCTTAAGGCCGGAAATGGTGATGGTACAAGCGCCATCGCCGCGCTGACATAACCACAAAACAGCGCATGGATTTCGAGTCGAACTCACGGGAAACAACAAAATGGCGATTTGCGGCAACCGCTGCCGATGCCTTGGTCATTGGAAGCTTGCTTTGGAGCTCAACGATAGGCCGCTTGCAGCCGTGATTGAATCGACCTCACTACAAGGAAAGTCGTGACGATGACCAGCAATGCATCGCGATGGATCTGGCATTAGGGATTGCGCCCATAAACCGAACTCGTTCGCTGGCGAATTTGTTTTGGTCTTAAGCCGCGCAGCGCTACTGCGGCCTTAAATTCGCGCCACGCAATAATACGAGAGCGATCCGATTGATGACTCTAGGAACTATTTCGTCCGGCGCGCTTTGAATCTTGGCAAAGACTCTGGCGCAGGAACAGGCAACACGTGCGCAAGTTGATCGCCTTCGACGACGACACCTTCGACAAACTGAAGCAGTTGGCGCGCGACCGGATGGCGACCATTCAGGAACTGGCGGACGAAGCATTCGCCGATGTGCTCAGGAAACACGGCATTCCCGTCGACCTGAAGGACGCGCTTCGCAAGAGCGCATCGCTCACGAAAACACCGGCGCAAAAGAACGCAAGACCGAGCCCTTCAAGGAAAACGAAATCATAATCACCAAGTGTTCGGCGCCTCAGCCGATCTTCTTCAGGCCTTTCTTGAATCGCGATCCGTTGCCGACGTAGAATTTCGCGGCACTTCCCATCGCCGCGACTTGCGCGGGTTCAAGGGCACGGACCACCCGCGCTGGCGCGCCGATGATCAGCGAATGCTCGGGAAATTGTTTTCCTTCGGTGATTACCGAGCCCGCGCCGACAATGCTGCCGCGTCCGATCCGTGCGCCGTTCATGACGATCGAGCCCATTCCGACCAGCGCGCCGTCCTCAAGCGTACAGCCGTGCAGGATGACGTTGTGACCGACGGTGCAATTCTTTCCGATCGTCAGTGGAAAACCCATATCAGTGTGGCAGGTTGAGTTGTCCTGCACATTGGAGTTTTCGCCGATTTCGATCCACTCGTTGTCGCCGCGCAACACCGCGCCGAACCACACGCTCGCCGAATTCAGCAAACGAACCTTGCCGATTACCGTGGCGGTATCGGCGATAAAGTAGTTACCGTCGCCGGGAAGTTCGGGCGCCTGCCCGTCAAGTTCGTAGATCGCCATGCTTAGTTAGTCTCCTGTTCGCCGAGACTTTGGCACAGCCGCAACGTTCAGGCCAGCAGTCCGGCCGCGCGCAGCGTCATGACGAAAAACGTGCCGGACATCAGGCTCCAGAACCCCGCCAGGACGGTTGCCATCATCACGAATTCGAAGCGGCGGCGTTCGATCCGCGCGCCGCGCAGCGTGTTGCGCATGATGATGAAGGGTGCGGCAAAGACCAGGAACGGCACTGCTGCGAACGTCTTTGGCGCCACGCCCTCCTGCAGCAATCCAAAACCCGGGGGGCGCTGCACCAGTGCCTGATATCCGCTGGCCAAGGCTCCGGCCAGTGCAAAGCCGATGCAAAGGGAGAACAGGGAATTCAACGCATCAGGCGACATCGGAGGTCTTCCGCTACACAAACGACCTCCCCTGCTTCGCAAATTTAGCCCCCTGCCGCCACACCATCCTTAAGGAAAGGTTAATGCAGCGGGCGGGGGAGCGCCGTTCGCACCTGGCTCGCGCGAAATCGATTGCGCGAAATCGTGCGGGAATTCGATGGCGCATGGCATATTCCGAGGTGATTCGGCGTTAGCCTTCTGAATATCCCTCACAACGCTCCGTTCATGACATTATTCTCGACGGCACAGCACATCGCACGCGGTTCGCGCCGGGTTCACCGCGGCCACATGATTCCGATCATGCTGGGATGCGCAGTCACGGCGAGCGCGATTGCTCTGGTCGCCTATTTGCTGTGGCCGACATGGGGACCGGACGCTTCAAGCAGTCCGGCACGCTTGCCGGTGAGCATCGGAGCGACCCTCTTCAACGTGCCGACCATGGCGATCCGGATGAAAATCCAGCGCCACTCCGGGCCGCAGGAACGCGTCGATCTCAGCTTCGCCTTTCCTTCGCTGGAGGCTCCCGACGCGCCGAAGCATGTCAGCGCCGATACTGTGGAGGAAGCGGTACAGCCGATCGACCGGATTTTTCTGTCGATAGCGGCGCATCACGACACGCTGGCGCCGGATACCCGCGTTCGCACCATTTATCCGCGCTACCTCGAACGGGCCTCGATGCCCGACCAAGACGGATTGACGATGCGCGCATTTCGCGACGGCACGCCTTACAGCAACGAAGACCTGTTTTTTGCGAGTACGCCGGACCTCAACGCACGCTGCACGCGCGACGCTTCGACGCCCGGGATGTGCCTGAGCGAGCGCCGCATCGACGGCGCCGATCTGACGTTTCGCTTTCCGCGGAGCTGGCTGGCGCAATGGCGCGACGTGGCCAATGCCATGGACCGCCTGACGGTGCAATTGCATGGGCCGAAGGGATGATCGTCATCCCCGCGTAACGGCTTCGCCGTTATCGCTGGAGGTGCAAGCCGGATTCGGCGAGCCTCGAAGGAATGACGTTCTGTGCACGTGGCCTTTCCTTCGAGCCGCGCAAGTCAGCGGCGCAATTGTGCCGCCGATCGCACCTCACGGGTGAACGCAAGTTGCGTTCATCGCGGGGATAACGGTGGAATGTGCGGAAACCGAGTACCGCTCAGCCCTGCTCGACCAGATCGTCCTCGAGGATCGCCATCTGGAACTGGAATGAGCGGTCGTCGTCTTCATCGTCGACGAACAGCACGCCGATGAATTCCTCGCCGATATAAACCTCGGCCGAATCGTCCTTTTTCGGCCGCGGCACCACGCGAATTTTCTGATTGCCGAACAGGCGCTTGAGATAGGCGTCGAGTTTCCTGACTTCCTGAACGTCCACGGCAGTCTCCAATACGATTTTAGGTTTCGGGAAGTTTTAGGACGAGACGAAGCGAACTGCTAGCCCAACTTGCAGAAATCGTCCATGCGGTTCAAAGGGCTTTTATTACTTGCGCGCATTCTGATCGCAAAACCGGCACCCACCCCCGGATCAAGTCCGAGGGGCATGCTTTTGCGGAATTCGCGCTGGAAATCAAAGTCCGATCGCGTTGATCATTTGATCCATGGTGCGTGACGGCTCGGCGCAGCCGGCCTCGCCGACAATCTTGGCGGGAACCCCCGCTACCGTCACGTTGTGAGGCACGGGCTTCACCACCACGGAGCCAGCGGCGATGCGGGCACAATGGCCGACCTCGATATTGCCGAGAATCTTCGCGCCCGCCCCGATCAGTACGCCGTGGCGGATTTTGGGATGGCGGTCCTCGTTCTCCTTGCCGGTGCCGCCAAGCGTGACGCCGTGCAGGATCGAGACGTCGTCTTCGATCACAGCGGTCTCGCCGACGACGAATCCGGTGGCGTGATCGAGGAAGACACCCCGGCCAATCCTGGCTGCGGGATTGATGTCGGTCTGGAATACCGCCGACGAGCGGCTCTGCAGATAATACGCAAAATCCTTGCGGCCTTTTTTAAAGAGCCAGTGCGCTAAACGATGAGTCTGGAGCGCATGGAAGCCCTTGAAGTAGAGCAGCGGATCGATGAAACGCGAGGTCGCGGGATCGCGGTCGTACACCGCCACCATATCGGCGCGGAAGGCATTGCCGAGATCCGGATCGTCGCGCAGGGCCTCGTCATAGGTCTGGCGGATCAAATCGCCCGACAGCGCCGAATGATCGAGACGCTCGGCGAGGCGATGCACCACCGAGTCCTCGAGCCGTTCATGATGCAGCACGGTCGAATAGATAAAGGAGGCTAGTTCGGGCTCGCGGCGAACGATGTCTTCGGCCTCGTTGCGCACGCGATCCCAGATCGGATCGAGCGCCGCCAGCTTCGCACCCTGCGGATTGATCTGATGCATTGCCATGTGCTGCTCCCGCAACTTCGATTGTCCGTCATGCATTATAGCACGACTGGCGGACTGCTGTCCTAGCGCGTGCGCGCAAAAATCGGCAAAGGTGAACGTCAGCTTTAGCTTGAAATGCGCACTAAAATATTGAAGCAGCACATTTTCTTTACGCCGGCCGAAATCCGCCTCCCCCGAACGCGTTGGCTCAAAGTGGTCGGGAATTCCAGGAAATCAAGCGGCCGAGCATCGAACTATTGGCGGATTTCCGCCTGCCAACCAATCCGGGCATGGTGACCGGAAAAGTGGGGAAACCGCATCAATACGCAGATTTTGCGCGCGCCTGGCCGACCCAGCCGGGGTCTGGATGTCAGCCATCGCCATGCCCCTGATGTTGATCGCGCCGGCACTGTGGAACGGCTATCCGCTGCTCCAGTGGGGCACCGGCGGCTATCTGGCCCGATGGCACGAAGGCTATCGCTTGTCTCGATGCTGCTGGTCATGGGTCGCAACGTTTGCGGTGCTGATATCACTAGTCAGGCATTTCGCCGATGATGAGCCGCGCGACAACTCACTTTCGTTGTGAGAGAAAATCCAGCACGCCCGTCTTGTAAACTTTATCGCCAACCGCCCGCATGTGGTCGCGGTTGGGAATGTCGAGCACCTTTGCGCCCGGGATAATTTTTCCAAGCGCTTCCGCCGAGCCCGCGATTTCGTCCGAGGTGCCGACCGCGATCAGCACGGGCACGGTGATGCCAGCGGCTTCCTCCCTGGTCATCAACCGCCGCGAGCCGCGCAGGCAGGCCGCCAGTGCCCGGCGGTCGGAGCGGGTCTGATCCGCGAAGGCCCGGAACGTCCGTCCCACCGGATCGGTCACGTCATCCAGCGACGACGCCTCCAGCGCTTCCGCGACGTTTTCGCCCGGCCCGCCGCCCTCGATCAGGCCAATCCCGATGCCGCCGAAGATCGCCGAACGCAACCGCTGCGGCTGGCTCCGCGCGAGCCAGGCCGTCATCCGCGATCCCAGCGAATAGCCCATGATATCGGCGCGCTCGATGCCCAAATGATCCATCAGCGCGCTGACATCGGCAGCCATGGTGCCGATGTGATACGCTTCCGGATCGTAGAGTTTCGCGGAATCGCCATGGCCGCGATTGTCGAGCGCGATGACGCGGCGGCCGTTTTTCTTCAGCTCGGAAACCCAGGTCGGATACACCCAGTTCACGTTCTTCGTTGACGCAAAGCCATGCACGAGAAAGATCGGATCCCCCTCGCCTTCATCGAGGTAGGCAATTTCAACAGCGCCGTTATGAAAACTCGGCATCGGTCATTCCGTATTTTGGGAAAAACTCAGTGATCGAAAGCTGGCCGTAAAACTAGCCGTGTACGCCGACGATCGCCATAGCCGGTGGAGCCGCAGCCGCCATCTGCTTTTGCAACCGCCGGGCTTTCTTGCGAAGCAGCCACGACATGGTAAGGCGTTCGGTGGTGGCCTTGATCGACGACAAAAAGCCGAACAGCGCCAGCAGCGCGCCGAATAGCCAAAGCGTGAGATCGAACGCACCGGCCGCCAGCAGCAATGCGCCGCGGCCCAGCAGTTTGAGGATCGCGCGGGTCTGGCCGCCCTTGGACTCCGCGAGCCGGACGGCGCGAGCGACATCTTTTGGGCCTTCGGCTATTTTCAGCGTATCGAGCGCGCCGCGCGTGCCGGCCTTCTCACCGACGCGTCCGACGTCCTTGACGAGACGGACCAGCGCGCCGGCTTTCTCGGCCCGAAACGCCGCCTTGATCGCGGTAATGGTCTGCCCCGGCCGCATGACCGAGCCGGACGCGACCGCATTTTGCAGCATCGGCGCGTCAACCATGTCGCGCGCCGAGCGGCCGGCCCATTGCGTAAGCCCCTCGCCCAGCCGCCCGACCTTGCGGGCATCCTTGACCAGTGTGAGACCGGCGCGCACCGGCGCCACGCCGCCGACAGAGGCGTAGGTCGCCGCCGTCACCACGAGGCCGACGGCCGCGAGGCCCAGCACCAGCCGATCGGTGTCCTCGCCCATGGCGAGGTGCTTGCCTTCGCGCACCACGTCCCTGATGTCGCCGAACACGAACAAATCGCCGGCGACCGTGCCGGACAGGCTTGCGACATCGTCGGCGTTTCCGGTGACAAGGCCGGTAGCGAAGCGTTTTGCGAGATGGGAGGTCGAATTTTCTTTTACGACGGCATCGCTCACCCGCCGCGATAGTTCGTCGCTAAGGGAAATGTTCTTTTCCCTGGCGAGATCGACAAAGCTGTTGGCGAGATCGGCGTCGTTTGCGGCAAGTGCCGCCTCGATGTTCTGCTCGATGACGCCCTGATTGTTCCGCAGAGCAGAATTCAGCTGGATGGCAGAGAGTTCCGCCGGATCGTCCTGCGCTGCCAGAATGGCGCTGGCGTCGCGCGCATGCGGCCATAGCACAGTGAGCGCAATCCCGCTTACCGTCATGACAGCTAGTGCCGAACCGATCCGTGACCATTTCATCCCGAAAAACCCAGTGCTTTCGCTTCCCTCAAAATGTTATGCCGCTTTTAGGACACAACAGCCCCGACGAAAGAAGGGCTTCTCTCGGACGACAAGATTGTGTCGAATTTGCATGAGCAAAATGAGCGGTCGGGGCTCTAGCGGGCTCTGGGAATCAACTGCACCCGCCAGTATGGTGCGCGGCATTTCAACGTGCTGCGCCTCGTTGATTGCGTCCGTCTCCATTGCTATCCAAGGTGAATACTATGTCCGATCATGTCGTTCCGCACTTTCACAATGATGCCGGCGTTCCGCTCATTGAGATCGGTTCGCAGGAGTTCATGTGTGTGGGCGCCAATCCGCCTTTCGATCACCCGCATGTTTTTCTCGATCTGGGCAACGACAACGAGATCATCTGCCCCTATTGCTCGACCCTGTTTCGTTACGCCCCTGACCTCGCCGCTGGCGAGGCCCGGCCGCCTGAATGCGTGGTGAGAGATAAGGTCGCCTGATCGACCGGTGGCCGCTTCACGCACCATCTTCGTCGCTGGTGCCGGGATCGGGGGATTGACGGCGTCGCTTGCGCTCGCGGGACAAGGTTTTCGCGTCGTCGTTCTCGAAAAGGCCGAACGCCTCGAGGAAGCCGGCGCCGGCCTGCAGCTTTCCCCCAACGCCAGCCGCGTGCTGGTCGAGCTGGGATTGCAGCCGCGGCTCGCCGCTCGCGCCGTCATTCCCGACGCCATCAGCATCATGAGCGCGCGAAGCGGCGGTGAAGTCGCTCGCCTGCCGCTCGGCGAAGCCGCCGCCTTTCGCGCGGGCGCACCCTATTGGGTGGTGCATCGCGCCGACCTGCAGGCGGCACTGCAAGCCCACGTCAACGAAAATGCCGATATCGAGTTGCGGCTCGGCTGCCAGTTCGAAGACGCCGTGCCCCATGCCAAGGGATTGACCATCGTCCAGCGCAGCGGCATGACGCGCCAGCAGGAGCCGGCACTGGCGCTGATCGGCGCCGACGGAATCTGGTCCACGGTCCGGCATCACTTGTTTCCGCAGGTGCAGCCGCAGTTCTCGGGGCTGATCGCCTGGCGCGGGACGCTCGACGCCACGCAGTTGCCGCGCGAATATACCTCGCGCCGGGTGCAGCTCTGGATGGGACCGAACGCGCATCTGGTCGCCTATCCGCTATCGGGCGCGCGCCAGATCAACGTCGTCGCCGTAGTGCCGGGGACGTGGAACAGGCCGGGCTGGAGCGCGCCCGGCGAGCCAAACGAAATCAAGAACGCGTTCGCGTCATCGAGGTGGCCGGGCCCCACGCGGATGATGATCGGCGCCGTCGATGACTGGCGGAAATGGGCGCTGTTCACGGTGCCCGATGGCGGCGAATGGGCCACTGGCGCGATCGCGCTGTTAGGGGACGCCGCCCACGCCATGCTGCCGTTTGCCGCGCAAGGCGCGGGAATGGCCATCGAGGACGCGGCGGTGCTGGCCAAATGCCTCGGTGATGGTGTTGGGGAAACCGCCGCAAGCATTCCGGCCGCGCTGAAACGCTACGCGCGGCTGCGCCGCTCGCGCGTTGCGCGTGTTCAGGGCACCGCGCGGCGGAACGGGATGATCTATCATTTGACCGGCCCGGCGGCGTTTGCCCGTGACTTGTTTATCAGGTCGATGGGGCCACAGCGCATGCTTGCGCAACAGAGCTGGATTTACGAGTGGCGGCCGTGAGACGGCCTTGCGAGACTGCGCAATCGTTGACGGTTTGCGCTCAATGCACCGCGCTGCGCGACCGCGCGCCCTTGGCATTTGCGGGCGGCGCAGGTGGTACTGCCGGCGCAGCACCGGCCGCGGCCGGCGGAGACTCCTGGCATTTGTTGCGGTGCCAGGCTTCTTCGGCAAATTTCGCTTGCCCACGCAGCGCGATATAGTCATTGCGATAAGCGAGCTCGGCCACGACCGGACCGGCGACGCCGGTTTCGGCCTTCGCCATCAGGCCCTGCACGTCCGCAGTCCGGGTGGCGAGGCTTTTGCGTTCGGCCTCCAGCTGCTTGCACTCGTAAAGTTCGTATTTGGCAGGATCGGCGAAACCTGCGCTCATGCTGTCGCTCATACCGGCGCAGCCGCCAAGCCCGATGCCCAGCGCGAACAGCGCTATGACAGCGGCCGAGCGCGGCGAAGGCTGGCGGTGGGGAAGCCGAACGATCATGCGGCCTTCATAAATGGACAACATTGAGGTTGCGTAAAGCAGGCGCGGGTGTCGGCATTGAGGCTTTGCTTTGGCTCCCGCGCTCCATTATGGAATAGGCGCGCTTCGGTGGACGAAGTTAATTCCACCTGGCCGGAAAACGCGCTAAGTATCTGATTTGGCGACCAAAGCGGACGTGGCGGAACTGGTAGACGCAAGGGACTTAAAATCCCTCGATGGCAACGTCGTGTGGGTTCGAGTCCCACCGCCCGCACCAATTGACCCAAGCAGGATATACATCCGACGCGCAACGGATCCGCCCACCCGCGATGCAAGCAGCGCTGAGCGGGTATTGCGCACGGAATGTGTATCCCGAAGATCTATTCTTCGATCTTTTCGATCACGCCGCCTGGGCCATCTCCGACACGCGCTCCCATGTCGTGGCCTTGAGGCTTGGCCGGGCTTTCATCCGTGCCGGCTAGGCGACGAGGTTTGGGTGCGGCGCGGCCAGCACCGAAAGGCGATAGGACCCCCCCCTTCTCTTCCAGAGTAGCCATCACTGCGCGTCCGAACGGACTGCCGGGGATGGAGTGGACGTGAATTCCGACATGACGATCTCCTTACTCGCGTGCTGCATTGACTCAGTTAGCTTTTGCTCCGGTCTGCTTCCTGCACAAAGCGTTCGATCAGGCCGGGCCAGCCGCCATCGACATCTTTCCGCATCGAAGCGCCTGCCCGCGCCCATGGTCTCAAACTTGCGGTGGGCGCCTCATCCAGAGGAGCGGCGTCTTCGCCGCGTCTCGAAAAATGAGCCGCGCGGGGCTTCATGGTTCGAGACGGCGCAAGTGCGCCTCCTCACCATGAGCAGCACTCAGAGCAATCCAGAAACAGTTCGCCGCCATGCGGGACTGGATTGCTTCGTCGCTTGCGCTCTTCGCAATGACGAGTCTAACTTCGCGCGTACCGCCGCATTGCCGTGGACGCGGTTGCGTCCGGGCATTCGTATCAAGCCGAACGGTCCCGCTTTCGCGCCCGCCGTCAAATCACGTTCACCCTCTCCCGCCATCGGATAGATCAAATGCCCAACATCGACCGCATCGAAGCCTTTGCCGACGAACTCACCGCGATCCGCCGGGATCTGCACGCGCATCCCGAGATCGGCTTCGAGGAAGTCCGCACCTCCGGCATCGTTGCTGACAAACTGACGCAATGGGGCATCGAGGTGCACCGCGGTCTCGGGGGCACTGGCGTGGTCGGCGTGCTCAAGGGCAAAGGCAGTGGTGGCAAGCGCATAGGCCTGCGCGCCGATATGGACGCGCTGCCGATGGAAGAGAATACCAATCTGCGCTGGCGTTCGACCATTCCCGGCCGCTTCCACGGCTGCGGTCATGACGGCCATACCACCATGCTGCTCGGCACCGCGCGCTATCTCGCGGAGACCAGGAATTTCAACGGCACCGTGCATTTCATCTTCCAGCCGGCCGAAGAAGGTCTCGGCGGCGCCCGCGCCATGATCAAGGACGGGCTGTTCGAGAAGTTTCCCTGCGACGAGATCTATGGGCTGCACAACGCGCCCGATCTGAACCATGGCGAAGTTGCGATCCTTCCGGGCCCGGCCATGGCCGGCGCGGACTTCTTCGACATCACCATTTCTGGCTATGGTGCGCACGGCGCAATGCCGGAGCGCTCGAAGGATGCCGTGGTAATCGCGATGACGCTCGGACAGGCGCTGCAGACCATCATCAGCCGCAACGTCGATCCGCTGAAATCGGCG
>Ga0208981_1000075_pt1 | contig 13283 bp, 10 predicted proteins | sample MedBloCAOM1_M1_FD_187839 | JGI IMG/M metagenome (GOLD analysis project Ga0208981, IMG submission 187839) | Forest soil microbial communities from El Dorado National Forest, California, USA - Mediterranean Blodgett CA OM1_M1 (SPAdes) (version 2) | ecosystem: Environmental > Terrestrial > Soil >... | reverse complement strand
GGAGGCTCTGGCCTCGGCATAGGCGCAGATCGGATCTGTCCCGGTCAGCCCAAGGTCTCGCGCGCCGGCATCGGGCGCGTTCTGCGGGGGCTGGCCGTTGCCCTGACCGTGGCGACGGTGGCAGCCTGTGCCCAGGCCCCTGTCGTCGCCGACAGACCTTCATCATTTGATACCAACAGACAGGCCGCCGCAAAAAAGCATGCCTCATCGGCGAGCGACAAAACCGACAAGCGGGCAGCCGAGACGACGGATGGATCGTATGGGCTTGCCAGCTTTTATGGGCATCAATCGCGGACCGCGAGCGGCGAAAAGTTCAATCCGGGCGAATTGACTGCCGCGCACCGCACATTGCCGTTCGGCACGCGCGTGCGAGTCACGGACGTTACCACCGGCCGGTCTGTGACGGTTCGGGTCAATGACCGCGGTCCGTTCGTTCCCGGACGCATCGTCGACGTCTCGTCTTCTGCTGCCGAAACGCTGGGAATTTCCGGGCGCGGCGTCGCCAAGGTCAAGCTTGACGTCGTGGAATAGCGGGCGCCTGGTCTAATAGCCCGCGGCCCGGTCGAGCGCGTGCTCAAGCGGCAAACCGGCGTCGAAGCGTTCGATCCGGCGCAGGATATTCGCGACCAGCGCGCGCGGATCCGAAGCCGCAGCATTGTGCGGCGTGATCGTCACCTTCGGATGCGTCCAGAGCAGGCTCGTCGCCGGTAGCGGTTCGATTGGAAAAACGTCGAGCGTGGCGCCCGCAAGCGATCCTTCCTCCAGCGCGGCCAGGATATCCGCATCCACTTGCAGCGCGCCGCGCCCGGCATTGATCAAGTACGCGCCGCCCGCCGCGCCGTCACGTCGGAGCTTGCGCAGGAGTGCGAGGCTGAGCACTCCTTGCGTCGCAGCCGTCGCCGGCAACAGACACACCAGTATCTCGGTGCGCCGAAGAAAGGCATCGAGCCCGCCCTCCCCGTGAAACGTTTCCACGTCGGCCAGCGACTTCGGCGTCCGGCTCCAGCCGGCTACGCGAAAGCCCAGCCGACGCAGCGCCGATGCCGCGTCGCGGCCGAGCACGCCGAGGCCCATGACGCCAACCGTCACCTCGTTCGCCGCTGATTGTTCGTGCTCGCGCCAAACGTGCTCGCGTTGCTGGGCGTCGTAAAGGCGCTGGTGGCGGTGATGCATCAGCACATGCAGCACTACGTACTCCGTCATCCGCATGGTGAGGTCTGCATCGACGATCCGCAGGACTGGCACATCCGGCAGGTGCGGATCATCGACGATATGATCGACACCCGCCCCGAGCGAAAAGACTACCTTGAGATGCACAAAGCGCGCGAGCAGCCCATGCGGCGCATGCCAGACGCAAGCGTAAGCGATCTCGCCGGGCTCGCCGACGCGCTCCGGCCACACCCTGATGTCGCGCCGAGGAGCAAGCGTTCGGAAACGCTCCTCCCAGGGTTTCGGATCGAGCCCCGTGACGGCGAGAAGGATCGCGCCCATCAGCGTGTGATGGAGCTCGTGCGCACGATCTCGCTCAGTCGCCCGCGGTTGAGCGCGAGCCATTGCAGCGCGATGATCAGCGGGCCGTTGCGAACTGTGCGGGTGGCAAGCGCGGCCAGCGCAGTATCGATCGGGACGCGCATCGGCGCGGTCTCTTCGTGCTCGGCAGCGGCGCCCGCCCGCTCCGGCACACGCGAGGCGTCGACGACACCGAGGAACATGGTGATCTCCTCGTCGCAGATGCCGGGCGAGGTCAAATAGGTGAACAATTCAACCAGCAGGCCCGGTGCCACGCCGATTTCCTCGACGCATTCGCGGCGCGCAGTCTCGGCGGGCTGTTCGTTCGCCTCGACGTGACCGGCGACGATTTCGACAAGATTGCCGTTCCCATTTGCGAGATGAGCAGCGAGGCGAAACTGCCGCAGCAGCACGACCTCGTCGCGGCCGAGGTCGACCGGCAACACCGCCGCCGCCGGGCCGGAGCGCAGGACGTCGAGCGGCTGCGGCGCATTCTCGTTGCTGCGGGTAACGCGCAATCGCTCATAGCGGCGGAAACCCTCCGCGAGCACCTCGCAGCCGGAGATCACGACGTCCGCGCGATCATCGGTAATCGGATCGTCTGCAGTTTGCGCGAGCCGCGTCATCGCGGCGTCCTTACTGCGCCACCACGCCCACGGGCGCAGTCTCCAAATTGAAGGCGGCAGCCAACAGCGCGCGCGTGTAGTCGCTCCTGGGACGGGCGAAAAGCTCGGCGGCGGCCCCCTCCTCCACCACCTTGCCGTGACGCATGACGACGAGCCGGCTCGCGAGCGCCGCGACCACGCGCAAGTCGTGGGAGATGAACATGTAGGTGAGGTTGCGCCGCTTCTGCAACGCGCGCAAAAGCTCGACGATCTGGGCCTGGATGAGCATGTCCAGCGCGCTCGTGGGCTCGTCGAGCATGACAAATGTGGGCTCCAGCACGATGGCGCGGGCAACCGCGATGCGCTGCCGCTGGCCGCCGGAGAATTCATGCGGGTAGCGAAAGCGGGTCTCCGGATCGAGCCCGACGTCGCGCAGCGCCTGCACCACGCGCTCCTCGCGCTGCGCTCGCGTCAGCTTCGGATGATGCACCCACAGACCTTCCTCGATGATGTCGGATACCGACATGCGCGGCGAGAGCGAGCCGTAGGGGTCTTGGAACACGATCTGCATGTGGAGGCGGAACGGCCGCATCTGCCGGAACGTCAGACCGGCGATCGTGCTCCCGAGGAAAACGATTGGCCCGTCCGACGAGACCAGCCGCAGAATGGCCAGCCCCAGCGTCGTCTTGCCGGAGCCGGATTCGCCGACGATGCCGAGTGTCTCGCCCTGACGTACCGCGATGCTCACCCCGTCCACCGCCTTGATGTGGCCGACGACCCGGCGCATCACGCCGCGCTTGATCGGGAACCAGACCTTGAGGTCCTTGGTCTCGACCACCACCGGAGCGTCGGCGTTGATCGGCGCGGGATCGGGCTTCGGCTCAGCGGCCAGGAGCGCGCGGGTGTAAGGGTGCTCCGGCGCAGTAAAGACCCGTTCGACCGGTCCCGTCTCGACGATCTTGCCCTCCTTCATCACGCACACCGTGTCGGCGAGCTTGCGCACGATGCCGAGATCGTGGGTGATGAAGAGCATCGCCATGCCGAGACGGCGCTGGAGTTCCTTCAGGAGGCTGAGGATCTGCGCCTGCACGGTCACATCCAGCGCGGTCGTCGGCTCGTCGGCAATGAGAAGATCGGGCTCGTTGGCAAGCGCCATGGCGATCATCACACGCTGGCGCTGGCCGCCGGACAACTGGTGCGGATAGCTGGCGAGCCGGGTCTCGGCCTCGGGGATGCCGACCTGGGTCAGGAGCTCGAGCGTGCGCGCACGCGCGGCCTCGCCGGTCAGGCCCTGATGCAACAACAGGATCTCGCCGATCTGCTTCTCGATCGTGTGGAGCGGATTGAGCGAGGTCATCGGCTCCTGGAAAATGATGGTGATGTCATTGCCGCGCACGTGCCGGATCTTGTCTTCCGGCAAGCCCAAAAGCTCCTGGCCCTTGAAACGGATCGATCCGGACGGATGGTGCGCGGAGGGATAAGGCAGCAGCTTCAACACCGACAGCGCGGTGACTGATTTGCCCGAGCCCGACTCGCCGACCAGCGCGACAGTCTCACCTTTCTTGATCTCGAAGGAGACATGGTCGACTGCGAGCATCTCGCGCGAGCCCTGACGGAAGGCGACGGAGAGGTCCGCGATCTCGAGCAGCTTTTGATAACTTGCCTCCATCGCGCTCATCCGAACGTCTTGCGCGGATCGAAGGCGTCGCGCACCGCTTCGCCGATGAAGATCAGAAGCGAGAGCATGGTCGCGACCGTCAGGAAGCCGGAGATGCCAAGCCAGGGTGCCTGAATGTTGGCTTTCGCCTGGGACAGCATTTCGCCGAGCGAGGGCGATCCCGGCGGCAGGCCAAAGCCCAGGAAGTCGAGCGCGGTGAGCGTCATTACCGACGAAGACAGAATGAACGGCAGGAACGTCATGGTGGCAACCATCGCGTTGGGCAGCAGGTGCCGGAACATGATGGTGCGGTTCGACACGCCGAGCGCGCGCGCGGCCTGAATATATTCGAAATTGCGCCCGCGCAGGAACTCGGCGCGGACCAGCCCGACCAGCGACACCCACGAGAACAGCAAGAGGATTCCGAGCAGCACGAAAAAGCCGGGCACCAGCACCGAGGAGATGATCAGCAGAAGATAGAGCGACGGAATCGAGGTCCAGATTTCGATGAAACGCTGGAACAGCAGATCGGTCCAGCCGCCGAAATAGCCCTGCACGGCGCCGGCGGCAACGCCGACGACCGAGGAAATGATGGTGAGCGCCAATCCGAACAGCACCGACAGGCGAAACCCGTAGATGAGACGCGCCACCACGTCGCGGCCCTGGTCGTCGGTGCCCAGCCAGTTGTATTCGAGGTCGCTGCAGCCGGAGAGGCCCTTGCGTTCGACCACCGATTTGCATTGCTCCTCCGTCAAGAGCCAGGTCGGCTTCGATGGCGCGGGTGTGGGCAGGTCGAGATTGTGCGTGTTGTACGAATAGCGGATCGGCGGCCACAGCATATAGCCGCCCTTTTCGGCGATGAGTTTCTGCAGGTACGGATCGCGGTAATCGGCGGCGGTCTCGAAATCGCCGCCAAACGCCGTTTCGGGATAAGTGACCACGGCGGGAAAATAGGACTTCCCATCGAAGCTGACGTAAAACGGCTTGTCGTTGGCAATGAATTCGGCGAACAGCGAGATCACGAATAGCACCATAAAGATCCAAAAGGCGACGTAGCCGCGCCGGTTCGCCTTGAAGCTCAGCCAGCGCCGGCGGTTGAGCGGCGAAATCGCAAGACGATGTCGCTCCGGGAGGACGCCGAGCCCCATCGGCGTCTGCGCCGTCGTCTCCGGGACCGTGATAGTCGTGCGGTCGTCCACCTCACACCTCCCGCGTTTCGAAGTCGATGCGCGGATCAACCCAGGTGTAGGTGAGGTCGGAGATCAGGTTCACTAACAACCCGACCAGCGACATGATGTAAAGCGTGGCAAACACCACGGCATAGTCGCGGTTGAGCACGCTCTCGAACCCGAGGAGGCCGATGCCGTCGAGCGAGAAGATCGTCTCGATCAGCAGCGACCCGGAGAAAAAGGCGTGCACGAATGCGCCGGGAAAGCCGGCAATCACGATCAGCATGGCGTTGCGGAACACGTGGCCGTAGAGCACCTGGCGCTCGGCGCAGCCCTTGGCACGAGCCGTGAGCACATACTGCTTGCGGATTTCGTCGAGGAACGAGTTCTTGGTGAGCAGCGTCATTGTGGCGAATGCCGCCAGCCCCATGGACGTGATCGGCAACACGAGATGCCAGAAATAATCCAGCACCTTTCCGGACAATGACAATTGCTCCCAGTTGTCGGAAGTCAGACCGCGCAACGGAAAAAGATTGAAGAACGAGCCGCCGGCGAACAGAATGATAAGCAGAATCGCAAACAGAAATCCCGGGATCGCATAGCCGATGATGATGGCGCCCGACGTCCAGACGTCGAACTGCGAGCCGTCCTTGATCGCCTTGCGGATGCCGAGCGGGATCGAGATCAGATAGGTCAGAAGCGTCAGCCAGATACCGAGCGAAATAGAGACCGGCAGTTTTTCCTTGATCAGTTGCAGAACGGTCGTGTCGCGAAAATAACTCTTGCCGAAATCGAACCGCGCATAGTTCCACAGCATCAGGAAGAAGCGCTCGTAGGCCGGCTTATCAAAGCCGAACTGCTTCTCCAGGCTCTTGATGAATTCGGGGTCGAGCCCCTGGGCGCCACGATATTTGGAGTTCGCCGCGTCGATGCCTGAGGCGCCTCCCGGTTGTCCGCGCATGCCGAGGTCGCCGCCGGGCGAGCCCGAAATGCGCGAGGTGGCGCCAGTATCCGAGCCCGAGAGCTGGGCGATCACGCGCTCGACCGGCCCGCCCGGTGCGAACTGCACAACCACGAACGAGACCAGCATGATGCCGAGCAGCGTCGGGATCATGAACAGAATGCGCCGGATGATGTACGCGCTCATATCGTAGCCGCGTCCGCGCTAGAGGACGTTCCTTGGCGCTCGATGTACAAGTGCGTGCTCATCGGGTAACCGATCACACTCTATCCCCGCTGCTCGAGCTTCGCAGCTTTGTCGCGATCATACCACCAGGTCTCGGGGATGCCTCGCGCGTAGCGCGGTTTTGCCGGTGGCCGGCCGAACATGTCCCAATAGGCGAGCCAGTGAGACGCCTTGTACCAGTGGGGGACCCAATAACGGCCGGTGCGGATCACCCGGTCGAGCACCTTGCAGGCGGTCACCAGACTGGTCCGGTCGTTGGCGGCGACGACGCGTTCGATCAGCACATCGATGACTGGATCCGAAATGCCGGCAAGATTCTGCGAGCCCTTCAGCGCCGCGGCCTGGGAGGAAAAAAAGCTGCGCAGCGAATCGCCGGGGGTGCTCGAAAAACTGAAGCGCTGTATCGCCAGGTCGAAGTCGAAATCGTCCACCCGCTTACGATACTGCACGGGATCGACGATGCGCAAAGTCGCCTCGATCCCCAGCGTGCCGAGATTCTTGATGAACGGCATGTGATGCGGCTGGAACGAAGGCTCATCGAGCAAGAATTCGACGCTGATCCGTTCGCCCTGCGAGGTCACGCGCTTGCCGTCCTTGATCACGAAGCCGGCGTCCTGCAACAGCGCGCTGGCCTTGCGCAGGAGCGCGCGGTCCTGACCCGATCCGTCGGAGACCGGCGGCACGAATGGTTCACCGAACACCTCGTCGGGAACCTTGCCGCGGAACGGTTCGAGCAGCGCCAATTCGTCCGCGTCCGGCTTGCCCATGGCCATCATGGGGGAGTTCTGGAAGACGGAATGGGTCCGATCATAGGACCCGTACATAATGGTCTTGTTGGTCCATTCGAAGTCGAAGGCGTAGATGAAGGCCTCACGCAGGCGCTTGTCCTGGAGCTTTTCGCGTCGCGTATTGAAGAACCAGCCTTGTGCGCCAGAGGGCGTGTCGTCGCGAATGACATCGCGCTTGACGCGTCCGTCCCGCATCGCCGGAAAGTCGTAGCGCGTCGCCCAGATTCGCGAGGTGAACTCCTCGCGGAACAGATAACTTTTGCTGGTGAACCCTTCGAAGGCGACATCGCGGTCGCGGTAGAACTCGTACCTGACGACGTCGAAATTGTTGGTTCCGCGCGACACGGGCAGATTGGCGCCCCACCAGTTCTTGACGCGCTCGTATTCGATATAACGCCCGGCATCGAACCTTCCGACCTTATAGGGACCGCAGCCCAGCGGCGCTTCGAGCGTGGTCTCGTCGAACGGACGGCCGGAGTAATAGGTGCGGGAGAAGATCGGCAGCGAAGCGACGAACAGCGGCACGTCACGGGCCCGGTTCAGCGCAAACCGAACCAGCAGTGCAGAGTCATCAAGGGCGTTCGCCCCGGCGAAATCGCGCAGCAACTGCTGGACGATCGGGTGACCCTTGTCCTTGAGAATCTTCAGCGAGAACGCGACGTCGTGGGCGGTGAGCGCGCTGCCGTCGTGGAAGGTGATACCGGGCCGCATGAGGAAGCGGTAGGTGAGCCCATCCTCCGATATCTGCACCGCGCCCGCGGCGAGCCCATACATGGCATCCGGCTCATCCTCGGCGCGCGCCATCAGGCTGGCGAAGGTACGCTCCATGCCTTGCGCGCCGTCACCCTTGAGGATGAAGCTGTTGAGCGAGTTGAAGGTGAGAAAGTTCTGATTGAAGGCGCGGGTCGGTCCGATATGGGAAAACGCGCCGCCCTTGGGCGCATTCGGATCGATGTAGTCGAAATGCTTGAAATCGGCAGGGTATTTGAGGTCGCCGAACGCCGACATGCCGTGCCGCTCGGGGCCTTCCTGCGCCAGCGCGGGCCGCACCATCGCTGATGCGAGCGCGCCGGCGGCGATAACGAGCGTCTCGCGGCGAGTCACATCGCGGAAATCGGTCACTGCCGGGTCCCGGTCCTGGTCGCCCTTTCGGCATCCCACCACCACACCGTCGGGAACGCCGCCGAGGCATATTTCGGCAGCGGATCCGGTCGGCCGAACCGGTCCCAGCGTGCCGTGCGGCTCTTGCCATAAGTGAATTGCGGCACGACGTAGTTGTTCCAGAGAAGGACGCGGTCGAGCGCCTTGGTGACGGCGACAAGCTCGGCCCGATCCTTGGCGAAGATCACCCGTTCGATCAGCGCATCGACTGCAGGGTTCTTGATGCCGATGTAATTGCGCGATCCGGGCGTATCCGCAGCGGGGGAACCCCAGAAGTCGCGCTGCTCATTGCCCGGTGACAGAGATTCCGGCCATGAGGCGATGATGATGTCGAAATCCCAGTTGCGCAGCCGGTTCTCGTATTGGATGTCGTCAACACTTCGCACATTGACATTGATGCCGAGACGATCGAGCGAGGGCTTGTAGAACAGGATGATGCGCTCCGCGCCAGGATCGGCCGTCTGCGCGAGAATCTCGGCGCTCAGTATCTCTCCGGTCTTGATATTGACCTGCTTCTGGTTGCGCACTTCGTAGCCGGCCTCCTTCAGGAGCCGCATTCCCTCGCGCAGATTGGCGCGCACGTTTTCCGGGTTGCCGCCGACCGGATTGGTGTAGGGCGCAGTGAACACTTCCGGCGGCACCTTTTCGCGCACCGTTTCCAGAATTTCGAGCTCCTGCCCTTGCGGCAGACCGGACGAGGCTAGTTCGGTGCCATCGAAATAGCTGTTGATGCGCGTGTACTGGCCGAAGAAGATCTGCTTGTTCATCTCCTCGAAGTCGAAGGCGAAGTTGAACGCGCGCCGCACCCGCGGATCCTTGAACTTGTCGCGCCGGGTGTTGAACGCAAACCCCTGCATGATCCCCCTGTCGCGTATCGGGAATTCCTCGAGCAGGACGCGCTTGTCCTTGACGGCGGGGAAATCGTAGGCGGTCGCCCAGTTCTTGGCGCTGTTCTCGGTGCGCCAGTCGACATGGTCGGCCTTGAACGCCTCGATGGCGACCGTCTGGTCGCGAAAATATTCGAACCGCATCTCATCGAAATTATCGCGACCGATATTGACGTTGAGGTCCTTGCCCCAGTAGTCCTTCACCCGCTCGTAGACGACGGTGCGGCCGGCCACGAACTCCTTGATGCGGTAAGCGCCGTTGCCGAGCGGCGGCTCGAGCGTGGTAGTCCCGACGTCGCGCTTCTTGCCCGCGGCGTCGGTCCCCTCCCACCAATGCTTGGGCAGCACGTTGAGCTGACCCAGGATCACCGGCATTTCGCGGTTACCCGGCGCATCGAACACGAAGGTGACTTCGCGCTCGCCGGTCTGCTCGACTTTCACCACGTGGCGATAGTACGCCGCCATCATCGGGCTGTACTTCTTGAACGCCTCCATGGAGAAGATCACGTCGTCGACCGTGACTGGCTTGCCGTCGTGATAGCGCGCTGCGGGGCGCAAGCGGAAGCTCGCCGACGCAAAGTCCGGCGGATGGCTGACCGATTCGGCAATGAGCCCATAGTCGGTCGAGACTTCGTCGAGCGATGACACCGCCAAGGTGTCGGAGATCATTCCGACGCCCATGGCGATCGAGCCCTTCAGGCCCGAAACGACTTCGTTGAAGTTGTCGAAAGTGCCGAACGCGACCATACGCACGGCGCCGCCCTTGGGCGCCCGAGGATTAACGTAGTCGAAGTGCTTGAAGCCGGGCGGATATTTGAGTTGCCCGAACAGCGACAGCCCATGTTTCCAATCGCGTCCGGCATTCACTGCGGGGCTGGGTTCTTGCGCACGCGCTGCACTGCCGAGGAACGGCACTCCAACGCTGCCAACGACGGGGGAAAGGGCTGTGAGAATGCCGGTGCGAACGACGGATCGACGGGTCAGGCGCAAGGAGACCTCCGGAGCCATAAGTCCAGATTACGCACGTGTTCGCGGGATTATGTCCCATTTTGGATGGCTGGACACTGACATGTGCGCGACCACCATCACTTTATAGCTAGGACTGCGACAGCGCCTACGCCACGGAACCCGCGCACCCGCGCGCGTTCATTACAAAAACTTAAAGTGCGCGCTCCGCGCGACTGACGCTGCCTAGTGCGGCGGATTTGAAGTTCCTACTATTTAGCCGCGAGCTTGTTTAGGAACTTCAAATCCAAAGACCGTACTAGAATCATAAAGTTGCTAGTGTCACTTTGGTTTCCGAAGCTCGCATCAGAGGGTGCAAGGGCATGCAAACGTCGGAATCGGGACACCAGCCGACTGAGCCGTCTGAATTGCGGCCGACGCACATCACGGCCGGTGGGGACCACCCGGACGAAGGATCGGGGATCACTGCGCCTTCGCAGCACCCGTAGCCTCCGCCGCTTTGGGAAGCGGCGCAGGATTGTCGGACAGGGTGTTGAGGTATGCGATGACGTCGGCGCGCTCTGACCCGCGGGAAATGCCAGCGAAGGTCATGTTGGTGCCCGGAACATAGCCGCGCGGATTGTTGATGAACTGGTTGAGGTCATCGATCGTCCAGTTGCCGCCCTTGGCCTTCAGCGCGCCTGAATAGTTGAAGCCGGCCTCCGAGGCCTTCGGGCGCCCGACAACGCCCCACAAGTTGGGACCCACGAGGGGGCGCCCGCCCTTGGTGAAGGTGTGGCAAGCGGCGCATTTCTTGGCCGAGTTCTCGCCCCGGCCAACCTCGGCCTTGGCGAGCAGTTGCTCGATCGGCTCCTGCTTGTCCTCCGCCGGTTTGGCTGCCCCGCTCGGAGCCTGCTCCGGAACGGCGATTTCGTAGCCGGGCTTGGCCAGCTTCCCAGGCGCGAAGATGGCGCCGGCGGCGATGTTGATCGACAACACGCCCAGGCACGTGGCCAGAACCGCACCGAGAATTTTGTTCAGTTCGAAGGAGTCCATCGCCTCAAGGCTCGCGCGGAAGGAAGTGGATCGAGGGCGGCACGCGCTTTCCGGCTATCGGGCACCGGTCAGCCGCGCTGACGTCTGGCTGTTGGGGCGCGTTCGCAAGCAACACCGGAAGCCCCACTTTTACTGACCGCGCTCCAGCGGCCCCCGCAGGTTGCGGCGGCGCACAAATAGCCGGTTTGCCTCGCCTCTGGCAACCCGTATAACCGGCCAACCCACGATGCATTTTGGCGCGGGCCGGAGCGGCCAAGACGGACCGCAAGGCAGACCGATGGCCAACGTTCTCATTCTCATCCCGGCCCGCATGGCGTCGCGCCGGCTCCCCGGCAAGCCGCTCGCCGATATCGCGGGCGAACCCATGATCGTTCACGTCATGCGGCGGGCGCAAACCGCGCAGCTTGGCCCGGTCGTGATCGCGACCGATTCGGAGGCAATCGCCGCCTGCATCGAGAAGGCCGGCGGTCGCGCCGTGATGACCCGTGCCGATCACGCCTCCGGTTCCGACCGCATCTTCGAGGCGCTGGAAGCGGCAGACCCGCAGCGCCGCGCCGGCATTATCGTCAATGTCCAGGGTGACCTTCCCACGCTCGCGCCGGCGGACATCGCCGCTGCGATCGTGCCGCTCGACGATCCGGCCGTCGACATCGCCACCCTGGCGGCCGAAATCAGCCTGCCGCACGAGCGCACCAACCCGAACGTGGTGAAAGTCGTCGGCACGCCGATTGAGACGCACAGGCTGCGGGCGCTTTACTTCACCCGCGCCGCCGCCCCGTTCGGCGACGGCCCGCTTTATCATCACATCGGCCTTTACGCCTTCCGCCGTGACGCGCTCGCCCGGTTCGTGGGGCTTGCCCCTTCGCCACTCGAGCGGCGGGAAAAACTCGAGCAATTGCGCGCCCTCGAAGCGGGAATGCGGATCGACGTGACCCTTGTCGACAGCGTGCCGCTGGGCGTCGACACCCCCGAAGATCTGGACCGTGCACGCGAAATCCTCGCGGCATCCTTACGCTGAGAGAGCGCGCAAAGCGCCCGCTCGATGGGAAGGCAGCTGCGAGCCCATTGACTTGGACGGTCGGCGTGCGTACCGGAACGGCCATGACGGCCGCCAAGAAGATGGTTTTCCAGGGAGAGCCGGGAGCGAATTCCCACCTCGCGTCGCGCGAAGTGTATCCGGACTATGAGGCGGTGCCGTGCGCGACCTTCGAAGATGCCTTTGCCGCAATCGGCACCGGCGAAGCCGACCTTGGCATGATCCCGGTCGAAAATTCGGTCGCCGGCCGCGTCGCCGATATTCACCACCTCATGCCCCACTCGGGGCTCCATATCGTCGGCGAGCATTTCATGCCGGTGCGCCATCAGCTGCTGGCGCCCAAGGGCGCAGCGCTCGCGGACATCAAGACCGTGGAGAGCCACGTCCACGCGCTCGGTCAGTGTCGCAAGGTGATCCGCAAGCTCGGCATCAAACCGATCGTCGCCGCCGATACCGCGGGTTCCGCGCGCGAAGTTGCCGAGGCGAACGACAAGACGCGCGCTGCCATCGCCACGCGGCTGGCGGCGGACATTTACGGCCTCGACATCCTGGCGCAGGACATCGAGGACGAAGCCCACAACACCACCCGCTTCATCGTGCTCTCGCGCGACGCAAGATGGGCCAAGAGTGACGACGGGCCGGTGGTCACGACCTTCCTGTTTCGGGTACGAAACGTACCGGCGGCGCTCTACAAAGCGCTTGGCGGTTTCGCCACCAACGGCGTCAATATGACCAAGCTCGAAAGCTACATGATCGAAGGCAATTTCTTCGCCACCCAGTTCTACGCCGATGTCGAGGGCCATCCCGAACAGCGCAACCTGGTCTTCGCGTTCGAGGAGCTCGCCTTCTATTCGAAGGAAATGAAGATTCTGGGCGTCTATCCGGCGCACCCCTTCCGTCGGACCTTCGCGGAATCGATCGACTGAAATCCTGTCGAAGGTTGCCGGCGTCCGATGCGCGGGAGGCGTCTCAGGCTGCGGCCGAACAATGAACCAGTTGCTTCGGTTCACGGGCGACGTTGCCTCTCTGTTTGCCCTGAAGCGCATGGACGGAGACCGGGGCGGCGCTCCGCAGTGTCAGCGCCGCGGAACTTCGTCCGAGCACCACCGATTCGATCTCGGAGCGGTGCAGCCCCATGTCCTTGAGCGAGCGGTCATCGAGCGCGCCCAAGGCGCGGACCGCCCTCCTGCGTTCCAGCCAGGTGTCATAGGCTGCCCACCATTTGCCCGCCGTGGCAGCGAGCAGGCGGACAGGCACGCCGGCCCAGCGTCGCCCTGCCGCGCC
>Ga0208981_1000072_pt1 | contig 13409 bp, 9 predicted proteins | sample MedBloCAOM1_M1_FD_187839 | JGI IMG/M metagenome (GOLD analysis project Ga0208981, IMG submission 187839) | Forest soil microbial communities from El Dorado National Forest, California, USA - Mediterranean Blodgett CA OM1_M1 (SPAdes) (version 2) | ecosystem: Environmental > Terrestrial > Soil >... | reverse complement strand
GAGACATGTCGCTCTCATGCAAAAGCCCGGCGCGGTGGACGCCGGGCGCAATTCCGACTTTGGATTTTCTCCTATACCACATTTTCGGCATTCGGCCAACAACCAACATCCAAAATGCTGTCAAGAGTCATTTGGCGCGGTCTTGCGTCATGAAGTCGGGCTTGCCCGACTTGCGCATTAACAATGCCGATCTCCGGCAAGGCCGAGGCCGGGCGCCGTGATTACGGGCCGCGGCGCTCACCCAGGTTGTGCAAATCGTCGATGTCCAAATCGGTTTTTCCCCCTGCGCTCGCAGCGGCAGCGTCACAGCGATTGGCCGGGATGGCCATGATGGCGGCCTTGACGTCCGGATCCGCGAGCATGCCGGAGATTCGTTCTTCGTCGCGCCATGCCCATTTGCCGCGTTCCAGCCGCGCATAGAGGCGTCCCGTCGCACGATCTGCGAAATTGATGATCGGGATCAGGCGCGCGCATCGCTGCAGAAATTCGACGTTGCGCTCCGGCGCCAGCTCCCTGCCGACATACAGTTCTTCAGGCTTTTGCGCGTGGATATCGATCTTCCTGAACCGGTCGACATCGAGCATGCGTCTGACGTCGAGAATCGTCATTTCTCCATTCCAGCCGAACGCCACGGTCAGGGGCCGGTGGCCTGCCGCCACGCTGTTGTCGAGGAACTCGTAGTGGACCCGTCGTCGCGCATCGAGCGCCCAGGTGAAGAACAACTCGGGCATGCCGGTATAGGCCTCCACATTGTGCGCCAGGAGATCCTCCACCGCCTTGTAGCGGCCGACTTGCAGGCCCCGCTTCCACGCGCGCTCGACCGTCATCTCCGGCGGCGTGATGACGAAGAACATGTAGACCAGGTCGCCGAATCGCGTCAGCAGCCGCGTCGGTTCCCTGCCCTCGGTAAAACTGTCGAAACGAAAGCGATCGATCAGCAGATGGGGCATTTCCCCTCGCGCTGCCTTTATCGCCATATGACGATCGAGCTTCTTGTCGATGATCTCGATCTCGTGTCCCGTCATCGTGCCGGCATATTTGTACGCGGAGCCGAGCGAGCCGTAGTCGAGAAGAAATTTCCGCCAGATGTCCGGGCTGATCAGCGCAAAACTCTCCCAAGGAAATCCGAGTTTATGTGCCAGCGCTCGCTGGAGCGGCCGCATCGTGCTTTTGCCGGAGGCCGACGCGCCCTTGACGTTCATGATCACCGGCCGTTCCTGCGCCGACAATGGCCGGTAACCCTCGCGCAAGGCCGCTTCCTGGATCAAAGGCGCAATGGCCTCACCGATGGCTTCGCTGCCGAAATCGTTGCACACCAGCCTGACCGCAAGATCGGTGAGCAATTCCTTGTCCGCAAACAGCCGGCCCCGCCGGGCCGTGACCGCCGTTGCGATCCGGCTCAAGGCGCGGAAGCACAATCGATCCAGCCGGTTGTCGGCGGCCTGCGCCTTCTTCGACCAGTCAACAATGATCCGTCGTTCCCGCTGCTCAGCTGTCTCCTGAGGTAGGGGCTGTCGCTTCTGCCTTGCGAAACCGAACGGCCAGCGCATCCCGTCCGTCTGATCGGCATCGCCCGCCGGCTTGGGGCGGAGCGAAAATAGATTTGACAGCTCCCGCGCGATGACGACCGACGCGGCGCTCCTCTTCTCCTCGAACAGATGCTTCAGGTCATCGAGACGGGGGTCGATATACTTGTTGAGAATGGTGGACGCGATCTCGCGAAAGTTCCTGCCGAGGTCCTCGTAGTCGGTCCCGTCCGGGACAGCGACGCCGGCGGTCACGCGAACCAGCAGCTCGTGGATGATGAGCCGCTCGGGACGAAAGGCGACAAGGTCCTGGGGAGGCAGGCCGCAATAGTCGCTGAGCTCCAAGGCTTCGGCCAGGCTGGTCGTGACGTTCTCGCGCCGGAAGACGGTTGCGAGCGGCAGAAGCTCGCGCGGCAGCTCCGATTCCAGGCCGGGATGCCAGGCCCCACACTGCGCGGCAGCGGTTCGATCCTCGCTCACGGGTGCTGACCTCATGATCATGGATCAGATATGCAGCCGCCGCGGCCTGTCAATTGCACCGCGAGGAAAGGTTCGCGGCGCCGAACTCGCAACCCACATCTCAACATGCAGGCCTTGCATGGTCACGCGAGACCGGGCATTTGACGCCGTTCAATGCGCGGATTTCTCGCAGATGAACAGGGCGCTGTCGGCGATGCCACCGATTTTGGGGATGCCGGCGAGCACCGCGTCGAGGCCGGAGAGCTTGGCGGCCACGTTGGGCCGCTTCAGCAACCGATAGGCGAGCGCGGACGCGATGTGGAAATAGCGCGTATCGATGATCCTGAACTGCGCTTCGGTCAAAGCCTGCCGGACGTTGCGGTCGGAATAGACCCAGAGGCTCTCCTCGCCCTGATAGAATGTCTTGATGAAGGCGGCGTCGGCCCGGTAGTGCGGCGTCATGAAGAACTCGAAGCTGTTGCTGAGCTCGATATGGAACACCAGCATCGCGCCCGGCGCCGCGATCCGGCTCATCTCCGGAATGAGGTCGGCGAGCGAGCAGTAATTGCCGACCGCCCCCACGCATAGCACGCAGTCGGCGACGCCATCCGCGAAGGGCAGATGATGGGCGTCGGCGCAGACCGACCGCTCGACGCCGCGCAGCTTCTCGACCGCGATGTCGGCCTGGACATAGGTGCGGCTCGGAACGCGCTGCGGATGGCCGCCCGCCCCGATATCGATGACCAGCCTATGCGGCTCGGGATGGAGCTTGTTCAACCGGTCGACGGCTTCCGCTATCTCGCGCCGCGAGCGGGCATGCCAATGATCGACGTCCGTCCAAATCTGATCGATCTGATTGTATTTCTGCCGCACTGAATTCCGAAATGCGGGATCGATGGTCACGGGTATTCCGAGCTTGTGCGGCCTGCTCGCCCCCGAACCGGCCGTCCCAGTCTGGATGTCATGCGCGGGTATCGCACCCTGTTAGTCCCGGCACCACCATAGCACCGAGTCAATCAATTGAAAGACAGGATCCCGCGCAATAGGGTAGCTATCCCCTGTTCTCGCGTCTCGGTGTCGCGTCTGACGCCCCGTCGTCGGTCTTGCCGGCCGACGCCTGGGGCAAATGGGGATAAGCGAGGCTCAGCGCCAGAATGCGCGCGCCGCCTCCACGACCAACCGCAGCTTGGAGCGCTCGTCGGCGTCGCTCAACGGGTTCCCGGCGGGCGGAGCGAGGTGGGCTGATGGAAGGGCGCCAGCCCCGCCAACGGTGGCCGGTCGAGGTCCGGGTTCGAGCGCTATGCCATGGCGCCGCGTCAGGCCGCGGCCTCGATCGCGAAGATCTTCTCGAATTCCACGACACCAAGGAGGCGGGCGACGACTTCGCTTGGTCGCGTCAAGGTGACCGTTCCGCCATGGAGCTTTACCCGATCATTGAGAATCACGAGCAGCCCGAGACCGGCAGAGTCGATCGCCGTCACTCCGGCCAGGTCGACGACGACGCGGCTCGGCTTCGTTTCGCAGACCTCACCCACCAGACTCCGAAAATCCGTGTGATCCGTGAAGCCGAGACGTTCCTGAAGGTCGACCTGGACGCCGTCGACTCGCGTGGTCAGATTGAATTTCATCGGCGCTTCCCCTTTGCAGCTGGATCATGCTCTGACACGTACGAGGAATTTGGCGGTCTCACCCTTCAGGCTGCCGATCGTGGTCCCGAGGTCATCCGCTGCCCACAACACTTCGATGGCGCCGCCGCAGGAAACGATCGCGCCGCGCGTTATCTCGCCGATGCTGGCAGAGACCTCGTCCACCTCGGTCATGACCACGGATACGTTGCGGGCGATATCGGCAGTCACGGCCGACTGTTCCTCGACCGCGGTGGCCACCGAACCCGACATTCCGGCCACGCGATCGATCGTGCCGCGGACCCGCGCCACCGCCGAAACCGCGCCGGTTGCACGGTTTTGAATCTCTTCGATCTTCTGGGTGATCTCGACGGTGGCGCGGGCGGTTTGCGCGGCGAGGCTCTTGACCTCGGTCGCCACAACGGAAAATCCCCGGCCGGCTTCGCCGGCGCGCGCCGCCTCGATGGTGGCGTTGAGCGCCAGCAGGTTGGTCTGGCCGGCGATATCGGAGATGAGCTGAACAACCGCCCCGATCTGCTTGGCGGATTCCGCCAGCTCGCCGATCTCGCGGCTGACGCCATCCGCATCCTGCACGGCCTCGCTCGACGCCGCCGCCGCGCCGGCGATGTTACGCGAAATCTCGGTGATCGAGGACGACATTTGATGGGTTGCAGCCGACAGCGTTGCCAGCCTGGCGCGGGTCGACATGGCGGCGTTGGCAACCGTGATGGAGCGCTTCGATACGGTCTCCTGCCGCTCCGCCGTGCTGGTCGCCCGCTCCCCGATATCGTTGCCGGCGTCGAGCGCATGCTCCACGGCGCCCTGGACGGAGCCCTCGAAAAGGTCGGCGAGCTTTTGCATATCGGCCTTGTGTTGCACCGCTCCCGCCCGCTCCTCGGCGGCCCTTCGGTCGGATTCCAGTCGCGCCCTTTCGACCGCCTTGAGCTTGAATGCGTCCATGGCACGCGCCATCATGCCGATCTCGTCCCCACGGCCGAGTCCGGGCAACACGAGATCGAATTGTCCGGCTGCGATTTCATCGAGCGCACTGGTCATCCGGCGGAGCGGCTGGCTGATCCGTTGGGCAATCAGCAGCGTCGTGGCGAGGGCGATCGCGATCACCAGGCCCGCGATGCCGAGCATCGTCCAAAGGCGCATGGTGAAACTCGAGATCCTGGCGTCAAGCAGACGATCCAGCTCGGCAATGCCGGCCAGCGAAAAGGCGTCACTCGCGGCAAGCGAGCTTCCATACAGCTTCGTAAGGCCCGCAAGATCGACCTTTTGGCGCTTCGTTTCGTCACGAAATGCAGACGCGACGGTCTTCATCTCCGCGGCAAATCCATCTGCGATGCCGCTGAACGATTTCGCCAAGGCATCGAGGTTGCGGCGAACTTGATCGTCCGGGTTTCCCTTCTCGGCGGATTCGAGCGAAGCGATCGCGCCGGCGCTTGCCGCACGGAGCTGACCGAGTTGAATCATCAATTCGGCCTTCTCATCGTCGCTGAAAGCCGGCGCCGCCCTCCCGACTCGTGCCAGCGCGAGCAATGTCCCAAGGCGGTCGACGAATTCCGGTACCTTCGTGGATATGACGTCCATCACGTAATAGCTATCGAGGTCCGGATCGAGCGTGAGATTCGAACCATCGGCAATTTTTGCGAGCAACGTCCGCGCGGCGGCGATCGCCTGTTCGGAGTCCGCGTTGCGCTCGAGCGAACGCCTCGGCCAACCAATTTTGGCCAGCGATTGGGTGAGCGCTTTTGCGGCCTCTTCCGTCTCCATCGCGGCATCGAACCGCTTCAATTCATCCAGCTTAGGATCGCCGGCGAGGTGGCTGGCGGGCGTCGCTTTCGGATCGTTCGACGCCGCGATCAATGACATCAAGACCGGCCAGGTGCCCCGCAGATAGACGATCCCATCTCGCTCTTTTTGGGCGAAATTGATGTCCTTGAAACTCTGCTGGACGAACAGCCAGGCCAGCAGCGAGACCGGCACGAGAAACAACCCGACGACCAGCGCGAGCTTCGTCCGGATGGAAAAATTGTCGGGGTTCATGAGGGCTCCGTCACAGGCCTGCTCAAGCAGAAAAACTTTGACGCCGCGATTACGGTCATTCGTAAAGCGATAACGTTGGGGCAGCAAAATGAGCCGACGGCTTGTCCACGTCGAGATTCGTCAGGGACGGAATCAATATGTAGATGCGCCCTTAGGGAAGTATTAAGGGCGGGCGCTATCCGACCGCCGCAGGTGGAAAGATTGAAAACGCCTCATAACTGACCCTTATGGGTATTCGTAGGTCGTGCATGCGACGACGTTTTACACGCGCGCTTGGGGCATCCGCGGCCATTGCGGCTCGGCACCATGTGATTGGGTCGCTTCCCGTCCAAGTATTGCATTTTTACCCGGCGGCCTTCGACATTGAGGGCGCGGCAATCCAACATTTCGGACCGGCGCATCGAGCGAACCGCGGGTTACAGCCCCGGCCAGCTGGCTTGCGCAGCCGCGGCCGGGCCGTGCTAACGTGGCGCCCCCCGCCACGGAGACCCAGCATGGCCAAGTTCACCTACGACCACATCCATCTGCGCAGCCCCAACCCGGAGGCCACCGCCCAATGGTATGAGCGCATGCTCGGCGCCGAGGTGGTCCGCACCATGCAGCAGGGCAAGCCGCGCATCGATCTCAAGCTCGGCGGCGCCAATGTGTTCATCGCGCCGGTGGCGGCCGGCGACGGCGTCAACCCGCCCCCGGTCACGCCCTATCAGGGCCTCGATCATTTCGGCCTCACGGTGAGCGGCATCGACGCGGTCGTGGCCGAGCTCAAGGCCAAGGGCGTCGAGTTCACCCGCGAGCCCACCACGGTGCGGCCGGGCACGCGCGTCGCCTTCCTGCGCGCGCCCGAAGGCGTCTCGATCGAGTTGCTCGACCGCAACGCTTCGTGAAGTCGCGCCGTCATGGCCGGGTGTAACCGTCCGAAGAACGGCGTCGCTTCGCTTGCCTATGGTCCCGGCCATCCACGCCTTTCTTCCTGAGCGCCGAGAAGACGTGGATGCCCGCGACGAGCGCGGGCATGACGAATGACTGTCCCCTTTGACGCAGGCCGGCTTGCGCTTGCGTCCTCCACACCTTCGAGACCTTCATGCTGCTCAGCCTCGCCGGACGCCGAATTCACTATGACCTCGTCGGCCCGCCCGGGGCCGGCGCCGTCTGCTTTGCCCATGCGCTCGCCGCCGACAGCGGCATGTGGGCCGAGCAGGTCCCCGCCCTCATCGCCCAAGGGTGGCGCGTGCTGCGGGTCGACATGCGCGGCCACGGCGGCAGCGCTCCGCCGGACACCGACACGACGCTCGACGAATTGGCGGGCGACATCGCGCAAGTGATCGACGTGCTCGGGATCGAGCGGGTCCATTTCGTCGGCCTGTCGATCGGCGGCATGATCGGGCAGGCGCTTGGGCTGCGGCACGGCCCGAAAGTCGCCTCGCTGATGCTGTGCGAGTCGCCGCCCGCCTCGCTTCCCCGCGTGGCGCAGATCTGGGCGCCGCGAATCGCGGCGGTGCGGGCGGCGAACTCATGCGAGCCGATCGCCGAGGCCACGATGGAGAGATGGCTGTCGCCGGCCTTCCGGGCGCGCACGCCGGGCCGATGGCGGCAGATCCGCGATACGGTCGCGGCCACCGATCCGGCCGGCTATCTCGGCGGCATCCAGGCGCTGTCCCGTTTCGATTTCACCAAGGAATTGCCGTCGCTGTGCATTCCCGCCATGGCGCTCTATGGCGAGGACGACGCGGCGAGCTCGGCGGAGGAGAACGAGCGCCTTGCCGCCCTCATCCCGGGCGGCCGGTTCGTGCCGTTCGCCGGCGCCCGCCACCTCCCGAACGTGGAAGCGCCGGAGCGCTTCAACCGGATTTTGCTGGACTGGCTCGCCGCGCAAAGCTAGCGCTTGGGCCCCCTGCGAGGATTGGCTGCATGCAAGACACTCTGAAGCCCGACGATTCCCATTACCGCTTCATCGGCAAGCCGATCCCGCGCCACGAGGACGCGCGCCTGGTCACCGGCCAGGGCCGCTTCAGCGACGACTTCAAGCTCGCAGGCGAGACGTTTGCCGCGATGGTGCGCTCGCCCCATCCGCACGCCCGCATTATGAAGATCGACACCGCCCGCGCGCGCGCCATGCCGGGCGTGCTTGGCGTCTTCACCGGCGCCGATTGCCTCGCCGACAAGCTCGCCCCGATCCCGCATGATCCGCTGCCCAAGACCAAATACGACATGAAGCTGACCGCCGCCGGCGGCGAACCGATATTCATCGGCCCGCACATGCTGCTGCCCGCCGACAAGGCGCGCCATGTCGGCGAAGCGGTCGCCATGGTGGTGGCCGAGACGCTCGCCCAGGCGCTCGATGCCGCCGAGGCGGTCGAGGTCGATTACGAGACGCTTCCCCACGTCCTCCATTCGGAGGACGCCATGAAGCCGGGCGCGCCGGCGCTGTGGGACGAAGTGCCGGACAACATCGCGGTCGACACCTGGTTCGGCGATCGCGCCGCGACCGACAAGGCCTTCGCGGCCGCCGATCATGTCGTCACCAAGGACTTCCATATCGGCCGCGTGACCGGCGTGCCGCTCGAGCCGCGCGCCGCGGTCGCCCAATACGACGCCACCACCGGCCGCTACACGCTGCATGCCGGCAGCGGCGGCGCGGTGCGCCAGAAGCGCGAGCTCTCGACAATTCTCGGAGTAGAACCGGAGCGGCTGCGGGTCCTGTCCTACGACGTCGGCGGCAATTTCGGCACCCGCAACCGGGTCTTCGTCGAATTCGGGCTGGCGCTGTGGGCGGCGGCAAAAATCGGCCGTCCGGTGAAATACACCGCCACGCGCTCGGAGGCGTTTCTCTCCGACTACCAGGGGCGCGATCTGGTGTCGCGGGTCGAGCTCGCGCTCACCAAGAAGGGCCGCTTCCTGGCGATGCGCGCCACCAATATCAGCAATCTCGGGGCGCGCTGCGTCTCGCTGTCGCCGCTGAGCAAGGGCGCCGGCCTGATCCCGGGTCCCTACGACATCCCGGCCGCCACGCTGCGCGCGATGGCGGTCTACACCACCACCATGCCGACGCAGGCCTATCGCAGCTCGGGCCGGCCGGAGGTCACCTTCGTGATCGAGCAGCTGATCGAGGCCGCCGCCGCGCAGCTCGGTTTCGACCGCATCGCGCTGCGGCGCAAGAACCTGGTCAAGCCGCAGGCCATGCCTTACCGCAACGCGGTCGGCATGCTGTATGACAGCGGCCGCTACGCCGAGAACATGGTGTGGGCGATGGAGATCGCCGACTGGAAGGGTTTCGACAAGCGCCGCCGCGACGCCAGGAAACGCGGCAAGCTGCTCGGCCGGGGCCTGGCCAATTACGTCGAGTCCTCGATCGGCGCGCCCAACGAGCAGGCGCGCATCACGGTGCGGCCGGAGGGCCGCGTCGACGTCATCATCGGCACCCAGCCGAGCGGCCAGGGCCACGAAACCAGCTTCGCCCAGGTGGTCTCCGACCTGCTCGGCGTCCCGGTCGAGAGCGTGAAGATCATTCTGGGCGACACCGACGTGGTCAAGGTGGGGGGCGGGTCGCATTCCGGCCGCTCGATGCGGCACGCCGCGACCGTCTTCTCCAAGGCGGCGGCCGATCTGATCGCCAAGGGCAGGCGGATCGCGGCCGCGGTGCTGGCGACGACGCCGGATACCATCACGTTCACCGACGGGCGATTTGCCTCGCGCGACACCAACCGCACTTTCGATTTCCTCGAGCTCGCCCAGGAAGCCCGCAACCATACGCTGGCTGGCGATCTCGCGGACGGGCTCGCGGTCGTCACCGACAACGAGATGCACGAGCCGGTGTTTCCCAACGGCTGCGCCATCTGCGAGGTCGAGATCGATCCCGACACCGGCGACATCGCGCTCCTGCGCTATGCATCGGTCGACGACGTCGGGCGCTGCATCAACCCGCTGATCGTCGACGGCCAGACCCACGGCGCCATCGCGCAAGGCGTCGGGCAGGCCTTGTGGGAGCAGTTCTATGTCGAGCCGGAGAGCGGGCAGCCGCTGACCGGCTCGTTCATGGACTACGGCATGCCGCACGCCGATACGCTGCCGTCGTTTCGCACCGAGATCGCCCAGGTGCTGTCGCCGACCAATCCGCTCGGCATCAAGGCGGGCGGCGAGGGCGGCACCACCGCGGCGCCGGCCTGCATCGTGAGCGGCATCCTCGACGCGCTGCGCCCCTACGGAATCAGCGACATCGTGATGCCGGCCACGCCCTACAGGGTGTGGCAGGCGATCCAGGACGCGAAGGCGAGCGCCTAAGTCGCGTCACGTCATTGCGAGCGAAGCGAAGCAATCCCGGAGTTACGGCGCGAGATTGCTTCGGCGTGCTGCGCACGCCGCGCAATGACGCCTATCTGCCCGGCCCGTGCGTCACCATCCGCGCCGTATACATCGGCATCAGGATGGCGGCCGCGATGGCGCCCAGCACGAAGGGGATCGCGGCGATCATGTAGAGCTGCTGCACCGGCAGATGCATGTCGATCAGTCGGCCCCCGATCACCGGACCCAGGATCGCGCCGACGCGGCCGATGCCGAAGGCGGCGCCCGCACCGGTCGAGCGCAAGGGCGTGGGATAGAGAATCGCGGTGATCGCGTTGAGGCCGCTCTGGGCGCCGAGCGTGCAGAAGCCGGCAAAGGTCACGATCAGCATCATATAGAGCGGCGATTGCAGCGCCACGTAGCCGATCGAGCCGATGACCGGAACGCTGAGCACGAACAGCGCCACGATCGGCAGCATGCCGCGGCGGTCGAGCGGCAGCGCGATCGCCAACGAGCCGATGAAGCCGCCGACCTGCAGCATGGTGGTCGCCAGCGCGGCCTGGCTGACCGGGATGTTGGCGCCCGACAGCAAGGTCGGCATCCAGCTCACCAGGAAGAAATAAGCCATCAGGTTGAGCACGAACAGCGTCCACAAGAGCGGCGTCATCACGGCGAGCTTGCCGCCGAACAAATAGCGGAACGGCAGCTTCTCGCTCACCTGGACCGTGAAACGCGTACCGGCCGGCAAAACGGTGCCGGGGTCCATCCGCTGCACCATGTCGGCCACCTCCTCCTGGCGATCCTTCAAGGCCAGGAAGCGGATCGATTCCGGCAGCCAGGTCGCGATGACGCCGGCGAGCAGCAGCGGGATGATCCCGCCGAAATAGAACAGAATCGGCCAGCCGTAGTGCGGCATCAGATAGGCGGCGATCAGCCCGGGCAGCGAGCCCCCGATGGTGATGCCGGCGAAGCTCACGATCACGGCGGTCGCCTGCAGGCGGCGCGGGGCGAATTCGGCATTGAGCGCGATGACGTTCGGCAGCAGGCCGCCGATGCCGATGCCGGCGAAAAAGCGCAAGATTCCGAGCTGCCAGAGCGAGGTCGACCAGGCCGCCGCCAGCGTGAAGGCGCCGAACACCACATAGGAGCACAGGATCGCCGTCTTGCGGCCGAAGCGGTCGCCCACGTAGCCGAGCAGCGGCGCGCCGAACAGCATGCCGAACAGGCTCGCGCCCAGCACCGGCCCGAATGCGCCGGGATTCTGGATGCCCCATGCCTTGATCAAGGGCGGAACCGCAAAGGCCGCGACCGTGATGTCGAAGCCGTCGACCATGATCACCAGGAAGGATACCACCACGAGCTGGAAATTGAAGGCGTTGAGCTTGCGCTTGTCGATGAAGTCCGTGACGTCGGTCGTCTGCGAAGTCATGTGGCTCTCCCCCTCGTGCCGCCGTTGCGATCGTAGGGTGGGTTGAGCGAAAGCGAAACCCACCAACGCACGTTCACTGTTCGCGACGCGCCGATTCCGCCGGTGGGTTTTCCCCCCGCTTTCGCGGGGGTCAACCCACCCTACAGCCCTACTCCGCCTTCGCCCCCGAGCGGCGCACGATGTCCGACCACTTGGTTTCTTCCCGGTCGATGTCGGCCGCGTATTCGTCCGGGCTCATGCCCATGACCTCGGCGCCGTCGGTGGCGATGCGCGCCTGCACGTCGGGCGACGCGATCGCGGCGCGCAGCGCGGCCGCGAGCTTGTCCACGATCGGCTTGGGGGTGCCGGCCGGCGCCACGATGCCGTAGTGGAGAACGGCCGCGTAACCGGGTAATCCGGATTCGGCGACCGTGGGAAGATCGGGGAAGATTTTCGAGCGCTCCGGCCCGGTGACGGCAAGCGCGCGCACCTTGCCGTCCTTGACCAGGCCGATCGCCGGCGGCAGCGAGCTGAAATAGATCGCCACATGGCCGCCGACGAGATCGGTGAGCGCCGGGGCGCTGCCCTTATAGGGAATGTGGGTGAGCTTGATGCCCGCCATATGGGCGAACAGCTCGGCGCCGAGATGGATGCCGCTGCCGACGCCGGCGGAGGCGAAATTCAGTTTCCCGGGCTCGCGCTTGGCGAGCGCGATCAGCTCGGCAATGGTCTTCGCCGGCACCGCGGGATTGACCAGGACCGCCAGCGCGCTGGTGGCGATCAGGCCGACGGGGGCAAAATCCTTGCGCGGATCGTAACCCACATTCGGGTAGAGCGTGGGATCGATCGCGAGCGTGCCGGTGCCGCCGAGGCCGAGCGTGTAGCCGTCGGGCTCCGCGCGCGCGACCTGGCGGGTCGCGATGCTGCCGCCGGCGCCGCCGCGATTCTCGATCACGATCTGCTGGCCGAGCGCCGCGCTCATCCGGTCGGCGACGACGCGCGCCATGGCGTCGTTGCCGCCGCCCGCCGCGTAGGGAACGACCAGGGTGATCGGGCGGGTCGGATAGTCCTGCGCAAGCGCGGGCGTGGCGAGCGCGACCGTCGCCAGGGCAAGAAACCAATGGGCGGTCCTGCTTCCGGTCATCGTCATGCCTTCACTGTTCCGGCTTCCAGCCGATCGATCTGGCGAGCGTCGACCATTTGGTTTCCTCGGCATCGATGTCGGCGGCGTAGTCTTCCGGCGTGCTCAGCCAGGGCTCGGCGCCCTCGTTGGCGAGCCGCCTGCGCACCTCGTCGGTCGCGAGCGCGGCATTGAGCTCCCGGTTGAGACGTTCGACGATCGCGCGCGGCGTGCCGGCCGGGGCCACCAGCCCGTAATGCAGCCCGACCTGGTAGCCCGCGAGACCGGACTCGGCGACGGTCGGCACCTCGGGCAGCAGCGGGGAGCGTTTGGTTCCGGTGGTCGCCAGCGCGCGCAGCTTTCCGGCCGCGATCGCCCCATAGGCGACGGGAATCGGCGAGAAGGCCATGCGCACGTGGCCGCCGATGAGGTCGTTGATGAGCGGGGCCGTGCCCTTGTAGGGAATCTGGGTCAGCTTCACGCCCGCCATATGGGCAAAAAGCTCCGCCGCCAGCTGGTTGATCGAGCCGACGCCGGGCGAGCCGTATTGGAACGGCTCGGGGCCGGCCTTGAGCATCGCGATCAGTTCGGCGACCGATTTCACCGCCAGGCTCGGATGCACCGACAGCACGCTGGGCGAGGACGAGATCAACCCGATGGGCGCGAAATCCTTGCGCACGTCGTAACCCAGGTTGGCATACATGCTGGGCGCAGTGGACAGCGTCGACGTGAAGGCCAGCAGGATGGTGTAGCCGTCGGGCTCCGCACGGGCGACCTGGCGCGTCCCGATGGTGCCGCCCGCGCCGCCGCCGCGGTTGTCCACGATCACCTGCTGGCCGAGCGCATCGGCGAGCTTGTCGGCGACGATCCGCGCCATGATGGTGTTGGTGCCGCCGGCCGGAAACGGAACCACGAGCGTGATCGGCCGGCTGGGATAGTCG
>Ga0208981_1000071_pt1 | contig 13437 bp, 14 predicted proteins | sample MedBloCAOM1_M1_FD_187839 | JGI IMG/M metagenome (GOLD analysis project Ga0208981, IMG submission 187839) | Forest soil microbial communities from El Dorado National Forest, California, USA - Mediterranean Blodgett CA OM1_M1 (SPAdes) (version 2) | ecosystem: Environmental > Terrestrial > Soil >... | reverse complement strand
GTGGGGCGACAGCGAACACGCGCCGGGGGCAAAATAGAGCTTCATCCGATGGTCTCCTGCATGAAATGGAATGGAGGGGCGGAACCATAGCCTGCATGCCGGCGTTTGGCAGCATGTATCTCGGATGAGGGCGGGTGTGCGGTTGGGAACATCCGTTAACGAATTGTTGACGCATAGCCGGCCAAACTGAACGCGCCGGACTGCATCGAGGGAGCCCATGAGGGACCAAGGCATGCGCGCGACAGCCGGCGGCACACGGACCCCAGCAAGCCAGCACACCGAATGGCCAGCCTCCGCTCAGATGGCGGCGCCGCTGGGCGACAGCGACCGGCTCCTGCGCGCCATGACCGACGTGCTGGACGACCGGCGTCCGGCCTCCGCGGCCGAGGCCTTGAAGATGCTCCGCCTCGGTTATCCCGAGATCCCGCTCGCCATGCGGATTGCGGCGCTCTGCGCCCGCTCGAAACAGCTCTCCCCATAACGAAACGAGGCGGCCGCATGGCCGCCTCGTCACATCTCGGCCTAGCTGCGGACGCCGCGCGCCTTAATGGGTGCCGGCGTTCGCTTCCTTCTTGAACTCGTCGATGATGCCCTGGCCCACGCGCCCGGACATCTCCTGATAGACCGGCAGGAGCGCCTTCTTCCACGCGTCCTTTTCGGCCGGCGTGAGCGTGCTGATCGTCGTCTTGCCGGACTTTCTCATCTCCTCCAAGGCATCGTCGTTCTCTTTCTGCGCGATGCTGTTGGTATAGTCCGTCGCCTCCTTCATCGCTTTTTCGAGCTGGCCGCGCACATCCGCCGGCAATCCATCCCAGAATTTCTTGTTCACGATCACCGCGTAGCCGACATAGCCATGGTCGGAAATAACGGTGTATTTCTGCACCTCGTGCATCTTCTGGGTATATTCGTTGGAGAAGGGGTTCTCGGTGCCGTCGACGACGCCGGTCTGGAGCGCCTGATAGACCTCCGAGAAGGCCATCACCTGGGGAATCGCGCCGAGCGCGCGCATCTGCGCTTCCAGCACTTTCGACGACTGGATGCGCATCTTGAGGCCCTTGAAGTCGTCCGGCATATGCAGCGGCCGGTTGGCGCTCATGCCCTTGAAGCCGTTGTCCCAATAGGCGAGCCCGACCATTCCCTTGGGCGCCAGCAGCGCCATCAGCTTGTGTCCGAGCGCCCCGTCGGTGACGCGGCGCAGCGCGGCCTTGTCGGGCAGGATGAAGGGCAGGTCGAACACCTCGAACTCCTTCACCCCGATCGGGCCGAATTTCGCCAGCGAGGGTGCGAGCATCTGCACGGCCCCGAGCTGCAGGGCCTCGAGCTCTTCCTTGTCCTTGTAGAGCGACGAGTTCGGGTAGACCTCCACCTTCACTTTGCCGTTGGTGTATTTCTCGGCCAGCTCCTGGAATTTGAGCGCGCCCTTGCCCTTCGGCGTATCGGCCGTGACCACATGGCTGAACTTGATCACGATCGGCGCCTGCGCGGCCGCCGGCCCTGCCAGCGCCACTGCCGCCGAGACCGCAGTCGCGACTATCCAAGCTTTCATGACGTTATCCTCCGGAAGCGAGCTTTGACCTGCCCGTGCCAGGCGGCCGTTGCGGCCTGCCGTCCCGGGCAGTTGGCCCCAACCTAGCGCACTATCGGGCGCGCCGGAACGCTGCCCCTGAGGGTATCTCGTCGCAGCCGGCCCGATGGTAAACGCCGCTTGCCGGCCCGCGTCGCCCGCCCTGCGTCGAGGCCGGCCGGGTTGGGCCGAAGATAGGGGCGGAGCTACTTTGCGCGCGGCGGGATCTGGATGAAATCCGCGAGCTGCTCCTTGGTGAGCGGCGCATCGAGGAATTTGAGCTTGACCGCGTCGCGGATCGCGCCGTCGAGATCGGCCATCTGGTCGGTCTGCATCGTTTCCTTCGGCTGGAACTGGTTCATCGAATCGCGCACCAGGTTTTCCGCGACGCCGGTCTTCTTCGCGAACATCTGCACCGCATCCGGGCTCGCATACATCCAGTCGACCGCCTCGCGATAGCCCTGCATGAAGCGCACGATGGCCTCCTTGCGCGCCTTGAGCGCATTCGCATTGGCGATCAGCACGCGCACGGTCTGGCCGCGCAGCGACGGCACGTCGCTGCCGCGCGCGATGATGCGGATCTTGCCGTCCTGGATCTCCTGCAACCCGAAGGGCGGCGCGGCCCAGCCGATATCGATCTGGCCCGACATCACGGACGTCAGCGTCGCCGGCGGGCCGCCGGTCGACGTCGGCTTGGCCTTCGCGCCGAGCTCCTCGACGAAGGCGACCACGATATTGTTGGAGCTCGAGCCGTTGGTCGAATAGGCGATGGTGTTCTTCTCGGTCGTGTCCTTCAGGCTCTTGATCGGGGAATCCGCCTTGACGTACCAGTAGAGATCGCTTGTCCCGGTGAAGGCCGGAGCGATGACGCGGACCGGCGCGCCTTTCTGGTAGGCCCGCATGGCGCCCGCGACGCCGACGCCGCCGCCGATATCGGCGCTGCCCGAGATGATCGCCTGAACGGTCTCGCCGGCGCCCGCTGTGCCGTAATTCTCGAGCACGAGGCCGTGCTTCTTGAAGAAGCCGGCGTCCTGCCCGAGCGTCGGGGCCTGGTTTTCCCAGTTGTTGATCTGCCCGATCGCGAGCTTGAGCGAATCCTCGGCGGCGGCCGGCGTCGCGAGAAGCGCGAGCGCTCCCGCCAGGATGACGATCCGTTTCATCGTTTTTTGCTCCCTTTGCGTCCGCCCCTGCCTGGGGCCTTGCCGCGCTTTGCAACCGCGGCTTTGCGCCCTGCCCCCGACGATGGACCTTTGCGGGCCGACGCGGAAGTGCCCGGTCGCGGCGGCATTCCGCCGCGCTTGGCGAGGCGGGTCGCCCAATATTCCCAGGTCCGCAGCGGCACGCTCGGAATCTTGTTGATGGCCCCCGCCATCGAAATCTCCCCCGGCGTCAGCGGGCCGACCTTGCCCATCTTCTTCCCCTCGCCAAGATAGACGGCGTTGAGGCAGGAAAAGATCGAGCGGAAGACGAGCTCGCGCAGCGTGGCGCCGACCACCGTCGCGCCGTGGCGGCGCATCAGCACGACCGAATGCGGCCCGAGCGCGCGCGCCAGCGAGGCGCCCTCCTCCGGCTTCACCACCAGCAGATTGGTGTCGCCGAACTCGTCCAGGCTGTCCCAGAACGGCACCTTGGCGCCGATGGTGGCGCCGAGATGGAAGACCGGCACCAGCGGCTCGCCGGTGATGCAGAACGGCATGATGGCGGGCGCGTGATGGTGGCAGACCGCCATAACGTCGGGCCGCGCCTTGTAGATCTCGCCATGAATGACGCGCTCGGAATAAAGCTGCACGCTCGGCGGCGCCACCGGCGCGGAGTCCAGGGTGAATTCGAGGATATCGGCGGGCTCGATCAACTCGGGCGAGCGCGAGCGCGGCAGCAGATAGCGGCCGGGATCGTCCGGATGGCGCACGCTGACATGCCCGAAGGCGTCGAGCACGCCCTCATGGCCGAGAATGCGGTTGGCGACGGCGAGCTCGTAGCGCGTATCAGCGAGAGTGTCGGGCACGGCATGTCCTTGGGGCTGGTGGCTGAGAGCCGCAAGAAAGCCGAAAGGAGGGGCTGTGCGCAAGCGTGATTGCCGCGGCGTTGCGTGGCCCATCGGCAGTGTGGGCTCGCGGTCCTAGCCGCCCTTTGCGGCGCGCGCCGCTCACTCGGGGAGTGCGGGTAGCTTCTTGCGCATCGAGGGAAACTGAAAGACAGCCGCCACGATCGAGAGCACGAGCGCGGCGAGCCCCACCACAATGACGAAACGGGATTCGGTCCTGATGAGCCGACGCTGTCCGAGATGAACGCCATGAAAACATTCATCGAGGGCAAAAACATCCATCAAGCCGCCCTGCTTTTCGATGGCCCGGAGCACGTCGAATTTTTGTGCGAACAGTTTTCCGTAAAAATCCAATGTACCCCACCAAAGCCAGCATATCACCGCAATAAACAAGAATACGACAACAGAAATCGGGCTGAGAAAATTCAGCACCGATCGATCCTTGAGCGACAACACGCCAATCAGCGCTGCCACGATCGTGAGATAGAAAACCTGGACCGTCCCAAATCGTGACCCAATGTTTCCCAGGTCGGTTAGGAACGCCTTGTATTGCTCGATGATGTGAGTGGGGACGACGGGAGCGGCTGTGCCTCCCGCCATAGACGGCACCCCTTGGGTAAGCGCGCAGCTGGGGCTGGTCTGAGTCGCAGCCGGTATCGCCAGTGCGAGCGCGATGACGAAAGCCGCAACCGCCAGCACGATATAGTGCAACGGACGGATCGATCCGGGCATGGCTCTCCCTCCTTCCGGACCTCGGCAATCACCAAGGTCGTGGCGTGAGCCAACACAACCCTTACGATATATCGAACGGACGGCCCTCACAAGCATGTGCGCTTCTGGTGCGCTTCACTTCGCTCCAGCAAAGGCCTCGTTGCGACGAAACCTAGCGCAAATTCCCGCAGAACCGCTGGATGCGCTCGCACGCATCCTGCAGCGCCGTCGTGGCGGTGGCGTAGGAGATGCGGAAGGCCGGGCCGAGTCCGAAGGCCGACCCCTGCACCACCGCGACGCCTTCGGCCTCCAGGAGCTCGGTGACGAAATCCTCGTCGCTGGCGAGCTTCTTGCCGGTCGGCGTGGTCTTGCCCATGGTGCCGGCACAGGACGGGAATACGTAGAAGGCGCCCTCCGGCTTCGGGCACACGATCCCCTTGGCCTGGTTGAGCATGGCGACGCAAAGGTCGCGCCGCTCCTTGAAGATCTTGTTGTGCTTCGGGATGAAGTCCTTCGGCCCGTTGAGCGCCTCGACCGACGCCCATTGCGAGACCGCGGCCGGGTTCGAGGTCGACTGCGACTGGATCATCGCCATCGCCTTGATCAGGGGCTCGGCGCCTCCCGCAAAGCCGATGCGCCAGCCCGTCATGCAATAGGCCTTGGAGACTCCATTGAGCGTCAGGGTGCGCTCGTAGAGCCTGGGCTCGACCTGCGCCGGGGTGAAGAACTCGAAGTCGTCATAGACCAGGTGCTCATACATGTCGTCGGTCAGCACCCAGACATGCGGGTGCTTCACCAGCACGTCGGTCAGCGCCTTGAGCTCCGACTTGGTATAGGCTGAGCCGGTCGGATTCGACGGCGAGTTGAGGATCAGCCACTTGGTCTTCGGCGTGATCGCGCGCTCGAGCGCCGCGGCGGTCATCTTGAAGCCGGTCTCCATGGTGGTGGGGACCGCGACCGGCTCGCCGCCCGCCAGCAGCACCATCTCGGGATAGCTCACCCAATAGGGCGCCGGGATGATCACCTCGTCGCCCGGATTGAGCGTCGCCACCAGGGCGTTGTAGAGCACCTGCTTGCCGCCGGTGCCGATCGTGATCTGCGACACCTTGTAATCAAGGCCGTTCTCGACCTTGAACTTGCGCGCCGCGGCTTCCTTGAGCTCGGCGATGCCGTCCACATTGGTGTATTTGGAGGCCTTGCCGTCCTGGATGGCCTTGATCGCCGCCTGCTTGATGTTGTCGGGCGTATCGAAATCCGGCTCGCCGGCGCCGAGCCCGATCACGTTGCGGCCCGCCAGTTTGAGCGCACGCGCCTTGTCGGTCACCGCGATGGTGGCTGACGGCTTGATGCGCTTGAGCGAGTCCGCGAGGAAGGCCATGTCGGTGTCTCCGGTCGCCCCCGGGAGCCTTGGGGGGCGGGTGCCGTGCGATTTCCTACTGGCTGCATCCGAGTCCGGCAAGGGTCGGCGGAGGCCGGAATCGATGAATTTCCCTGTCGTCCGGCATCACGCCCGCGTGAGGCACGGCGCGCCCTACGCCGCGCGCACGCCGTCCAGGCTATCCATGTGCCGCAGCAGGAAGCGCAGCTTTTCGAGCACCAGCGCGATCTGGTCGAACTGCCGTATCAGCCGCCCGGTCGACACCAGATCGCCCGTGCCGGCCCAGCTCTCCGACACCAGCCGGGCATCGGCGCTGATCCGCAGCACCCCGGTCGTGCCGCCGGCTCCGTCCGCGACGGCGACCGGCTGGCCGATGTGACAGGGCGTGGCGGTGCCGTCATGCGGGCCTGCGAATCCACAGGACGCAAGGTCGGCATTGAGCGCCTGGTGCAACAGGCGGGCCTGGCCATATGACACGGCGCGGCCGTCACGCATGATCGTGAAGGGAAAGATGGTGCGCGCCCCGAATTCATCGCGCTCGCGATCCGCGAACAGCGATCCGGCAGCCGGCAGCAGGTCGAATTCCGGGAAGCGACCGAAGTGGCGCGCCGCCGCAGCCGCGAACTCCGCCAAAGCGAGCTTGCGGAACAGCTCCGGCACCGCGAAATAGGCGCGGATTTCGGCGAGCGCCGCGCTCCATCGCAGGATTTGTCCGACATTCTGGCGTGCCGGCAACTGTGCCCTGATCCGGCCGAAGCCGTGCGGCCAGTCATCGCGCGCCGTGTAGTCGGCGAGCCCCGCCGGAACGTCCGCCATCTGGGCGACGCGGCCCCACAGCGCTTCGGGCACCAGCAGCGCGCCGCTGAGCGGCGGCCCGGTGAAGAATTTCGATCCCGTGATCAGCACCAGGAAGCCCTGGTCGAGATACCAGCGCAGCGCCGACCGGCCGAGCCGGGCCTGACAGGCATCCACCACCACCTGGATGGCGCCGCGGTCTATCGCGCATATTTCGTGCACGCAGGCGAGGCTCGGGCCGCAACCGCCGAGCTTGGAATGATCCATGACGTGGAGCACAACGCCATTGCCGGCCCGGACGGCGTCCTCCGCCGCGCGCCGGACGTCGGCGTCGATCTCGGCCAATGGCCGGGCGCGGCCGTCGGCGTCGCGCGCCGGGATCGCAACCCTGGCGCAGGCCAGGCCGGGGATCGGCCCGCCTTCTGGCACCGCGCCCCCCGATGCGCGGCCGGCGAAATGGCGGCCGGATGCGGCGGCCGGCACGCCGTCGCCGCTCTCGTCAGCCGCCACGATGATGCTGGTCACCGGTTTGCCGAGCGTCCCGCGCGCCAGCAGCAGTGCCTGCAGCGCGCTGTCGGTGCCCGAGGGCGACAAGACGACCTCGGCATCCGGCAGGTCGAATCGGCTGCGGATCGCGCTTCGCACCTCGTCGGCCATACGGGTGAAGACCGGCGCGACGTGGCCGCCCGTGCGCGCCGCCTCCAGTTGCTTGAATGCGGCCTCGGCCGCCGCGTAGCCGCGCCCCGATATGGTGCTCGCGGTCGAGGACGACAGGCTGATCTCGTCCGGGCACGGCGACGGCCGACAGCCATAGAGGTTCAGGCCGTCGGCCGGGCCGATCGCGAGACGCCCATCGCCGCCCGAGACCAGGGCCGACACCAAGGCCTGGTCGGGCGCCGGAATGCTGGCGTGCGCCCGATCGGCTGCCTGCAACGACTGTTTCAACCGCATCGAGGCCCGCTTTCGATCCGCCGGAAGCCTGCGGCCGACCCGCGCGCGATCATCCCTTGTGGCGGCGGAATCGGTCGGCCGCCCAGCGTTGGGCGAACCGGATTAACGCGCTATTAACGACACCGGCCGAAACATGCGGGACATCTGGAATTCCTGCATGCCGACCTCCGCGCCGCCCAATCTCGATCCCGAAGACTGGCAGGCGTTTCGCGCCGCCAGCCGCCGGGCGCTCGACGACATGATCGATTTCCTGCAGACCGTCCGCGCGCGGCCGGTGTGGCAGCAGGCGCCGGCCGAGGTCGTAAGCGAGTTCCGCCAGCCGCTTCCCGCCGCCCCGCAAAGCCTGGACGAGGTGCTGGCCGATTTTTCCTCGCTCGTGCGGCCCTATGCGACCGGCAACCTGCATCCGCTGTTCATGGGCTGGGTGCATGGCGCCGGAACGCCGGTCGGCATGATCGCCGAGATGTTGGCCGCCGGCCTCAATGCCAATTGCGGCGGCCGCAACCACATCGCGCTCGATGTCGAGCGCCAGATCGCCGCATGGGCGGCCCAGTTGTTCGAGCTTCCCCCCGACGCCTCCGGCCTGTTCGTCACCGGCACCTCCGCCGCCAATCACCTCGCTTTGCTGGTCGCCCGCAATGCCGCTCTCGGCGATGACGTCCGGGCCGCCGGGCTGCGTAACGCCGGGCCGCAGCTTGTCGCCTATACCTCGGCCGAGGCGCATGGCTGCATCAAGCAGGCCATGGAGATGGCGGGGATCGGATCGCGTTTCCTGCGCCTGGTCCCGGTCGACCAGCGAGGTGCGATGCGCGCCGATTGCCTCGCGGTGGCGATTGCCGCCGACCGTGCCGGCGGGTTGCGGCCGTTCATGGTGGCCGGAACGGCCGGGACCGTGAACAGCGGCGCCTTCGACGATCTCGACGCGCTCGCCGAGATCTGCCGCCGGGAAAGGCTCTGGTTCCACGTCGACGGCGCCTTCGGGGCGCTCGTCGCGCTGTCCGACAGCCTCCGGCCGCTCGTCCGCGGCATCGCGCGCGCGGATTCGATCGCCTTCGACTTCCATAAATGGGCGCATGTGCCCTATGACGCCGGGTTCCTGTTGGTGCGCGACGCCGAGCGCCACCGGCGGACCTTCAGCAACCCGGCCGCTTATCTGCATCGCGCGCCGAGCGGACTGGCGGCCGGCGAGGTGTGGCCGTGCGACCTCGGTCCCGATCTGTCGCGCGGCTTTCGCGCGCTCAAGACCTGGTTCACGTTCCGCGTTCACGGCACCGACAAGATCGGCGCCTGCATCGAGCATACCTGCCGGGTGGCAAAATACCTCGAGACCCGGCTGATCGAGCAATCCAGCCTGTTTGAGATCGCGGCGCCGGTCACGCTCAACATCGTGTGCTTCGGGCTGCGCATGCCGGCCGCCGGCGAGCTTAACAAGGCGATCGCGATCGACCTGCAGGAGCGCGGCGTGGCCGCCCCCTCCACCACCATTATCGGCGGCCGCACGGTCATCCGCGCGGCGATCGTCAATCACCGCACCACCGAGCAGGACATCGATACCTTGATGGCGGCGCTGCGCGACTCGGCGCTGCGCGTCACGCTGGCGCACATGCGGCGGACCGATGAGGCCGCACCGGCGGCTATCGCCGCGGCGGCAGGCTGACTCCACAGGCAAGTATAAATAATTCTTTAGAGTCGCCGCGGAATGACGTTCCACGGCCGCGCCCGATCGAAGCCGATATTCCCCGCTCGGCAAGCCGGGGCGCCAAGCTCTCGCTCTTTTGAACCCGCGTCGAAGACGCGCCTTGCAACCGCCACGCTTTGTGGCTGAATGCGCCAAGGCGACGCTTGAGACGACAGTCGGAGCGGCAACGGAACCACATACCTAACCAGACGCGGCGGCATCAGATGTTCACACTCTACTCGATGCGACGTTCCGGCAATTGCTACAAGGTGCGCCTGGCGCTGGCGCAGCTCAAGATTCCGTTCCGACTCATCGAGGTCGACATCCTCAAGGGCGAAACCCGCACGCCCGACTTTCTCGCCAAGAACCCGAGCGGGCACGTGCCCCTGCTCGAGGTTGCCGCCGGACGCTACCTCCCGGAGTCGGGCGCCATCCTGTGGTACATCGCCGGCGGCACCGCGCTCGCACCCGAGGACCGCATCGATCGGGCCGAAGCCCTGCAGTGGATGTTCTTCGAGCAGCACAGCGTCGAGCCCAATCTGGGCGCCGCCCAGTTCTGGCTCACCATGGTCAAGGGCGGCCGCGAGTTGCAGACCCACGCGCTGGAAGACTGGATGGAGAACGGCTACCAGGCGCTCGGCGTCATGGAAAAGCACCTCGCCACCCATGAATTTTTCGCCGCCGGCCGCTACACCATCGCCGACATCGCGCTCTACGCTTACACCCACATGGCCAACGAGAGCGAATTCGACCTCACCGGGTTTCCGTCGATCCGGGCCTGGCTCCAGCGCGTCGCCAGCCAGCCCGGGCATGTGCGGTTGAATTGGGAACCGGCCACCATGGCGATCGTCGAGTGAGGCGTTTTTCGCCGCAGATCGCGTCGCGTTAACGTCTTGTTAACCGGCGCCTCGAAATTGCCGCCGATCTTCAATGGCTTCGCCCAAGTCCGGCCGGATCGCCGCCGGTATATTTGGCGATTCTCATAAGCCAGAGAATCAGAATGGTGATTCGAAAGGCTTAGGCCATGACGCCCGACCCTGTCGACCAAGCCGGCTTTACGCCGCGCAGCCATATCCGCGGGCGCGGACGCCGCAGCAGGATGGTGGCCCAGCTCATCACGTCGGTGGCGCTGGTGCTGTCGATCGCCGTTACCGCAACCGCCGTAACGATCGGCATTGCGCATGCCGGCGGTATCGTGTCTTGCAACGTGAAGCCCGCCCGGTAGCGCGCTCCGACTTCCCGCCACCGGCGCCCGCATTCTATAGTCGACGCCAGTCGGCTCACCGGGGGTGTCAGTGCCATGAACCGGCCCATCGTGCTCGCCGCCGCCGCGCTGCTCGCAATGGTGCCGGCGCGCCTCCAGGCACAGACTTTTCCGTCGTCGGCCGGTCCGGTTGCGGTCACGACCGTCGCGCGCGGCCTGGTCGATCCATGGAGCCTCGCCTTCCTGCCGGACGGCCGCATGCTGGTGACGGAGAAGCCCGGCCGCATGCGCATCGTCACGCGCGACGGCACGCTGTCGCCGCCGCTCGCCGGCCTGCCGGCGGTGCATGCGGGCGGACAGGGCGGCTTGCTCGACCTGCGGCTCGACCGCGATCATGCGAGCAACCAGGTTCTTTATTTCTGTTACAGCCGCGATGGCGGCGGCACGGCCGCGGTGGCGCGCGCCCGCCTGGTCGACGGCGCGACGCCCCGCCTCGACGACGTCAAGGTGATCTTCACGCAGCAGGGCCCGGGCGGCGCCAATAATTACGGCTGCCGCATCGTGCAGGCGCCCGATGGCAACCTGTTCGTCACCCTCGGCGATCATTTCGGCCCGCGCGACCAGGCGCGGAATCTCGCCAACCACATCGGAAAGATCGTCCGCATTCGCCCGGATGGTTCGGCTCCGCCCGACAACCCCTTCGTGGGCCGGCGCGATGCCAAGCCGGAAATCTGGGCTTACGGAGTCCGCAATCCGCAAGGCCTGGCATTCGATCCGGCGAGCGGCAAGCTGTGGGAGAACGAGCACGGTCCGCGCGGCGGCGATGAGGTCAACATCATCGAGAAAGGCCGCAATTACGGCTGGCCGGTGATCGGTTACGGCATCGATTACAATGGGGCCAAGATCCACCAGAGCACGCACAAAGACGGAATGGAGCAGCCGCTCTGGCATTGGGTGCCGTCGATCGCGCCCTCCGGCATGGCCTTCTACACCGGCGATCTGTTGGCGTCGTGGAAAGGCAACCTGTTCATCGGCGCGCTCGCGGCCCGGCTGCTCGTCCGCCTCGAGCGTGACGGCGACAAGATCACCAAGGAAGAACGGCTGCTCACGGATCTGCGCGAGCGCATCCGCGACGTGCGCCAGGGACCCGACGGCGCCCTGTGGCTGCTCACCGACAATCCGGCCGGACGCATCTTACGGCTCGCGCCGGTGAACCGGTAGGCGGCGCGGCGCGACCAATACGGCACGCGACGATGCTCATCGCGCTGTTGGGAAAACGCCTCACAGCGGGCCGCGAAACACGAAAAAGGCGCCGGCCGCGATGAAGCCGAAACCGACCACATGATTCCACGTGATGCTCTGATGGAGATAGACGACCGAGAATCCCGCGAATACGACCAGCGTGATCACTTCCTGCAGGGTCTTGAGCTGGGCCGCCGAATAGACCGCGCTGCCCCAGCGGTTGGCCGGGACCGCGAGGCAATATTCGACGAAGGCGATGCCCCAGCTCGCCACGATCACGCCGGCGAGCGGCACTTCCTTGAAACGCAAATGGCCGTACCAGGCCACGGTCATGAACAGGTTGGAGCCGATCAGCAGCAGGATCGGCAGCAAATAGGACGACACGGGTATCGGCATGGTTCACCGGCGGTCTGCATCAGGAAACGAGGAGCCATGTGAGCGCCGGCGTCACGCGGCGGCCCCATGGATTGCGGCCGGCGGATCGGGCAGGATCGAGTCCGGGCCCGGACAATGCCGTGCACCGGTGAGGTGGGGGCGCCTCACCGCCTACGCAATGCGACGCCAACCCCTTTTTCAATGCCTCACATCGGGAGATAGTCCCATGCGCACTTTTGATGTCTTGCGGTCCTTGCTCATCCTTGCGGCGGCGCTGACGACCGTCATGCCGGCGGCCGCGCAGACGCAGCCTCCTCGTCCGGGCCAGCTTCCGCCGCCAGCCGCGCCGCAGCGCCCGCAGACCGCTCCGCAAGGTGGCCCGCCAGCCGGACAGGCGCAGACGCCCGCAGTGGCGCCGATCAAACCCTACAAGCCGCTCGCCGTCACATTGCCGGGCCCGGTGAACGATCCGAGCTTCGAGGCCTTCCGCAAGCAACTGGGCGACATTGCGACCCGCAAGGACCGCGCCGCGCTCGCCAAGCTCATCGTCACCCAGGGCTTCTTCCTGGAAGGCGCGGACGGCAGCAAGCTCGACAAGAAGAAGTCCGCCATCGACAATCTGGCGGCGGCGCTCGGCGGCTTTGCCGGACGGGACGCGGCCGGCTGGGAAGCGTTATCCGCCGCCGCGCTCGACCCGACGCTGGAGCCGCTCGCCGACCGCAAGGGCGTGAGCTGCGGCCCGGCCGGCCCGACCCTGGACGAGCAGGCCTTCGAGGCGCTCACCAAGGAGACCGGCACCGAGGCCGGTGACTGGGCCTTTCCGGTCGCGCCCAATCTCGAGGTGCGCAGCGCCGCCCAGCCGACCGCGCCGGTCATCGAGAAGCTCGGCATGAATCTCGTCCGGGTGCTTCCGGATCCGCCGCCGCAGGGCAATGCCCAGCAGGCGCCGACCTTCGCGCGTGTCGTCACGCCGGCCGGCAAGACCGGCTTCGTCGCGATCGACGGCATATCGCCGATCGGCTTCGACCAGCTCTGCTACGTCAAGGACGCAAGCGGCTGGAAGATCACCGGCTACGAGTCGGCCGACTGACCATCGGTCTCGCCCCATGACGGAATCGCGCCGCCTCGCCTGCGCGCGCTGCGGCGCCTATTTTGATTGCGAGCCCGGGGGCGACTGCTGGTGCATGCATCTGGATGTGCGCCTGCCGATGCCCGCCGCGCAGCAGGATTGCATGTGTGCGGATTGCCTGCGCGCCGCCGCGGGCGAGCGGCTGCCGGCAGACGCGATCAAAGAAACCGGGATACGGAAGGGCGCGACATAAGGCTGCCGATGCTGCCGCGCTGTGCCGCGAATTGAGCCGACCACCGCATGATCGGCCGCTCGAAATATCGCCAGCTCACGGCGGCGAGCCCGAAGGTGATCGCCAGGCCGACGGTCACGGCCGGCCACCCCATGCCGGGCGACAACGCGTTGGGCGGCGATGTGAAGATCATA
>Ga0208981_1000070_pt1 | contig 13518 bp, 12 predicted proteins | sample MedBloCAOM1_M1_FD_187839 | JGI IMG/M metagenome (GOLD analysis project Ga0208981, IMG submission 187839) | Forest soil microbial communities from El Dorado National Forest, California, USA - Mediterranean Blodgett CA OM1_M1 (SPAdes) (version 2) | ecosystem: Environmental > Terrestrial > Soil >... | reverse complement strand
ACCTTGACGGCCTGGTTGGGCTTGATGGTGCCGGAGGTGATGCGGCCGGTGATGATGCGGCCGAGATAGGGATTGGCTTCCAGAATGGTGCCGATCATGCGGAACGGGCCGTCTTCGACCGTCGGCGGTGCGACGTGGCGCAGAATCAGGTCGAACAGCGGCTGCATGCCGGCATCGTGCGAACCGTCCGGGCTTTCCGCCATCCAGCCCTGCTTGGCTGAACCATAAAGAATCGGAAAATCGAGCTGCTCCTCGCTGGCGTCGAGCGCCGCGAACAGATCGAACACTTCGTTGATGACTTCGGTCGGCCGCGCGTCGGGACGGTCGACCTTGTTAATGACGACGATCGGCTTCAGCCCGACCTTCAGCGCCTTGGACACGACGAACTTGGTTTGCGGCAACGGGCCCTCGGCGGCATCCACCAGCACCAGCGCGCCGTCCACCATGTTCAGGATGCGCTCGACCTCGCCGCCGAAGTCGGCGTGGCCCGGCGTATCGACGATGTTGATGCGGGTATCCTTCCACTGCACCGACGCCGCCTTGGCGAGAATGGTGATGCCGCGCTCGCGCTCCAGATCGTTGGAATCCATCGCACGCTCGACCACGCGCTGGTTTTCGCGATAGGTGCCGGATTGCTGCAGCAAGCGATCGACCAGCGTGGTCTTGCCGTGGTCGACGTGGGCGATGATGGCGACGTTGCGAAGTTTCATTGCTGTTCTTCTGGTTCGGACAATGGCTGGAGCACGATCTCGCCGGAAAACCGGGACCCACTTTTCCGGATCACGCTCAAAAACCTGGAATTCTAAAGGGCGCATGGCGCCCAAAAAGGAAGCCCGGCCAAAAGGACCGGGCACGCCTTACTCGTTGCGGCGCAATATAGTCAGAAATCGCCGGAAAACAATGCGTTAATTGCGATTTGGTTAGCTGATTTTTTGCCTCCAACCAGGCTGACTTCAGCGGCTGTGGGCCTCTTCGGCGGGATATACCCCCCGCAGCACTTCCTCGAAGTGATTTTTGACGGATTCATTGCACAGGCAGGCCCGGATGCGCAGGGCCTCGCGGTTGCGTATCACGATCGAACCACGGCGGGTCTCCAGAACGCCTTCCGCCTTGAACGTCTGTATCACCCGGCTGGTGTAGCTGCGGCCGACCCCCAGCAGGGTCGCAAGCTGCTCATGTGTAAGCGGCACGATGTTGTCGCCATTGGTGCGTTCCATCGCCGAGAGGATCCACTTGGCGGTGCGCTGTTCGATCGAGTGAATCGCATTACAGGCCGTCGACTGGAATATCTGGGCCAGCATGCAGTCGGCATAGCGCGCGAACACGTTGCGCAGCGTGGCCGACCTTGTCTTCGCCGCATCCAGCTTTCCGACAGGCAGGCGCACGAACGGCCCGCCGAATTTGACCATGATGCGCGTATAGGCCGGCAGATATCCCTGGCTGACAATGCCGCCGACGGCGCCCTCGCGGCCGACGAGAATAGTTTCGACGTCGCGGCCGTCCTCGTTGGGAACCAGATAGGACGCAAGGCTCGGTCCGCACGGAAAGTGGACGATCTCGACATCGTCGCCGGGATTATAGAGCAGGTCGCCGGCCTGGGATCGTTCGGGCGTGAGATGCGGCGCGATCAGCGCAAAATCCCCGGCGCTCAGCCGCCGCAACAGATTGTTGAATGGCCGTTCGATGCCGCCGGGAGCGTTTTCGCCTCGCGCTGTCATCCCGAAGTGCCCCTTGCCTCGCAAGTCACGACAATAACCGATCATATCAGATTATTGTGTGCACAAGTGCACAGACATATGGAGCGACTATGTGATGGTTTCGAAGTGGGAACCGGTTGATCCGCCTGGAAGGGCGTCAGCGGCAGGCCCAGTCCGAGTTCGGCTCGGATTTCGACTTTGGGACTTCTTGTCAGCGAGATCCATGGAACCCGCCCCTCCCGACCACATGCCCACCGCCTTGCCCAATGATGTGCTGATTGTCGAGGATGACCCGATCATCGCGCTCGACTTCGAGGACACGATTCTTGGTTTCGGGGTGAAGACGGTCCGGACCGCGGCAAGCGTGGCCAAGGCGCTCGAAATGATCGCCGATCGCGCGCCGGATTTTGCACTGCTCGATGTCGGGCTGGTTCATGAAAAGAGCTTCGCGATCGCCGAACGGCTGGATGCGCTCGAGATTCCCTTGGTCTTCGTCACAGGATATAGCGCCGATGTCAGGCTTCCGGCCGCTTTCACGCACAAGCCGAGGCTGCCCAAACCCTGTTCGGCCGACGCGCTGAAAGCGATGCTGGGAAGCCGGTCAGACAACCTCGCCAGGCGCTGACCGGCGACGTTCGCCCGTTCCGGATTCGTGGCTCTCGTGAAATCCGGGGCGCTTGCTACCCCGGTTTGGGATCGAGCGTTGTCGACCACAGCGCCACATCGGCGCGATCCCGCAAGGTCACCGTCATCTGTCCGGTCGCGCCGTCGATCTTGACGTGACCGAAAAACTGCATTCCGGCTGATGGAGGCAGGTTCTGCTGGTCCAGACCCGGTGCCTTGATGAACTTCACTTCCGGGCCGAAGGTGTTGTCGAGTTCGTTCGGCCCAAAAGTGCCTGCATGCAACGGCCCGGAGACGAATTCCCAGAACGGCTCGAAATCCTGAAATTGCGCCTTGTCGGGATTGTAGTAATGCGCGGCGGCGTAATGCACATCCGCCGTCAGCCACACGGTGTTGGCAATCCCGGCGGTCTTGATAAAGCGCAGCACGTCGGCGATCTCGAGTTCGCGGCCGCGCGGCGGGCCGTCGCCTTGCGCAAACGCTTCCGAACCATTTCTGTTCGCAGCGTCGTCATAGACGATGAGGCTGAGCGGCATGTCGGATGCGATCACCTTCCAGGTGGCGCGCGAATTCAGCAATGCGCGCTTCAGCCATAACAGCTGGTCGGGCCCGAGAAAGTAGCTGTCGGGACCGTAAGCGGTCTGCAGGTTCGGACCGTTGCGGCCGCGATAGCTGCGCTCATCCAGCATGAAGACATCCAGATGCGGTCCATAGCTGAGGGTGCGATAGACCCGGCCCGGCTCGACGATGCTTTCGCGCATCGGATACATCTCGTGGAATGCGCGGGCCGCGCGCGCGGCGAGCAAATTGATGTCGCGCTCTTTGTAAGCGGCGGGGAGTTGTTTCGACGCCGACCAGTTGTTGGTGACTTCGTGGTCGTCCCACTGCACGAAGATCGGCACCTCGGCGTTGAAGGCGCGCACATTGTCGTCGAGGAAATTGTACTTATGCGCCGCGCGGAATTCGTCGAGCGTCTCGGCGACCTTGGCCTTTTCCGGAATTGTCACGTTTTTCCAGGTCTTGCCGTCAGCTAGCTTCACCTCGGCGGGAATGATGCCGTCGGCATAGATGGTGTCGCCGGAATGAAGCAGGAAATCCGGCCTGTGCTTGCGCATGGTGGCGAAGGTGAACATGCCGCCGTCGTCGGGATTGATGCCCCAGCCCTGTCCGGCGACGTCGCCGCCCCAAACGAAACTGACATCGCGCCGGTCGCCAGGGGCGGTGCGGAAGCGGCCGACCACCGGCTCGCTTGAAATGTCGATATGCGACAGGTCGCGGAATCGGACGCGATAAAAAATGTCCTGCCCGCTGGGGAGATTTTCCAGCAGCATTTTCGCGGTGAAATCGCTCTCGGGCAGCGCCGCGATCGGCGGCAACACCCTCGCATTGCTGAACGACTCTGACGTGGCAACCTCGACCATCATTTGCGACGGCCGGTCGGCGCGCGCCCACACCACGCCGCCGTCGGCGCCGACATCGCCGGATTGTACGCCATGGGTAATTTGCGGCCGGTCGGCAGCGCGGCTGAGATAGGGCATCGCAATGGCGCCGAGTGCGCCGGCGCCGGTCGCCGCGGCGGTGGAAAGAAAACGCCGGCGGGAAAGTCGGCAGAGATTTTTGCGAGGGATTTTAATCGTCATGCAAGCCTCCTTGATCGGCCAACAGGATGCGCGATCGCTCTGACAGACCTAGGAAGATTATGTGACGGCTGGATTACACCGATGCCGGTCTACAACGTGCCGGTCGCGCGGAACTGGGCGCCTGCCCGTTGCAGATTTTGCGGCATGCTGATCAGCAACGCCCTGCGGTCGGCCACCGCATTGTGGAATTGCTCGAGCGCGATATTGAAGGCGGTCAACGCCGCTTCCTCGATCGCGCCGTGCTCGAAGCAGTGCAAGGTGTCGCGCAGGATATCGTCCGCCTCGGCCTGCATCCGGTCGAGCTCCTCGGTGGAATCGCTGTGGCGCGCCGTCGCAAGCATCTCCAGCAAGCGTTCGCGCAATGAACTGTTGTTGCTGCGTTCATCCTTCTTCAGATAGCCCGCGAACCACGCGCCGGCGGAGCCCATGGCAGATAGCGCCATCAGCCCCCACCAGATGTAATCGCTGTAGCGATCGAGGAAGGTTTTTTCCTCGCCGTCGACAAAGGCCGCGGCGCCAGGATGCACCGGGATCGCGGCGTCCTTGTCGGTATCCGGGGTCTCGATTTTCGCAGCCAGCGGGAATTCCTTCATCACCGACTGCCGAATCGCAAACAACTGCCGGGTGAAGGCGGCGACGGTCGACTCGGAGAGGCCCTTGCGCGCAACGATGTGGTGGGAAAAGCTGATCGTCTTCACATCATCGTCGGGTCTGTCGGGCGAGCCGCCGAAGGCGCCGGCGGGAATTTCGGACGACTCGTACATCGGGTGGTTTTGCGCGATCGCCTCGGCCGAATCGATCGCGAGGAACGTCGGCGTACCGCCGTCGCGCGTCGATGCCGCGATCGCATCCGCGGTGATCTTGCTGTTGACTGGCCCGGCGGCGAGATAGGCGTCCGCCTTCTGGTTGCGAATGGCTTCCGCGGCTTCGCTGGCCGGAAACTGAAAGATCTCGACCTTGTTCGGATCCACGGCATATTGCTGCAGGATCACCTTGAGCAAATTGACGTTGGCCTGGGTGCGCCCGAGGACGCCGATGCGGTGTCCGGAGAGTTGCGGAATTTTGGTGATCTTCGGACCGGCTTTCTTGCCCTTGCCCTTGCCGGCCGGTGGCACCCACAGCACCGCGACGTTCTTGCGCAGCGTCGCCACGGCCTGGGCATTCTTCGGCACATCGAGATCGCCGCGGATGATGGCGAGATCGGCCTTGCCGTCGGCAAGCGCCTGGGCGCTCGCGGGGGCGTTATCGGTCTGCATCGGACGCAAACGGACGGAGTTGTGCGCAAAGGCCTGCGTCAGCATCTGGACGAGCTTGAGGTCATCGCTGTTGGCGGGACCGACCGCGATCCGCAACGTCACCGGCCGCATCGCAAAATAGTAAGCGCCTGCAAGCGTGCCGACGACGGCGAGAATTCCCGCCAGCGTGATGAACATCATCTTCCGCTTCGCCGAGCGTGGCGATGGCGGCCTCGGCGGCCCGACAAGATCGAGGTTTCCGGTCATCGATCTGGCAAACAATCGCTTCAGGCTCAATTTCATATTGCCATATAGTTAGAGTGGTATTGTAGCAAACTTCCCGCCAGCGCGGAGTTACATCTGTGTCATGGTTACTAGTGTCCCGAATCCGAAGTTCGCCACACCTTGCGGCGCCTTCTCTAGCGAACTTCGGATTCGAAAGGACACTAGAAACCTATGATTCCAGTGTGGTTTTGGTTCAGAAGTTCTCTTGATCGACTCGCTAGCGATGTGAAGAGAACTTCTAAACCGCCACACTAGGCGGCTTTGGACCGGCTTTGCCGCCTTATTGTGGCATGGATCCCGAGGGTGCCGGTCGGTGTTAAGGCAATGTGAAACGGGAGACGATCATGGCGGAACGGCTGTCGGCGGAGGCGCGAGAATCGGCCCTCAAGGGGTTGCCCGGGTGGACCGACACGCCCGGCCGCGAGGCGATTGCGCGAACCTTTGTGTTCAAGGATTTCAACGAAGCGTTCGGGTTCATGTCCCGCGCCGCGCTGGTGGCTGAAAAGAGCGATCATCACCCGGAATGGCGCAACGTTTACAAGACGGTGGAAGTGGTTCTGGCAACCCATGACGCCGGCGGCGTCACCGCGCTCGACGTCGAGCTTGCAAAAGCAATGAACGCGATAGCCAGGCAGCTCGGCGTCGCCTGATCAATCTTGCAGCGGGGGCACGACATCCCCAATTTAAGCGCGTGTGCCGCGGCGATCTGCCGTGCAAGCTTCAGGGAGCCCAAGCGATGGCAACCGAACATACCGCGGGTTTTGAGCCGGCCGATGAGCTGGCGGAAGACCGCGAAAGCGTGCGCCGGCGCTTCTGGATCAAGCTGAAGCGGGTCGTGGCCGAGCTTCCGTTCGCCGAGGATTTGCTCGCCGCATATTACTGCGCATTCGACAAGCAGACACCGCGCCACGTGCAGGCGGCGCTGCTCGGCGCCATCGCCTATTTCATCCTGCCGTTCGATTTCATCCCGGACATGCTGCCGGTGCTCGGCTTCACCGACGATGCCGCGGTGCTCGCCACCGCGATCCGGTTGGTCGCGAACCACATCACGCCGGAGCACCGCGAGGCTGCCCGCGCCGCCTTGAAGCGCGGGATCGGCGGGGACGGCGCCGATAACCACGTTCGCGGTGGCTGAAGCTCTTGCCCCGCTAGCTCAGACCTACCGCTGATTTTGCGTGGGCTGGACCTGTGCTCGGGCATTTTGCTCGGCCTCCCAAGCCTGGAATTCCTTGAACAAGGCTTCCTTGTCGGCGTCAGAGGACAGTTTTCCCGTTGCCGGATTTTGCTTCAGAAACTCGTCGAATCTGTTGCGCGCGACGGGCTCGATCCCATGCCGATCAAGCCATTGCTTGGCGGCAGGGAAGCGCTGCCAGTCCGGAAGTGGAGCTGACAGCGAAACCTCCTTCCATTTCGGATGGAAGGGCGGCTTTTGGAAGCTGGGAAATTTCGTGAAAAAGCTGTCCACGAACAGCGCCAGCTTTCGATAGCGGTCGGTGTCCGGGGCCCAGTTAAAGGCCGCAAGCACCGCCGGGACGGCAATGGTGTCAACCTTTTCCTGATCTGAAATCAGGTTGGGGTAGTCCTTCGCGGACAGGCTCGCAGGCAGGTAGTCGTCCTGCAGCGGCTTGGCGTAGTCGACTGGAACAAGATGAAACCGATCGTCCTTGAACTGGCTGATGGCCTTGGACGGCTTGCCCTGAACAGCGATCACGGCATCGATCTCGCCGCTCTTCATTTTCTCCAAAGCGATCCGTTGCTCGATATAGACGAACTTCGGCTTGATTCGGAGCCGCTCGAATATAATCAGGGCCGTCACGAAGGTTCCGCCGTTGGGCAGATCGACGCTGACGGTCTTGCCATCGAGATCCTTGAGGCTGCGGATCGATTTCGGCGCGATGACATGCATCTCTTCATTATAAAGCTTGGTCACGTAGGTGAATTTTTTCTTGATGTCCTTCGCCAAACCTTTTTTTTCGAGATAATCGAGCGTGTCAGCTCGCACGATCCCGAGATCGACGCCCTGAAGAAAAAGAATGTCGGCGACGCTTTGGACGGAGCCGCGGCCGACAATCGGAAGCACGCGCAGCTTATTCCCGTCGTCGAGGACTGAGGCAAGGTCCGCGCCGAACTGAACATAGGTGCCGCCGATAGTGCCGGATATCAGCGTCACCGTATTGGCGTTCAGGCTCTCCTTTGTGCTGGTCGATCCGTACTGGGATATTGCCTTGAGGCTTTCGCTGACCTTCGCCAGGTCATATTCCGTGTCCTCGGCCCGGGCCGCGAATGCACCAACCATCAGGGCGAATATCGCCAGTCCGAGTAAGCGCCGCATGGCATCTCCCCGTTTTCGTGAAAGCTAATTCCGCATCTGATCGAGGCGCCGCTGCGCATCCTGTGAACCGAGCCGGGCTGCGTTCTGGTACCAGCCACGCGCCGTCACCGGATCGGGAGTGATGCTTCGCGCATCCGGCTTTCCCAGCACGGCTGGATCGTAGGTCTGAGCCAGCAGAAGGGCGGCGCTGGGCTCTTGCGCATCGGCCGCGCGTTCGAGCAGCAATCGGGCAGCGGCGATGTCTCCTATCGCAATCAGACCCTTTGCTCTCTTCATCAACGCCGCGAGTTCGTCGGCATCGATCGATCTTGCCGGCGGCGCGGCGGCTGATGGCTGACGGATTTCGGTCCGGCTCTGATGGGCAGCTTTAAAAGCGGTAGCAATTTCGTCGCGCGTCGGCGCGCCCCTTGTAGTCCGGGGCAAGGTCTGAGCGTCGGCGGTTGATTGAATTGCCGGCGTCGACTGACTGGCGCCAGACTGAGGCGCCGATATGCCGACCAGCGAAGCCGTGGCGGTCGCAAAGACCGCGATTGGATTTCCCAAGGATAGAGTCGCGAAAACGATCGCTGTCGCCGCTACAACCAAAATACTCGTCTTGAGGATGCGCGACGAGGTAACCGCGCTGTCCCAAGCTCTTCCGAGGCCCGGCGGTTTGGTTTCTTCGGCTGGGCCGGAGAGAAACAGGGGAATGGGATCATCAGGAAGAAAGTCGCCTTTTGCCGCCATCGGTAGCATGGAGCGGTAAGATTTGGAGGCATAAGCTTTGAATCCAGAAACGCTCCTGCCTTTGTCAAACGGTTCGACAGTCTGTTCGCGGTATCGAGTGAGCCTCGTTTCCTGCGCCATGGTGATGCCTCCGCTATAACGCCACAATTGGGCATCCCGGCATCAGCTTCTTATTGTTATCGCGACCAAGTGCCCCGTTAACGAGGCTTTAATTCTCATTGCGAATTGGCCCAAAAGGCGGCCATCACCGGCGCGATTTGGGAGAAATCTTGATTTAATTGCGGCAAGCGCGCGACCTCTTGTTAGTTTTTGGGCCGGCGCGCTCTGCCGTCAGCGCCGCGAATACGGGGAACTGGTATTCCGCAGCATTGCGGCACCACCCATCAAGGATGCAGGATCACCTTGCCCATCGCCTTGCGGCCTGCGAGCACCTTCAAGGCGTCGGCGGTTTGCGCCAGCGGAAAGGTGCGGTCGACATGCGATGAGATCTTGCCCTCCGCGGTCCACTTCACCAGTTTTTCCAGATTGGCGCGGTTCTTCTCAGGATTGAGCCTCGCCCACGCGCCCCAGAATACGCCGCGGATATCGCAGCCTTTCAAGAGCGCCAGATTGAGCGGCATCTTCGGAATGTCGCCGGCGGCGAATCCGATCACCAGGAAGCGGCCTTCCCATGCGATCGAACGCAGCGCGGCCTCGGCGTAAGCGCCGCCGACGGGGTCAAAAATAATGTCGGCGCCTTTGCCGCCTGTGAGCCTCCGCAAGCCGTCCTTGAGATCTTCGGTGGCGTAATTCAGGCCGAGTTCAGCGCCATGTTGTTTGGCGAATTCAAGCTTTTCGTCCGATGACGCACAGGCGATCACCTTCAAGCCCATCAGCTTGCCGAGTTCGCATGCCGCCAAGCCGGTGCCGCCGGCGGCGCCGAGCACCGCCATGGTCTCTCCGGCTTTGAGGCTGGCACGATCTTCCAGCGCATGCAGCGCGGTGCCGTAAATGATGATGATGCCGGCGGCGCGGTCGAAATCCAGATTGTCGGGAATTTTGACGATGGAATTCGCCGGCAGCGCGATCTTTTCGCGCGCGCCGTTGTGGCCGCACGACGCCACCACTCGGTCGCCGACTTTCAGGTCGGTGACCCCTGCGCCGACGCTTTCGATCACGCCCGCGACTTCCGCCGCCGGAGAAAACGGAAACGGCGGCTTGATCTGGTACTTGCCCTGGATCATCAAGAGGTCGAAGAAATTCAGCGCCGCGGATTTGATTGCGATCACGGCCTGGCCGGGCTCGGCCACGGGATCGGGCACATCGGCCAGCACGAGATCGTCGGGGCCGCAATATTGCGAGCAGAGAATGGCTTTCATGGACACACCTGATTTCGGCCGCACAAGTAACGCTGGACGCTTCATGCCGGATTTGAAGCCGGGCTACAATACGGTGCAAGGAATGAAACGATGTTTGAAAAAGGCCTGCTGGCGGGAAAGCGGATATTGGTCACCGGCGGCGGCTCCGGGCTCGGTGCCGCGATGGGACGTCGTTTCGTCGAACTGGGCGCCGAACTGATCATCTGCGGTCGCCGGTTCGAATTGCTGGAGACGACCGCGGCGCGGATGCGCGGCGATCTCGGCGGCAAGGTAGCCGCGATCAGATGCGACATTCGCGACGGCGCGGCAGTCGATGCCATGATGGAGGCGATCTGGCGCGATGCGCCGCTGGACGTGCTCGTCAACAACGCCGCCGCGACATTCATCGCGCAGACCGAGCAATTGTCGTTTCGCGCCGCCGATGCGATTCTCGCGCCGACGCTGCACGGCGCGATGTATTGCACGCTCGCTGCCGGCAAGCGCTGGATCGAGGGACGACACAAGGGCGTGGTGCTGAGCATCCTCTCGACCTCGACCATTACCGGCCGCGCCTTCACGGTGCCTTCTGCAATGGCGAAGTCCGCTATTCTCGCGATGACCAAAAGCCTCGCGGTGGAGTGGGGACCCAGGGGCATCCGCACGGTGGCGATTGCGCCGGGCGCGTTTCCGACCGCGGGCGCATCGGGCCAGCTTCGCCCCGAGGGCCGCGACGAAGGGTGGTCATCGAAAAATCCGCTCGGCCGCGCCGGCGAACATGGCGAGCTTGCCGATCTTGCAAGCTTCCTGATTTCGGATCGGGCCGGCTACATCAATGGCGAGATGGTGGTGCAGGATGGCGGCGCGCATTTGCGCAGTTCCGGCGCCGAGGATCTGCTGCAATGGACCGATGCGCAGTGGGAGAAGCAGCGAGCGGCGCGGTCGAAAGGCTGAGAATGATTTGCGTGGCGAACGCGCGACGGAGTTCTCGATGTACTCGGTCAGAGGTTACGGAACTGCCTTCCCAAAAAGACCTTTCCCGGCTATCCATCGGCCCCGTGAGCGGGGATGTCGGGCCATCTTCCAGTCACAATAATGAGGGAACCAGATTTGGTCATGTCCGTGCGGCGAATGCTGACAGCTTTGGCGGCGAGTGTGCTGGTGTGCGGGGTAACAGGCCTCGCGCAGGCGCAGAGTGCATTGCCGAAAGCCTCGAAAGACGCGCCCAAGCCCGCACCTGCAAAGCCGGAAGCCAAGCCCGCCGCCGCGGTCGCCGGTAGCGCCGAGCCGACGCTGATCGGCCAGTTCGGCACCTGGGGCGCGTACACCGCCACGCCGAACGGCAAGAAGGTGTGCTTCGCGCTGGCCAAGCCAGCATCGTCGAAGACCAATCCGCCGAATCGTCCGCGCGACCCGGCCTACGCATTCGTCTCCACGCGTCCGGCTGAAAAAGTCGCCAACGAAGTTTCCGTCATGATCGGCTACACCCTGAAGCCGGGATCGGAATCGACGCTGGAGGTCGGCGGCGCTTCTTACGCGATGTACACCCAGGGCGATGGCCTCTGGATCAAGAATGCCGCCGAGGAAGAGCGGATGGTCGACGCCATGCGCAAGGCTGCGGACGTGGTGGTCAAGGGCGTTTCGGCAAAGGGCACCGAGACCACGGACACGTTCTCGCTGAAGGGACTTGCCCAGGCGCTCGACAAACTGGCGCAGGATTGCAAGCGCTAAGCGACTTTGACCGCCTAAAACGGCGTTGTTTGAGGCCCGTAGAAAGCCTATCTGATAGCGACCACTCCTCATGGTGAGGAGGCGCTCTTGCGTCGTCTCGAACCATAAGGCCACACTCCTCATCCTTCGAGACGCGGCGAAGACGCCGCTCCTCAGGATGAGGGAAAAATCTTTAGATCGTGATGCGATGACCCCAGTTTCAGCCGAGACCAATTCCACGTTGGACGCGACGAAAGCACCTGTATATGCGCGCGCCGACGCGCCCTTGGAAAAGATCGCGCTGGAAATCTATGTGCCGCCGGCAAAGCCGTCGCTGGTCGGTCTGTCGCGCGCCGAGGTGGCGGAACGGCTCGGCGCCATCGGCGTGGCGCCGGCGCAGCGCAAGATGCGCGTGCAGCAATTGTGGCACTGGATCTATGTCCGCGGCGCGAAGAATTTCGACGAGATGACCAGCATTTCCAGGGAAATGCGGGCGCAACTCGATCAGCATTTCACCGTCGCGCGGCCCGAAGTGGTCGCGGAGCAGGTTTCCAACGACGGCACCCGCAAATGGCTGCTGCGATTGCCGAGCGGCGATGCAAACGAGAAGGCGCACGAGGTCGAGTGCGTCTATATTCCGGAAACCGACCGCGGCACGCTGTGCGTTTCCTCGCAGGTCGGCTGCACACTGAACTGCTCGTTCTGCCACACCGGCACGCAGCGGCTGGTGCGCAATCTTACCGCAGGCGAAATCGTCGGCCAGGTCATGGTGGCGCGCGATCGCCTCAATGACTGGGCCGACCGCGTCACTCCGACCGGCAGCCGCCTCGTCACCAATGTGGTGATGATGGGCATGGGCGAGCCGCTGTATAATTTCGACGCGGTGCGCGACGCGCTCTTGATCGTCGCCGACAACGAGGGCATCGGCATCTCCCGCCGCCGCATCACGCTGTCGACGTCGGGCGTGGTGCCGAACATCATCCGGACCGGCGATGAAATCGGGGTCATGCTGGCGGTCTCGCTGCATGCGGTACGCGACGAATTGCGCAACGAGTTGGTGCCGCTGAACCGGAAATATCCGATCGCCGAATTGCTGCAGGCCTGCCGCGACTATCCCGGTTCGTCCAACGCGCGGCGCATCACCTTCGAATATGTGATGCTGAAAGGCGTCAACGACTCGCTGGATGATGCCAAGCTGCTGGTGAAGCTGCTGAAGGGGATCCCGGCCAAGATCAATCTCATTCCGTTCAATCCGTGGCCGGGCACGCGCTACGAATGTTCGGACTGGGATCAGATCGAAAAGTTTTCGGAATACATTTTCAACGCCGGTTACTCCTCGCCGGTGCGCACGCCACGAGGCCGCGACATCCTTGCCGCCTGCGGCCAGCTCAAATCCGAAACCGAAAAATTGTCGGTGCGCGAGCGGCAGGCGCTGCGCGCCATGGCGATGACGGATTAATGTCGCCCCTCATGGTGAGGAGGCGCGTAGCGCCGTCTCGAACCATGAGCCTCTCCTCTCATCCTTCGAGACGCGGCCAAGAGGCCGCTCCTCAGGATGAGGACTGAAATAGCTTAGCTCTTGAGCTCAAGAGACTACGCATGAGAAGATTGCAATGTCGCTGATCGGCCGCTTGTTCGTCATTCTGTTCGGATTTCTCGCCGCATGCCTGGTGGCGGGAATGATCGTGGTTGGCGCGGTGCTGTTTCCGGAATTCAGCGATCTTGGGATGGGTCCGGTCGATCCCGGCGCGCTGAACATCGTGCTCGGTTTTGGCTTCATCTTCATCAGCGGCTTTGCGCTGCTGCCGGCGATGATCGTGGTCGCGATCACCGAGGCGTTTTATATCAGGGGCGCGCTGACCTACGCGGTCGGCGGCGGCTTGGTCGGTCTGGCGTGCTATCTCGGCCTTGTCCCGTTCGATCCCGCAACCCTTC
>Ga0208981_1000069_pt1 | contig 13524 bp, 11 predicted proteins | sample MedBloCAOM1_M1_FD_187839 | JGI IMG/M metagenome (GOLD analysis project Ga0208981, IMG submission 187839) | Forest soil microbial communities from El Dorado National Forest, California, USA - Mediterranean Blodgett CA OM1_M1 (SPAdes) (version 2) | ecosystem: Environmental > Terrestrial > Soil >... | reverse complement strand
AGTGAGCATCGAGATCACGACCGGCATGTCGGCGCCGCCGATCGGAACGATGATCAGCACGCCGAGCGCGAAGGACAACAGCGTGATGATCCAGAAGTCGACATGGCTGGCCGATACGACGAAGCCGTAGACGAAGAAGATCAGCGCGAGCGCGAGCACGATGTTGATGACGTGGCGAGCCGGCAGGATGATGGGCGCGCCGCTCATGCGCCCCGACAGCTTCAGGAAGGCGATGATCGAGCCCGTGAAGGTGATGGCCCCGATGGCGACGCCGAGCGACATCTCCACCAGGCTCGCGCGGTGGATCGCGCCCTTGGTCCCGATGTCGAAGGCAGCCGGGGCATAGAGCGCGGCCGCCGCCACCAGCACGGCCGCCAGGCCGACCAGCGAATGGAATGCGGCGACCAGCTCGGGCATCGAGGTCATCGGCACGCGCCGCGCCGTCACGGCGCCGATGCCGCCGCCGATGGCGAGACCCGCCACCACGAGCGCGATGCCGCCGACGCCGGCCGGCGGATGCGCCGCCAGCGTGGTCACGATCGCGATCGCCATGCCGGTCATGCCGAACAGATTGCCGCGGCGGCTCGATTCCGGGCTCGACAGCCCGCGCAACGCCAGAATGAAAAGAACCCCGGCGACCAGATAGAGCAGCGCAGCCAGATTGGCGTTCATCGGGCGCTCCTCACTTCTTCTTTTTCTGATACATGGCGAGCATGCGCTGGGTGACGAGGAAGCCGCCGAAAATATTGACGGAGGCGAGCACCAGGGCGACAAAGCCGAGCGCGCGCGCCCAGATCGGACCCGAATCGTCGGCGGTCAGCGGCACCCCGACCGCGAGCAGCGCGCCGACCACGATCACCGAGGAGATCGCGTTGGTCACCGACATGAGCGGGGTATGCAGGGCCGGCGTCACCGCCCAGACCACGTAATAGCCGACGAATACGGCGAGCACGAAGATGGAGAAGCGGAACACGAACGGGTCGACCGTCGTCGCGAGATGATCCATGTCGCTCTCCTTCAGGCCGCGCTTTTGGGCTTGAAATTCGGATGGATGACGGCGCCGTCGCGGGTGAGCGCGGTCGCCTTTACGATCTCGTCGTCCCAGTTGACGGCGACCGCCTTGGTCTTCTTGTCGATCAGGATCTCGAGGAACGAAAAAAGATTGCGCGCATAGAGGCTCGAGGCGGAAGCCGCGATTCGTCCCGGCACGTTGAGATGGCCGACGATCTTGACCCCATTGGTCTCAGCCACCTTGCCGGGCTGAGCGCCTTCGACGTTGCCGCCGCGCTCGACCGCGAGGTCGACGATGACCGAGCCCGTCCGCATCGAGCGCACCATATCGGCGGAGATCAGCTTCGGGGCCGGCCGCCCCGGAATGAGCGCGGTCGTGATCACGATGTCCTGCTTCTTGATGTGCTCGGCCACGAGCGCGGCCTGCTTCGCCTGGTACTCCTTGGACATTTCCTTGGCGTAGCCCCCGGCGGTCTCGGCCTGCTTGAACTCGTCGTCCTCGACCGCGACGAACTTCGCCCCCAGGCTTTCCACCTGCTCCTTGGTGGCCGGCCGCACGTCGGTCGCGGTGACGACGGCGCCCATCCGGCGCGCGGTCGCGATCGCCTGCAGGCCGGCGACGCCCACCCCCATGACGAAAACCCGGGTCGCCGGCACCGTGCCGGCGGCCGTCATCATCATCGGCAACGCGCGGCCGTATTCCGCCGCGGCGTCGACCACCGCCCGATAGCCGGCGAGGTTCGCCTGGCTCGAGAGCACGTCCATCACCTGGGCGCGCGTGATGCGCGGCATCAGCTCCATGGCGAAGGCCGTGATGCCGGCCCGCGCCATGGCGGCGAGCGCCGCCTCGTTGCCGTAAGGGTCCATGATGGCGATGACGAGCGCGCCCTGCTTGTAGGACGCGAGCTCGGACTCGGCCGGACGGCGCACCTTCAGGACGACATCGGCGCCGCGCGCCGCATCGGCCGCGACGGTGGCGCCCGCCGCCGCGTAGTCGGCATCCAGCACGCCCGACTTCCGGCCGGCGCCCGGCTCGACCGCCACCTCGGCGCCGAGCGCCACGATCTTCTTCACGGTGTCGGGCGTCGCGGCGACCCGTGGCTCGGCCGGATCGACTTCGGCAACAATCGCAATTTTCATGAGGCACCCACGATTCCGCCGGTGTCGGCCGGGCTTGCGTGACGCGCCGGCGGACGGCGCGCCACGGAGGGAGCCCGGGGCGGCGTCAGACCAGGAAGTAAGCCATCAGAATGAGCAGGATGATGACGGACACCGTCCCCCACTTCGCCAGACCGATGAAGAATTTATAGGTCTTTTCGTGCTCGGCGTAGTCGTTGCCGGTTGCGGTCGCGTATTCGACCTCGGCGTGATCGGCCATTGCGCTTCTCCAGGCTTGCTTATTTCGGTGCCTGGGGGGAATTAGCGCAATTGCAACCGCAGGGCAACGGCGCCAAGGCATCGCCGATTCGTAACGACAGCCTCATAGCATGGCTCGGCGGCGCGCGCCTACCGTCGGCTGTTGACAGCCCCGGCTCTCATCAAGCCTCAGCGTCCACAAGGCCGGCTTTGGCAAGCGCCGCCTGCTGGCGCGCGCCGACTTTCGCGACGCTGAAATGCTCGATCGCCTCGTTGAACAGCCGGTAGTAGTTGAGCTTGGCGGCAAGGTGCAGGAATACGCCGCCGAGGCCGATCGCTGCACGGTCCATGAACACGAACTCGCGCGGCACTCTCACCGGACCCTTTTGCTTGAGCGCACGATGCACCTCGAAGGCCTGACGGCGGCCGTATTCGGACGGCTTCACCCCGTCCGCGATCGTGCGCTCGCGGTCGTCGAGCAGCGGCCCATAGATGAAGTTCGCCCAGATATTGAGGGTGTCGATCAGCTCGCGCGACAGGCGCTTGAAGCCCCAGGTCTCGTAGGCGTGCACGACCCGGTCGCGGTCGTCCTCGAGCAGGCCGTGATAGAGGTCGACCACGCCGCCGACGAACCGTTCCGGGAAGATCCGGATGCACCCATAGTCGAGCAGATTGATGCCGGCGCCCTCGCCGTCGCGCGAGAAGACCGTGTAGTTGCCGAGATGCGGGTCGCCATGGATGACGCCGTAGCGGCTGAACGGATGCCACCACGCCTTGAACATGGCGATCGCCAGGCGATTGCGCACCGCGAGCGGATCGTCCTTGAAGACGAGCAGCTTTTCGCCTTCCATCCAGTCGAGGGTGAGCAGCCGCCGGGTCGAGAGCGCCGGCCAGACCTGCGGGACGCGCACCTCGGGCGTCTTCGCCAGCATGGTGCGGTAGAGCGCGACGTGCTTGGCCTCGCGCACATAGTCGAGCTCCTCGCGCACGCGCGCCCCGATCTCCTTGCCGATCTCGCTGGTGTCGATCGCCGGATCCATGCGGCGGTGGATCGCGAAAATCCAGTCGAGCTGCTGCAGGTCGGCCTCGACCGCCGACTGCATGTCGGGATATTGCAGCTTGCAGGCCAGCTCGGCGCCCTTGTGCGAGAGCGCGCGATGAACCTGGCCGAGCGAGGCCGCGGCCGCCGGATGGTGCTCGAAGCTCGCGAATTTCGACTGCCAGTCTGTTCCGAGCTCGGCCATCATCCGCCGCTTCACGAAGGCCCAGCCCATGGGCGGGGCTTCGCTCTGCAGCTTGGCGAGCTCGGCGGCGTATTCGGGCGGCAGCGCGTCGGGAATCGTCGCCATCAACTGGGCGACCTTCATGATCGGTCCCTTGAGGCCGCCGAGCGCGGCCGCGAGCTCGATCGCATTCTTGCCGCGATCGAGCGTGAGCCCGAAAAAGCGCGTCGCCGCGATTTTGGCCGCCACGCCGCCCACATTGGCGCCGACGCGCGCATAGCGCACGGCCCGGGCCGAGAAACGGTTTTTCTCGCGGTCTGTCATGGGAGATGCGGCCTGCCTGTCTGGCCCGGAAAATGGGGAGCGCGCAACCGAACCCCAAGGGCACAGCCGCACGACAAGGTGACGGTTGTCGAGCCGCGCGCTTGGTATATCACTTGATCGGCCCCGGATCCCATGACCATCAGACCAGTCGTGATCTTACGCGCATGACGAAAATTCCCGCATCCCGCGCGAGCCGCCTCCGCCGGATCCTCGCCGGGCTGATTTGGATCGCATGGAGCCTGGGCGTGATTGCGACCGCGCTCGCCTTCACGGCGCCGTGGATTCCCGCCTTCGACCTGATCAACGACGCCCGGCCGTTTGGCGCGCTCGCCGCCATCGTGCTGTTCCTCGCCGCCCTGGCGTTGCGCGAATGGCGCCTGATCCGGCCAACCGCGGCGCTCGCCCTGCTGCACAGCGGATTGCTGCTGCTGCCGTGGGGGCGCGCCGCGGACGCCGCGCCGAACGCGCCTGCGGCGCTCCGCCTCCTCACGCTCGATTTGTCCTCCGACAGCGCCAGGTTCGACGACATCGCCGATTTCGTCCTGTCGTCCGGCGCCGACATCGTGCTGCTGCAGGACGTCAGCTGCAGCGCCGCCGACCGGCTGATCCCGCGGCTGCGACCGAGTTTTCCGAACGCCTATGTTTCGGCGGAGGGCTGCGCCGGACAGGCGCTGTTGGCGAAGCGGCCCTGGGTCGCGATCGGCCAAGTGATCACCGCCACGCGCAAGCCGCTGCTGATCTGGGCGCGGTTCCAATGGAACGCGTCCGCCTTCAATCTGACCGGCGTCCGACTCGCCGGCCCGCTGGCGCCGAACGAGCAGGCTTCCGATCTGGAGCGGCTGCGCCAGCATGTGAGCACGCAGGGGCCGGCGCAGATCGTCGCCGGCAACCTCAATCTCACGCCATTCGCCTGGAAGTTCGCGCAGCTCAACAATGCGGGCCTCGGCCAGCACGCGACCTATCGGGCGACGTGGCCCGCCGCGTGGCCGGTGCTCCTGATGGACAATGTGCTGTCGACCGCCGACATCGCGAGCGTGCGCGTGACCACCGGTCCGCCGCTCGGTTCGGCCCACCGTCCGCTGATCGCGGACATTGCTTTGCTCAAGTAGCGGCGCTCAGGATTTCGGAAGATTGTCGCCGATCCAGCGCGCGAGGCCCTCTTCACCGATTTCGCCGCCGGCAAGGGCCAGGATGACGGCCGTCGCTTGCTCAGGCGGAACAATGAGGTCAATACCGTTGATGCCGAGAAAAACGATGATGGATGCGAAGGCAGCGCGTTTGTTGCCATCGACGAATGGATGGTTCTTTGCGATTCCAAATGCGTAGGCGGCGGCCAGCGCAGCGAGATCGGTTTCCCCATAGGCAAATTTATTGAGCGGCCGCGCAAGCGCCGATTCCAACAATCCAAGGTCGCGAATTCCGTCAGGTCCGCCGAACAGCGCCAGTTGTTCGGCGTGAACATCCAACACGATGTTCACGTCGAGCCATTCCGGCTCGTTCATTTTGCGAGGGCCTTGAATGTATCGGCGTAGTTCCGGAACGCGCGCCGTGCGATTTCCATCGCCTTGGCATGTTTCGGATCGTACGGGCTCAATTTGAGGCCGCGCTCCGTCTGCTCGACGATATGGAGCGTATCGCCCTCCTTCAGCTTCAGGCGAGCCAAAAGCTCTTTTGGCAGGATGAGGCCAACCGAGTTGCCGATTTTCCGGACCTGAAGGGTGGCGCCCTCCAAATCAGTTTTCCGTGGTGCTTCGTTCATGGCACAAATCCAAATGGTACAACGTGTATAACATAGTTATACGAAACGTACAACGTGCCATTTTACGGTGCATTCTCAATGGCTTCCAGCTCGGTGATCATCCGCTCCAGCACCGACAGTCCGCCCCGCCAGAATGCCGGCGCGCGGGCGTCGAGCCCGAACGGCTTGAGCAGCTCGGCATGATGCTTGGTGCCGCCGGCCGCCAGCATCGCGAGATAGCGCTCGGCAAAACCCTCATGCGCCTTTTCGTAGACGGCGTAGAGCGAGTTCACCAGGCAATCGCCGAACGCATAGGCATAGACGTAGAACGGCGCGTGAATGAAGTGCCCGATATAGGTCCAGAAGGTCTCGTAGCCGGGCTTGAGCTCGATCGCGGGCCCGAGGCTTTCTGTTTGCACCTCGAGCCAGATCGCTCCCAGCCGCTCCGCGGTGAGCTCGCCCGATTTGCGCTCGGTGTGGACGCGGCGCTCGAAGGTGTAGAACGCGATCTGGCGCACCACCGTATTGAGCATGTCCTCGACCTTGCCGGCGAGCATCGCCTTGCGTTCCGTGGGGTCGCGCGTCGCGGCGAGCAACCGCTGGAAGGTGAGCATCTCGCCGAACACGCTGGCGGTCTCGGCCAGCGTAAGCGGCGTCGGCGCCATCAGCGGACCGTTGGCTCCCGCCAGCACCTGATGCACGCCGTGACCGAGCTCGTGGGCAAGCGTCATCACGTCGCGCGTCTTGCCCTGATAATTGAGCAGCACGTAAGGATGGACGGACGGCACGGTCGGATGCGAGAAGGCGCCCGGCGCCTTGCCGGGGCGCACCGCGGCATCGATCCAGCGCTCGGTGAAGAAACGCTCGGCGATCGCGGCCATCTTGGGCGAGAATCCGCGATAGGCCAGCAGCACCGTGTCCCTTGCCTCTCGCCAGTCGATCACGCGCGTCGGCACCTCCGGCAGCGGCGCGTTGCGGTCCCAGTGAGCGAGCCGCTTCTTGCCGAACCATTTCGCCTTCAGGGCGTAATAACGATGCGACAATCGCGGATAGGCCGCGTGCACCGCCGCCACCAGCGCCTCGACCACCTCGCGCTCGACCCGATTGCTCAGATGGCGCGCGTCGGCGATATCGGCAAAGCCGCGCCAGCGGTCGGAAATCTCCTTGTCCTTGGCAAGCGTGTTGGTGATGAGCGTGAAGACGCGCAAGTTCTCCTCGAAGGTCCGCGCCAGCGCGCCGGCGGCCGCCTTGCGGGTCGGCTCGCGCGCATCCTGCAGCAGATTGAGCGTCGGCTCGAGCGCGAGCGACTTGCCCGCCACCTCGAACCGCAGGCCCGCGATGGTCTCGTCGAACAGCCGGTTCCAGGCGCCGTTCGCCGTCACCGACTTCTCGTGAAAGAGCTGCTCGACCCGATCCTCGAGCTGGTAGGGCTTCTCCTTGCGCATGTCCTCGAGCCACGGCCGATAATGGCCGAGCGCGGGATCCGCCATCGCGGCGTCGATGAGCTTGTCGTCGATGCGATTGAGCTCGAGGGTGAAGAACAGGAGATGGGAGGAAGCCGCCGTGATGCGCTCCTGCACGTCGCCGTAGAACTTGGCGCGCGCCGGATCGGTGGTGTCGCCGGCATGGACGAGGCCGGCATAGGACACCAGCCGTCCGATCAGGTCGTCGAGCGCCTCGTAGCGCTTGACCGCCGCGGCGAGCGCGCTGCCGGCGCCGGCCGAGCGCGCCATGTCGGCGAGCCGTCCCTTGTAGGTCTCCTCGAAAGCCTGACAATCGGCATCGACGCGATCGAGGTCGGCTTTGACCTCGGGCGCGTCGAGCGAGGGATACAGGTCGGCGAGATTCCATTCCGGCAGCGCGTCCGGCTTGGATCTTGTCGGCTTGGCTGAGGCGAGGCTCGAACGGGTGCTCATGGGCGGTGATCTTCGGCGTTGGCGTCTGGCGGGGCGCGGTACGGTGGCGGCCCACCATCGCAACACGCGCCATGTGGCGAAGCGATGGCGAAGCGCGAGGCTGCGGACCATCTGCAGGATTCCCGCATCGGGAACCAGAGGCTTAACAGCACATTAAGCCCGATCGGCCAAAGTGTCCCGATGCGTGACAGTAGCGTACGGGGTGAGTCATGGCCGAACGCGTCCTGATCGTCGACGACGACCCGGTCGCCCGTCGGCTGGTCGAGAACATGGTCAGCCGGGCGGGCTACGAGCCGGTGACGGCCGAAGGCGGCGACCTGGCGCTCGCCATCCTGACCGGCGGCAAGACCCGCATCGATTGCGTGGTGCTCGATCTCGTGATGCCCGACCTCGACGGACTTGGCGTGCTGGCCAAGATGCGCGAAGCCGGGCTCGACGTGCCCGTCATCGTGCAGACCGCCCATGGCGGCATCGACAACGTCGTGTCCGCGATGCGGGCGGGCGCCGTCGACTTCGTGGTCAAGCCGGTCGGGGCGGAACGCCTGCAGGTGTCGCTGCGCAACGCGCTGGCGACCCGCGCGCTCGAAGGCGAGCTCAAGCGCATCAAGCGCAGCCGCTCCGGGACCCTCACCTTCAAGGACATCGTCACCCGCAGCGCGCGGATGCTCACGGTCCTGCGCACCGCCGAAAAGGCGGCGGCGTCCTCGATCGCGGTGCTCATCGAGGGCGAGTCCGGCGTCGGCAAGGAGCTCATCGCGCGGGCCATCCACGGCTCGGGCGAGCGCCGCGCCAAGCCCTTCGTCACCGTCAACTGCGGCGCGATCCCGGAAAATCTGGTGGAATCGGCCCTGTTCGGGCATGAAAAGGGCGCCTTCACGGGCGCCGCCGAGCGGCATGCCGGCAAGTTCGTCGACGCCTCGGGCGGCACGCTGTTCCTCGACGAAATCGGCGAGCTGCCGCTCGCCGCCCAGGTCAAGCTGTTGCGGGTGCTCCAGGAGGGCGAAGTCGACCCGGTCGGCGCCAAGAAGCCGGTGAAGGTCGATGTCCGGATCATCTCGGCCACCAACCGGGACCTGATCGCGGAAGTGCGGACGGGACGCTTCCGCGAGGATTTGTACTACCGGCTGTGCGTCTTCCCGGTTTCCGTGCCGCCGTTGCGCGAGCGGACGGAAGACATCCCCCATCTGGTCCGCCATTTCCTGCTCCGCTTCGCGGCCGAGGAAGGAAAGCGCGTGCGCAGCCTGAGCGCGGAAGCGCTGGCGCTGCTCACGGCTTTCTCCTGGCCGGGGAACGTGCGCCAGCTCGAAAACGCGATTTTCCGCTCCGTGGTGCTGGCCGAAGGCGACACGATCGGGGTCGACGAATTCCCGCAGATCGCCCTGCTGGGCGCCAGCGAAACGCCGCTCGTTCCCGAACAGGGAACTCACGCCGCACCCCCCGGCAACGCGAGCCCGGGGCAGCCGCTCGTTCTCCAAGCGGGCGACGACCCGGCGGCCCAGCCGGGCAACCTTAATAATTTACCGCTCGGGGCCATGCTGCCGCTGCTTGATGCCGCGGGCGATGTCCTGGCGCTGGAAGCCATCGAGGCCGCCGCGATCCGCTTCGCGATCGCCCATTACCGTGGGCAAATGTCCGAAGTTGCTCGCAAATTGCGTATCGGCCGTTCCACCCTCTACCGCAAGATCGAGCATCTCGGTCTCGCCGAGGGGCCGGGAGAGGCCGACGTGTCCGGACGGTGACACAGCCGCAAAAATGAACCAAAGCCAGAGAATAGAATATCCGCTCCCCGGCTCCTGGGGTATCGTGGAGTAAATTTGCAATCGTTTGGTGCTTTGATGCGGTCTGGGCGTTGGTGCGGTGAACCTCAAGGTCGGTCGTTATGACTAAAGCCTGAGCGTCGCGACCGGCGTGGCCACGGTGGAAGGAAATTTGTCAATGCACGGACTTCGCTTCGGGGTACTCCTGGCCAGCACGGCCATTGCCCTCGTGTTTGCCGCACGCAGCACCCCGGCCTATGCGGTGGCCGACAACGAGAAGGCCATCGAGGCCCTCGTGCCGGTTCCCGATACCACCATTGTTCCGCCGCCGAGCACCACTGAAGTCACACCGGCCGCGAAGCCGAGCCCCACCACGGCCGCCCCGGCCTCGCCCGTGGCCCAGCCGGCAACCACCCTCGCCGAAGCCGACCAGCAGATCGCCGACAAGCTGCGTGAGTATCTGACCGGCAAGTCGGACCGCGTCATCGATCGCAAGAGCCGGCCCGCGGTCGATGCCTTCTATGCGGCGCGCAACTACGCCCCGCTGTGGATCGATCAGGGCAATGCCGGCGAACGCGCCAAGGCGGTCGCGGCGTTCCTCGCCAAAGTCGACGCCGACGGACTCGACCCGGCCGATTACGTGCTGCCCACCATCAAGGCGGGGGCCGACGCGGCCGCGCTCGCCGAAGCCGAGCTCAAATACACGGCGACCGTGCTCACCTATGCGCGGCACGCCCAGATCGGTCGCGTGCACTATTCCCGGATCAGCCCGGACATCGCTTTCACGCTTGTGGCGCCGGAGCCGGCGGATGTTCTCGGCAGCGTGGCGGACGCCAACGGGATCGCGGCTGCGCTCGAGCGCTTCAATCCTCCCCATGCGGGCTACAAGGCCCTCAAAGCCAAGCTCGCCGAGCTGCGGGCCGGCAAGGGCGACGCAGCCCCCAAGCGTATCGAGCGGGGGCCCGTGCTCAAGCTTGCCAAGGAGGCGATGCAGGACCCGCGCGTGCCGGCCCTGCGTGAACGCCTGGGCCTGGCGGGCGAGCCCGCCAACACGACCTACGACAAGCCGCTGGCCGACGCCGTGAAGAAGTTCCAGGACGCGCGTGGCCTGTCCGCCACCGGAACCCTTACGACGGCGACCGTCGATGCCCTCAATGGCCCGAAGCAGGACCGTGCGGCGGACGTCATCCTGGCCAACATGGAGCGTTGGCGCTGGCTGCCGCGCGATCTGGGCAAGACCCACGTGGTGGTGAACATCCCGGATTTCACCCTCAAGGTCGTGAGCAACGGCGCAACCGTATGGACGACCCGCATCGTGACGGGCCAGCCGGGCCAAAAGGCGACCCCGTTGCTCAGCGAGACGATGAAATACATCACCGTCAATCCGACCTGGAACGTCCCGCCGTCGATCATCAACAACGAGTATCTGCCCGCCCTGCAGCAGGATCCGGGCGCGCTGGAGCGAATCGGCCTCAAGCTCGAGCACAATCGCGACGGCACCGTGCGGATCTACCAGCCGCCCGGCGAGCGCAACGCGCTGGGTCGCATCCGCTTCAACTTCCCCAACAAGTTCCTGGTCTACCAGCACGACACGCCGGACAAGCACTTGTTCGCCAGGGACACGCGCGCCTTCAGCCATGGCTGCATGCGGGTGCAGAATCCCGACAAGTATGCCGAGGTGTTGCTGTCGCTCGCCAATCCCAAGGACGGCTACACGGTGGACCGCCTCCACCGGATGTACGGGGCGGGCGAGACCGACATCCACTTGCAGACCCCGATCCCGGTCCACATCACGTACCAGACCGCTTATGTGGACGATGCCGGCAAGCTGGTGATCCGCGGCGACGTTTACGGCCGCGACGCGCGTTACTTGGCGGTCATGAAGGGCGACGAGCACCGGGTGGCCGACATCGGGGTCGAGAACCGCGAAGCCAACACCGCCAACCGGCCGGCGCGCTTGCCGGAGAACTATTCCTACGCGAGCAACAACCGCGAAGGATCGGTCTTCGGCTGGCTGTTCGGGGGCGGACCGCAGTACTCCCCGCGCGGCCAGTCCGTGCAGCGCCGGACGATTTCGCGCTGAAAGCAGGCCTCGCCGCGCCGATTCGCGGCGGGATAAAGACCTGCGAGTGGGCCCTGAGCGGCTCGCCACCCCACCGGCAATATCGGCATGAATCGTTTCCCGGGCCCCATTGCGGGCCCGGGCACGTTTTTGCCATACTCGCCCGGTAGTTACGGGTGTGGGGGACGGGGGCGCTAATCTCGCGTTAACCGATCCCAGTAAGAGTCCGTTAGGAATGTGCGGTGCTGTGGGGCGCCGCGCAGCTCATCTTTGGGGTCGTCGGGATGCGAGATAGCAAGTGCTCCGCGCTGCGCGCCAGGCGTTGACCCGCGCAAGCACGTCGCGTGCGGGGCGGTGTCTCAGCCTCGCCGCACTGGCGTTGTTGCTGGGCAATGAAAGTCTGCAGAACGCTGTCGCCGAAGGCGATACGCGCACGATTTCGCTGCACCATGTCCACACCGGCGAAGACCTGACGATCACCTACAAGCGCGACGGGCGCTACGACGAGGCCGCGCTCAAGAAGCTCAATTGGCTGCTGCGCGACTGGCGCCGCAACGAAGACACCCGGATGGATCCGCGCCTGATCGACGTGGTGTGGGAAGCATCCCGCGAGTTCAATGCCCAGAGCCCGATCCACGTGATCTGCGGCTATCGCGCGCCCCAGACCAACTCGATGTTGCGGCGGCGCAGCCGCGGGGTGGCCCAGTTCAGCCAGCACACGCTCGGCCGCGCCATGGATTTCTTCATTCCCGGCGTATCGCTCGAGGCCCAGCGCGAGGCCGGGCTCCGGCTGCAACGCGGCGGCGTCGGCTACTACCCGTCCTCCGGCTCCCCCTTCGTCCATCTCGACGTCGGCAGCGTGCGGCACTGGCCGCGCATGAGCCACGACCAGCTCGCACGCGTCTTCCCCAGCGGCCGTACGGTGCACGTCCCGTCCGACGGCCAGCCGCTGTCCGGCTATGCGGTCGCGCTGGCGGAAATCCAGAAGCGCGGGTCCGAGCCTTCGGAGATGTCGCTCGAGGCCGCCCGCGCGGCCGGCATCAATGTGGGGGCGCGGCCGCAGCGCAACCTGCTGGCCTCGTTGTTCGGCGCGAAGGACGAGGAAGAGGACAGCGAGCCGGCGGCGGCGCCCGGCACCAAAGCGTCCTCGGGTGTCGAGCCCAAGCCTGACAAGACCGCCGAGCCGAAGGCCGCGAAGCCGGTGCCGACGCCACGCCCGGCCGTCCGGGTCGCCCAGGTGGCCCCGGCGAGCGCGCCGGCACCCGCGGCGACGTTCAAGCTCGCCTCGGCCGAGAGCCAGCCGGCTCCCCTGTCCGAGGCGGCGCCCTCCTCCGCCAACGACGTGATCAGCCACCGCGGCTACTGGGAGGGGCCGACTGCCGTAGCCCCGCCGCCGAAAGAACGCGTGCAGCTCGCTTCCGCGGCGTCCGGGCCGGCCCCGGCGCCCCGCCCGCGCGGCGAGCAGCGCCCGCCCGCGGAGACGACGGGCGCGATCGGGTTCTGGCCGGTGACGAGCGCCGACGCCGCCGATCGGGTTCCGCACGATCTCGCGTTGGCCTTCGCGGCACAGGCCGACGTCGCGCTTCCCGCGCCGGTCGTCCGCGGCGTGCCGGCCGGCAACGCGATCCCGCGCAGCGCGGCGACGATCGAGCAATCGGGCGCCTCGACCATCGCGCGGAAGAATGTGACCGCCGCGACGCTCGCGGCCGCGGCCGACATCGAGCCCGGCATGGTGGTGGAAGATCCGTGGCTGCGCGCGCTCGTGCTCGCGCCCGACCTGCAGAATTACATGACGGCGACGCTGCTCGGCGACGCCGATCCGCTGGCGTTGCGGCCGCTGATGCAGAAACCCGACGCCGTCGTGATGATGACGTTTTCGGACGACCCGCATCTCGGCATGACGGCGGACCGCTTCAGCGGCGAGGCGGTGGTGTTCATCTCCACCATGAGCGTCGCCAAGCGCACGGCGGCGCTGCGGTAGGGCATTATCCGGTCAGATTGAAGCACCGATTCCGTCATGGCCGGGCATAGCCGTTCGAAGAACGGCGTCGCTTCGCTCGCCTATGTCCCGGCCATCCACGCCTTGTTCTTGCCGATGCATCAAGACGTGGATGCCATCGAAACTCGGGCTTGCCCG
>Ga0208981_1000066_pt1 | contig 13593 bp, 11 predicted proteins | sample MedBloCAOM1_M1_FD_187839 | JGI IMG/M metagenome (GOLD analysis project Ga0208981, IMG submission 187839) | Forest soil microbial communities from El Dorado National Forest, California, USA - Mediterranean Blodgett CA OM1_M1 (SPAdes) (version 2) | ecosystem: Environmental > Terrestrial > Soil >... | reverse complement strand
GTCATCATCGGCCATGTGGTCGGCGGCTCGTTCGCGGTGCTGGTGGCCGAGCAGCTGTTCGCCTCGGGCTGCGGGATGCTGCTCAGCATCGCGTCCGCCGGACAGATCACCGACGTCGGGCCGCCGCCCTATTATATCCTGATCGAGCGGGCGCTCCGGGACGAAGGCACGAGCTACCATTACCTTCCGTCGTCGAATTATGTGGAAGCCGTCCCGGCGCTGGTCGCCATGGCGGCCGGCGCCATCGGGCGGGCTGGACACCAGGTCTATCGCGGCGACACATGGACGACCGACGCGCCCTTTCGCGAGACCGCGGCCTCGATCGCGAGCCGCCGCGCCGAAGGCATTTTGGCGGTCGAGATGGAGGCGGCGGCGCTTTACGCCTTCGCGGTTGCCTGCGCGCGTCCGGTGATCTGTCTCGCCCATGTGTCCAACCAGCTCGGATGCGTCGACGGCGACTTCGAGAAGGGCGACGGAAACGGCGCCGCCGAGTCCTTCGATCTGGTGATGGCGCTCGCCGCCGCGTGGCGGCGCGAGACCCAAGAGGCCGAACGGGTCGCGACCTGATCGGCGGCGACGGCGTCGTCGAATAGATCGCACGCGTAGCGGGCCCGAATCGGGCGAATGCGGGGAAGGGCGGAATTCCGGCACGCGATGGCATCGACGTTGAATGCCGCCTTGGGCGCGGTCGCCGCAATGTTGTTCTGGACATGCCTCGGCGCGTCCATCACCCGCCGTCTCGCGCCGCGCTCGCTCGTGCTGCCGATGGCGCCCGTGGTCGGCTGGGCGGCGCACAGCGCGGCGGCGCTGCCGATCTTTCGTGTCGTCGGCTTTTCGCAACCGAGCGTCCTGATCACGGCCGCGCTTTCGGTGATCGCGAGTGCCCTGGTGTTGCGGGCGCGACCGTCGCCGGACGAAGCCGGATCCGGCGCGACGGTGCCCGCCTGGGCCTATGCGGCGGCCGCGCTGCTGGCGACCCTTCCGGCGATCGCCCTTTTGCCCAAACATGTTGCCGACGGCGTCATTCTGGCGGGACCGATTTTCGATCATTCCAAGGTCGCGATAATCGACGAGATGGCACGGCTCGGCGTGCCGCCCGGCAATCCGTTCCTCGGCGAGGGCGGGGAGGGCGCCGCGCGTCTGGTCTATTACTATCTCTGGCATTTCGGCGCGGCCGAGCTCGTTCTCGCGCTCGGAGTGAGCGGATGGGAAGCCGACGTGGCGATGACCTGGGTCACGGCCTTCTCCTCGCTCGCCATGATGATGGGATTCGCGGTGTGGTTCAGTGCGCGCCGGTCGGCCGCGCTCTGGATCGTTCCGTTCGCGGTCGCCGGGTCGCTGCGTCCGTTGCTGTCGCTGCCGTGGGGCGCGGAGAAGTTGGAATCGGTTCTGCTTCCCGGTACCGGCTTTGCGGGTTGGCTGTTCCAGGCCGCCTGGGTCCCGCAGCATGTGATGTCCGCGTCCTGTGCTGTGGCGGCGATCTTCCTGATGAGCCGGCTGGCGCACCGGCCGAGCATTTTTTCGGCCGTCGTCCTCGCGCTGGTCGCCGCCGCCGGCTTCGAGAGCTCGACCTGGGTGGGCGGCGTCACCTTTGCGCCGGCGGCGCTGGCGGTGGGCGCCGCCCTTGTCCTCCTAATGGCGCCGACCGAACGCCTGCCTTTTCTGGGGCACCTGGTCATTGCCGCGATCCTGGCGGTTTGCCTCGCGGCGCCGTTCCTGCACGATCAGTTCGTCGCCACCGCCATCCGCGGCGGGGGCACGCCGGTCGTGGTCGAGCCCTATCGCGTGCTGGGGGATTTCTTTCCGGAGAGGCTGCGTCGCATTCTGGACTTGCCGGCCTTCTGGCTCGTGCTGCTGGTGGTCGAGTTTCCGGCGATCTATCTGACCGGCACCGTCGCGTGGGCGACCTTTCTCGCTGCGCCTGACCTGGATCGCGAGCGCAGACTCGACACACTGGCGTTGGGGCTGCTCGCCGCCACCGGGCTGGCGGTCTCCTGGCTCCTGGTGAGCACGCTCGGCGACAACAACGACCTCGGGTGGCGCGCGGTCCTCCCGGCCATCTTGGTGTTGACGGTGTTTTCGGCCGTCGGCCTGGCGCGGTGGATCGCGGCGCGGGCGTGGATCGCGGTCGCGGCGGCGGTCGGCGCCATCTGCCTCGGGCTTCCCGGCGCCATCGAGATCGTCCGCGGCAATATCGCCGGCCACGACCAGCCTGAGGCGAAAGCCTTCGCGCAGACGCCCGACCTGTGGGCGGCGGTGCGCCGGCACGCAGCGCCGCAGGAGCGGGTCGGCAACAATCCGTTGTCGTTGCGTGGCGTTACGCCCTGGCCGATTGATATTTCCTGGGCTTTGTTGTCGGACCGGCGTTCCTGCTATGCGGGCCGGGAATTCGCGCTGGTCTTCACGGCCTTGCCGGCCGCGCGCCGCGCCGCGATCGACGCCCAATTCAACCGGCTGTTTGCGGGCGAGGGCTCGGCGGACGATGTGCGCGACCTAGCGACGCGCTACGGCTGCCGCGTGGTCGTTGTCACGCCGGCGGATGGCGCCTGGAGCCGGGATCCGTTCGCGTCCAGCCCGCTCTATCGTCTGGTCGAGGCCATACCGGAGCGGTGGCGGATCTATCGGGCGACCGCGCCATGAGGCGGCCTGTGCCCGCCGACGACGACACAGCTAGATCCCGGCGAACCAGTTGAAGCCCTGCTTGCTCCAGAACGTCTCGGTAAAATCGTTCGTCACCTCGATGGCGGTGATCCATTTCGCGTTCTTGAAGCCGAGCTTGGTGGCGGTGCGCAGGCGCAGCGGAAAACCGAACGGGTCGGCGATCGGCTCCCTGGCATATTTGGTGGCCAGGATGGTCTGCGGGTGGAGCGCGCTCGCCATGTCGAGGCTTTCGGTGTAGTCGTCGGCGCAACGGAATGCGACATATTTCGCGGTCAGGTCGGCGCCGACGCGCTCCAGGAAGTGCCGCAGATTCACGCCCGACCACTGTCCGATATAGTCCCAGCCTTCGACGCATATGTGACGGATGATCAGCTCCTGCTCGGGCAGCGCGCCGAGCTGCGTCGCGGTCCACGGTTTCTTGTCGCTGATGCGTCCGGAGAGCTCGAGCTTCCAGCTCGCGCCGTCGACCGGCTTGACGTCCTCGACGCCGTAGTAGGCGTTGAAGCGGGGCGGCTTGACGACCTGCGCTTCGCTGAACGTCGGCGCCAGGTGGTTGGGCCGGAACAGGAAGGCTTGCACGCGATCGTTCCAGCCTGACACCCCGCGCAGGAAGGTCTGTAGCGCCGGACGGTCGGTGACGTCGCAGCCGGCCAGCAGCGTCAGCGCGCCGAGGCTGAGCGTGCCGCGCAATAGGCCGCGGCGATCGATCCTCTCGATCAGCGCACGGTTCTCGGCGAGCACACTCCGATCGATTTTCGCTTTCGGCCGGAAGATCGACGGCGAGGGGGCTCGGATCGTCATGATGCATCGCCCTATGGGTTCGTCGTCAGCTCTGCCGCGCCGGCGGTACGCGGCGTTTCGTCGGCTACGACCGGGCCGCCCGTCACCATGGCGACCAGCGTGTGCGGCACCAGGAGGGCGAGCGTGACATGGACCGCCACGAACAGCACGATCGCGCTCATGCAAAGGAAATGAACCAAGCGCGCGGTCTGGAAGTCGTAGAACAGCGACAGCAGCTCCGAAAATTGCACCGGCTTCCAGATCGCGAGACCGGACAGCACGGTCACGACGCCGATGATCAGCACGCCGATATAGAGAATCCGCTGGATCGTGTTGTATTGAGTCAGATCGTCATGCGCGAGATGCAGCCGCAACGCGTCGCGAATATTGGCGATCAGGTCGCGCAAACGGATGGGGACCAGCATGCGCCGGAAACGGCCGGTGACGAATCCGTAGGTCACGTAGGCGAGGCCGTTGAGTGCCAGGATCCACATGCCGAAGAAGTGCCATTGCAGACCGTGCTGGGCATAGGGCCCGACGATCAGGGCATCGGGGAAGTGCAGCCAGCCGAAGATGACCTCGTCGTTGTAGATCTTCCATCCGCTGACGATCATGATGAACATCGCAACCGCGTTGGTCCAATGCATGATCCTAATCGCGAGCGGGTGAAGACGACGCGCGTGCGGGGCTTTCGTGACGGCGTGAGCGGGCTGCATCGCGAATTCCCTTTGTCCGATCTCCGGCATCGGGCGGCGGACGCAGACCGGTCGACCTCGCCGCGTGCCGAGCAACATTACGCAGCGATTTCGCGAGAATCAATTCACCCCGTGCATAAACTTCTCGTGTGACGAATCCATTCTGCCGGTAAACTACTCGTGTGGCCGGGTTGAGCCGATCTCCGTGGTAGAGAGGCGTCCATGCGCGGGACAGGAATTTCATCGCTCCTCGGATTGACGCTTGCGTTGGCTGCCGGCGCGCCGCTCGGCGCCGTGGAGGATCGCACCGGCAGCCCGCCCATGATGCTGGCGCAGGCGCCGCACAACATGGCGCCGTTGACCCCCATGCCGACCGAAGCCGAGGCGCGGATGCAGCGGCGGTTTCCGCAGCCCGTCAAGGTCGGCGACCTCATCGGGCTGCCGGTGCTGGACGATGGCGACGTGACGCTCGGCCGTATCCGCCAGGTCGTCCGCACCCCGCAGGGCAAGATCCGGCTGATCGTGTCCTATGGCGGATTTTTTGGTTGGGGCGCCCGCCCGGTCGCGGTGCCGATCGAGGTGGTTGCCATTCTGGCCCGACAGATTGCCGCGCTCGACATGCCGCCCGCCGAGTTCGCGTCCGCTCCGACCTGGGTCGCGGGCAGCGATCAGCCGATCCCGGCGGATGAAAGTATTCGGATCGCCATCACGCGGCGCTGAACCGCCACCGTCGCGCGTGGCGAAGGATGCGACGGTCGCGCGTCCGGCGTGCATTGACGGTCGCGGCATCTCGGATAGTCTGACAAGGCTCAAGCTGGCGGCGCCGGGCCTCGGCAGGGTATCCGTTCATCGAGGGGACCTGACCCATGAAGACACCAGGCGCCGACAAGCCGCTCGCCCGCGTTTCCCGCCGTGCGGTGTCCGCAGGTCTGCTGGCCGCGCCGGCGCTGATCGGCGGGTTGCGGCGCGCCGCCGCCGCCGAGCCGATCACGGCAGGCATCGTCAACACGCTGAGCGATGTCGGGTTCTTCGTCGCCGATGCCAAAGGCTATTTCGCGGACGAGGGCCTCGACGTGAAGCTCACGAGTTTCCGCGCCGCCGGCGCCATGATGGCGCCGCTCGGCTCGGGCGAGCTCGACGTCGGCGCGGGCTCGGTCACGGCCGGCATCTTCAACGCCAACGAGCGCGCCATCCCGATCCGCATCGTGGCCGACAAGGGCCGTAATGCGCCCGACCAGAGCTATCAGTCGATCCTGCTGCGCAGCGCGCTTGCCGACCGGGTGAAGACCTCCGCGGACTTCAAGGGGCTGCGCGTCGCCATCCCGACCATCGGCAGCATCGGCGAGCAGGCCGTCTTCAACGAGCTGATGAAGGCCGGCGGGCTGACCTACGCCGACTGCGAAAAGGTGTTCATCGGCATCGCCGATCAGATTCCGGCCTTCAAGAACGGCGCGATCGACGCGACCGTGCTCTCGGAGCCCTTGGCCTCGGTCACCGTCAGCCAGGGAACGACCATCCGCTTCGCGCCGGTCGGCAAGGTCTATCCTTTTCAGCAGGCCGCCGTCGTCTATTACGGCGCGCCGTTCGCGACCAAGCGGCCCGACGTCGCGCGCCGCTTCATGAAAGCCTATATCCGGGGTGTGCGCGCCTATACGGACGCGCTGGTCGACGGCCGTATCGCGGGACCGACGGCCGACGAGATCATCGCGGCCATCACCCGCCACTCGCTCAGCAAGGACGCCGCCCTGATCCGCAACTCGGTCGCCGCCGCCGTCGCGACCGATGGACAGGTCAACGTGGACGGTCTCGAGAAGGATCTGGCCTTCGCCAAATCGCTCGGACTCGTGCCTGCCCAGGCGACGGTCGGCGGCATCCTCGACCTTTCCTTCGCCAAGGCGGCGGCGGCCGAGCTCGGGCCCTACAAGGCGCCCAACTGACGGCGCAGGGTCGCGGCGTCAGCGCACGAGCCGCGCCACGATCTCGACGTGAGCCGAGTAGCGGAACTGATCGACCGGCGTCACGGCGACCAGCCGATAGCCGCCCGCCACCAGGATCTTGGCGTCGCGCGCAAATGTCGTCGGGTTGCACGACACCGCGACGACCGTCGGCACCTTGCTGGCCGCGATCTCGCGCGCCTGCGCCTCCGCGCCTTGGCGAGGCGGGTCGAACACCACGGCATCGAGGCGCGCCAGCTCCTTGGCGGCGAAGGGCCGGCGAAAGAGGTCGCGCCGTTCCGCCGTGATGGGCTTGAGACCGGGCGTCTTGGCGGCGTCGCGCAACGCCGCGATTGCGGGCTCGTCGGAGTCCGCCGCGACGATCCGGGCGCGCTCCGCCAGCCGAAGCGCGAAGGGGCCGACGCCGGCAAACAGGTCGGCGACCGTGGCGGCGTCGCCCACATGGGCGGCGACCAGGCGCGCCAGCACGTCTTCGCCCGCCGCCGTCGCCTGCAGGAAGGCGCCGGGAGGCAGCGCCACCACGGCGCGTCCCATCCGTATCGTCGGCGTCGCCCGGCGGGCGACCAGCTCGCCATGACGGGTGAGCCGGGCCAGCCCCCGGTCGTCGGCGAGCCGCGCGAGCGCGATCGATCGCGGCGTGGTGAGCGGGCCCGAGCCGCGCACGTCGATGTCGAGACCGGCATCGCTGGCGGTCGCCTGGATGTCGAGCGGCTTGGCGGTCGCACCGAGCGTCTCGGCGATCGCCCAGGCGGCTTCGAGCGCGCCGCCGAGGCCGGGCGCCAGGATCGGGCAGTGGTCGATCGGGACGATATGGTGGCTGCTGGCGGCCGCGAAGCCGACCTGAAGGATGTCCTTGGTGCCGCGCCGCGCATGGAAGACCGCGCGCCGACGGCCCTCGCCATGGGCATCGACGATGTCGTCGACGGTCGCGTCGAGCCCCGCATAGCTCAGCGCCGCGACCACGAGGTCGCGTTTCCAGGCGCCATAGCGCGGCGCGCGCCAATGCTGGAGCGCGCAGCCGCCGCAGACGCCGAAATGCGGACAGATCGGCGCGATCCGCTCGGGACTGGGCACGTCGACCCGCACCAGATGCCGGCGATCCGGGTGGCCGGGCCATGACTCGGTCTCCACGGTCTCGCCCGGCAAGGTGTAAGGCACGTAGACCGGGCCGTCGGCGGTATCCGCGATGCCGTCGCCGCGCTGGCCGAGCCGTGCGATCGCCAGGCGGTCAACCATGACGCGCTCCGATGAAGAATTCGCGGTTTCCATCGCCGCCTTCGATCGGCGAGGAAAAAGTCGCGATCACGTCGTAGCCGAGCGACGTCACGAAGGCGGCGATCTCCGCGCAGACGGCGGCGTGAAGCGCGGGATCGCGCACGACTCCCTTCTTGAGGTCGCTTCGGCGCAGCTCGAATTGCGGCTTCACCAGCGCCACCAGATCGGTGCGCGGGGCCGCGAGCCGGACTGCGGCCGGCAGCACATGCTTGAGCGAGATGAAGCTCACGTCGACCACCACGACGTCGGGCGGCTCCATGCGGGCCGGATCGAGCGAGCGGATATCGGTTTCCTCGAGCGAGACGATCTCCGGCCGGTCGCGCAGGCTCGCATGGAGCTGGCCGCGGCCGACGTCGACCGCATAGACGCGCTGCGCGCCCTTGGCGATCAGGACTTCGGTGAATCCGCCGGTCGAGGCGCCGACATCGAGGCAGACATGGCCGGCGACCTCGATGCCGAGCCGGTTGAGCGCATGCGCGAGCTTGACGCCGCCGCGCGATACCCACGGAAAGGCCGGCTCGGCGGTGAGCTTGGCGTCGAGCGGGATTCCATCCGAGGGTTTGCGCACGGGCCGGTCGTCGGCCGTGACGAGGCCGGCCGCGATGGCGGCCTGGGCTTTGGCGCGGCTGTCGAACAGGCCGCGCGCGACAAGCAAGCGGTCGGCGCGTTCGCGGGCGGTCATGCCGGGGACTTAGCAGGAGCGCGCCTTTGGGGCGAGAGGCGGCAGGGCTGTTTGGTCAGGCCGCCGCAGCCTTGGAGGTGGCCACCGCTTTGCGCTGGCGCGATTGGACGCGATTGCGCCCGCTGCGCTTGGCGTCATAGAGCGCCTGGTCGGCACGCTTCATCACGTCGCTGATTCCGGTCATTCCGGGCTCCGCTTCCGCGACGCCGATGCTGATCGTGAGTCTCAGGCTTTCACCCTCGACGGCGAACGGCTCAACCTCGACGCGCTGCCGCAGCGTCTCAGCGAACGCCATGGCGTCGCGGTGTCGGGTCTTCGGCAGCAGCAGGACGAATTCCTCGCCGCCGATGCGCGCCAGGATGTCGGCGTCGCGCTGATGGTGTCGGCAGATCCCGGCGACCGACCTGATGACCTCATCGCCCACATTGTGGCCGAACCGGTCGTTGATCGACTTGAAGAGATCGACATCGAGGATGAGGAGCGCGAATGGCGCGCCGTCATCCTGAAAACGGCGCCATTCGGTTTCCGCCAGCGTCAGGAAGTGACGCCGGTTGCAGATGCCGGTCATCTCGTCGGTGGTGGCGAGGCGTTCGAGTCTCTCGGCATTGCGCACCAGGTCGGTGACTTCGGTGTAGCTGAGGAACCGGCCGCCCGCCGGCAGCGCCTTGCACTGGAAGCGCAGGATCTTGCCGCTCGCGAGCTGCAGGTCCATCGGCGCCTCGTAGCCGCCGCGCACCAGGGCCACGCGCCACTCCACATAGGCGTCGAGCTTGTCGGTCGACAGCGCGAAGGCGCCCGAATCGCAGGCATGCCGCATCAGCTCGGTGAAGGAGGGGCGGCTTGCCGCCAGCGCGTCGGGCATGTTCCAGAGCTGGCGGGAGGCGCGGTTGATGAAGCGGGCCCGCATGTTTTCATCGAGCAGCAGGACTCCATAATCGACGTTGTCGAGGGCGGCCTGCAGGATAAGCAGCTCGCGGTTTCCCGTCTCGACGCGCTCGCGCGTGCGGCGCTCCGCGTCGAGCAGGCGCCCGGCCCGGAACCGCAACGCGAAGGCCACCAGCGGCGTCGCCAGTGCGAGTGCCACCAGGAGCTCGAGCCGAAGCGCGCGGTCCGACATGGACGTGATGAATTGCTCGGGCACGGACAGAAGCAGGAAACCGGCGGCGACGCAGATGGCGGCGCTCACATAGCCCGGCCAGAGGCCGCCGACCCAGGTCGAACAGGCAACCGTCGCGAGCAGCAAGATGCCGGGCGCCGGGACCACAAAGCCCTGCCGGTCAAGCAGCCATACGCCGACCGCCACGGCGATCGTGGCCACCGGTCCGACGGCGACGTGCTTGTAAGCCGCTTGCACCAACGCTGCTCTCATCTGAGGGAGCAGGCTTACACGGCCCCTCGATAGAAACTGACAACACGTGGCGTTACGCGGCCATCCGGTGCCGCAAACCGCTGCATATGTTTAATCGGCGGTTAGCATCCGGGCCGGGTTGCGTCCGAACGCCATCGGCGGGCGCGGGTCACCCATGCAAAATGCCCCGCCGGGGGCGGGGCATTTCGGGTCTCGTTAGCTGGCCGATAGTTGCGGTCAGGCGAGCTTGACGCTCTCGGTCCGCAGGTCCTTGCCGAGCGCCTCGAACACCTTGGCGACGATGCCTTTGGCGTCGAGGCCGGCCTTGGCATACATCGCGTTGGGCGAGTCCTGATCGATGAAGATGTCGGGCAGCACCATGGAGCGGACCTTGAGGCCGCGGTCGAGCACGCTCGCCTCGGCCAGGGTCTGCATCACATAGGAGCCGAATCCGCCGATCGTGCCTTCCTCGATGGTCACCAGCACCTCATGCTCGCGCGCGAGGCGGAGCACCAGATCGGTGTCGAGCGGCTTTGCGAAGCGCGCATCCGCGACCGTGGTGGACAGCCCGTAGGCTGCCAGTTCCTCGGCTGCCTTGAGGCATTCGGACAGCCGCGTGCCGTAGGAGAGCAACGCGATCTTATGGCCTTCCTTGACGATGCGGCCCTTGCCGATCTCGAGCGGCTTGCCTTCCTCCGGCATGGTCACGCCCACGCCTTCGCCGCGCGGATAGCGCAGCGCCGACGGGCAATCGTCGAGCGCGGCCTGGGTCGCCACCATGTGGACGAGGTCGGCCTCGTCGCCCGCCGCCATCAGCACGAAACCGGGCAGGCAGCCCAGATAGGCGATGTCGAACGAGCCCGCATGGGTGGGGCCGTCGGCGCCCACCAGACCGGCGCGGTCCATGGCGAAACGGACCGGCAATTTCTGGATCGCGACGTCGTGCACGACCTGGTCATAGGCGCGCTGGAGGAAGGTCGAATAGATGGCGCAGAACGGCTTCATGCCTTCGGTCGCCAGCCCGGCCGCGAAGGTCACGGCATGCTGCTCCGCGATGCCGACGTCGTAGGTGCGCTCGGGGAAGGCCTTCTGGAACAGATCGATGCCGGTGCCGGACGGCATCGCGGCGGTGATGCCGATGATGCGCTTGTCCTTGCGGGCCTCCTTGATGAGGCTCTCGCCGAACACCTTCTGGTAGGACGGCGCGTTCGACTTCGACTTGGCCTGGGCGCCGGTCGCGACGTCGAATTTGACGACGCCATGATATTTGTCGGCCGAGCTCTCGGCTGGGCCGTAGCCCTTGCCCTTCTGGGTGACGACGTGGACCAGGATCGGCCCGGTCTTGGCGTCGCGCACGTTGCGGAGCACCGGCAGCAGGTGATCGATGTTGTGGCCGTCGATCGGCCCGACGTAATAGAAGCCGAGATCCTCGAACAGCGTGCCGCCGCCCATCATCATGCCGCGGGCATATTCCTCGGCCAGTCCGGCCCGGTCCTTGATGAGCTTGGGCAGGTGCTTGCCGAGCTGCTTGCCGATCTCGCGCAGCGACCGGTAGGCGCGGCCCGACCACAGGCGCGCCAGATAGGCCGACATGGCGCCGACCGGCGGCGCGATCGACATGTCGTTGTCGTTCAGGATCACGATCAGGCGCGAATCCATGGCGCCGGCATTGTTCATCGCCTCGTAGGCCATGCCGGCCGACATCGCGCCGTCGCCGATCACCGCGACGACGTTGTTGTCCTCTTGTTTCTGGTCGCGCGCGACCGCCATGCCGAGCGCCGACGAAATCGAGGTGGAGGAATGCGCCGCGCCGAACGGGTCGTATTCGCTTTCCGCCCGCTTGGTGAAGCCCGACAGCCCGCCACCCTGGCGCAGGGTGCGGATGCGGTCGCGACGGCCGGTCAGAATCTTGTGCGGGTAGGCCTGATGGCCGACGTCCCAGATCAGCCGGTCGGCCGGGGTGTTGAAGACATGATGGAGCGCGACGGTCAGCTCGACCACGCCGAGGCCGGCCCCCAGGTGGCCGCCCGTCACGGCGACGGCATCGATCATCTCCTGCCGCAGCTCGTCGGCCACCTGGCGCAGGTCGGAATCGGAGAGCCGGCGCAGGTCCGCGGGCACGTGAATCTTGTCAAGCAATGGGGTTTTTGACGGCTGCGATTGGGACAATGAATCTACTCCGGATCGGTTCGGCGGCTTTAAGGTTACCGCAACTCAGGCCTTTGCTATGTAATCAGGCGGATACACCGCGCGTGTATTCGGCCCTGTTGCGTGCTGGCCCTCCATAACCACCCCTTGAACTTCCCCCTACGGGCTACCCGCCGGTTCTTTAGAGTAGTCCGAAAGTGACACTAGGACACCGGGGAGCCGGGTGCAAACGGGAATGGCATCGGACCTGGCTTCTGAATACCATATCGGGCTACCTTAGCTACTGTCCGCCGAGGATCGGCCTGCGACCCAAAGCTTCAAACGTTAACGGTAGAGCGGCCCGCTTGGTTCAAAAATGGGCTGCTCCGAGGCCGGGGTTGCGGGCAGGGGAACAACGCGGAACCGGCGTGCCCATGCGGCTGGGGGGATTTATTCCGGCAGCGGAATGAACTCGCTCTCGCCCGGCACCGCGTCGAAGCGGCCCGCTTTCCAGTCCGCCTTGGCCTGCTCGATGCGCTCCTGGCGCGAGGAGACGAAGTTCCACCAGATGTGGCGCGGGCCGTCCATGGCGGCCCCGCCAACGACCACCAGCCGCGCCGGCGTGAGCGCCGTCACGGTGATGCGGTCGCCGGGCTTGAAGACGAGGAGGCGGCCGGCTTCGAAGCGGTCGCCCGCGATGTCGACCTCGCCCGACACCAGATAGATCGCCCGCTCTTCCGCCTCGGCGTCGAGCGGCAGCTTGGCGCCGGCCTCGAGCGCGACGTCCGCGAACAGGGTGTCCCAGCCGGGATCGACCGGCGAGGTCAGACCCAGAAACGTGCCGGCGACCACCCGGACCGTCTTGCCTTCGTGGGTCTCGGTCGGAAGCTCGTTCGCGCCGTGATGCGCGAAGCCCGGTGCGCCTTCCTCCTGGGCCACCGGCAACGCGACCCAGCATTGCAATCCGTGCAGTGGTTCGCCGGCGACCCTGTGGTCGGGGGCGGTGCGCTCCGAATGGGCGATTCCCCTCCCGGCGGTCATCCAGTTCACGGCCCCGGGGGTTATGGCGGCCACGCTGCCGAGGCTGTCGCGATGCATGATCTGGCCGTCGAACAGGTAGGTCACGGTCGCAAGCCCGATATGCGGGTGCGGGCGTACGTCGATGCCCTGGCCGGCGCGGAATTCCGCCGGCCCCATGTGGTCGAGGAAGATGAAGGGACCGACCATGCGGCGCTGCGCCGAGGGCAGCGCGCGGCGAACCGAAAAGCCGCCGATGTCGCTGGTGCGCGGAACGATCACACGCTCGATCGCATCGCAGGCGGGCGCGTCGCCCGGGCGGGGGTCCTTGCCGGGAAAGAAGCTCATGGTTCAGCCTCCTGGGCTGTGCCTACAAGTAGGATTGCGTCACGCCGGCGCAAGCCGGCCACATTGACGGCCGACGGCGATTGATGCAAACCGCGCCGCCATGTCGCCTCTTGCCGCAAAGATCATCTGGGCCCTGGGATGCGTCGCGTGGTACATCATCCGCTATCCGCATGAGCGCCGCGCCCGCAGGACTCCGGTCGCGCAACGCCGCGACCGGGTGCGCGACAAGGTGCTGGTCACGATCTCCTTCACGGGCCTCGGCCTTCTCCCGCTGATCTACGTGCTAACCGGCCAGCCCAAATTCGCCGACTATCCGTTCCATCCGCTCCAGGCCTGGCTCGGGACGCTGGTCCTGGCGGCCGCGATGGTTCTGTTTTACCGAACCCACCGCGATCTCGGCCGCGCCTGGTCGGTCACCCTCGAGCTGCGCGACCGGCACGCGCTGGTCACGCACGGAATCTACGAACGCCTGCGCCACCCGATGTATGCGGCCTTCTGGCTGTGGGCGCTCGCCCAGGCGCTGCTGTTGCCGAATTGGATCGCGGGATTGTCCGGGCTCATCGGGTTCGGGACGCTGTTCTTCGCCCGCGTGGGGCGCGAGGAGCGGATGATGCTGGAGACCTTCGGCGAGGAGTATCGCGCCTATATGGGACGGACGAAGCGCATCATTCCGGGGGTGTATTGACCCTCTCTCCGGCCTTATCC
>Ga0208981_1000065_pt1 | contig 13625 bp, 12 predicted proteins | sample MedBloCAOM1_M1_FD_187839 | JGI IMG/M metagenome (GOLD analysis project Ga0208981, IMG submission 187839) | Forest soil microbial communities from El Dorado National Forest, California, USA - Mediterranean Blodgett CA OM1_M1 (SPAdes) (version 2) | ecosystem: Environmental > Terrestrial > Soil >... | reverse complement strand
CCAGCAGGTGATGCTGGAAGCGCGCGAGATCAAATCCGCCGACGAGATCGCGCTGCTCAACCGCGCCGCCGCCATGGTGGACGGCGCCTATCACCTCATCCACGAGCAGCTCAAGCCGGGGGTGCGCGAGAACGACATCGTCGCCAACGTGAACCAGTTCCTCTACCAGCACGGCTCGGACGACGTGGAGGCGATCAATGCGATCTCGGGCGAGCGCTGCAACCCGCATCCGCATAATTTCACCGACCGCATGCTGCGGCCCGGCGACCAGGCCTTCTTCGACATCCTGCAGTCCTTCATGGGCTATCGCACCTGCTATTACCGCACCTTCAATGTCGGACGCGCGACGCCGGTGCAGCACGACGCCTACAAGAAGGCGCGCGAGTGGCTCGACAACGCCATCGCGCTGATCAAGCCGGGCGTCTCCACCGACAAGGTCTGCAGCGTGTTTCCGAAAGCGGAGGAATTCGGCTTCCCGGACGAGATGTCGGCCTTCGGGCTGCAGTTCGGCCACGGCCTCGGCCTCGCGCTGCACGAGCGGCCGATCATCTCGCGCGTGATCTCGATGACGCACCCGACCGAGATCAAGGAAGGCATGGTGTTCGCGCTCGAGACTTATTGCCCCGCCAAGGACGGCTATTCGGCGGCGCGCATCGAGGAAGAGGTCGTGGTCACCGACAAGGGCTGCCGCGTGATCACGCTGTTCCCGGCCGAGGAGCTGCCGATCGCGAATCGGTATTGAGGAACTACGGTAAGCTCAACGTGCCGACCGTCCTCCGCTGGGGTTCTTATCGCGCGTTCTTCTATTCCAACGAAGGAGACGAACCCGCCCATATTCACGTACGTTCCGGCAATAAAGAGGCCAAATTCTGGATTCATGATTTTGCTGTTGCCGCAAACGCCGGATTTCCCGCGCACGAACTTGGTGATATCGTGCGCCATCTGAAACTAAATCGCGACGCACTGCGGACGGCTTGGCATGAGTACTTTGGAAATTGATGTCGGCGATTTGCGCCCGCGGTCGGTTGAGTTCACCGCCTGTGAGCTTGTCGTGACGCTCGCCGATGGGCGCAAGATCGCCACGCCGCTCGATTGGTATCCGCGGCTCAAGAGCGCGTCGGCGACCCAACGTGCGAACCACGAGCTCATGCCGATGGGCATCCACTGGCCCGACCTCGATGAGGACCTCGGCATCGCTGGAATGCTCAAAGGGCGGCACGCATAGGTGCTCCATTATATGATCCACGGCGCAAGGCCCTTGTACCAGGCGTTCCAATTATGGCGGGCTGCGATGTGACCCGCCATGCGACAGTCTTGATTTGATCCCAGTCACTCCCGGCCCTACATCGGCGTCCCACAAGCGCCGCCCGTATCGAGCGTAACCCATGGGAAAACGATCGCATGCAGAGGTATCTGGTTTCGGCTCTCTGTCTCACGACGGGGCTCTTATGGTTTGCCGGCGCCTCGCTCGCGCAGAACATCGATCCGGACCGGGTCCCGAGCACGGTCGACGCCCAGCAGCGTGCGGCCTGCACGCCGGACGTCATGCGGTTGTGCAACAATTACGTGCCCGACATCCCCCAGATCGTGGCTTGTCTGAAGCGCGAGCGGCAGAACCTCAGCCCGGCCTGCGCGTTGGTGTTCGCGACGCCCGAGCCCGATCCCGCCCCGGCCCCCGCAAAAAAGGCCTCGGCCAAGAAGGCCCCAAAGAAGACCCCGGAGACTAAAAAGCCGCAATGACGGCGGCCCAAGCGGCGCCCGACCAGGGCCGAATCAATCGCCCGGCGCGCGCAACCCATTGGGCCGCTGGCGGTTGTCTCCGATGGCGGACCCTGCAATAGGTGGCCGCCGGCGCTGTTCGTTGAAAGCTCACGACCCGAAAATCTTGCGACCGGGGTGGATTGAAAGCTTCCCAAGAACGAGGAACCCGAGATGAGACAAAATCGATTGAACCGCCTTCATGTCACCGCGATCGCCACGGCCGGCCTGCTGCTCGGCCTGACGCTGACCTTCCTTGCTCCCGCCCCGGCCGCGGCCCAGGGAACCATCAACCCCGAGCAGGCCTGCCGCGACGACGCATTCCGCCTGTGCAACGATTACATCCCGGACCGCAACAAGGTGGGCGCCTGCCTGCGCAGCAAGGCTCGCGCGCTGAGCCGCGATTGCCGCACCGTGATCGGCGCCGGCGGCGGCACGTCGCGTAAGGTGAAGCACAGGCGCCACCGTCGCCACCATTGAGGTGATTGTTTCTTCACCCTCCCCTGCAGGGGGAGGGTCGGCCCAGCGAACACAGCGAGCGAAGCCGGGGTGGGGTGGCGGCGCACATCGCAAAGCACCCCACCCCGCTTGCCTTCGCTCTCGCTACGGCAAGCGACCCTCCCCCTGCAGGGGAGGGTGAAGGAAGGATTGCAGCCAGCCTTCCTCGTACCGACCCCCTACCCTTTGCGTCCTTCGGAGAGCGCCGGCAACGGCGTCGCGCCTTCCGGCACCGGCGTGCGATTGGCGTTGAGGATGAGCGAGACGAAACTGTAATAGGCCGCGGTGCTGACGATCTCGAGCGCCGCCGTCTCGCCGAAACGCTTCACGACGGCGTCGAATGTCTTGTCGCTGACGTCGCGATCGTGCAGCAGCTCCGTGCAGAAGTCGTAGACCAGCGCCTCGTCGGGCGAAAGCTTGGCCGGACGCCGCCCTTGCGCGATCGCGGCGGGCACGCTCGGGTCGAGGCCCGCCTTCACGGCGTGCTGGCTGTGCATGTGCCATTCGTATTGCGCCGACCAGAAGCGGGCCACCACCAGGATGGCGAGCTCGGTCAGGAGCCGCGGCAGCGAGCTCTCGAACCGCACATAGTCGCCGAGCGTGCGCACGCGGTCGGCGAGCGCCGGGATGCGCAGCAGCGCCGGAAACGGACCGCGCACGCCGCCGCGCGGTCCTTGCGCGATCGCCTGCGCGACGCGCTTCTGCTCCGCGCTCATCTGCTCCGGCGGCACTGGCTTGAAACGTGGTCCGGTCATGAGTCTCCCTCGCTGTGAACCGCAAACACAAGATCGCGCCATCCAACAATGCCCTTGTGGCGCGCGCAAGATGCTGAAAACATCGCGGCCCTCGCAGGGACATCCGTCATGCGCCGCACGCGCCGGGCCGTTCACTTCGACAGGCCGCCGAGCTGCGCGAGCGCGTGCTCGCCTCGGGATCCGAGAGGCTTATCGAGAGGTCGGCGATGCCGGTGATGAAAATCGCCGACGGCGAAATCTACTACGAGGAGTTCGGCCGCGGCTTTCCGGTGCTGTGCTTCGCACCGGGCTCGCTGCGTTCGCAGATCGATTATTGGCATCGAAGTCCGCGCGACCCTTCCAAGCCCTCGGCCGCCATGGACCCGACCGCCGATCTGGCGGCCCATTTCCGCGTCATCGCGATGGACCAGCGCAATGCGGGGCGCTCGCGCGCTCCCATACGCGCGAGCGACGGCTGGGACACCTATGCGGGCGACCACATCGCGCTGCTCGACCATCTCGGCATCGGCCGGTGCCACACGATCGGGGCCTGCATCGGGGCGAGCTTCTGTCTCAAGCTCGCCGAGATGGTCCCGCACCGCATCGCGAGCGCCGTGCTGATGCAGCCGATCGGCCGGGTGCCCGAGAACGTCGCCTATACGAAGCGGGAGACGGCCGAGAACTGGGGCCCGGGCCTGTGCAAAAGCAACCCCGCGCTCGACCTCGCCGACGTGATCGCGCTCGGCGAGCGCATGTTCTCGCCCGAATTCGTGCACAGCGTGTCGCGCGACTTCGTTGCCGGCTGCCGCACCCCGATGCTGCTGATGCCGGGCAACGACACCGCGCATCCGGCCGCCATCTCGGACGAGATGCTGCGCCTGGCGCCGAACATCGAGTATCTCAAAGTCTGGAAAGGCGAAGGCCGGGCCTACTCGGCGCTGTGCACGCGGGATTTCCTGCTGCGGAATACGCCCGGATAAATCGTAGGGTGGGCAAAATCGCCCTTGCGATTTTGCCCACGCGAGCGTTTCCGCGTGGGCGACGGCGAAACGCCGTCGCCCACCCTACGCGCTGACGGGTGCCGCCTCACAACGTCGACTTCAGCCGCAGATGATCCAGCCGGTTCATCGACTTCACGTCGAAGCGCTGGCGCTGGTCATCGCGTTGCACGTCGAGCCCGATGGTGACGCCGGCCGCGCCCTGGGCGTAGAGCTTGCGGTAGAAGTCGGCCATGTCCTTGGGGGCCGCGCCGCCGACTCCCACGATGACGTCGCCGCGCTGCAGGCCGGCCCGCTGGGCCGGACCCCCCGGCGTCACGGCGGCGACCATCAGGCTGCCATGCGCTTCCTGGGTGGTCACGCCGATCCAGGGCCGCCCCGGACCCGAGATGCGCCCGTCCGCGATCAGATCGGCGAGAATCGGCGCCAGCACGTCGATCGGCACGAACATGTTGCCCGCGACGCCGTCGCCGCGGCCGCTGGCATCGCCGACGACGAGCGAGCCGACCCCGACCAGCTTGCCGGCATGGCTGATCAGCGCCGCGCCGCTCCAGTCACGGAAGGGCGGCGAGGTGAAGATCGCCTCGTCGAGGAGATATTCCCAGCTGCCGGCGAATTCGCGCTTGGCGACCACGACGGCCGGCGCGACCCGCCCGGCGCCCCCATAGGCGGCGATCGCGACCGCCTCCTGCTCCTTGAGGTCGGCGGAACGCCCCAGGCCGAGTGGCTGCACCTTGAGGGGGACGATCGCGCGCAGCAGCCCGATGCCGCTCTGGTGATCGTAGCCGACGACATTGGCCGGCACCGTGCGGCCCTCATTGGTGACGACCTCGGCAGCCTGCGCCTCGACCATGAGATAGCCGATCGTCAGGATCAAACCATCATCGTCGATGACGATGCCGGACCCTTCGCGGTTGCGGCCGAGCGACCCGACGGTGCGGCCGTCGGGATGGATGACGGTCTTGATCTGCACCACCGCGGACAACAGCTGGTCGAGCGCCAGCGTGTCGGCGCCCTTGGCGGCGGGCACCGCGAGCGCGGCGATCAGGAAAAGCCCCAGCCACCCGCGGACCAGAATGGCGCCAAACAGAGGGACGTTGCGCATGGCGCTACTGCGCCGCCACGCGCAGCGGCGCCGGCGGCCGCCGGACCGGGGCCTCGCTGAGCAGATGCTCGGCCGGGATCTCCAGCGTCCAGCAGAAGCCCTCCGGCAGGAACAGGCTCTCCACCCGGCCGCCGAAGGTCACCGCCACGAAGCGCTCGATCACCATGGCGCCAAACCCCTTGCGCAACGGCTGGGCGACCGGCGGCCCGCCGCTTTCCCGCCAGCTGAAGCGGACATATTTGCGATCGCCGCTCTCGATCAGCTCCCAGCGGATCGTCACCTTGCCGGCCGGCGCCGCCAAGGCGCCGTATTTCACCGCGTTGGTGCCGAGCTCGAACAGCGCAAAGCCGAGATTCTGCACCGCGTCCGGGCGCAGCCTCAGGCTCTCGCCGTCCATGTCGATGCTGGTGCCGTCCTCGCGCACGAAGGGCGCGAGCTGCGCGCCGACCAGGTCGCCGATGGTCGCGCCGGTCCAGTCCTGCCGCACCAGCACGTCGTGCGAGCGCGCGAGCCCGTGCAGCCGGCCCATGAAGCGGCCCTCGAAATCCTCGTAGCCGGCGCTGTGCTGCATGGTCTGGCGCGCCATCGCCTGAACCACCGCCAGCAGGTTTTTCGAGCGGTGCGAGAGCTCGCGCATGACGAAGTTGAGATGGCTCTCGTGCTCGACCTGCGCCGTGATGTCGGTATTGGTGCCGAACCAGCGCGCCACCCGGCCCTGGCTGTCGCGCAGCGGCATCACGCGGGTGAGGAACGGGCGGAACACGCCGTCGGCGCCCCTGAGCGGGAACGTCATGTCGAACGGCTCGCCCGTCCGCACCGACTCCTGCCAGCGCGCCGTCACGTCCGGCAGCACGGCGGGATCGTGCACGCGCTGCCAGCCGTCGCCTTCCATCTGCTCCGGCGTCGTGCCCGTGTATTCGTACCAGCGATCGTTGTACCAGACGATCCAGCCGTCCGAATTGGCCATCCAGACCAGCTGCGGAATCGAGTTGGCGAGCGTGCGGAACTGCGCCTCGCGTTCCTGCAGCGCCGCGTCGGCGCGCCGGCGCTCCGAGATGTCGCGCGTGATCTTGCAGATGCCGATCACGGTGCCGTCGGTGGTGCGGATCGGGGCGGCGTCGACCGACACCTCGACGAGCGAGCCGTCGCGGCGGCGGCGCTCGGTCTCGAGCCAGAGATTCTCTCCGGCGCGCACGGCCGCGACGGTGCGCGGGATTTCATACATCCGTTCGGCCGGAACGATCAGGTCGATCGGCTGACCGATCGCCTCTTCGGCCGCGTACCCATAGAGCTTCTCGGCCGCCCGGTTCCACGTCAGGACGGTGCCGTCGAGGGACAGGCTCTCGATCGCATCGGCCGAGGAGGCGACCACCGCGGCCAGGTGGGCGTTCGCCATCTCGGCCTGCTTGCGCTCGTCGATGTCGAGGACGAGGCCGATGGCGTATTGCGGAACGCCGGCGGAATTGCGGACTGCCACGCTGCTCACCTGGACCCACACGATCCGGCCATCGCGGCGGATGAATCGCTTCTCGATCGTATAGCTCGTGCCGGAGCTCATCATGGCGGCGAGCAATGCGAGATTCTTCGGCCGGTCGTCCGGATGGGTGATGTCGATCAGGGTCTTGGTGCGGAGCTCGGCCACCGAATAGCCGGTGATCTCGCAGTGGCGCGGGTTGGCGAGCCGGAAGTGACCGTCGAGATCGACGATCGAAATGCCCGCGGTGTTCTGGTCGACGATGGCGCGGAAGCGCGTATCGCTCTCGCGCATGGCCGCCTCGGCGCGCTGGCGGTCGCGCGAGGCGCGGCTCAATGCCTCTCCCAGATCATTCACCTCGCGCAGATTGGTCGCCACCGGCAAGGCGAACTCGCCGCTGCCGATCGTCCGCGCCGCCGCGGTGAGCTGCGCGATCGAGCGCGCGATCCATTCGCCGCCGGCGGCGGCGCCGACGATGGCGAGCGTGGCGAAGAAGACCAGGTTCAAGAGAACCTGCCGCTCCCAGGCCCGCATCGGCCGGGTGAAAACCTCGCGCGGCACCTGGATCGCCAGAGTCCAGCCATTGGCGAGATGCGTGAAGGCCGCAAAGCTGCCGACGTCCGCAAGCGTCGTCAGGGCCATCGATCCTTCGCGCGCCGCCGCGATATGCTGGCGCAGCTCCGGGCTCGCGAGCTTGCCGACATAGGCCTCCGGCGTCTGGCTGCGCGCGATGGTGGCGCCTTCGCGGTCGAGCAGGGTGGCGATGCGGTCGGCCGGGATCGCCGTGCGCAGGACCTCGCTGAGATGATCGACCGGCAAGGCGCCGCTCAACACCAGGTCGCCATATCCTACGGGATAGAAGACCGTGATGATGAAGTGCTTGCTGTTGCGGCTGACGAACACATCGGATTCTTCCGATTGACCGGTGCGCAATACCCGTTGCAACACGCCGGTCTGGCGCCCCGCGTCGATCGACGTCCCGGCCGGCACGAGGGTATTGATGATCTGCGTTCCGTCGCCGCGCAGCAGCGCGACCCAGCCCTGGCTCTCCTTCAGCGCGGTCGCGGCCTGCGCGTGGAACGTATTGTAATCGCCGTCGCGGAGCGCCTGCGAGGTCGCGAGCGCGGCGAGCTGTGCGCGTTTGATCGCAATCTCGCGTCCGACGTCGGCCGCCACGCTGCGCGCCAGGTCGAGGCCTTCGCGTTCGACCTCCTGTTGCTTCTCGACCAGGACATTGCGGTATTGCAGGCCGAAGAAAAGGACGGCCGGGAGGACGAGGCTGAGCGCGAACAGGCCGAGCGCGGTCCGCAGCGGCCAGGGCTTTTGCCAGAAACGCCGCGGCCGCGGATCGGAAGATAGTTGCTTGATCGCGGAGGAACTGGACACCACCCGACCCGACACCTTTCCTCACACGAGGCTCGCCATGACGCCGCGAACATGACGCCGCGAACTTGTCGTGATCGAACTCTACGTGGGCACCACCGGGGGTGCAATCGCGCCCGTACCGCAGCGCAACACGATCCTAGCGCCGCCCTCGGACCGACCTCGATCACAAAAAGTTGTCTTAAATCAGACCCCCTGCCATGCGGTTACGGAATGGGCGGCCATGGCGCGCAGCGGAACGCGCCGATCGCCGTCAGCTCTCCAGCCCGGTCGGAACGCTCTTGTTCTCGCTGGCGAGCTTCATGCCGGCGGCGAGCGCCATGGTCTCCATCAGCGCCGCGAAGTCCTTCTGCAGGTATTCCTCCGGGTTCTTCTGCAGCGTCGCCGCGCCGAAATGGCCCTGCAGCACCTCGCGCGTCGCCGCCGTCACCGGCATCGGCACGTCCATCTCGCGCGCGAGCGCCAGGCCGAGGTCGAGATCCTTGCGCAGAAGCTCGGGCGTGAAGGTCGTGGTCCAGTCGAGATTGACCAGCGCCGGCGACTTGTAGGCCGTGAACATCGAGCCCATCACGCCGTTGTTGAGGAACGACAGGAAGGCGTGGCGCGGCACGCCCATCTTGTTGGTGAGCAGCGTGATCTCGATCAGGTTCTCGATCACGACGCCGAGCATGACGTTGTGCGCGATCTTGCACACGCGCGCGAGCTCGCCCTCGCCCACATAGGACACGCCGCGCGGCGCGAAGGCCTTGATCATGGGCTCGACCGCGCGAAAGGCCGCCTCCGGCCCCGACGCGACGGAGGAGAGCTTGCCGGATTTGATCACCTTGGCGTTGCCGCTCACCGGCGCGCAGATGAAATCGCTGCCGCGCTCCTTGAGACGGGCGCGCACCGCGACCGATTCCTCGACCGCGATGGTGGAGCAGTCGACGAAAATCTTCGGCAGCTTGTTGCCGCCGGTGGTCACGACGCCGGACTTGCCGAAATAGACCTCATCGAGGTCGGGGCCGGCCGAGACGATCGAGAACAGGACGTCGACGCCGGCAAGGTCCGACAGCTTGTCGACGATCTTGGCGCCGCTCTTGGCCAGCGGCTCGGCCTTCGATTTCGTCCGGTTCCAGACCGAAAGGTCGTAGCCGGCCTTGACCAGCCGCTCCGCCATGGAAAATCCCATGCGGCCCATGCCGATCCAGCCGATCTTCTGATTGTTCTGCGCCATTCCGGTCTCCTCAAAGCCCACGGGGAAAGTCGAACTGATTGACGGCGCGACCTATCACGGCGTGCCGGACGCTTCAACCGCGCCTTCTTCGCCTCCCCCGCTTGCCGGGAGGTCGGTGCGCGAAGCGCGTCGGGAGGGGGAACGCCGCAAAATCAGAGTGGGCGGCCGCCCCCTCCCCGGCACGCCGGGGAGCGAGCGCGCGCCATTCGGATAAGATCGTGTCAGAGACGGTCCATGAGACGGTCGAACAGCTTGAACAACGGCACCACCAGTCCCATCACCATGATGATGCGGACGGTGTGGAAGCCGCTGATCAGCGCCGCATCGAGCCCGAGCACCTTGCCGGTCAGCGTCATCTCGGCCATGCCGGCCGGCGCGAAGGCGAGCGCGAGCGCGGCGACCGGCAACGTGAACGCATAGGCGCAGCCGATGGCGGCCGTCGCCATGATGATCAGGACCAGCACGATCGAGGCCGCCGAGGCCAGCACCATCCGGAACAGCTTGGTGACGAACTCGCGGCGGAACTGCGCGCCGAGCGAGCAGCCGATCACCACCTGCGAGATATTGACCAGAATGTCGGGCACGCGGCCCTCCAGGAGGCCGAGGATGCCCACCACCGCGCCGGCCATGAGCGGACCCATGAACCAGCCGTTGGGATAGGGCGTGCGCGAGATCAGGAAACCGCCGACTGCCGCGCAGATCGCCAGCACACAAAGCCCCGGCCACGCCATCACGGCCGCCTGCGCGACCTGGTGGAACTGGCCGTCATTGGCGAAATGGATCACCAGGAACGGCGCCGCCATGACGGTCAGCACCACCCGCATGGTCTGCGCCACCATGATGGGCTCCGGCTCCCCGCCGTAGCGCGCGGCGATATTGGCCATCTCGGCGGCGCCGGCCGGCGCGGTCGCGAAGAAAGCGGTCTTGCGGTCGAGCCCGGCCGCGACGATCAGGAACACCGAGGCGGCGGCGCAGACCGCCATCGACAGCAGCGCCGCGCCGACGATCAGCGGCAGCAGCTTGACGAGGGTGAGCACCACCGCGCGGGTGAATTGAATGCCGATGGCCGAGCCGATGACGAATTGCGCGCCCGGACGCAGCCGCCGCACGCCGACCACGGGAAAGCCCGCAAGCCCGAGGGCGGCGGTGGCGACGAGCGGCCCGAGCACGAAGGGCAGCGGCATGCGAACGAAACCCGCGCTCCAGCCCACCGCCGCGCCGAGCGCCAGGACGCCGAGCAGGCGGACGAGCGCCCGCACGGTGCCCTCGCCGGCGACGCCGAACAGCTCGTCGAAGCCGCGCCGATGTGGCGAAGCGTCGCGCGAGGCCTTGGCGGTGGCGGGCGGATCGGGATCAGGATGGGACATGCGCTTGTCGGATTGCGGGATAGAGCATTATCCTCGGCCGCGAGAGGCATCAATCCGGAATCGCACGCCGCGATGACCGCGATGGTGGACAAAACGACAATGCGGGAGGAATTCATGCGCGACGCACCGCCAAGGCCACGCCGGCCGGCGCGGCTTGACGGACCAGCCCGCCATGTATGACGCCGTTCCGGCCTCCCCGGCCTCCGCTACCATCTCGGCAATACCCGGCGCGACCGAAGATGCGCGCTGGCGCGTCATCGCGCGGACCGCCTTTCCGTTCGTGGTGGTGGGCGGCGCCTGGGAGATCGTGGCGCATCTCGGCATCTTCCCGCCGCGGCTGTTTCCCCCGTTGGAAGCGGTGGGCTCCGCCTTCCTGCGTCTCACGATCGCCGGCATCCTGCCGCATCACGCCCTCGACACGGTGGTCCGGCTGCTCGCCGGTTTCACCCTCGCGGCGTCCGCCGGCGTGGCGATCGGAATCGCCATGGGGCGGTCGCGTCGCGCCGAGGACATCTTCCTTCCGCTCGTGAGCATCGGGGCGCCGATTCCGGGCATCGCCTATGCGCCGCTGTTCCTGCTGTGGTTCGGGCTGGGAAATTTCTCCACCGTCCTGCTGGTCGGCTTCGTCTCCGCCTTCCCGATCATCTTCAACACCTGGACCGGCGTGAAGGCCGTCAAGGAGATCTGGGTGCGCTCCGCCCAGGCGATGGGCGCCGATCAGCGGCGGCTGTTCGTCAAGGTGATCCTGCCGGGTGCGCTGCCCTACATCCTCACCGGCCTGCGGTTGGGCCTGGCGCAGGCCTGGCGCATCCTGGTCGGCGTCGAAATGCTGGCCGCCGTCCCGTGGGGACTGGGCTGGCTGATTTTCGGCGCGCGCGAGTTTCTCAATACCGACGTGATGCTGGCCGGCATCGCGGTGATCGCGGTGATCGGGCTGGCGCTCGAGAAGCTGGTGTTCCAGCGGCTGGAGCAGTTCACGGTGGTGCGCTGGGGGATGATGACATGACGGCCTCCTCCGAACGCGCCCACACGATCCTGCGCGGCGCCCTCACGTTGCTGGCGGCCGCCGCCATCTACGAGGGTTTCGCCCGCAGCGGGATCTTTCCGGCCGTGCTGCTGCCGACGCTGCCGACCGTCGCGCGCACGCTCGCCGGCGTGCTGGCCGACGGCACCATGCTGTTGCATGCCTTTTATACGTTGGAGCGCGTGCTGATCGGCTGCGGGCTCGCGGTCCTCCTCGGCCTGCCGCTCGGCATCCTGATGGCGCGCTTCCGCCCGGTGGAGAACTTCGTGTTGCCGCTCGCCAGCGCCCTGATGCCGATACCCTCGCTCGCCTGGGTGCCGGTGTTCATTCTCTGGTTCGGCCTCGGCGGCACGGTCACGATCCTGATCGTGTTCTACGCCGCCCTGTTTCCGATGCTGCTAAACACCTGGTCGGGCGTGCGCTCGGTCAATCCGCTGTGGCTGCGGGCGGCGAGCGCCATGGGGGCCGACGAGCACGCGCTGTTCTGGAAGGTGATCATTCCGGGCGCCTCGCCCTTCATCATCACCGGGTTGCGCCAAGCCTTCCTGCGCTCCTGGATCGCCGTGGTGGGCGCCGAGATGCTGGCGGCATCGGACTGGGGCCTCGGCTGGGTGATCTTCGACGCCAAGGAATTTCTCAACGCCGACGTGATGCTGGCCGCCCTGGTGGTGATCGGCGCCATCGGGTTTGCGTTCGAGCGGCTGGTCTTCGGTTCGCTCGAGCGCGCCACCGTGCTGCGCTGGGGCATGGTGCGGGCGGCCAAGAGCTGACGGAGGCTGTCGCCCGCAAACGCGGTAGACCGGAAATCTAGTCGCATTTTCTCCCGCGAACCGTTATCCATCCCGGCTCGCGTCCGCGCTGTCGCCGGACGCGGGTAAACGTTTTACAAGTGGCCGCATGTCCCATATCGAAATCCGCGACGTCTCGCTCGTCTACGACACCCCCTCGGGCCGCGTGCCTGCCGTCGATACGGTGAGCTTCGATATCGCGACGTCCGAATTCGTCTGCATCGTCGGGCCGAGCGGCTGCGGCAAGTCGACGCTTCTCAACATCATCGCGGGATTCATCAGCCCGACGGGCGGCCAGATCCGCATCGGCGGCAAGGCGGTCACCGGCCACGGCATGGACCGCGGCGTCGTGTTCCAGGATTTCGCCCAGCTGTTTCCGTGGCGCACCGCGCTCGGCAACGTGGCCTTCGGCCTCGAGATGAAAGGCGTCCCCAAGCAGGAGCGCGACACCATCGCGCTCGAGCAATTGGCGCTGGTGAAGCTCGACAAATTCGCGCGCTCCTATCCGCACCATCTGTCGGGCGGCATGCAGCAGCGGGTCGCCATCGCGCGCGCGCTCGCCTACAATCCGGCCGTGCTGCTGATGGACGAGCCGTTCGCGGCGCTCGACGCGCTCACCCGCGACGACATGCAGCGGCTGCTGGCGGACGTCTGGCGCGAGACCGGCAAGACCGTGATCTACGTGACCCACAACGTCGCCGAGGCGGTCTACCTGGCGGACCGCGTGGTGGTCATGACGCCGCATCCCGGCAAGCTGAAATCCGAGATAGAAATCAGGTTGCCGAGGCCGCGCGACCCGTTGAGCGTGGAGTTTCTCGACTACCAGAAGCAGCTTCTGCACCAGCTCGGCCAGCGCGCCACCTAGAGCGCTTTGGTTGTTTCAGTCGTCGCATTTTCTACGGAAAACCGGTGTCCACTTTTCCGGAAAATGCTCCAAGGGAGGATCGACCGATGAAGATTCCGCAACACGGATTGACCCGCCGGCAATATCTGGCGGCCAGCGGCGCCGCTGCGCTGACCGCCGGCCTCGCGCGTCCCGCCTGGGCGCTGGAGACGGTCCGGCAAGGCTATCAGACCAACATCTGGGGCATGCCGACCTATTATCTGATGCGCTCGGGCCTGCTCGAGAAGCGCGGGTTGAAATTCGAGGAATTCGCGGTGCCGTCGGGCAACCTCACCATGCAGCAGATGGTGGCGCGCCAGGTCGACGTCGGCACCTATGCGGGCCAGTCCCTGATCCTGGGCAACGCCAAGGGCGGCCTGTCGGCGATCGCCTTGAT
>Ga0208981_1000063_pt1 | contig 13672 bp, 13 predicted proteins | sample MedBloCAOM1_M1_FD_187839 | JGI IMG/M metagenome (GOLD analysis project Ga0208981, IMG submission 187839) | Forest soil microbial communities from El Dorado National Forest, California, USA - Mediterranean Blodgett CA OM1_M1 (SPAdes) (version 2) | ecosystem: Environmental > Terrestrial > Soil >... | reverse complement strand
CGGGCGCCATGCTGGCGCGCGCGAGCGCGCGCGCCAACGGCATCGCCGGCATCACGCCCGAACAGGTCATCCGCGAGGGCGACACCGCGGAGGAGATCCTCAAGCTCATCGACGAGGACGAGGACATCTCGGTGCTGGTCCTGGCGGCCGGCGTGGACAACGAGGGGCCGGGTCCCCTGGTCGCGAGCCTCGGCAGCACGGCCGGAACCTTCCCGGTCCCGATCGCCATCGTGCCGGGCCATCTGAGCGATGCCGAGCTCGATGCGATGAGCTGACCGCATCCGCCCAAGACGGTTGACCCGCCGGCCGGAAAGACCCATTTAAGCTTTGCTAGGCCTTCGCATGGCCCCGCGGGCCTTGAACCCGCGGAGGAAAAGGAAAGCCCCATGTTCATCCAGACCGAGCCGACCCCAAATCCGGCCACGTTGAAGTTCCTGCCGGGCCGCACCGTGCTGCCCGAAGGAACGCTCGAAATGCGCGACAAGGCGGAGGCGCAGCAATCGCCGCTCGCCCAACGGCTGTTCGAGATCGACGGGGTCGGCGGCGTCTTTTTCGGCAGCGACTTCATCGCCATCACCAAGACCGACGGCGAGTGGCAGCAACTCAAGCCGGCGCTGCTCGGCGCCATCATGGAGCACTTCATGTCCGGCGGCCCGGTGCTGAACGAGGGCGTGACCGGCGACCAGGCCGCGCAGGAGTTCTTCGATCCCAAGGATGCCGAGACCGTCGAGACCATCAAGGAGCTGATCGAAACGCGCGTTCGGCCGGCGGTCGCCAATGACGGCGGCGACATCACGTTCCGCGGCTTCAAGGATGGCGTCGTCTATCTCGACATGAAGGGGGCATGCTCCGGCTGCCCGTCGTCGACCGCGACCCTGCGCCACGGCATCCAGAACCTGCTGCGCCATTTCGTGCCCGACGTGGTCGAGGTTCGTCCGAACTGACGTCGGCACGCCTCGGCCCCGGCACCCGACGACCTTAAAGCGGAAAGCGCCTGCGGCGCTTTTCTCAGGCTGTGCTAAAAGGCTCCGAGCCGGACGCCGAATTATCCCACCATGCGTGTTCTCGCCATCGACACCGCACTCGAGGCCTGCTCTGCCGCGGTTCTCGACACCGAGCGCGGCGGCATTCTGGCGAGCGAATCCATCCCCATGCTGCGCGGCCATGCGGAAGCCCTGCTGCCGCTCGTGTCGCGCGTGATGAGCGAAGCCGGCATGGAATTCGGCGCGCTCGATCGCATCGCGGTGACGGTCGGTCCCGGCAGCTTCACGGGGCTGCGCGTCGGGGTGTCGGCGGCGCGCGGCATCGCGGTCGCGGCCGGCAAGCCGGCGGTCGGATTGACCACGCTCGCCGCCTTTGCGGCGCCCTACATCGCGGTCGACGACGTCACGCCGCTGGTGGCCGCGATCGACGCGCGCAACGACCAGGTCTACATGCAGATGTTCGGTGCGGGCGGCCGAAGCCTGATCCAGCCGCGGCTCGCGAGCCTGCGCGAGGCGGTGCGCGACGCAGCCAACGCGCGCGCCCGTCTGGTCGGCTCGGCCGCCGCCATGGTGGCGGCGGCGTGGCCGGCCGGCGTTCAACCGCCGCCCGTGGTCGACGCCGCCCGGGCTCCGATCATCGACTGGGTAGCCCATCTCGGGGCCGCTGCCGCGCAGGCTCTGTCCCTGCCGAAACCGCTCTACCTGCGCGCGCCCGACGCCCGGCCGCAGGACGCAGCCCACCTGCCGCGCCGATGATCGGCCTCATCACCCGCCTGCTGGCACGGCCGGAGCCGGTCCTCTCCGAAGCCGGCAGCCGCGACGCCGCGGCGCTGAGCGCGCTGCACGCCGTCGCGTTCCGACGCGGCTGGAGCGAACACGAGTTCGAACGCCTGCTGCTCGAGACCAACGTGATCGCCCATCGCGCCATGATCGGCCGCGCGCTCGCCGGCTTCATCGTGTCGCGGCTGGCGGCCGGCGAGGCGGAAATCCTCTCGGTCGCGGTCGCGCCGGCGCGGCGCGGGCGCGGCGTCGCGCGCAAGCTGCTCGACCTGCATTTGCGGCGCGTGGCCGGCCTCGGCGCGACGGCGGTATTTCTCGAGGTCGACGAGGACAACGCCGCGGCGCGGCGCCTTTACGGCCGCGCCGGCTTCCGCGACGTCGGGCGCCGGCCGGCCTATTATGGGCGCGGGACGGAGAAACAATCGAATGCCCTCGTGTTGCGCCGCGACCTTGCGTGACGCGCGTCGAGCGGCGTATGGCGCCCGCGTGACTGGTCGTCCCGAGCCGGCGAAAAAACGCTGATGCTGCGCCTTGGCTATGTCTTCGCCGCGATGGCCGCGATCACGGCCTTGCTGCTGCCGTTTCAATGGCTCGCGGTGAAGCTCGGCCTCCCGCTGCGGCGCCGGATTCCGGGACTCTTTCACCGCATGACGTGCGCGATCCTGGGCGTCCGCGTGCGCGTGATCGGCCGGCGGATGCCCGAGCATCCGCTGCTGATCGTGGCCAATCACACGTCATGGCTCGATATTCCGGTCATCACGGCGGTCGCCCCGGTGGTGTTCGTCGCCAAGCAGGAGGTCGCGGGCTGGCCGCTCGTGGGGCTGCTCGCGCGGCTGCAGCGCTCGGTCTTCGTCGATCGCGCGCGCCGCCACAAGACGCACCACGTCAATGCCGAGATCGCGCAACGCCTGGCCGAAGGCGACCCGGTCGTGCTGTTCGGCGAAGGGACGTCGAGCGACGGCAACCGCGTGCTGCCCTTCCGCAGCGCCCTGATCGGCTCGGCGCGCGACGCGCTTGCCGAGGCCGGCCATACCGGCCGGGTGTGGATCCAGCCGCTGTCGATCGCCTATACGGGCCTGCAGGGGCTTCCGCTCTGCCGCCGCGATCGCCCGCGTGTCGCCTGGTACGGCGACCTCACCATGGGGCCGCACCTCGCCGGCATGGCGCGGCACGGCGCCATCGATGCGACCGTGATCTGGGGCGAGCCGATCGCGTTCGACGAGCAGTCGGACCGCAAGGCGATCACCCGGCTGCTCGAAGCCGAGGTCCGCCGCCGCACCGTGCTGGCGCTGCGGGGACGCAGCGTTCCCGGCCCGCGCTAGCCCGAAAACGGTCCTGTGACGGGCCGGCATTCCTTTTTGGCCCGAAACCGGCTAAGAACGGCGCACAGCCCGCGGCGCCCCGGCGCTCAAGCTGTTTTGGCAATGAATACAGTGGCTTAACAAGGCAGCGAGAATCGACTGAGCCTGTGGCGACGGCATTTCCCGACCGTATGAGCGCAACGCGCAAGCTTCATATCAAGTCCTACGGCTGCCAGATGAACGTCTACGACTCCCAGCGTATGACGGACATGATGGCGCAGGCGGGATTCGCCGAGACGTCCTCGCCCGAGGACGCCGACCTGATCGTGCTCAACACCTGCCATATCCGCGAGAAGGCGGCCGAGAAGGTCTATTCCGAGCTCGGCCGCATGCGGAAGCTCAAGGAGAGCGCGGCCGAGGGCGGCCGCAAGCTCGTCGTCGCGGTCGCCGGCTGCGTCGCCCAGGCCGAGGGCGAAGAGATCATCCGCCGCGCGCCGTCCGTCGATCTGGTGCTCGGCCCGCAGAATTATCATCGGTTGCCGGGCCTGCTGGCGCGCGTGGAGCGCGGCCAGAAAGTGGTCGACACCGAGTTTCCGGTCGAGGACAAGTTCGATCACCTCGCCCCGGCGAGCCGCGCGGCGACGCGCGCGCGCGGCGTGTCGGCTTTCGTCACCGTGCAGGAAGGCTGCGACAAGTTCTGCACTTTCTGCGTCGTGCCCTATACGCGCGGCAGCGAAGTGTCGCGGCCGGTCGCCAAGATCGTCGGCGAGATGGAACGGCTGGTCGATGCCGGCGTGCGCGAAGTCACGTTGATCGGGCAGAATGTGAACGCCTATCACGGCGAGGGCGACGGCGGGCCCTGGTCGCTTGCCCGCCTGCTGCACCGCCTGGCCGAGATCCCGGGTCTTGCCCGCTTGCGCTACGCCACCAGCCATCCGCGCGACATGAACACCGACATGGGCGCCGACCTGATCGCCGCCCATCGCGATCTTGCGGCGCTGATGCCGCAACTCCATCTGCCGGTGCAGTCGGGTTCCGACCGTATTCTTGCCGTCATGAATCGCCGGCATACCCGCGCCGACTATCTCGACGTCATCGCCCGCCTGAGGCACGCACGATCCGACATGGCCTTCACGTCCGATTTCATCGTCGGCTACCCGGGCGAGACCGAAGAGGACTTCCGCGCCACGCTCTCGATCATCAGTGAGGTCGGCTACGCCGGCGCCTTCTCGTTCAAATATTCGCCGCGGCCGGGCACGCCCGCCGCCGAGCGGGACGATCAGGTGGACGAAGCCGTGAAAGTCGAGCGGCTCGCGCGGCTGCAAGCCGAGATCGACCGGCACCAGGACGCCTTCAACGCGCGATGCGTCGGCCGCACCTTCGACGTGCTGTTCGAGAAGCCGGGACGCCTGCCCGGCCAATTGGTCGGCCGCTCGCCCTATCTGCAGCCCGTGCATGTGATGGCGCCGCCCTCGCTGATCGGCGAGGTGGTGGCGGTCGCGGTAAACGCGACGGCCGCGAACAGCCTGTTCGGCACGCGCGAGCGCCCGGCACCGGGGCGAATTGCCGTGCCGGAACCGGCCAGCCTGGAGACCTGAAGCATTGCGAACGCGCGGATCCGACAACAGCTCGCTCATTCCCTCTCCGGCCGCGGTCGGGGAGAGCGCCGCAACCCAGGTCGTGCTCGCTTTCGACGACAACCGGCTCGCCTCGGTGCTGTTCGGCCAATACGGGCAGAACCTGGCGTTGATCGAGCGCCGGCTCGGCGTGGTCGCGGATTCGCGCGGCAACCACGTCACGCTCGAGGGCTCGCGCGATGCCTGCGAGCAGGCGCGCCGCGTGCTCGAGGGACTCTACGACCGGCTCAAGCACGGCGACGACCTCGTGTCGGGCGACGTCGAAGGCGCGATCCGGCTCGCCATCGCGCAAGGCTCGCTGTTCGACTTCGACCCGGCGGGAGCCCGGCAGAGCTTCGAGGAAATCAATCTGCGCAAACGGCCGGTGCGCGCCCGCACCCCGGCGCAGGATGCCTATATCCGGGCGCTGCGCCGCCACGCGCTCGTGTTCGGGACCGGCCCGGCCGGCACCGGCAAGACCTGGCTCGCGGTCGCGCAGGCCATCATGCTGTTCGAGCGCAAGGAGGTCGACCGCATCGTCCTGTCGCGGCCCGCGGTCGAGGCCGGCGAGCGTCTGGGCTTTCTGCCCGGCGACCTGCGCGAGAAGGTCGATCCCTATCTGCGGCCGATCTACGACGCGCTCTACGACCTGATGGACGCCCGCATCGTCGAGCGCGCGTTGCAGACCGGCGAGATCGAGATCGCTCCGCTCGCCTTCATGCGCGGGCGCACGCTCACCAACGCCGTGGTCATCCTCGACGAAGCGCAGAACACCACGTCGATGCAGATGAAGATGTTCCTGACCCGCCTCGGCGAGAACAGCCGCATGATCGTGACCGGCGACCCGAGCCAGGTCGATCTTCCGCACGGACAGACCTCCGGGCTCGCGGAAGCGGTCCGGCTGCTCGAGGGCGTCGAGGGCATCGGGCACTGCGTCTTCACCGCCGCGGACGTGATCCGCCATGAGCTCGTGGCCCGCATCGTCTTGGCTTACGACAAGGCGTCGGCGCGCCGGGACGAGGCCAAGGGATGAGGCCGTCGCGGCGGCAAGACGCGCGCGGGCCGGCTGTCGACGTCGTCATCGCGTCGACGCGCTGGAGCAAGGCCCCGCAGGCGGCGAAGCTCGTGCGCCGGACCATCGCGGCCGCCGCGCCGGCGCGCGCGAGGGCGGCCGAGCTGTCGGTGATCCTGACCAGCAACCGCGCCATCGGGGCGCTCAACCGCCAATGGCGCGGCCAGGACAAGCCGACCAACGTGCTGTCGTTCCCGGCGCCCAAGCAGGCGACCAAGCGCGCGGCCACGCGCGGCGCACCGCGCCATCTCGGCGACATCGTGATCGCCTATGAGACTGCCGCGGCCGAGGCGCGGGCGGAGCGCAAGCCCTTCGATCATCATCTGGCCCATTTGGCGGTGCATGGTTTTCTGCATCTTTTGGGATACGATCACGAATCGGATTCGGAAGCCGAAGCCATGGAGCGGCGCGAACGCATGATTCTGTCGCGGCTCGGCGTTCCCGACCCTTACGCCGCACGCGACGCCGACGATTGACGATGATGGCCGACAGCGACGCGCCGAAAAGCAGCGACACGACCGAGACGAGTGGCGAGACCAGGAACCTGCCCGTCCCGGTGCCGCCCGCCGGCGAGCCGCCGGAGGCGTCCGACCGCTGGTTCACGCGCGTGTTGCGATCGGTCTTCGGCTGGAAGACCGGCTCGATCCGTTCCGATCTGGAGATCGTGCTCGAGGCGGGCACGCCCGGCGACACCGGCTTCTCGCCCGAAGAAAGCGCGATGCTCAAGAACATCCTGGGCCTGCGCGAGCGCAGGACCAAGGACGTCATGGTGCCGCGCGCCGACATCGTGGCGGTGCAGGAGGACATTCCGCTCGGCGAACTCGTGAAGGTGTTCGAGACCGCCGCCCATTCCCGCCTGGTGGTCTACAAGGACACGCTCGACGACCCGACCGGCATGGTGCATATCCGCGACCTGCTCGCCTTCATGACGGCGCATGCGACGGTCGATCCGCAAGCCAATACGCGGCGCAAGCGGGCGCTGCCGGCGGGGCTCGACCTGCTGGCGCTCGATCTGTCGATGCCGCTCTCCGCCGCCAGGATCGGGCGTACCATCCTGTTCGTTCCGCCCTCCATGCCGGCCATCGATCTGCTCGCCAAGATGCAGGCGACGCGCATCCATCTGGCGCTGGTGATCGACGAATATGGCGGTACCGACGGTCTGGTTTCGATGGAGGACATCGTCGAGCTGATCGTCGGCGACATCGAGGACGAGCATGACGAGGACGTCGAGCATCGCGTCGTGCGCCAGCCGGACGGTTCGTTTCTCGCCGACGGGCGCGCCAGTCTCGAAGAGGTCGTGGCGCTGGTCGGCGCCGAGTTCGACGTCGGCGAGGCGACCGAGGAGGTGGATACCCTCGGCGGATATCTCGCCACCCGGATCGGACGGCTGCCGGTGCGCGGCGAGCTCGTGCCCGGCCCTGGGCCGTTCGAGATCGAGGTGCTCGACGCCGATCCCCGCCGCGTCAAGCGGGTCAGGATTCATCGCAGCAAGCAGGCTCCGGGCGGCCCCGACGAGACACGCCCGGCGCGCGGCGCTGCCGCCGCGCTCCCGCCGTCCGCCATCACGTCCATGCCGGCCGCCGAGCCGGCGACGGCGTCCACCGACCCCGCCAAGGCGGCACGCCAACCGTGACGCTGGCCGGTGTCGCCCAACCGATCGTGCTGGCCTGGGGCTTTCGGCGCGCGCTGATCGCGTTCCTGGCCGGCGCGGCATCGACGCTCGCTCTCGCGCCGCTCAACTTCTGGCCCGCGATGTTCGTGACGTTTCCGGCCGTGGTCTGGCTGCTGGACGGCGCCGCGGCCGGACGCTGGGGCGGGGTGACGGCGGCGGCGGCGACCGGATGGTGGTTCGGTTTCGGCTATTTCCTCGCCGGCCTCTACTGGGTCGGCTTTGCGTTCCTGGTCGACGTGCGGACCTTCGGCTGGCTGATGCCCTTCGCCGTGATCGCGCTGCCTGCCGGCCTCGCCCTCTTCACCGCATTCGGATTTGGGCTCGCGCGTCTGCTGTGGACGCGCGGCGCGGCGCGCATTCTCATCCTCGCGGCGGCGCTGACCGCCGCCGAGTGGTTGCGCGGCCATGTCCTGACCGGGTTTCCCTGGAACGTATTCGGCTATGCGCTCACCAACCCGCTGGCGCTCGCCGAAAGCGTTTCGCTCGTCGGTTTGTGGGGCCTCACCTTTGTTGCGGTGGCGGTGTTCGCGAGTCCCGCGGTGCTCACCGACGAGCGGACCGACACGCGGCGCCCCTGGGTCGCGCCGGCCGCCGCGGCCGCCGTCCTGGCCGGGCTCGCGCTTTACGGCGCGGTCCGGCTCGCCACGACACCGACCGCTTTCGTCGAGGGAGTCCGCTTGCGGATCATGCAGCCCAATCTGGCGCAGGACGAAAAATTCAACTACGCGAGCAAGCAGCAGGTGATGCAGCGCTATGTCGCGCTTTCCGATCGCGCCACCGGCCCGGCGTCATCGGGCGTGCGCGGGGTGACGCATCTGATCTGGCCCGAATCGGCGTTTCCGTTTTTCCTCACGCGCGAGCCCGATGCTCTCGCGGAAATCGCACGGCTCCTGCCGGAAGGCACGGTGTTGATCACCGGCGCGGCGCGCGTCGTCGAACCCGCTACGTCGGGCAACATACAGGCCTACAACTCGGTCTACGTGATCGATCACGACGGCTCGATCCTGTCGGTCTATGACAAGGTCCACCTCGTGCCGTTCGGAGAATATCTGCCGTTCCAGCGCTTCATGGAGCGTCTCGGCTTCGTGCAGCTGACCAAGCAGCAGGGGGGCTTTCTTTCCGGCGACCGGCGCCGCGCCCAGCCGGTGCCGGGCGCGCCCAAATTTCTGCCGCTCATCTGCTACGAGATCGTCTTCCCGCACGACGTGGTGCCGGCCGGCGAGCGCGCCGGCTGGCTCCTCAACCTCACCAATGACGGCTGGTTCGGCATCAGCTCGGGCCCCTACCAGCACTTCCAGCAGTCGCGGGTGCGCGCCATCGAGGAAGGCCTGCCGCTCGTGCGCGCCGCCAACACGGGCATATCGGCGGTCGTGGACCCGGTCGGCCGGATCATCAACGCGTTGCCGCTCGGCGTCGAAGGCGTGCTGGATGCAGCCCTGCCGCAACCGGTGGGGCAGACCCTTTATTCGCGCATGGGCGACGGCCCGGTCGGACTGGTGCTCGCCGCCATTATTCTCATGGCCGCGTTCCGCCGCCTGCGGAAATAGAAATCGCCGCGTCAAAAAGGCTGTTGGTTCGCGCGAACGGCAGTGAAAAGCCGGAATATCCGCGAGCCCCGACGAGGCGCCTGATCCCGCGCCGCCGCCCGGATGTGTTGCGAAAGGCCGTCATGGGGACTTGTCGCATTCGCGTCACGCGATGCCGGAAAAATCCTCGCGGGCCTTTGGCCGCGACATCCCTGCACGCGCCTCATCATTGAACATGGAACTTTTCCGGCTCACATTACAGGAGGGAGCGACCACATAGACGGTCGTTATGGGCGACGCACGGAGGATCATTATGGTGAAAAAGGCCCCCAATCCCGTCGACAGGCATGTGGGGAGCCGCGTCCGGATGCGGCGCATGATGCTGTCGATGAGCCAGGAAAAGCTCGGCGACGCTCTCGGTCTCACCTTCCAGCAGGTGCAGAAATACGAAAAGGGCACCAATCGGATCGGCGCCAGCCGGTTGCAGCAGATTTCCAATATATTGCAGGTTCCCGTCGCGTTCTTGTTCGACGGCGCCCCCGACACGCCGGGCAGCACCCGCAGCGGCAAGGACGCGCCCTCCCCGACTTACGTGGCCGAGTTCCTGGCCACGTCCGACGGCTTGGCCCTGACCAAGGCCTTCATGCAGATCGAAGACCCCAAGCTGCGCCGGCGCATCGTGGACCTCGTCCAGCAGATCGCCGGCGACGACGGCAAATAACGCGGGGACGGCGCTCGCGCCGCCCGTGACCCCCTCCTTGTGGCCTCATCACACCTCCCGCAAGCCGCCACCAAGCCTGCTCCCGGGCCCCGCCCGCGGTGCCCACCCGCGCCCACATCTTGACCGGGATGCGGGACACTGCAAGAAACACCCGCACATCACGGTTGGCGCGGCCTCTTCCGCGTCGTGCGGGGGAGTCCTCAGTGTCGCGCGCAAGCTATCTCTTCACCAGCGAGTCCGTTTCCGAAGGCCATCCGGACAAGGTCTGCGATCGCATCTCCGACGAGGTGGTCGATGCCTTCTTCGACCAGGCTCCCCGCCACGGCTGGGATGCGCGCAACGTGCGCGTCGCCTGCGAGACGCTTTGCACCACCAACCGGGTGGTCATCGCGGGCGAGACCCGCGGGCCGGCCAGCATCACCAAGGATTACGTGGCGCATCTCGCGCGGCTGGCGATCCGCGACATCGGTTATGAGCAGGCCGGCTTCCACTGGGAAAAGGCCAATATCGAAGTCCATCTGCATGCCCAATCGAGCGACATCGCCCAAGGCGTCGATTCGGCGGGCAACAAGGACGAGGGCGCGGGCGACCAGGGCATCATGTTCGGCTATGCGTGCCGCGAGACCCCGCAGCTGATGCCGGCCCCGATCTATTATGCGCACAAGATCCTCAAGGTGATGTCGGAAGCCCGGCGCGCCGGCGAGACCGAGGCGCTCGGCCCGGACGCCAAGAGCCAGGTCACCATCCGCTACGACAACGGCAAGCCGGTCGAGGCGACCCAGATCGTGGTTTCGACCCAGCATCTCGACGAGAACCTGTCCTCCTACGACATCCAGGCCATCATCGAGCCTTTCGTCCACAAGGCGCTGCCCTCCGGCTGGATCACCAAGCAGACGATCTGGCACGTCAACCCGACCGGCAAGTTCGTGATCGGCGGACCGGACGGCGACTGCGGCCTCACCGGACGCAAGATCATCGTCGACACCTATGGCGGGGCGGCGCCGCACGGCGGCGGAGCCTTCTCGGGCAAGGACCCGAGCAAGGTCGACCGCTCGGCCGCCTATGCGGCGCGCTATCTCGCCAAGAACGTCGTTGCGGCCGAGCTCGCCGAGCGTTGCACGATCCAGATTTCCTACGCGATCGGCGTCGCCAAGCCGCTCTCGCTCTATGTCGACCTGCACGGCACCGGCAAAGTCGCCGAGGCCGGCCTCGAGAAGGCGCTCGGCGAGGTCATGGATCTCTCGCCGCGCGGCATCCGGGAGCATCTCAATCTCAACCGCCCGATCTATGCGCGCACGTCGTCCTATGGACATTTCGGCCGGGCGCCCGACGCGGATGGCGGCTTCTCCTGGGAAAAGACCGACCTCGTCGACGCGCTCCGCGGCGCGGTCAGCTGACGCCGCCCGCACGGGCCGACCAACGCCCGCGCCGCGATCCAGCGAGAGCCTGGCGCGTGTTCTTGTCGGCGAACCGGCGTCCACCCCGGATCTAGCCCGGGGCAGGCTTTCGCCGGAACATGCGCTCATGCCCAGAAGCGACCCCAACGCAGGACCACGCGGCGCCTTCTTCGGCCGGCGCAAGGGCCATCCGTTGCGGCCGCACCAGGCGGCGCTGATGGAAAGCCTGCTGCCGCGCCTCGCGGTCGATCTCGGCGCGCCCCCGCCCGATCGGCTGGCCGCCCTGTTTCCCGGCCCGGCCGAGGACATCGGTCTCGAGATCGGCTTCGGCGGCGGCGAGCACCTGGCGGCCGAAGCGGCGACCCGCCCACGCATGGGCTTCATCGGCTGCGAGCCCTTCGTCAACGGCATGGCGAAGGCGCTGGCCCTGATCGAGGCGCGCCGCATCGAGAATATCCGCCTGCATTTCGGCGACGCCAGCGACATCGTGGCCTGGCTGCCGCCGGCCTCGCTCGCCCGCGTCGACCTGCTCTATCCCGATCCCTGGCCGAAGCGGCGCCACTGGAAACGCCGCTTCGTGCAGGAATCGAGCATCGCGGCGCTCGCCCGCGTATTGCGGCCGCAGGGCGAATTCCGTTTCGTCACGGACTGGCCGGACTACGCCCAGTGGACGCTCGAGCGGCTGCTCCGCTCGCCCGATTTCACCTGGACCGCCGAGCGCGCCGACGACTGGCGGCAGCCATGGCCGGGCTTCACGAGCACACGCTACGAGGCCAAGGCCAAGCAGGCCGGCCGGGCACCCTGCTACCTGGTGTTCCGGCGAAGCTAGCGGGGCCGCTTTTGGCCCCCATCGCGGACCTCGCCGGCGCCCGAGAAGGACCCCGATGACCCTTGCACCAAGGCAATAATGCGCTATATTCGGGATGTCCGTATTGGACATCTCATAACGGTCGGATGTGATCCGAACGGCTTTTGAGAGTGGGCCCCGCCCGGGACCCGCTCTTTTTTGTTACCTGCGCGCCCCGCGACCGAAGTCGCGGCGGGCGCCGACCGGGCGGAAGATTTGGCAGATCTGGTTGCGTCGGCCGCAAGGCCGGGAAGCGAGAATGCGAAGACACGCATGAGCGAAACGACCCACGCGCGCGACGGCATGGAGCCGCGCCTGATCGCCGAGACCGGCACGTCGGCGCGGGTCGCCGCGATCGTGGCGCCGGTCCTGGAAGGGCTCGGCTATCGCCTGGTGCGGGTGCGGGTTTTGGCGGCGGACGGATGCACGGTGCAGGTCATGGCGGAGCGGCCCGACGGCACGATGAAAGTGGAGGACTGCGAAGCCGCCTCACGCGCGCTCTCGCCGGTGCTCGACGAAGCCGATCCGGTCGACCGCGCCTACCGGCTGGAAATATCCTCGCCTGGAATCGACCGGCCGCTGGTGCGGCGTTCCGACTTCGAGCGCTATGCCGGCCATGTCGTGAAGGCCGAGATGACGGCGCCGGTGGACGGCCGCAAGCGGTTTCGCGGAATGCTCCTCGGCGCGCAAGGCGACGCCGCCCGCATCCGCGCCGACGACGCCAAGACCGACCCGCCGGCCGAATTCCTGCTTCCGATCGCCGACATGGCGGAAGCCAAGCTCGTCCTCACCGACGCGCTGGTGACCGAAGCGCTCCACCGCGCCAAGGCCGAGGAGCGCGAAGCACGCGAACGCGAGCGCGAAGCGCAGCGCGAGCTGCGCAACGCGCGCCGCTATGGACACGCCCGTTCCCACAAGGATTCCCGCCGCCCGTCCGGAGATGTCCGGCCCGCGGCCCAGAACAAGGGAGAATGACTCAATGGCCGTCAGCGCCAATAGACTCGAGCTGCTGCAGATCGCCGACGCGGTCGCGCGCGAGAAATCGATCGATCGCGGCATCGTCATCGCCGCCATGGAGGACGCCATCGCGAAGGCGGCCCGGTCGCGCTACGGCAGCGAAACCGAGGTGCATGCCGAGATCGATCCGAAGAAGGGCGAGCTCCGGTTGTCGCGCCACATGCTGGTGGTCGAGACCGTCGAGAACCCGGCCAACCAGATCGGCCTCGAGGACGCCCGCCGCCACAATCCCGCGGCGCAGATCGGCGACGTGATCGCCGACACGCTGCCGCCGCTCGAATACGGCCGCATCGCCGCGCAATCGGCCAAGCAGGTGATCGTGCAGAAGGTGCGCGAGGCCGAGCGCGACCGCCAATACCAGGAATACAAGGACCGCATCGGCGACATCGTCAACGGCATCGTCAAGCGGGTCGAATACGGCAACGTGGTTGTCGATCTCGGACGCGGCGAGGCGATCGTGCGACGCGACGAGATGTTGCCGCGCGAGGTCTTCCGTAACGGCGACCGCATCCGCGCCTATATCTACGACGTGCGCCGCGAGCCGCGCGGCCCGCAGATCTTCCTGTCGCGCACGCATCCGCAATTCATGGCGAAGCTGTTCGCCCAGGAGGTGCCGGAAATCTACGACGGCATCGTCGAGGTGAAGGCGGTCGCCCGCGACCCGGGTTCGCGCGCCAAGATCGCGGTGATCTCGCGCGATTCCTCGGTCGATCCGGTCGGCGCCTGCGTCGGCATGCGCG
>Ga0208981_1000062_pt1 | contig 13698 bp, 7 predicted proteins | sample MedBloCAOM1_M1_FD_187839 | JGI IMG/M metagenome (GOLD analysis project Ga0208981, IMG submission 187839) | Forest soil microbial communities from El Dorado National Forest, California, USA - Mediterranean Blodgett CA OM1_M1 (SPAdes) (version 2) | ecosystem: Environmental > Terrestrial > Soil >... | reverse complement strand
CGTGAAAAACTGCCGAGTTTTGCTATCTCAATGAAGGTCGTAAGTTGGTCGAAATCCATAATGTCGAGGCCGGATTATAGCAGAAGCGGCATGGCCGCCCGCAACCAATTCAAAATTCCGATGCTGTGAATAAAAAATGGCGTATTGGTGTGCGCGGGACAACCAAGCCAAAGGAATGATAATATGGACACATTCCGCGCGGACGATGGAAAGCGGTGGAGAAGAAGTGTCTCAACAATCGCTTTCTGGCGGCAGAACTTAATTCATCGTCAATAATTTTGCAAAGGGTCACTCGAAAAGGAGGCCGGGACGCCTTCGATTGTGCCGTTGAAAGCGGCATGCAGGGACGAGGCAAAACCCTGCTGGCGGCTCCCCAGGCTACTCAGTCAGAGATATCGGCTAACATGAAGGAAATACAACTATTTAACGGTTTGCCTGCGGCCCAGGGCTTGTACCGGCCTGAGCATGAACACGATGCTTGCGGCATCGGGTTCGTCGCCAATATTGAGGGCCGAAAGTCGCATGACATCGTGCTCAAGGGCGTGCAGATTCTGGTCAACCTCGCTCATCGCGGAGCTTGCGGCTGTGACCCGCAGACCGGCGATGGAGCGGGCATTTTGATCCAGATTCCACATGCTTTTTTCGAGCGCGAAACGTTGGCCCTTGGGTTCTCGCTGCCTTCGCCGGGTGAATACGGTGTGGGCATGGTCTTCCTTCCCGTCGATCCGCATGACCGGCTTCTGTGCGAAGGAATGATCGAGAAGGTTGCCCGCGAGGAAGGGCTCACCGTCCTCGGGTGGCGTGACACGCCGATCAACGGCAACATGATTGGGCGCCTGGCTCGCAACTCGCAGCCGTACATCGAGCAGATTTTTATCAAGGCTGCGCCAGGAATGGATCAGGACGCCCTGGAGCGCAAACTATACGTCGTGCGTAAGCGCGTGGAATCGGCTGTGTCCGAAACCGACATGAAGGAAAAGGAATTCTTTTACATTCCGTCTCTTTCCTCGCGCACCATCGTTTACAAAGGGTTGCTGCTCGCGCCGCAGATCACGGATTTTTACAAAGAGCTGCTCGATCCCGAGCTGACCAGCGGCTTGTGTCTGGTCCACCAGCGCTTTTCCACCAATACTTTTCCCAGCTGGAAGCTGGCTCACCCATACCGGTACATCTGCCACAACGGAGAAATCAACACTCTGCGCGGGAATATGAACTGGATGTACGCGCGGCAGTCCACCCTGGCATCTCCCCTGTTTGGCGCCGACATCAAGAAATTGCTGCCGATCATCACGACAGGCGGCAGCGACTCCGCGATGCTGGATAATGCGGTCGAGCTGCTGACGCTTTCCGGCAGGACGCTCCCGCACGTGATGTCCATGCTGATCCCGGAAGCCTGGGATCACGACGCCACCATGCCGGAAGACATCAAGGCGTTTTACGAATACCACGCCTCGTTGATGGAACCGTGGGACGGCCCGGCCGCGGTAGCGTTCACCGACGGCCGAGTGATCGGCGCGAAGCTGGATCGCAACGGACTCCGCCCCGGCCGGTTCGCCGTCACAGCCGATGGCTTGGTCGTATTGGCCTCGGAAGCGGGCGTGCTGCCGATCAGGCCCGAAGACGTTCGCATGAAGGGCAGACTTGCACCCGGCCGCATTTTCCTGGTGGATACGGAACAAAAGCGATTGATCACGGATGAAGAAGTCAAAAAGCAACTGGCTGCCCGGCAGCCCTATGCGCAATGGTTGAAAGACAATCAGATCACTCTCGATCATTTGCCGAGCCCGACGCACGTGCAGCCCACGGACCACGAAACGATCTTGATGCGGCAGCGCGCCTTCGGCTATACCGACGAAGACCTGAAGACGATTCTATCGCCCTCGGCGTTGTTGGGCGAGGAACCGGTCGGCTCGATGGGGATCGACACGCCGCTGGCCTGCTTGTCCGACAAACCGCAACTTCTGTTCAATTATTTCAAGCAGACCTTCGCGCAGGTCACCAATCCGGCGATTGATTCGATCCGCGAGGGCCTGGTGATGTCGCTCAATAGCTACATCGGGAGCGAAGGAAACATTCTCGAGGAGACGCCGAAGAATTGCCACACGCTGAAGCTCCGCCATCCCGTCATCTCCAACTGGAGGCTCGAAAAGCTGCGCCGCGTGAGTTGGGGCGATTTCCTGGCCGCCAGTCTGCCGATGCTGTTCCGCGTGAACGACGGCGAAGACCAGCTCGAAAAGGCGATCGAAACTCTTTGCCGAAGCGCTTCGCAGGCAATCAAGTCCGGCTATACGCTGCTGATTCTGTCCGATCGTGGCGTGGACGAGCGGTATGCGCCGATCCCCAGCCTGCTGGCGCTCTCGGCGGTTCACAATCACCTGATTCGCGAAAAAACCCGCAACCAAGTGGCGCTGATCGTCGAATCCGGCGAGCCACGCGAGGTGATGCACTTCGCGCTGCTGCTGGGTTACGGCGCGAGCGCGGTGAACCCCTATCTGGCGATCGAGACTCTGGAGGACCGTCTCAGGGACGGCGCCTTTCCGCCAGAATACTCATGGGATAAGGTATTCAAGAGTTATATGAAGGCGATCGACAAGGGCCTATTGAAGACGTTCTCCAAAATGGGAATTTCGACGCTGCAGAGTTACCAGGGCGCGCAGATCTTTGAGGCCATCGGCTTGAACCGCTCGCTCACCGAAAAATACTTTACAGGCACCTCCTCGCGAATCGAAGGAATCGGCATGGAAGTGCTTGCTCGCGAAGCGCTCATGAAGCATCAGTTTGCGATGCAGCCGCCGAACGAATCCGACACGGAACTCCGTGTCGGCGGCGAATATCAGTATCGAGTTCGCGGCGAGCGGCACCAACTGAATCCGACTACGATCAGCAAGCTGCAGCAATCGGTGAGGGAGTCGAAATTCGAGACTTTCCGCGAGTTCGCGGACATCGTGAACCAGCAGAACCGCGATCTGCAGATGCTCCGGGGCATGTTTGAGTTCAAGCCGGCCGGCCCGGCTGTTCCACTCGAAGAAGTCGAGCCCGCCTCCGAGATCGTGAAGCGCTTTGCGACCGGCGCCATGTCCTTTGGCTCGATCAGCAAGGAAGCGCATGAGACGCTGGCGATTGCGATGAACCGCATCGGCGGGAAGTCCAACACCGGCGAAGGCGGAGAGGATGAGGCCCGCTACCTTCCCGACGCGAATGGCGATTTGCGCCGCAGCGCGATCAAGCAGGTGGCCTCGGCCCGCTTTGGCGTTACGACCAATTACATGATCAACGCCGACGATCTGCAGATCAAAATTGCCCAGGGCGCCAAGCCAGGAGAAGGCGGACAGTTGCCCGGACACAAGGTGGACGATTTCATCGCCCGTATACGCCATTCGATCCCTGGTGTGGGCCTAATTTCTCCGCCTCCGCACCACGATATTTATTCGATCGAGGACCTGGCGCAGCTCATCTTCGACTTGAAGAACGTCAATCCCAAAGCGCGGATTTCAGTGAAGCTCGTTGCGGAGGTGGGAGTAGGAACCGTGGCTGCCGGTGTGGCGAAGGCGCATGCCGACGTCATCCTCATCAGTGGCTATGACGGCGGGACCGGCGCTTCGCCAATCAGTTCAATCCGGCATGCCGGCGTTCCCTGGGAGCTTGGACTTTCGGAGACTCAGCAGGTCCTGGTCATGAACGATCTGCGCAGCCGCGTGCGTTTGCAGGTGGACGGCAAACTGCAAACTGGCCGGGACGTTGCGGTCGCGGCGCTGCTGGGGGCGGAGGAATTTGGATTTGCCACCACGCCGCTCATCGCCATGGGTTGCATCATGATGCGGAAATGCCACTTGAACACCTGCCCGGTGGGCGTGGCGACGCAGGACCCGGAACTTCGCAAGAAATTTCAGGGGCAGCCCGAACACGTGATCAACTTCCTGTTCTATGTGGCGGAGGATCTCCGCAGGGTCATGGCGGAGCTTGGCTTCCGCAAGCTCGATGAGATGATTGGCCGCGTGGATTGCCTGGCGCAGCGCCAGGACGTCGAACACTGGAAGGCCAAGGGGATCGATCTGTCCTCTGTACTCTACAACCCGCCGATGCCGAGCCACGTGGGACGACGTTGCACGCAGGCGCAGGACCACGGCCTGGACGATGCCCTCGACAGCAAATTGATCGAACAGGCCAGCGAGGCCATCGAGAATCTCACACCGGTTTCGCTCAGCCTGCCGATTCGAAACGTGCATCGCACCATCGGCGCCATGCTCAGCGGGCAAATCGCGCGGCGCCATGGCTCCGCGGGCTTGCCGGATGACACCATTCGCATTCAGTTCCACGGCTGCGCGGGGCAGAGCTTTGGCGCGTTCCTGGCGAAGGGTGTAACGCTCACGCTCGAAGGCGAAGCCAACGACTATGTGGGAAAAGGGCTCTCCGGCGGCACGCTGATTATTTATCCGCCTCGCAATTCCCGGTTCGTGCCGGAAGAAAACATTTTGGTCGGCAACGTTTGTCTCTATGGCGCGACCAGCGGGGAAGTGTATTTCAACGGCATGGCGGGTGAGCGGTTCGCCGTGCGCAATTCCGGCGCCACGGCCGTGGTGGAAGGCGTGGGCGACCACGGCTGCGAGTACATGACTCGAGGCATGGTTGTGGTGCTGGGAAAGACGGGACGCAACTTCGCGGCAGGCATGACCGGCGGAATTGCTTACGTGATGGACCAGACCGGCGAATTCGCCGCCGTCTGCTGCAACCGGACGGACGTGGACCTCGAGCCGGCGACAGAGCCAAAGGATGTCGAGACACTGCATCGAATGATCACGCGCCACGCCGAGGTTACCGGCAGTCCGCAGGCGAAATGGATCCTGAAGCATTGGGAAGCCACGCTGCCGAAATTCATTAAAGTATTCCCGCACGAGTTCAAGCGTGTTCTGGGCATTCCGCGAATTCCCACGGGTGTGTTGATCGCGCAAGCCAAGAAGCAGGCGCAGGTACACGGGCAGGTGCTCGGTGGGTAAAGTGACGGGGTTTAAGGAATACACCCGCGAGATGCCGGCGCGCCGTCCCGTCGAGGAACGCGTCCACGACTATTTCGAGGTCTACCAGCCATTTCCGGAAGAGAAGGTGCGCGTGCAGGCCGCACGCTGCATGGATTGCGGTATTCCGTTTTGCCACACCGGCTGCCCCGTCACCAACATCATTCCGGATTGGAATGATCTGGTGTATCGCGATCATTGGAAGGAAGCGATCCGCGTCCTGCACTCCACCAACAATTTTCCGGAGTTCACCGGACGCATTTGTCCGGCGCCCTGCGAAGCGGCCTGCGTACTCGGCATCAGCGAGCCGCCGGTCACGATTAAATTGATCGAAAAGACGATTGTGGAGCGGGCCTGGGAAGAAGGATGGATCAAGCCCGAACTTCCCGAAACGCGCACGGGCAAGAGAATCGCGGTGGTGGGCTCGGGGCCATCCGGACTTGCAGCTGCCCAGCAACTGAACCGCGCCGGCCATGCGGTTACGGTATTTGAGAAAGCCGACCGGATTGGCGGTCTTCTCCGGTACGGCATTCCCGATTTCAAGTTGGAAAAGAAAGTTCTGGACCGGCGGCTGGAGCAGATGACGGCGGAGGGCGTTCAATTCCAGACGCGTGCCCACGTTGGCGGAAATGTTCCCGCGCAGGACCTGCGCAAGGAATTCGACGCCGTCTTGTTATCCGGCGGCTCTGAAAATCCGCGCGACTTGAACGTTCCCGGAAGGGACCTCAAGGGCATTTATTTCGCGATGCAATTCCTGCCCCAGCAAAACAAGCGCGGCGCCGGGGACGTGGTTCAGGATCAGATTCTTGCCACGGGCAAGCGCGTGGTGATCATCGGTGGCGGCGACACGGGCGCGGACTGCCTGGGCACTTGCCACAGGCAAAAAGCGAAGTCCATACACCAGTTCGAAATCATGCCCATGCCGCCGCAAGAGCGCGCCCCCAGCACTCCGTGGCCCTTGTGGCCGCTGCAGTTGCGGACCGAAAGCGCGCATGAAGAAGGCGGAAAGCGGGATTGGGCGCTCGATACCGCCAAATTCACAGGCGACGCAAACGGAAACTTGAAACAGTTGCATGCCATCCGCGTGGGCCCGCCGCCTAAGTTCGAGGCCATGCCTGGCACGGAACTCACCATGGACGTGGATCTCGTTCTGCTGGCCCTGGGGTTCACCGGCCCCGTGAAGAACGGCATGATCGAACAGTTGGGCGTAAACCTCGATGCGCGCAGCAACGTCGCCACGGGGACGGATTATATGAGTTCTGTTCCCGGTGTATTCGCGGCCGGAGATATGCGCCGCGGGCAATCGCTCGTTGTTTGGGCGATTTCTGAAGGCCGCAAAGCAGCCATCTCCGTCGACAAATACCTCATGGGAAGTTCGAATCTCGGATAGCCCCCGCGCAACACCGATAGGAATGCCTCAGGCCGGCCGATTCGCATTCACGCGCAGCTCAAAAATACAAAATGAAAATGAAAACAGGCCGGTCAGCGGCGATTTCGCTGGCTGACCGGCCTGGCTGGCAATCCGGTACGGATGGAAGCCGCGAGCTACGCGGCGTGCGGCTCGGCGATCGCGGGTGCCGTTGCTGTGACTTTCGGTAGCTGAACGTTCAGGACGCCATCCTTGAGAGTCGCGGTGACTTTCATTACGTCCACTTCCGCGGGAAGGTCCAAGGTCCGGAAAATCTCGTCCGAACACTGCTCGGTGTAAACCGCGTCGCCTTGTTTGTCTACCTCTTGCGATTCGCGTTTCCCAGTGATGATTACGCGCCGCGGCTCCACGCTGACTTCAATGTCGCTCGATGTGAAGCCCGGGAGTTCGGCGTGCACCCTGATTTCTTCATCGGTTTCTTCCAGTTTCATGTGGACGGGGTGCAGAAGTTCGCGTTCGGCCTCCAACCAATGGCGCAGGTGATGGCCATCGACTCGGCCCTCTCGCTCAAACAATTCGAAAGCCCGGCGCGAGATGGCGTCATTCAAGTGTTCCATTCGTTCAAGACTAGCTTCGATCTTGGCGGCCTTTATGGGTGGGCGGGAAGGCGCCGGTTGCGTTGCAGTTGCGGATTTCTCAGGCATTGGGGGGACTCCTTTCGTTCACTCTTTCTGGTTTTTCAGGGGGTATTCATTGACACGCGTGGCGACAACGGTCAAGTGAAGTTCCCCCTGATAGTCTGGAATAACACAGTTAGGTTACAAATGCATGTCATTTTCGTCACAGTTCGATAGGACGTCTCGCCCTGAAGCACCCGCGGAAGGGGCAACACCCTTTCACAAAGCAAAAGCGTAGCAACCCAAGTGCCTCAATTTTAAGGTTGCAACGGCGCGAATGCGGCAGGGATTGAGTTTACTTGCAAATCCCGATAGTCTCGCGGGGGCAGCAACGTGCTACGTCCGAGAGCAGAAGCGGAAAGGGAACTGCTGCAATGCCAGAGGGAATAAATCCGTGACCGACAAGCTGGTACAAATGTTGCCGCCGGATGGCGTCAAAATTTTGCTGACGCTGTTCCTGTGTTTCCTGATCGGGCTGGAACGCGAGGAGCGCCGCGCGGCCGGGCAGCGATACAGCTTCGGCGGAGTGCGCACATTTCCTCTGATCGGGCTGATTGGTTATGCGATGGCCCTGCTCTCCGAAGGACAGCTTATTCCTTTAACGGCGGGGTTCGCGGTGATTGGTTCGTTCCTTTGGCTGTCGTACCGGCACAAGCTGGAATCCTACAACGAAGCCGGAGTGACGACGGAAATGTCGGGGCTGGTAACCTACGTGGTCGGGGCGCTGGTGTCGCGGGATCAACTCTGGATTGCGACGACGCTGGCCGTTCTCAGCATCCTGCTGCTCGAGCTAAAGGAATTTCTGGAGAGCCTGACTACGAAGATTCCGGCCCCGGAAATCTTCACTTTCACCAAATTTCTTCTGTTGACGTTTGTCATTCTCCCCATCGTGCCCGACAGGGACTACGGCCCGTTCGGGGTGAATCCGTTCAAGGCGTGGCTGATCGTCGTCGCGATCAGCGGCGTATCCTACGGCAGCTATCTGTTGGAGAAAGCGGCAAAAGGAAAAGGAGGCGTGAGGCTGGCGGCCCTGCTGGGCGGCGCGTATTCCTCCACCTTCACGACGTTTGTGATGGCCAGGCGTTCCCGAGAAGCGAAAACGCCGCATTGCTATTCCGGAGCGATCCTGGTCGCGTCGGGCGTAATGTATTTTCGTTTTCTGGCCCTGATCGCCTTTTTCAATACGGAACTTATGCGCCGGCTCTTGTTTCCGTTCCTGATCCTGGGGGTCATCGGTGTGGCTGGCGGCTGGGCGTGGTCCAATCTGCCGGACGGAGGTGGAAAGGGGACGGAGGCCGGATATCTATCGAAAAACCCGCTGGAACTCACATCCGCGTTTTCGCTGGCAGTTGTGTTTGTGGTGATGCTGGTAGCGATGAATTTTGCGCTGGTCCATCTCGGCCGAGGCGGAATCTACGGCCTGGCTGTGCTCTCCGGCCTCGCGCCGGTAGACCCGTTCATCATGGGGCTCACGCAAACCGCGGGAAAACTGACTTCGTTGGGCCTTGCCGCGGCAGGCGTGGTGGTCGCGGCAGCGAGCAACAATTTTGCAAAAGCGCTGATCGCGGTGGTGCTCGCCGACCCGAAGACCGGGAGACAGAGCCTGATTTTGTTGCTCGGTCTGACCGCGCTGGGATTGCTGCCGTTGTTCTGGGTCGCGCGGTAGATGCGCAACACGGATTCACCGGGAACCGCATTCCCGCAACCATCAATTTCCGGCGGGCAATCCTTCCTGCGTCAGGACAAGCAAGTAGAGCGCGCACCCGCCGTGGGCAATATTCTGAGATTGGTCGCCGTAGTGATTCTGGCCGCGGCGATTCTTGTGCCCATCTGGAGCGCGGCGTTTCCACCGCTGCTGGATTATCCAAATCATCTGGCGAGATCGTTCGTTCTGGCTCATCTGAAAGATCCGGCATTTACCTTCAGCAGGTTTTATCGCGCCGATTGGGGTGCGTATCCCTATCTGGGGATGGACGCTTCGCTCGCTTTCCTCGGCCGGTTGTTTACTATCGAAACGGCGGGGCGCGTATTCCTGAGCCTCTGCGCCCTTGCACTGCCTGCCGCGGCCTGGTTTTTTCTTCGACAAGTGAATCCTGGCGATGACGCGACGGCTCTCTGGGCGCTGCTGATCGCCTGCAACGTGTTTTTTCTGGAAGGATTCTTGAATTTCGATCTGAGTCTCGCCGTAGGATTCCTCGCGCTTGGACTCTGGCTGCGCTGGCTTGCAAATCGCAGCATCGCGCGATGGGTTGCGGTTCTCGCTCCATTCACGGCGCTGTATTTCACGCACCTGCTCGGATTCGGGATCGCGGGACTTGTCGTGGCGGCGTATCTCGGGTTTGACCGGCGGCCACTTCGCGATTGGATTTGGAGCGGGGTTTTGGGATTGCCGGGCATGGCGTTTTATCTCCATTCATCGCGCGTGGGTTTGAGCTTGCAAAATATCGTCTTTCACGGAATTGCGGGAAAGTTGGAGTCTCTCGGCATGATCCTGCACGGGTATTCGCCGGCGCTCGACCTGATTTCACTGATCGCGCTGGGGCTATGGTTTTTGGCAGCCTGGTGGCGCAATTCGGAGTTTCGGTGGAATAGCCGCTGGCTGGCCATGGCTGCGTTCCTTTTTATTTTGTTCTGGGCGATTCCGTGGATGTGGGGCGAGAGCTCGGATCTCGATATCCGCGTTCTGCCTGTGCTTTTCGTCGTGATTCTTGCGACGGTGCGCGTGGGAAGGCGCGCGAAATGGCTGGCCGCGATTCCACTTCTGCTCTTTGCATCGCGGACGGTGAATACAACGCAGCATTTTGCCGCCGCGCAGATGGAACTCGCCGGTCTCGCACGTTCCTTTGAATCCATTCCACGCGGGGCGCTCATTCTGCCTATCGTCGAAGGAGATCAGGACCCCATCGAGCGGCCGTTCACGCATTTCTGGGCCTATGGAGTGATCCGGAGAGGTTGGTTCTCGCCTTATCTAATGGACACGGCCGGCGAAACGCCCATGCGGATCATCTACGACTCGTACACGCCAGATGGATTCTGGTTTCACGTATATGACGAACCGCCGGATTGGAGACAAGTGCAGAGCGACTACGAATACGTGTGGGCCTACGATGTCCCGAGATTTTCTGGAGCGCTCGCGGGCATCGGTGATCGAATCTACTCCGTTGACGCGCTGGAAGTTTATCGCGTTCGGAAATTAAGCGACGGCAGCATCCGCAAAGATTCCAGCCCAGTGGGCGAACATTGATCCTCCCGCGGCGGTCCACAACCGGACCCGCACACGTGTTCTGTGTCACCTGGGTTCGTTCTGGTAGCATTCCTTATTCGGGCGGGCTCCAAGTAGATCCCGTACGCTCAGTGTTTGGGAGGGCTGGAGGAGCCATGATTCGCGGAATCATATTTGTGATCGCTGGTGCAGCGCTCTCGGTGCTGGCGGTGCAGCCGGCAGCCGCACAAAGGCCGGCTGGTGGAGCGTGGCGCTTCGTGGTGTCCGGTGATTCCAGGAATTGCGGCGACGTGGTAATGCCGGGGATTGCGGAAACGGCGAAGAAAAATCAGGCCGCGTTCTACTGGCATTTGGGCGATTTGCGGGCCATCTACACTTTCGATGAAGACATCCAGCACCAGCCCGAACATATCGCGAAACCGCTATCGATTACGGATTACGAAAGCATTGCGTGGCCCGACTTCATCGACAGCCAGATTGCGCCTTTCGGATCGATTCCTTTCTTTGTGGGCATTGGGAATCACGAGACGATTCCGCCCCTGAAGACTCGCGAAGATTTTCTTCTGCAGTTTGCCGATTGGCTGGACACACCCGTGTTGCGCGCGCAACGCTTGAGGGACAACCCGCAGGACCACCGATTGAAAACTTATTTTCACTGGATCGACCGCGGCGTGGCGTTCTACTACCTTGACAGCGCTAGTGCCGAGCAATTTGACGGCGCCCAAATGGGCTGGTTCGAGCGGACGCTGGCAAAGGACCTGGCCGATCCGGCCGTGACGGCCATCGTGGCCGGAATGCACAAGGCGCTGCCCGAGAGCATTTCCGCGGGGCACAGCATGAATGAGTCACCCAATGGCATTGAGAGCGGACGGCGTGTGTACGCAGACCTGCTTCGAGCGCAGAACGACGCGCACAAACACGTCTACGTTCTCGCGAGCCATTCGCACTATTACATGGACGGGATTTTTAATACCGCCTACTGGAAGCAGAACGGCGGCGTGCTGCCGGGGTGGATCGTGGGGACCTCGGGAGCGGTGCGGTACGCTCTGCCGCCAAATTCCGCCGATGCGCACGGTGCACTAATGAACGTATATGGATCGCTGGTCGGGACCGTGCAGCCTAACGGTGAAATCGGCTTCGAATTTGAGAAACTCGCGGAGGCGGACATTCCCGAATCGGTGACTTCGCGCTACGGCCATGAATTCGTCCACTGGTGCTTCGTGGAGAATTCGCAAGCCAAGTGACGAAGGCCCGCGGGCTACGCCCGCAGATAGTCGGCCTGCCAATCCTTGACCAATTGCTTGATGCCCTTGCGATCGTTGAGTTTTTCGTCGAGAACTTTCCGCGCCAGTGCCGGCAATTCGGCGTCGCTGGCGAAGCGCAGAGAGACCAGTTGGGCCACCGTAAATTCAGGGATGCGCGGACAGAGATCGGCCGGTAGAGCTCCGGCGAGGCGCAGCCGCATTTCAAGCCGGATGAGGCGGTCCTGAACGGTCACCACGGAATTTCGCGCCATAACGAAGAGCGCGATCAGCGCCGCGCCCACCAGGACGTCCATCACAGATCCGAACCTAATCCCGTGGCGGAGGTCCACAAGTCTTCCGACCAGATTTACCATCAGAATCACATTCGCGATTGCGAATGCTGGAACTTGGTGGACGTGGTTTTTAAAATTTTGCGGTTTCTCGTTTGCCATTTCGGTCGGCCTTCCTTTCGTGTCGGAATCTAATTTCTAACGCATGGGTTCGGGGAACGCTGAAATCGGATCGATATCCACGGGCACATCGGCAGCGGCCTCAAGGGCTTTCGTGAGCTCGGGCGGCATCGAACCGTACTTCGTAAACCACGCTTCGACGCGCGCGCGATCGCCGGTGGCTTCCTGCTGGAGCAGCTCCTTGGCGAGCGCCGCGACGGCATCCGGCATGTGGTCCAGATCGATGGCATAGCGGCCCGAAGCCGCATCCCTCGCGATGACGCCGCGCTCGGAGAAATAATTGAACTCCATGATTTCGGCGCGGCCATGTGCTTCCGCAACGCCGAAACGCACCGTGCGGAAAATGCCGGCGACCTCGGACGCATAATACACTTGAAGTTTGTCCTTCGGAAGATCGCCGCGATCCACGAGCCATTTCAAACCGTAGAGCCCGACGATGTCGGCCTTCGCTTCCTCGAGCCCTGAATACGATGGGCCGATGGCCTCGCGGATGTCGCGCTGGCCGGCGGACGTGCGGGCAAACGCTGGACCCAGGCCGTGCGAAATCTCATGCATCATCGTCGTCGCAAGATAACCTTCAGCGGAGGCGAGCGCGGCCTGGTCGGCGCGTAGCAATCGCTTGGCGACGGGCAGAATCACGTAGTTCACGCGCGCGTCCATGAAGTTTTTGAAGAAAATTTTCTTCGAGCCTTTTTGCTCGTGGATGCGGGGATCGTTTGGCAGATTATCGGCAACCGCTTGGTAGCCGTGGCGCAAATCGCCGGCCCGGTACGGCGTGTCCATCACTTCCATGGGAGAGAGATGGCCGCGCTTGGAGGGACGGTCTTCGGGTGCGAGCGGCAACGAGTCCTGAATTTCAGGGACGTATTTCTGGAAGACGTCGAGTTTGCGGCTCTCTTCGTCATTGCGGATCAATACGGCGGCGCCGTAGGAAGTTTTCACGCCGAGCAAATCGTCGAGGTAAGTCTCGTAAGGCGCGAAGATGACATCGAATTTTGGATTTTCGAGGCTTACCCAGGCGATGTCGCTGTCGAAATAATTGTCGGTCAGCAGCGCGTCCGCGCGCATACGTAGAAATTTCGCGAATGCGGGATCGTCCGAAAGCGCGGCGGCTTCTCGCAGGGCTTTCGCCATTGGCTCGAGCCACTCACGATAGGCGACGTGGTAGGGAATCGCTTCCAGCGCCGGGCCTTTGCGTCGAACTACCGTGAAGGGATTGTAGAGCGCTGCCTTTTGGTCCGGATGCGCCGCGACGTAGGCGTCGAACTCCTGTTTCGTCAAGTCGGGAGGGAAAAGTCCCCGGCCCGGCGGCCACGGCGCAGTGCCGACAAACGGCGCATTATTGCGAATCAGGTCGAAGCGGCTGCCATTGATCTTCAGGAAGCGGCGGAGTTCAACGTCCCGGGGGGCGGTGCTGCCAGCAAGGGCGTGATACAGCTTCAGACCTTCGGGATCGCTTTGCCGCCAGTAGATGGATTCAAGTGATTGGCATGCCTCGACCAGCTTGGCGACCAATTGCCGCTCGCGGGGCGTCAGGCGCGAGGAGTCAAACGGCATACGCACAGGTTTGAACTTCGCGAGCTGCGCGGAGAGATTTGGCGCAACCACGAGGGTGGCCGTGTCGAGTTTGGCCTCGGTCTTCGGCTGCGGTGGGATTGCCGTTTGAGCGCCCGTTGCGCGGGGTGTCCACAAAAAAATGGCAG
>Ga0208981_1000060_pt1 | contig 13700 bp, 6 predicted proteins | sample MedBloCAOM1_M1_FD_187839 | JGI IMG/M metagenome (GOLD analysis project Ga0208981, IMG submission 187839) | Forest soil microbial communities from El Dorado National Forest, California, USA - Mediterranean Blodgett CA OM1_M1 (SPAdes) (version 2) | ecosystem: Environmental > Terrestrial > Soil >... | reverse complement strand
GACGTCGTCGCCCATCAGCTTGGTGAAGATCTCATCCGCGGCGATGCCGTCTTCGATCTGCACTTTGAGCAGCCGCCGAGACTGCGGATCCATCGTGGTCTCCCAAAGCTGGTCTGGATTCATCTCGCCCAACCCTTTGTAGCGTTGGGTCGCCGCGCTATGCTCGACTTCTCCCATCAGCCACTGCATCGCCTCCGCAAAATTGGCGACTGGCTGCTGCTTGTCATCACGCATTGCGATCGCCCCGGGTCCAACTGCTGCGCGAAGTTGTTGGGATAGGCGATCAAGATTCTGATAGTCGCCGGACTGAAGAAAATCCTCATCGAGCGCGCTCGTCCGAGTGTTGCCGTGGTGATTGCGCTCGATGACAAGCTGTTGTTGCTCGTGTTTCTCGTCATAGCGAGCTCGAACGTTGACTCCGTTGCCCTTTACTGCCATCGCTTCCATGAGCCGAAGCGCGCTCGCGCCCGCTGATTGTGCGCTAGACAGGTCCAGCTTCACTCCGCGCCTGACTGCGGCGAGGGCTTCCTCATCGATGGTCTTGGAAAGGCGGGCGACAATAGCCTCGCAGGACAGGTACCATATTGCCAGCTGTTGGAGCGATTTTCCTTCAATTCGCTCCGCACTAGTCTTAGGCACAAGCGAAGCACCTACCAGTGCCTGCGTTACCATGTACTGAGCGCGCTCGTTGTCATCCTTAAAGTAGCGCTCCTGTTTTCCGAGCTTCACCTTGTACAGCGGCGGCTGTGCGATATAAACGTATCCCTTCTCGAGCAGTTCTCGCATCTGCCGGTAGAAAAAGGTCAACAGAAGAGTCCGGATATGGGCTCCGTCTACGTCGGCATCCGTCATGACGATTATGCGGTGGTACCTTAGCTTCGCCACGTCGAATTCTTCGGTACCTATACCGGTACCAAGCGTCTGGATCAGCGTTACGATCTCCTGCGAGGAAATGAGCTTTTCAAAGCGCGCCTTTTCAACGTTCAGTATCTTGCCCTTCAGCGGCAGAATCGCCTGGAATTTACGGTCGCGGCCCTGTTTGGCTGAACCTCCGGCTGAGTCGCCCTCGACGATGTAGAGCTCGCAAAGCGCCGGATCCTTCTCTTGGCAGTCGGCGAGCTTCGCGGACAGCCCGAACGAATCGAGCACGCCTTTGCGGCGCGTCATCTCCCGGGCTTTGCGCGCCGCTTCGCGCGCACGTGCCGCGTCCACGATCTTGCCGCAGATGATGCGGGCATCGTTGGGCCGCTCCAGGAGAAAATTCTTCAGCTTTTCGCCCACGAGCTCCTGGACCACTGGTCCCACTTCAGAGGAAACGAGCTTGTCCTTTGTTTGCGAGGAGAACTTCGGCTCGGGCACCTTAATCGAGAGCACGCATGACAGGCCTTCGCGCATGTCGTCGCCGCTCGTCTCGACCTTGGCCTTCTTGGCGATTTCGTTCGACTCGATGTACTGATTCAGGCTCCGCGTCATCGCGGCCCGCAGGCCCGAGAGGTGAGTGCCGCCGTCACGCTGCGGAATATTGTTGGTGAAGCAGAGCACCTGCTCCTGGTAGGAATCGTTCCACTGCATCGCGACTTCCACGGTTATGCCTTCCTTTTGCGCGATCGCGTGGAAAGGCGTCCCATGGAGTACGTTCTTGCTCTTGTTGATGTACTCGACGAACCCTTTCACACCCCCTGTATGGGCGAAATTTTCCTCCTTCCCAGTGCGTTGGTCTACCAGCTGGATCTTGACCCCGTTGTTGAGAAACGAAAGCTCGCGCAGCCGCCGCGCCAGGATGTCGAAGTGGTACTCGACCACTCCGAAGGTCTCCGCGCTGGCCAGAAAATGCACCTCGGTGCCGCGCCTCTCGGTCTTGCCGGTCACCTTGAGCGGCGCCACAGGCACCCCGCGCCGAAATTCCATAAAGTGAGTCTTCCCGTCGCGCCGAATCGTAAGGCGTAGCCACTCGGAGAGCGCATTGACCACGGACACGCCCACGCCGTGCAAGCCACCGGCAATCTTGTAGGAATTGTTGTCGAACTTTCCGCCGGCGTGAAGCTCGGTCATCACGATCTCAGCAGCCGAGCGCTTCCGCTCGTCGTCTTTGTGGAGTTCGGTGGGAATGCCGCGCCCGTTGTCGATTACGCTGATCGAGTTGTCCGTGTGAATCGTAACTGTGATCTCGTCACAGAAACCTGCTAGCGCTTCGTCGATGGCGTTATCGACGACCTCGAACACCATGTGGTGTAGACCGGTCCCATCGGAGGTGTCACCAATGTACATGCCCGGGCGCTTGCGCACGGCATCCAGACCCTTCAGTACCTTGATGCTGTCGGAATCGTACTGGTCGCGGGGGTGATCGTTCTTTTCTGCTTCAGACATTTAATTTCTCTTCGCTCAGATCCGCATCGGCATCACGACGTATTTGAAATCGTTCCGACCAGGCAAGGTAAACAGCACGCTCGAATTGGCATCGCCCAAGCCGCACTCGACCTCGGCAACGTCGAGATTGTTGAGCACGTCCACGAGATAGCCGACATTGAACCCGATGTCGAGTGTCTCCCCTTTGTACGGCACATCGAGCTCTTCCTGGGCCTCCTCCTGCTCGGTATTGCTGCAACTGATTTTGAGACTTCCGTCGCCCAGAACCCACCGCACTCCGCGAAACTTGTCGCTGGTGAGAATCGCGGCCCGCTGCAGCGCTTGCAAGAGGGCAATTCGCTCGAGTTTCAACTTCTTCGGATGGTTCTGAGGGATGACCCGGCCGTAGTCGGGGAACTTTCCGTCTACCAACTTCGACACCAGCACTACGTTGCCAAACTTGAACTTGGCCTGAGCCGAAGACAATTCGATCGCGACAGAATCATCGGTGTCCTCAAGGAGCTTGGAGAGCTCGATAATCGTCTTACGAGGAAGGATCACTTCCTGCTTGGGGAGATTCTTTCCCCCGACTTCGCGGCTTGCGTAGGCCAACCGATGCCCGTCGGTCGCCACCAGCTTGAGCTGCCCTTCCTCGACAACCATGAGCAGGCCGTTGAGATAGTAGCGGATATCCTGTTGAGCCATCGCGTACTGAACCAATCCTAGAAGCGCTTTCAGCAGCTTTTGAGGAACGGACAGGTTCGTTGCCGACGCTTCGGCTAACACCAATCTTGGAAAATCCTCAGGGGAGAGCGTCTGCAAGTTGAAACGGCTTTTCCCCGACTTTACCTGAAGTCTCTTGTCCTGTAACGCGAGCGTAACCTCCGATCCTTCCGGGAGCGCGCGCAGAATGTCGACGAGTTTTCGCGCCCCGACCGTCAACTTCTTAGCCTCGCCTGGCCCTTCGACTGTCATGCTCGTCGTAATCTCGATCTCGATATCGGTAGCGACAAACTCGATGTGTGTGTCCGTTCTGGAAAGCAAAACGTTGGACAGGATCGGCAGTGTATGACGTCGCTCGATTATTCCAGTGACCGCTTGCAGAGGCGCGAGCAGCGCTTCGCGTTGGGTCTTTAATAGATTCATTTTATTTCCTTGATTATGACGATGATCACGGCCTTCTTGGTGGATAACTCTGCGCAGCCGCTGGAGGAACGACGCTTCGGAGTTCGTAAGCTGTTGGTAAAGTGCAAAGTAGGCTGTGGTGAAAACATGAGTAAGAAGACGCTCCCCTCCGGCTGCGCCCTTTATCCACAATTCGTTTCAAGGTTATCCGCAGCTTGTTCACCCCTTGAGTACCTGCTCGAGTACGTGGTAATCGCGGTTGATGTCGTGGTTCTTCTCTCGCAGCGTCGCGATGGTGCGACACGCATGGAGAACGGTCGTATGGTCACGGTTGCCGAAAGCATCGCCAATATCCGGCAAACTCATCTGGGTGAGGTCCTTCGCGAGGGCCATTGCGAGCTGTCGGGGCCGAGCGACGTTTCGACTGCGTTTTTTTGAGTGCATATCGGATACCTTGATCTTGTAGTACTCGGCGACGGTCTTCTGGATGTTGTCAACGGTGATTTGCCGGTTTTGTGCCGTTAGCAGGTCCTTGAGAGCCTCCTTGACCGTGTCAAGGGTAATGTCCCGGCCGTTGAAGCGCGAATAAGCAATGACGCTCTTCAGCGCGCCTTCCAGTTCGCGCACGTTCGAGCGGATGTGCTTGGCGATGAAGAAAGCGACTTCTTCCGAGAGTTTGAGCGAAACTGCTTCGGCTTTTTTTAAAATTATTGCGACTCGCATTTCCTGCTCCGGAGGCTCTATTGCCACGGTCAGGCCCCAAGAAAAGCGCGATTTGAGGCGTTCGTCGATTCCCGCAAGATCTTTCGGATATGTATCGCAGGTGATGATGAGCTGCTTGTGGGCCTCGATCAGCGCGTTGAACGCGTAAAAAAATTCCTCCTGTGTACGGTCCTTTCCGGTGAAAAACTGGATGTCATCGATCAACAGGAGATCGAGCGAGTGATAGTAGCGTTTGAACTCATCGAAGGACTTCTGTTGATAGGCTCTGATGACGTCGGACACGTACTGCGCGGCGTGGAGATAGCGCACCCGCGCACTCGGGTGCTGCGCGAGAACAAGGTTGCCGACCGCGTGAATCAGATGGGTCTTTCCCAAGCCCACGCCACCGTAGATGAAGAGCGGGTTGTACGATGTGCCGGGATGTTCGGCGACCTGCAGCGCGGCAGCGCGCGCGAGCTGATTGGCTTTTCCGGCGACAAAACCGTCGAAGCTGAATTCTGGAATGAGGCTCGAACGCTCAGCGTGCGGAGATCGAGGCGGGAGAGAGCGTGCAACGCGGGGCGCGGGGGCGGGAGCGTTAACCGGTTCCGGTGCGCTCGCTGTTTCGAGATTGAGCGATACGCGGATTGGGGACGAGAAGAATTCTGCGCCCATCGCCTCGATGCGAGGAACGAAACGCTCTTTCACCCACTGCAGCACAAACCGGTTGGGGGCAAGCAAACGCAGCTCCCCGGATGGCGCCGCCGAAGCGTCCAGTTTGAGCGGCCGGATCCAGGTATTAAACTGCTGAGCGGGAAGCTCTTTTTCGAAGCGAGTCAGGCACGAGGCCCAGAAACCCTGCATGGAGACTTATCTGGTTCGGTTCGAGGAAAGCGGCGCAGCGATTTTACCTGTTTCCTGGAAAGTTATCCACAGCCGCAGAGAGCTTAATTCTTTGACAATTCTCGCTAAAATATCGTTTAATTCAAGGTTATTGTCCGCTTCGGGATCCCCCTAATGAAACGTACTTTTCACCCTTCGGTCGTTCGCAGGAAGCGTACTCACGGGTTTCTTGTTCGCATGCGCACGCGCGGGGGTCGGGCCGTGCTTCGGGCACGCCGCGCTAAAGGGCGTGCCCGTTTGAGCGTTTGAGCGCTCACAGGCGCTACAGTCGAAGGCAGCGGCTCGGAACGGCCGATATTGCATCGCTGCTTTCCGGCGGGCGGGCACTCAAGCGTCCCGGGTTCAGCGTGCTATTCAGAGCAAACCCGCTCGGCGTTCCCAGACTAGGTCTCATCGTTCCCAAGCGCGTCTTTCCCCGCGCAGTCGACCGCAACCGAATGAAGCGTCTGTTGCGGGAGTTGTTTCGAGCTCAACAGAAGCGACTTGGAAGCCGCGATATTCTGATTCGTTTGACTGCAGCTACAGTCGCATTGGCGGAAGTCGAGCGATGCCTAGTAGGATCGCCGTGAGAAGATTGTTGTCGCTCTTGATTCGGAGTTATCGCTACGGTTTGAGCCCGCTGCTTGGGATGCATTGCCGTTTCCATCCCTCCTGCTCCGCGTACGCGCTGGAGGCTCTCGAACGCCATGGCTCAGTGCATGGCGCGTGGCTTGCTCTCACCCGCCTTGCGCGGTGTCATCCCTGGAACCCAGGTGGCCATGATCCGGTCCCGTAATTGTCTGCTCCTCTCATGGACACTCAGCGTCTGATCCTCTTCTTCGTATTCTCTTTCTCGCTGCTCCTCCTTTGGGAGGCGTGGCAGAAAGAGCTTCGCCCTCCTGTGCCCGCTACCCCATCGACGCAGACAACGGTCCCGACACCGAGCACACCGACCGCACGGTCAGGCACAGGGAGGAGTGCGGATGCCCTGCCGATTACATCGGCACCAGCCGGTAAACCTCAGGAACGGCTGCGGGTTCGCACCGATACCATGCTTGCGGAAATCGATACGCAAGGCGGAGACATCGTTTACCTGGAATTGCTCAAGCATAAGGACACGCACCAAGAGACGAAGAATTTCGTGCTGTTTGGACCCGAGCACCGTTATGCCGCGCAAAGCGGCTTGATCGGCGAGGGTCTGCCGAACCACCGGACGCTGTATCAGGCGTCCGCCAAGGAATTCGCTCTCGAACAGGGTCGGGACAGACTAGACGTGCGGCTCGAGGCGAGCACGCCGGATGGTATCAGAGTAACTAAGATTCTGACGTTCTATCCTGGGAGCTATCGCATCGATATCGCCGAGGAAGTCACGAACGGCACGGCGAAGCCGTTCGCAACCCACGCCTATTTCCAGATCACCCGCGACGGCAAGTCCCCCCCGGGCGATCCCTACATGGCGCAGACCTACACGGGCGCCGCGTTCTACACCGAACAGGAGAAGTTTCACAAGGTCACTTTTGAAGATATCGCCAAGGGCAAAGCTCCTTATCCGAAGAGCTCCGACAACGGTTGGATCGCGATCATTCAGCATTATTTCGTCGGCGCCCTCCTTCCTCCAGACAAATCGCCGCGCGAGTTCTACGCGCGAAAGCTCGCCGAAGATCTTTATTCAGTGGGCGTGATCGTGCCCCTTGGACCGATTGCGCCGGGTGCCTCCGCACGCGTCGTCGTGCCGCTGTACGCGGGGCCGCAAGATCAAGATCATCTGGAGGCGGTTGCCCCGGGACTGGAACTAGTGGTCGACTACGGGTTGCTAAAGGTAATCGCCGCCCCGCTCTTCTGGGTGCTGAGGCTCTTCCACAACTGGCTGGGAAACTGGGGCCTTGCCATCATCCTGCTCACCGTGGTCATCAAGCTGATCTTTTTCCCGCTGTCGGCCGCGAGCTACCGCTCGATGGCAAAGATGAAACTGGTGACGCCGCGGCTGATGAAGCTCCGCGAACAGTATGCGGGCGACAAAGCGAAAATGAACCAGGCGATGATGGATCTGTATAAGACCGAGAAAATCAACCCTCTCGGCGGTTGCCTGCCGATCCTGGTGCAGATTCCGGTCTTCATCGCGCTCTACTGGGTGCTCTTCGAAAGCGTTGAGCTGCGGCACGCCCCGTTCTATCTCTGGATCAAGGATCTTTCTGCGCCCGACCCTTGGTATGTGCTTCCGACGCTGATGATGGCTTCGATGATCGTTCAGACCAAAATGAATCCCACCCCGCCTGATCCGGTTCAAGCCAAAGTCATGATGATCATGCCGTTTGCATTCGGGGTGATGTTCTACTTTTTCCCCTCGGGCCTGGTTCTCTACTGGTTCGTCAACAATATCCTGTCGATCCTGCAGCAGTGGCAAATCACCCGCATGATCGAGGGAGCAAAGACCGCCGCCAGCGCCAAGCGCTGAGATGCCGCCCGGACAGCGGGCAGGACGATAACGCCTGGAAATAAACATGGCAGGACCGTCCGATACGGATGTGATCGCCGCGGTCGGGACCGCGCCCGGAAGGGCCGGTATCGGCATAGTGCGCGTTTCCGGGAAGAAACTGGAGCAGCTCGCATCGCACTTGCTCGGCAGCGTACCGGCGCCGCGACTGGCCGTGCGTGCGGTTTTTCGCGACACTGCTGGCGAACCGATCGACGACGGCATCGCGCTTTTCTTTCCCGCACCGGCATCCTACACGGGTGAAGACGTGCTCGAGCTGCAGGGTCACGGGGGGCCCGTGGTGCTGGGCATGGTCCTGAGGCGATGTCTCGAGCTTGGCGCGCGCCTCGCAGAGCCCGGGGAATTCACCCGTCGTGCGTTCCTAAATGACAAGCTCGATCTCGCGCAAGCAGAAGGCGTAGCCGATCTTATCGATGCCGCTACCGAGGCCGCGGCGCGTTGCGCACTGCGATCGCTGCGGGGCGAATTCTCGGAGGCGATCGGGAGCCTTGAAAAACGGCTCGTTGAGCTGCGCATGCTGGTGGAAGCGACCCTGGATTTTCCCGAGGAGGAAATCGATGAGATGGACCGAGAAGAGGCCCGCGGGCGCCTGAGGCACCTCCGGGAGGAAGTGAGTCGTTCGCTTGTCCGCGGCCGTCGAGGCAGCGTGCTTCGCAGCGGACTTCAGGTCGTATTGGCCGGCCAGCCTAACGTAGGAAAATCGTCGCTTCTCAACCGGCTCGCCGGAGAGGACCTCGCAATCGTCACTGAAATTCCCGGCACCACACGCGATGCGGTACGCCAGACCATTCAGGTCGAGGGCGTGCCCGTGAATGTCATCGACACCGCCGGTCTGCGTGACACGGTGGACACGGTCGAAGCCATCGGCATCGCGCGCACCTGGGAGGCGATCGGGCATGCTGACGCGCTGCTTCTGGTCGTCGACGCACGTGCCGGCGTTGCCGCAGCCGATCGGTCCATCGTCGACCGGCTGCCGGGAAAACTGAAGCTCGTTACCGTGTTCAACAAAATAGACCTCTCGGGTGATGCGTCGCGAGCGGAGGAGGACGAGCAGGGCTGGCGCATTCACGTCTCGGCCAAGACCGGCGACGGCATCGAGAGCCTACGCGAGGTGTTGCTCAAACTGGCTGGCTGGCAGTCGGGGGAAGAGGATGTGTTCATGGCGCGTGAGCGGCATCTCGTTTCCCTCGAGCGCGTCGCGCAAGCTCTGGACCGGGCCGTACAGGCGATGTCACAGAGCGAGCTTTTTGCGGAAGAACTTCGCTTGGCGCAGCGTGAGCTCGGCTCGATCACCGGAGAGTTTTCGGCGGATGACCTGCTCGGTCAAATCTTCGCGCGGTTTTGCGTCGGAAAATGAACCTGATCCAGTCTTGGACGAAGCTTCATCCGGTCTTGAAGGCGCTCGTGATTTGCGGAGCGGGCGGGGCGCTCTTCAGCGCTGTGGGCGCACCCCTTCCATGGATGCTGGGGTCCTTGCTTGCCATGGCCCTTGGAAAATTCCTGGGAGCCGATCTGGCTTCGCCAAAGGGGGGCCGAGCGACCGGGCAACTCATCATCGGCTGCGCGCTTGGTTTGTACTTCACTCCGGTGGTGGGCCACGAGGTCGTAGCGCACTGGTATCTGTTGATCGCAGCAGCCATGCTCGCAGTGCTGCTCGCTTATGCGAGCGGCTGGTTCCTAATGCGCAGCGCCGGACTCGATTCGACCACTGCGCTTTTCGCCAGCGTTCCCGGCGGCGCGGCGGAAATGACCATCCTGGGAGAGCGTCATGGCGCGCGCTCCGATCGAGTGATCCTCGCGCAGGCTTTGCGCGTATTCATTGTCGTGCTGATCGTGCCGTTTGTGTTCACCGGATTCGGCATGCACGGTGCCGACGTCTATCGACCCGCGCAGTTCACCGTTGACGGCTTCGGCCTGGTCGCGTTGCTCGGCACGGCCGCGCTGGTTGGCATCGTGCTGGCGAAGCTCCGCATACCTAACGCTTGGATGCTCGGCCCCCTTGGCGTGACCGTAGCCCTCACCTTGGGCGAGGTGAGCCTCTCCGCGATTCCGACGTGGCTGTCCAACACCGCCCAACTCCTAATCGGGTGCTCGCTCGCCTCGGGATTCGAGCGCGAGTCTTTGCGGACTTCACCCCGCTTCATCGGCATGGTTTGCCTCTCGGTGGCGCTCGCAATGCTGGCCTCTGCACTATGTGCCTGGGGCCTCGCCGTCCTCGGCTCCGTTCCGGTCTCGACGATGGTGCTCGCCACTGCGCCGGGCGGAATGGCGGAGATGTGCGTCACGGCCAAGGTGCTCCAGCTCGGGGTCCCGCTCGTCACGGCGGCCCATGTCACGCGGGTCATTATTCTCGTGACTACGACCGCGCCCATGTTCCGGCTTGCGAAACGCTTACGGCGCGGTTGGCGGGCCTAAATCAGCAGATTATCTCGCAAGTATCAGTTCTATCACGGCATTTTCCGCTCCCCGCGGATCGTGATAGAGTTCGCAGCCTAACAGTTCTTACACGACCAGCAGCCTCGACTCACGTGCTGCCAAGTCGTTATCGCGAGGCCCCAGGATGAATCAACCCTATGCTGCCGCCATTGATATCGGCGCTCCGCCTTACGTTCAGCACAACGGCGTCAAGGAATGGGTCGCGCGCTTTGCCGCGCTCACCAAACCGGACCGGATTCAATGGTGCGACGGCTCGAGGGAAGAATACGACCGGCTCTGCGACGAGATGGTCAGGTCGGGAATGCTGAAGCGGCTCAGCCCCAAGCTTCGTCCGAATTCTTTCCTCGCGCTCTCCGATCCCGACGACGTGGCGCGCACTGAAGACCGGACGTTCATCTGCTCTCAGAAAAAGGAGGATGCAGGCCCGACCAACAACTGGGTCGATCCCGGGGAGATGCGCGCGACATTGAGCAAGCTCTTCGATGGCTGTATGCGCGGCCGGACCCTGTATGTGGTTCCGTTCTCCATGGGGCCCCTAGGGTCGCACATCGCGCATATCGGCATCGAGCTGACCGACTCGCCCTACGTGGTGGTCAGCATGCACATCATGACGCGCATGTCGAAAAAAGTCTGGGAAATTCTCGGCAACAGCGGGTATTTCGTACCCTGCGTCCATTCAGTCGGCGCGCCGCTCGCCCCCGGCCAGAAGGATGTGCGCTGGCCGTGCAGCAAGAAGCACAGATATATCGTCCACTATCCGGAGACCAAGGAAATATGGTCTTTCGGCTCCGGTTACGGTGGCAACGCATTGCTCGGGAAGAAGTGTTTTTCGCTTCGCATCGCCTCCATCATGGGGAGGGAGCAGGGATGGCTCGCGGAGCACATGCTGATCCTCGGTGTGACGCCGCCTTCGGGTGAGAAACTCTATGTGAGCGCGGCGTTTCCCTCGGCGTGCGGCAAGACGAATTTCGCCATGCTGATTCCACCGCCGGCCTTAAAGGGCTGGAAGGTCTCGACCGTCGGGGAGGACATTGCATGGATCAAACCGGGCGAGGATGGTCGTTTCTACGCGATCAATCCCGAATCGGGCTTTTTCGGCGTTGCCCCCGGAACGTCGGAGAAGACCAATCCCAACTGCATGGTGATGATCAGGAGCAACACGATTTTCACGAACGTAGCCATGACCCCCGAGGGAGATGTGTGGTGGGAAGGTATGACCGATACGCCCCCCGCCAAGCTAATCGATTGGCAGGGGAAGGAGTGGACGCCCGGTTGCGGCAGGAAAGCGGCGCATCCCAACGCGCGATTCACGGTCCCTGCGTCGCAGTGTCCGTCGATCGATTCCGATTGGGAAAATCCGCAGGGTGTTCCGATATCGGCTTTCGTGTTCGGAGGGCGGCGCTCCGACACCGTGCCGCTTGTCGCCGAGGCCCTTGACTGGGACTCAGGCGTGTACATGGCCGCCACGATGGGTTCGGAGACCACGGCCGCGGCGACCGGAAAAGTGGGAGTGGTGAGGCGCGATCCGATGGCCATGATCCCGTTCGTCGGCTACAACATGGGTGACTACTTCAACCACTGGCTCAAGCTGGGGCGCTCGGTGGCCCAGCGCCCGCGCATCTTCTGCATCAATTGGTTTCGCACCAATGCCAATGGAAAATTCATCTGGCCGGGATACGGCGAAAACATGCGAGTGCTCAAATGGATTGTTGAGCGCTGTCAGGGCAGAGGCAACGCGGTTGAAACACCTATCGGCAAGGTTCCAGATTTCCAGGATTTGGATTGGAAGGGCCTGGAAAGCTTCGGCAGCGAGGAGTTCAAGCGCGTCAGCTCAGTCGACGGCGGGGAGTGGAAGCGGGAGCTGAAGCTGCAGGATGAATTGCTGCAACTGCTGGGGAACCGTTTGCCGCGTGAGCTCGCTGCGCGGCGTGAGATACTCGGACGCTCCTTGGGCTGAAGTTCCGATTCGCGATCGAGTGGTCGCGAGTTGTTACATTAAGTTTTTGTTTATATTTGGATAATTGATACGAGGTTTAATGTCCGGCGTTGCAGTACCGAATCTAGAATCTGAATGTAGAACCTGTTAGCAAGCTCTGCATTTCCGGTGGAAGGTCTGTGCAGAATCCCGGCATTTCACCCTCGACCGAGTCCCCTCCGGAACCTTGAAGTTCCACGTGAAACACTGTCTCTCATCGTGGAATAGCTCTAAAATTCGATTGTGTTCGGCCTGTTTTCCTGCCCAGAGCGATGCAATTTCCCACCGCCTTCGATGTAATCGTGGTCGGCGGCGGCCACGCCGGGACCGAGGCCGCCCTTGCCGCCGCACGGGCTGGTCGTCGCACGCTTCTGCTCACGCACAGCATCGAGACGCTGGGACAGATGTCTTGCAATCCCTCCATTGGGGGTATCGGGAAGGGGCATCTCGTCAAGGAGGTGGACGCCTTGGGCGGAGCCATGGCGATCGCCGCAGACGAAGCGGGGATCCAGTTTCGCATCCTGAATTCCTCCAAGGGACCCGCAGTCCGCGCGACGCGCGCGCAAGCTGATCGCCTCCTGTACAAGTGCGCGATTCGGTCGCGCCTGGAGAACCAGCCCAACCTGACCCTGTTCCAGCAGGCAGTGGATGACCTCCTGTTGGAGGGCGACCGTGTTGCCGGTGTAGTGACTGAGCTCGGTGTTCGTTTTTCCGGCCGCGCCGTCGTGCTCACCACCGGCACCTTTCTGTCCGGACTCATCCATATCGGATTGTCGAATTACCGGGGTGGTCGGGCCGGGGAACCGCCTTCAGTCAGTCTCGCTGCACGGCTGCGCGAGCTCAAGCTTCCGGCGGGTCGCCTCAAGACCGGAACACCGCCCCGCCTCGACGGCCGCACCATCGATTTTTCGGTCCTGAACGCGCAGCCGGGTGATGAGCCGGTGCCCGTCTTTTCATTCGTCGGAACGCCGGCGATGCACCCCCGCCAGCTGCCCTGCTGGATCACTCACACCAATCCGCTGACGCATGAAATCATCCGCGGCGGCTTGGACCGCTCGCCGATGTACACCGGCGTGATCGAGGGGATTGGCCCCCGCTATTGCCCTTCGATCGAGGACAAGATCCATCGGTTTGCCGCCAAACAGAGCCACCAGATTTTTCTCGAGCCCGAAGGGCTCACCACCAACGAGTTTTATCCGAACGGAATCTCGACGAGCCTGCCCTTCGATGTGCAGATCGCGCTCGTGCACAGCATACGGGGGCTTGAGCGGACAGATATCCTGCGACCGGGTTACGCCATCGAGTACGACTACTATGACCCGCGCAATCTGAAATCGTCGCTCGAAACGAAATCGATCTCGGGCCTGTTCTTTGCGGGACAGATCAACGGTACGACCGGCTACGAGGAAGCGGCAGCGCAAGGAATACTCGCCGGCATCAATGCGGCGCTCCTCGCCCGGGACGACTCTGCGTGGTGCCCGCGGCGCGACGAAGGCTATATCGGTGTCTTGGTCGACGATCTCGTTACCCGCGGTGTTTCGGAACCGTATCGCATGTTCACCAGCCGCGCGGAATACCGGCTCATACTGCGCGAGGACAATGCGGATCTGCGGCTCACCGAGACGGGTCGCAGGCTCGGCGTAGTGGACGATGTCCGCTGGGACACGTTCAACCGCAAGCGCGATGCGATCGCGTGCGAGCAGGAGCGCCTCAAGTCCACCTGGGTCAGTCCCAAGTCCC
>Ga0208981_1000059_pt1 | contig 13702 bp, 14 predicted proteins | sample MedBloCAOM1_M1_FD_187839 | JGI IMG/M metagenome (GOLD analysis project Ga0208981, IMG submission 187839) | Forest soil microbial communities from El Dorado National Forest, California, USA - Mediterranean Blodgett CA OM1_M1 (SPAdes) (version 2) | ecosystem: Environmental > Terrestrial > Soil >... | reverse complement strand
CGCCGGCAGCAGAATGTAGGGCTTGCCGGCGGCCTTGGCCTGCAGATAGGTGACGATCGCGAGCTCGGCGAAATCATATTTGGCGTCCCGCACGATCTGCTTGAACAGGTTGTTGGCGACCTTCACCTCGGCGAAATCGAAATCCACCAGGTCGGAGCGGATCTCGCCTTTCTTCAGCGCCTGGGTGTTGGGATAATTGCCCAACATCGTATGCAGCGTCGGCTTGTCCCGATTGGTCACGGCGGTCCGCTCCGTTACTTGGCCAGAACAGGATAGAGGGTCTGGGCGGTCTTGCCGAAAATCCAGTCCTGATCGCCCTGCGGCAGCGACGCGAGCGAGCTCTTCGCCAGCGCGAGCAGCTCGGGCAGCGAGCCTTCCGAGGAGGGATAGTTCGAGCCCCAGGCGAGCCGTTGCGCCCCGAAACTGGCGACCAGCTTGGCGAAGAAACTCTCCGGCGTCGCCTTGCCGTTGCGCGACTCGATGAAGCTGCGCGGCGTCAGCTTGAGATAGACCGACGGATAGCGCGCGAGGTCGAACAGGCTGGCGGCCGCCGCATAGGGCGGTCCATCCTCCAGCACCGGCCGCGCCATGTGGTCGAGGATGATCCGCACCTTGGGAAAGCGCTCGGTCATCTTGATCATTTGCGAAAACGCCTTGGCGGACATCTGCAGGCAGATCGAAAGCCCGAGCTCGCCGGCTGTTTCCCAGGCCGGATAGGTCTTTGGGTCATCGAGCCACGACGCCTGGTCGGGCATCGTGCTGCCGATGGTGAACAGCCGCATGCCGGTGAGCCCGCGGCCGACCCAATGGCGCATGCGCTCGGGCGCGTCCGGCGCCAGCACGTCGACCGAGAACACGCCGGTGAAGCGGTCGGGATGCGCCGCCACCGCGTCGGCCACATAGGAGTTGTCGTGGCCGTAGCAGGTCGAGGCCTGCACGATCGCCGACTTGGCGACCCCCGCCTTGTCCATGGCGGCGATCATCTGCTCGGTCGAGACCGGACGGGTGCGCGACCAGTCGGATTGATGGCCGCCGAGCGGCGCGAGCGGATATCGCTGGGTGTCGCTCGCAATGATGTGCGGATGAATGTCGATGATGGTCGCCATGGGGTTGCCTTCGTGGGTTTCGCGGGCGCGCGTCAATCGGCCAGCTTGGGATAAAGCGCCTGCGCGGTCTTGCCGAAGATCCAGGCGCGCTCGTCGGCGCTCGCAAAGGACAGCGCGCTCTGCGCCTTGCCCAGGATTCCGGCGAGCGTGTCGTCGGTCGCCGGAAAGTTCGAGCCCCAGGCGATGCGGTTGGCGCCGAACGTCTCGATCAGCTTGCGGAAGAAGGTTTCCGGCGTCGCCTTGCCCCACTGCTTGGGCGTGACATTGAGCGGCGTGAGCTTCAGGAAGACTTGCGGATAGCGCGCCAGGTCGAAGAATTTGCCATCGGCCGCATAGGGCGGACCGTCCGCCAGCTGGGGCCGGCCCAGGTGGTCGAGGATCATCCGGACGTCGGGGAAGCGCTCCATCAGGCCGCGCAATTGCGGAAAGCCCTCCTGGGTCATCTGCATGCAGACCGGAATGCCCGCCTTGCCGGCATATTCCCAGGCCGGAAACGAGCGCGGGTCGTCGAACCAGCTCGCCTGACCCGGCATGGTGCTGCCGGTGGTGAACAGCCGCATGCCGCTGAAGCCGCGATCGATCCAGTGGCGCATCTTCTCGACTGCGTCAGCCGCCAGCATGTCGACCGAGAACACCCCGGTGAAGCGCTTCGGGTGCGCGGCGATCGCCTCCGCCACATAGCTGTTGTCGTGGCCATAGGCGGTCGAGGCCTGCACGATCGCCGCCTTGGCGACGCCCGCCTTGTCCATCGCGGCGACCAGCGCCTCGAACGGCGTCGGCCGGTCGCGCGACCAGGTCGATTGGACGCCGCCCAGCGGATTGAGCGGATGGCGCTTGTTGTCGGTCGAGATGACGTGCGGATGGATATCGACGATGGAGGGCATGGGATCCTGTGCGGTTGGTTGCGAGGGCCGGCGAGCCGGCTAGGCCTTGGCGGGGTCGACGAAGACCTCGTCCATTGGCATGCGCTTGGGAATCAGGCCCTGCTGCAACCCGTAGGTCAGCATGGCCTCGATGCTCGGCATGTTGTCCTTGAGGCCGTAGGGCAGGGGGTCTCCGACGATCGGCATGAGGCCGCGATATTTCGCGTCTTCCGGAAACTTGTTCTCGCTGCCCTTGAGGTGGTCGATGTAGGGCTGCTTCGACTCGACGAAGGCGTCGTACAGCGACCTGGCGACCCCGGGGTGCTGCTCCAGCACCGCGGTCTTGACCACGATCAGGCCGTGGATCGGATAGATCCCGGTGCGGCGAAACCAATCGGCCTCGACCTTGGCGACGTTGTCGATCAGCTCGGGATAGACCTGCTGGCTGGTCTGCCCGCCCTGTTCCCACGCGCCGGTCGGCGGACCGGCCCGCCCGATCCCGGCCGGCCCGGTGAAGCCCGCCTGCAATTCGCCGCTCGCCATCATGCTGGCGAGGGACTTGCCGGCGGGCGCGTGCACCACATTGGGGGGCAGCTTCAGGGTGGTGACGTGTTCCTCGTCGTCCACCACCCAGGTGACCTTGGCGGAGTCGAGGCCGTATTCGTTGACGAAGATGCCGCGCGTCCACACGCCGGTCGTCACCGAATAGGCGCGCACGCCGACCTTCTTGCCCTCCAGATCCTTCGGCGTCTTGATCCCGGCGTCGGGGCGCACCACGAAGCCGCCGTGATGAAAGCGCCGCATGATGAACACCGGCAGCGCGATGAAGGGGGCGCCGAGCGCGCGCGCGATCATGTAGGTGGTCGGCGCCATTTCGCAGACGTCGAATTCGAGGTCGCGCACCATGCGGCGGAACGCCCCGATGATCGGCACGACCTCGACGAAGTCGGGATCCACCCCCTTGATCGGGACCTTGCCGGTCTTGATCCCCTGGGTGTGCCCATAGGTGCCGATCGCGATCTTGAGCCTTGGCTTGTCTGTCATCGTGTTCTCTTGCGTGGAAATGCGTGGCTGCGGTGCTACTGCTTTTCGATCCCGGCCTTGTCGATCACGGCCGCCCATTTTTCGATATCCTTCGCCAGGCGGGCCCGCATCTCTTCGGGGGTGCTGCCGCGCGCATCCATGCCGAGCTTCATCGCCTTGTCGCGAAGCCCCGGATCCGCCAGCGCGACGTTGATGAGCCGGTTGAGCGTCGCCAGCACATCGGCCGGCATGCCGGCCGCCGAGGCAAGACCGTTCCAGCTCGTCACCACGTAGTCCGGGAAGCCGCTTTCCTTCGCGGTCGGGATGTCGGGCAACACCGGGTCGCGTTCCTCGCCCGAGGTGGCGATGATCCTGACCTTGTTGTCGCTCATCGCTCCCTGGAAGCCGGCGAGGTAATCGAACCCGACGTCGACGTCGCGCCGCAGGATAGCGGTGACGAGATCGGGCGTCGTCTTGTAGGGAATGATCGCGACGTCCAGGCCGGTCATCTGCTTGAACATATGGGCCGACAGATTTTGCGTGCTGCCGGGATTGATGGCGCCGAGATTGAGCTTGCCCGGATTCTTGCGCGCGGCGGCGACCACGTCCTGCAGGGTCCGGTAGGGCGACGCCCCGTTGACGGCGAGCAGCATCTCGAAGCGTGCCGTGATCGCCACATGGGTGAAGTCGGTGAGCGGGTTGTAGGTTCTGTTCTTGAACAGCGACACGCCGATCGCCTGGCCGTTACCCACCACCCCGAGCGTGTATCCGTCCGGCGGCGAATCGAGGACCCCCTTCACGGCCAGCAGGCCGCCGGCGCCCGGGCGGTTCTCGATCACGAACTGCTGCTTGGTCGCCTCGCCGAGCTTTTGTGCGAGCAGCCGCATGGTGACGTCGGCCACGCCGCCGGGTCCGTAGGGAATGAAGACGCGGACCGGCCGATTGGGATAGTCCGTCTCGGCGCGCGCGGGCAGCGGCATCGCGGACGCCAGGGCAGCGCATAGGGCTGCAAGGCCGATGGCCATGGCGGCGCCGTAAAGGCCGCGCCGTCGGCGGCCGTCGACGTCCCGTTGATATGATCGCATGTCGAACCTCCCTGTCCGCCCTTTTGGTATCGATTTTTGTTCGGGGCTTGGTGGCGCCGTCCCGGCGTGGCGGCGCAATTCCAGTGCTCTACCGGAGCCTTCAATGTCGCATATCCGGCATTCCCCGGCTCAATCGGAACCCTGCCCAGAGCCATAAGTTTTTGCTATCTTGGGGCCCTGGATTACCCCCGGGGTCTTCGCCGTTCCATGCGTCATGACGACCACTTTCCCTCGCTGCGCCAGCTTCGCGCATTCGACGCCGTCGCGCGGCTGGAAAGCGTCAGCGGCGCCGCCAAGGAGCTGCATCTGTCGCAGCCGGCGGTGACGCAGGCGATCACCAATCTCGAACGCCAGCTCGCCGTTGCGCTGCTGGAACGCCGCCGGACCGGATCCTATGTGACAGGCCTTGGCGCGGTCCTGCTGCCGCGCGTGCGGCGGCTGCTGGCCCAGATCCAGGCCGCGCTGTGCGATCCGCTCGTGGGCGCGTCCTTTGCGGACCGCGAGACCGTCAAATCGCTCGAGATCAAGATCACCGGCACGCATATCCGCAGCCTGATCGCCGTTGCGGATGGCGGTTCCTTCGAGCGGGCGGCGCGCAAGCTCGAGATTTCCCAGCCCTCGCTGCATCGCGCGGCGCGCGACCTCGAACGCGTGCTCCGGCGCACCCTCTATCAACGGACGGTGCGCGGGGTGGCGCCGACCCTGCAGGCCTGCGAGCTCGCCCGCCGTCTCAAGGTCGCGCTGCGGGAAATCCAATACGGCATCGACGAGATGCAGGCGGCGCAGGGCGTCGTTACCTCGCGCATCACGATCGGCAACATCGCGCATTCGGATGCGCATCTGCTGTCGGCCGCGCTCAACCAGCTTCTCGCCCTCTACCCGGACGCCATCGTGCAGGTCCTGGGCGGGCGCTATGAAGCGCTGCTCGACGACCTGCGCGGCGGAGGCCTGGACTTTCTGTTCGGGGTGCTGCGCCGCCCCGACTGGGCGAGCGACGTCGACGAAGAGCTTCTGTTCACCAATCCCTATGCGGTGGTGGTGCGGCGCGGGCATCCGCTGTCGCGTCTGCGCAAGATCGCGCCGCGCGATCTCGCGGCCCATGATTGGATCCTGCCGGCGCGCGGCGCGCCGCGCCGGGAGGCGTTCGAACGCATTTTCGCCGGCTCGGCCTATGCGCCGAAAGTCAGCATCGAGACCACCTCGGCGGCGATCTACCGGACCATTCTGGCCACCAGCGACCGGATCACCTTGCTGTCGCGGCTCGAAGCGCAATTCGACGACAGCGCCGGACGCTTGATCACGCTGCCTTTCGATTCCGCCGCGCTGTCGCGGCAGGAGGGCGTCGCAACCCGGGCCGGCTGGGAACCGACGCGCATTCACCGCGAGTTCCTGGACCTGCTGCGCCGGCAGGCGCGCGACTTTCAGCGCTCGCGGCCGGCGGCATAGCGCGCTCGGCCGCGCGGTAGGCACGCAACTTCTGATCAAGCAAGGTCCGCTTGACGGCGCCGTTTGGTTGACCGCAAGGTTTGGGCATTCCGCAACCACAAACGGAGCGGTCCGGTGTTGCCAGGATGGTGGTACGTTCGTCGGATGACGTGCCGGCCGGCATTGCTCGCGCTCGCCGTTGTCGGTCTTGCGCCATCCGTCATGCAGGCGCAGGCGCCTTACCCCAACCGCACGATCAGGATCGTGTCGACGCTCGCGGCCGCTTCCGTCTCCGACATATCGCTGCGCTTTCTCGGCCAGGAGCTTTCCAGCCGGCTTCACGTTCCTGTGGTGATCGAAAATCAGCCCGGCACGGGCGGCGTCGCCGCCGCGCGGGCGGTCATGGGCTCGCAGGCCGACGGCTACACGCTTGCGCTCGGCGGCAACAACTGGGCGCTCAGCGTCGGTCTCTTCAGGAATCTCCCGTTCGATCCGCGGACGGACCTGACGCCGGTCGTCGGCATCAGCGAATTCGCCTACCTGTTCGTCACCAGCCAGGCCTCGACCTATCATTCGCTCGCGCAGGTCATCGCGGCCGCGCGGGCGAAGCCCAAGTCGCTCACCTTCGGCACGTCGAGCGCCGGCACGACCAATCATCTCACGGCGCTTCTGTTCAAGTCGGCGCTCGGTCTCGACTTCGTGGTCGTTCCCTACAAGGGGCCGACCGATCTGTCGGTGGCCTTGATGCGCAACGACATCGACGTCGTGGTGAACGCCTATGGGGGCCTGCGCCAGGCGATCGAGCAGGGACAGATCCGGGTTCTCGCCACCACGACGGCGGCCCGGTTGCCGCAGCTCCCCGACGTTCCCACGATGCAGGAATCCGGCGTCGCGGATTTCGACGTCTCGTTGTGGAATGCCCTCTACGCTCCGCTCGGAACGCCGCCGGAGGTCATTCAGACGATCGGCAAGGCCGTCACCGACATTCTGTCGGAACCCGGCATGCAGCAGCGCTTTCGCGAGCTCGGCCTGCAGGTCAAGACGGCCTCGGCCGACCAGATCGCCCAGCGGATGCGCCTGGAAAGCGAGCGCTGGGGCCGGGTCATCGCGGAATCGGGCATCGAGAAGCAGTAGCTCGTCATTGAGGGAGGATACGTTGGCAGAGACTTTTCACTGGCCCCAGCACAAGCGCGTGGCCGTCGGCGTCACCGTCATGCTGGAGACCTGGTCCGAAGGAAAGGCGCCGCCCTATTCGGTGCAGGCGAGCCCGCCCAAAGCCGGCGTCGTCGACCTCGCCGGCATTGCCTGGGGCAGCTACGGCGGCAAGATCGGCGTTTATCGGCTGATCAACCTGCTCACGGCGCACGGGATACGCGGCACCTTTTGCGTCAGCGGCCGCTGCGCCGAGATCTACCCCGAGGCGGTGGCGCAGATCGTCAAGTCGGGCCATGACGTCGGCGGCCACGCCTGGCTTCAGGATCAGCTGCTGTCCGGCATGACGCCCGAGGAAGAGAAGGCGACGATCGCGCGCTGTCTCGACCTGCTCGAAAAGACGTCGGGCATGCGGCCCGCGGGCTGGATCAGCCCCAGCATGGCCTATTCGCCGCACACCCGCGACCTGCTGGCGGCGGCCGGGTTGCTCTGGCACGGCGACGCCCGCGACAGCGATCTGCCGCGCCTTCTCGACACCGCGAATGGTCCGATCGTCCACATTCCCGGCAGCGACTTCACCGACAACCGGGTGCTGCGTTCCAGCTCGATGGATCTCTGGGACGTCTACAAATCGACCTTCGATTATCTTTATTTCAACGAGCCCGGCGCCTACCTGCCGGTATCGCTGCATTGTCACAATGGCGGACGTCCGATGATCACGGCGATCTACCAGAAGATCTTCGCCTATATGGCGCAATACCCCGATGTCTGGTTTGCGTCGCACGGCGAGATCGCGCGCTGGGTGAAGAAAAGCAGAATGGTGGCCGATCCGCGCCGGCTCTTGAAAGCCTGAGCGGCTCTTGCGTGAACCACGATCGCCGCGGCTTCCGGTTCGGCGCCGGACGTTATTCACGTCGGGTGCAGTTCGACCGAAGAGGTCGGTGTCGTCACGAACCCAAAATGGACATCAGCGATGAGGCGGTCTTGTAATTCTTGACCGCGAGGTCCACCACATGAGACGACCAGTTTGTGGCGTGGCGCTCTTCGGGACTCATGGATTGATATTGCCGGATGATCCCGAGGCTGAACGCCCGCGGGTCGCTGCTCGATTGGCCCTGCTGAAAGGCCTGGAGATAGCGCGTTCGCGTTCGTGCCTGGAGTTCCTTGCTTGCCGCTCGCGTTTCGTCCGAGGAAAACAGTTTGTTCTGATTCATCGACATCGCCGATAAGGAGCGATTGTCGAGACCGGTGAGATTGATGAGCTGACCGGTTCGACGCTGCGCGTTGAAGACGATCTCGCTTCCCTTTTGTTGGGCCGCGCCATACTGCTGATCGAGCGCGAGCCTCGTTTTCGCCGCCACCGTGTTGAAATCGTCCGCCGGCGCCGCAGCGGTGTTCTGCGTACGTTTCGTGAAGTCGGCGATCGGGTCGTTCGGGATGCCCTGCGGCAGCGTAGCCGGTCGCTGCTGAGTTGCCCGAAAACCCTGCGTCAGGGCGGCACTCTGCTTGGCCCAGGTGGGCGTCGCCTTTTCCTCGGGACTCATCCCGTTGAGATAATCGAGAGCTGCCTTGTAGAGCGTGCCGTAATCGCCGACCAGATGCGCGGTGGTCGCCGCCGGCGCCATCGCGGCATCAAATCTGTGCTGCAGCTCGGAGGACGCGAGTGTTTGCTCGTCGGCGGTGAACTTCCCGCCGCTGTTGCTGGCGATCGCAAAAACCGTCCGGCGATCGAGGCTCGTGAGGTCGATCGTCGGTTTGCCGCCCGCGAGCGGACCCGTGACCTTCGCCGACTTATATCGGTTGTCGAGCGCGGCTCGCGCATCGGCGATTACCGTCGCAAACGTCCTTTGACCTGGTGCCGGCGTGGCGAGCGCGGCCATGGCCGCGCTGGACAGGCTGACGATCGTCGCGGCACCGCTGCCGCTGCTGTCGGACGCGCCCGCGGATGTCGTCGGAGCTGCTTTCGGCGCAACCGTGGTGGCACCTTGGTTGAGCAGTCCCGCCAGGTTGCCGGCGGAATTGTTGTTTGTCGCGATCGTCATAGTCCACCGTGGGGTCGGGAGGACAAATCAATTGGCTTCGGCCGCACGTGCCCTTTTCAATTATAAAGCCGGACAAAGGGTCTAGGGATGTGAATGCGCAGCAGCCACGAAGCTCGTTGCAAGCTGCGTGCCATGCACAAACAACGCGCGATCGCTCAAACGTCCAACAATATGCAACGCCTATGCGGTTGAGGTGGCGCTTTTTGCCGACCGGCGCGGGTTGGTGGGTAAAAAACAGCCTCAATCTCGCACGGCGCGTGCGTGATCCCGCTTCTCGCTCAGCACCGTAACGATCGGGCAGCGCTCACTTGCGATGGGCGCCTTTCGGTTTCCCGCCGCCGCCCTGGGCCGCGTCTTGCGACAGGCATTCCACGAGCTGCAGCAGCGCCAGCCGGGTCCCCTCGTTGCCGATCTTTTCAAAGCCCTGCAGCAGGCGCAGCGAGTGCGGCTTGGACAGAAGATAGCGCGGTGAATGGCCCGACGCGTCCTCGGTCGCGGTCGGGGCGCCGTCGAAGAGCGAGGGCAGCGACACGCCGAGCACGTTGGCGATCTGGTTGAGCCGGCTGGCGCCGACCCGGTTGGCGCCCTTCTCGTATTTCTGCACCTGCTGGAATGTCACGCCGATCTGCTGGCCGAGCTCGCCTTGCGACAGCCCCTTCTGCAGCCTGCAGATGCGGATATTTTGCCCGACCAGGACATCGACCGGCATCGGATTTCTTGTAGCCACGTGTTCTCCTCTCAACAAAAGGCGGCCGTTCTCGGCGCTGATGACGGAATTGGGCGTTAGACCTCGATCGACCTCAATCGCCGGGACAAGCGTCGATCGCCCGATCGGCACAGAGCTTATGGTTCATGCGGTCGGCTTCCCCCAATACATTTAACGCTGGATCGGCGAGAGACGCCAGGGCGGGTAGGGACGATGATATAACAACCTTACCCGCCGAGGCCACACTTGCGACGTTACATGTTAGTTCGGGCGGGGGCGGTCGACGGCATTTTGCCGGTCTTTGGCTCGGCGATCGGCATCGACGTGACGCCTCAACGCAAGCGTGGCTTGACCTGCGGGTTGGCGAGGCGCATCTCGCGGCCCTGCTCGAAGGCCACGATCTGCTCGAGCGCTTCGGAGAAATAGAGCTCGAAATTGTCCCATTCGGCCCAGCCCAGATGCGGCGTGCACAGCACGTTGGGCATGGCGAGCAACGGATGGTCGCCGTCGGTGACCGGCTCCTGTTCATAGACGTCGACCGCCGCATAACCCGGACGTCCATTGCGCAGGGCGGCGAGCAGCGCGCCGGGCGCGATCAGCTCGGCCCGCGACGTGTTGACGATCAGCGCCGTCGGCTTCATGCGGGCGAGATCCTCCGGTTCCACGATGCCGCGCGTCTCCGCGGTCAGCCGCACATGCAGCGACAGGACGTCCGAATTCTCGAACAGCTCGGTTTTGCTGGCGGCAACCGCGTAACCGGCGGCGCGCGCCTTTTCGGCGGTCTTGTCGCGCCCAAAGGTGAGGATCTTCATGCCCATGCCGCGGCCCGCCTCGGCCACCAGGCTGCCGATCGCTCCCAGCCCGAAGATTCCGAGCGTGCTGCCGCGCAGGCGATGCGACAGCGTGCAGGGCCAGTCGCCCCGTTTCATGCGCTCGGCCTCGCGCGCGATGTTGCGGCGCGCCGCCAGCATGAGGGCGAGCGTGAGCTCGGCGGGCGCCGTCGCCGAGTTGCTCTTGCCGGTGGAGACCGGAATCCCGAGCTCGGTGCAGGCCGGAAAATCGATGGTCGAGGCGCCCCGGCCGACCAGCGCCAGCAGGCGGAGTTTTGGCAGCCGTTCGAGCAGGGCGCGCCCGAAGGTCACCCGCTCGCGGATCGCGACGATCACCTCGGCGTCGCGCAGCCGCTCGACCAGCTGCTCGAACGAAGTGGCGGGCTCGCGGTAGCGCGTCACGTCGTGGTGGCGGATCAGGTCGTAACAGGCGAGCTGGTCGACCATGTCCTGGTAGTCGTCGGGGATGACAATTTTCATATGGCGTCCTGGCGTGACCGTGGGGGCGAGCAGGGGAGCTTGGATGGCCGATTTCATTTCGAGCGGGGTGGGCTATGCTCGGCGGCGAGGGCTATAGCATGAAAACCGCAATATCGGCGTGGGTCGCTATCTTCGCGTTCTGCGCCCCCGTGCCCGCCATAGGACAGACCGACATGCTGCCGGCTCCCGGCTTCCATCACCTTCATCTCAACTCGGTCGATCCCGACGCGGCCATCGACTTCTATACGCGCCAGTTTTCCAGCACCGCGCGCACCAGCTTCGCCGGCCTGCCGGCGCTCAAATCGCCCAACAATGTCCTGCTGCTGTTCTCCAAGGTCGCCGCCCCGGCGGCCGCAGGGCCGCAGACCGCGATCTGGCATTTCGGCTGGCACGTCACCGACGTGCGCAAGAATCGCGACGCCTACCAGGCGCGCCCCGAGGTGACGCTGCTGCCGCTCTACACCGGCGACGCCGACGGATCGGTGCTGATCAGCACCGACACCTGGCCGGGCCGCGACGGCGTGCTGGGCCTCACCAAGGCGCAGATCACCGAGGCCAAGCAGACCGGCGTTTCGCCCACCCGCAAGGGCGGCTTCGCCTATATGGGGGGCCCCGACAATGCGCTGGTGGAATACATGGGGGATTTTCCGGCCGAGCGCATGAACCACGTGCACTTCTTCCACGAGCAGCCGTTCTGCGCGCAGCTCTGGTACCAGAAGCACCTCAATGCCGCCGTGCCGCCGGGACGCGCGGGCGCGCCGCCGCGCACCGAAGCCGACTGCCGGGTCGCGCGCAGCCCCGATCCGACCTGGCCGGCGCTCGAAACCGAGGGGCTGATCCGCGTGCCGTCCGCCGCCGTCATGTTCGGCGACGTGGCCTTCCCGTCCTATATGCGCCAGGGCGATGCGCCGCTCGCGCCCACGCGCGGCCAGCTCTACGACCACGTCGCGCTCGGCGTCGGCGATCTCGATGCCTGGGTCGCCAAGCTGCGGCGCGAAGGCGTCACCTTCCTGGAGCAGCCCTACCGGCTGGGCGACACCCGCGCCGTCATGATCGAGGGCCCGAGCCGCGAGGCGATCGAGCTTGTGGAGACGAGATAGCGCGCGTCCGGATCGCAGGCTGCTCAGCGCGAGAACCACGCCGTCATCTTGTTTTCGCCGGCGGGGGAAAATCGAACCACGCGGGTGCCCTTTTCGCAAACCGCCCATCTGCGCGCGAGGATGTGCTGGAAAATCGCGGCGCCGAGAGCGCCCGACAGGTGGCTGCGCCTTTCGCTCCAGTCGAGACAGGGACGGCACAGGGGCCGGCGCGGACCGTCGAGTGCCGCGAGGTCGAAACCGTTGCGGGCAAAGAATTCCCGTCCTTCCGCGGTCGGCCGGACGGCGTCGCCGCGCCGCATGAGAAACCCGCGATCGATGAACCGGTCGTACATCTTGACCGCGAGATCGCCAGCCAAGTGATCGTAGCATGATCGCGCGCGGCGCAGCTCGGGATCGCGCGGACCGGTGCGCGTGCGCAGATGTCCGGCGCGTTCGGCAAGCGGCATCAGGGCTTCCAGCGCCGTCGCGACATCGTGGTCGGCCAGACGATAGTAGCGATGACGACCCTGGCGTTCGATCGACACCAAGCCGGCTTTTTCGAGCTTTGCCAGGTGCTCGCTCGTGGTGGGCAGCCCGATGCCGCCCTCGTGCGCGAGCTCGGTCGCGGTCAAGGCCGGCCCTGCCATCAGGGCCATCAGCATATTGGCGCTGGCAGGATTGCCGATCAGGGCGGCGATGCGGGAGATGTCGGGGCCTTCCTTCATTGTTCGATTGTTTCCGAACTATGCTGGTTCGTCAACCGGCATGGTGAGTCTCGAAACGCATAGCGAGGATGAAGCCATGGCGAATAAGAACCACGATATCGGGGTCGCGAGACAGATCGGGACCTACAGCGACGCGGTCGAGGTGCCGGCCAACGCGCGCTGGCTGATCACGGCCGGCACACCGGGCTTGGCGCCAGACGGGCACCTGCCGGCCGACATTACCGGTCAGGCGGAGATCGCGTGGACCCATATCGTCGCATGTTTGGAGCGTGCCGGCATGACGGTGGACGATATCGTCAAGGTCACCCAATACCTGGTGCAGCCGGCGGACATTCCGGCCTACGCCAAGGTGCGGGCGCTGTTCCTGGGCGGCGCGCGCCCGGCCTCGATGCTGCTGGTCGTGCCCGCGCTGGTGCGGGCGGAGTTTCTGGTGGAGGTCGAGGTGCAGGCCGCAAGGGCCTGACCTCGGCGCACCTGCGGCGCGGTCCCGGCGAAAAACGTCTCCCGATCCTTGGCGTCGGAGAATTTGACGAGATTGAAGGCGCGCGCCAGCCCATTGACGATCACCGGCTTGGGCGGCCCGATCAGCAGAACGTCGGTCATTTCAGCAGCCATCGTTTCTTCCTACACCAACATCGTGAGGGGTTGCTCGACGCATCCCTTGAACGCCGACAGCAGCTGCGCGCCGAGCGCGCCGTCGACCACGCGATGATCGCAGGAGAGCGTGACCGACATCACGCCGGCGAATGCGACGCCGCCGTCCGCGGTCTCGATCGCATGCCGCCGCGCGGCGCCCACCGCCAGGATCGTCGACTGCGGGGGATTGATAATGGCGGAGAATTCGCGCACGCCGTGCATGCCGAGATTGGAGATCGCGGACGCGCCGCCCTGGTATTCGTCGGGCTGGAGCTTCCGCTCTCGCGCGCGCGCCGACAGCTCCTTCATCTCGCGCGAGATCGCCGACAGCGTCTTCGTGTCCGCGCTGCGTATGATCGGCGTGATCAGCCCGCCCTCGACCGCGACCGCGACGCCGATATCGGACTGCGTGAAGCGCAGGATGCGGTCCTCCGCCCACACCGCGTTGGCGGCGGGCACGCGTTGCAGCGCCACCGCCCAGGCCTTGATGACGAGGTCGTTGACTGACAGCTTGAAGCCGGGATTGCCATCCGCGTCCTTGGGCGCGGCC
>Ga0208981_1000058_pt1 | contig 13711 bp, 5 predicted proteins | sample MedBloCAOM1_M1_FD_187839 | JGI IMG/M metagenome (GOLD analysis project Ga0208981, IMG submission 187839) | Forest soil microbial communities from El Dorado National Forest, California, USA - Mediterranean Blodgett CA OM1_M1 (SPAdes) (version 2) | ecosystem: Environmental > Terrestrial > Soil >... | reverse complement strand
CGCCGGCGCCGCTGGCGGCGACGGCGGTCCGCAGGATGGCGCGATAGCTCGCCGGAGCGACCGGCAGGTGATGCTCGAAATACCAGGCCGAGAAGCTGCCCTCTGCGGGGTCGTAGCGAAGCTCGATCTCGCCGGCGGCCAGCGCCTCCCCATAGGGGCGGCCGAGAATCGGGATGAGTATCCGCGGGCGGCCGGGCAGGGCGCGCCAGTCGATGTCGAACGAAACCGCATGGGGCGATGCCTGGCCCCATTCCAGGACGTCGAGCCACCACGGATTGTCGGCGTAATGGACGCTCATATGGTTGGGCACGAAATCGACGATGAGGCCCAGCCCCGCTGCCTGCAGGGCCGCGTTCAGCCGCGCGAAGGCGTCGTCGCCGCCGAGCTCGCGATTGAGCCGGGTCGGATCGGTCACGTCGTAGCCGTGGGTGCTGCCGGCATGCGCCTGCAGGATCGGCGACGCATAGACATGCGTGATGCCGAGCGCCTCCAGGTAGGGCACGACCTTTGCGGCGTCGTCGAAGCCGAAGCGGGCCGTCAGTTGCAACCGATAGGTCGCCGTCGGAATGGCAGGCGGCGTCATGGCGGGCGCCGTTGTGGCGCCGCGACGCTCCAGAACACCGACCATGGCGGCAATGTCGCGGCGGGCTCGCCGCCCCAGAGTGGCGCGCCGCGCTTGTGATCTGCGGGGCGCGGTGCCGCCGCGTCCGACAGGTTGGCGAGCAGCAGCAATCGGCGGCCGTCCGGCGTCCGCCACGCCGCCGTGATGACCGTCCCGCGGCAATTCCCGCCATCGAAGCCGAGATCGGCGAGCAGCGGCACCACGCGGGTCCGTCGCAAGGCAAGCAGCTCGCGCACCAGGCCGAGGCGCCGGCGTCCCGCCGCGCGGCCGCATTCCTCCCAGTCCAAGGTGGCCGAACGGAAGGTCCGCTCGTCGAGCGGATCGGGGATATCGCCGCCGAGCTTCTGGTAGGCGCTCTTGAACTCCTCGCGGCGTCCCTTGCGCACCGCGTCGGCGAGCGCGCCCTTGAAGTCGCAGAAAAACGGGAATGGCCGCAGCGAGCCCCATTCCTCGCCCATGAACATCAGCGGCGGTTGCGGGGCGAGCAGCATGATGGCGAGCGCGGCTTCCATGGCCGGGGCGCCGACCTGCGACTCGAGGCGGTCGCCGAGCGCCCGGTTGCCGATCTGATCGTGGTTCTGCAGAAAATCGACGAAGGCGGTCGGCGGCAGCCCCGCGCTCGGCTCGCCGCGCGGCTTGCCGTCGCGATGCGCGGACGGCTCGCCCTGATACGCAAAGCCGGAAGAAAGCGCCCGCGCGATGCGCTCCAGCGGCGCCTGCGCGTAATCACCGTAATAGCCGTGGGTCTCGCCCGTCAGCAGCACGTGCCAGGCGTGATGGTAGTCGTCGTTCCACTGCGCGCGATAGCGTCCGCGCGGCGGATCGGTGCGGGGATCGAGCAAGCGCGCGCTGTTGTCGTCGTTCTCGAGCACGAGGTGAATGGCACGTCTGGTCTCGGTTGCGAGCGCCCCGACGGCGCGGCTCAGCTCGTCGAGCATGCTCGGCTCGCCGCGCTCCAAGACGGCGTGAACGGCGTCGAGCCGCAGACCGTCGAAGCGATAATGCCGCAGCCAATGCAGCGCATTCTCGATCGCATAGGCGCGCACTTCCGCCACCCGATAGTCGATGGCCTGGCCCCAGGGCGTGGCGCCCGAGGTGAAGAATTGCGGCGCGTAGCGGCCGAGATAATTTCCCTCCGGCCCGAAGTGGTTGTAGACGACGTCGAGCAGCACCATGAGGCCGCGCTGATGCGCGGCATCGACGAGCGCGCGCAGATCGTCGGGCCGTCCATAGGCGCTGTCCGGCGCATAGAGCAGCACGCCGTCATAGCCCCAGTTGCGCGATCCCGCGAAATCGGCGACCGGCATGAGCTCGATGGCGGTGAAGCCGGCTTGCGCCACATGGTCGAGCTTGTCGATCGCGGCGCGGAAGGTTCCTTCCGGCGTGAAGGTCCCGACATGCAGCTCGAGGATGGCGGCGTCGTTCCACGGGCGTCCGCGCCAATCCGGGTTGCGCCATTCATAGGCGCCGTGGTCGATCACCTCGCTCGGGCCGCCGACGTCTGCAGGCTGGAAACTGGAGGCCGGATCGGGCACGTCGATCTCGCCGTCGATGCGGAATTTGTAGCGGGTGCCGGCGCGCGCAGCGGGAAGCGTGAGCGCGTGCCAGCCCGGCGCCTCCGATGGCATCGGCAAAGGCCGGTCGACCACGAGCTCGACGGTTTTCGCCGCCGGAGCCCATAGCCGAAAGGTCGTGCCGGCGAGGCCGACCAAGGGGCCATGTTGGCTCATGCGGCACCGGCGAAGACCAGAACCGAGCGCGGCGGCGCTTTCATGTCGGCGCCGGACGCGAAGGCTTCGGGTTCGGCGGTCTCGACGGCGGTATTGAGCAGGCAGGTCCAGCGCGAATATTCCAGCAAGACCGGAAGCTTGAGAGCGATCGGCTCGGGCGTGGCGTTGAGCACGATGAAGACCGGCTCGCCGCCGGGCTCGGTCGGCGCCAGCACATAGGAGAGGAACCGTCCCTCCGGGAAATTCCAGTCCTCCTCGGCCATGTCGGCGCCCTCCGGCGTCAGCCACAGCACCCCATAGGAGCCGTCGGGCCGGCGGCCTTCGAGCCAGCGGCCGGTGCGGATCTGCGGGAAACGGCGCCGGATCTCGGTGAGCCGGGCGATCAGCCCGATCATGTCCTCGCCCTCGCGCGCGAGACCGGACCAGTCGACCCAACCGATCTCGTTGTCCTGGCAGTAGGCGTTGTTGTTGCCCGCCTGGCTGTTGCCCACCTCGTCGCCCGCCAGCACGTGCGGAACGCCCTGCGCCAGCATCAGGCAGGCGAGCTGATTGCGACGCAGCTGGCGGCGCAGGCCCAGGATCGCGGGATCGTCGGTCGGCCCCTCCTGGCCGCAATTCGTGCTGATGTTGTCGTCGGCGCCGTCGCGGTTGTCCTCGCCATTGGCTTCGTTGTGCTTGGCGCCATAGCTCACCAGGTCGGCGAGCGTGAAGCCGTCATGCACGGTGACGTGATTGATGGATGCGAGCGGGCTGCGGCGGTCATGGTTGAAAAGATCGGCGGAGGCCGTCATGCGCCCGCTGACGTCGCCGATGAGGTTTCCCTCGCCGGCCCAATAGCGCCGCATTGTCTGGCGGTAGCGGTCGTTCCATTCCGACCAGCCGGGCGGAAAATGGCCGACCTGATAGCCGCCCAGCCCGACATCCCACGGCTCCGCGATGAGCTTGACGCCGGCCAGCACCGGATCCTGGCGCACCGCCGCCAGAAACGGCGCATTGGGATCGAAACCGTTCGCGCCGCGGCCGAGCGTGGCGGCGAGATCGAAGCGGAAGCCGTCGATGTGGAAGGCCTCGACCCAATAGCGCAGCGAGTCCATGACCATTTGCGACACGCGCGGATGCGACAGATTGAGCGCATTCCCGGTGCCGGAGACGTCGTCGTAGAAGCGCGGCTTGTCGGGCATCAGGCGATAATAGGAAGTGTTGTCGATGCCGCGGAAGTTCAGCGTCGGGCCGAGATGGTTGCCCTCCGCCGTATGATTGTAGACGACGTCGAGGATGACCTCGATATCGGCGTCGTGCAGCCGCGACACCGTCGCGCGGAATTCGGCGAGCGCGTTCTCGGCGGCGTAGCGGGGTTCGGGCGTGAAAAAGCCCAGCGTGTTGTAGCCCCAATAATTGTTGAGATGCCGCTCGATGAGATGGCGGTCGTCCACGAAGGCATGCACCGGCAGAAGCTCGATCGCGGTGACGCCGAGGCGCCGGAGATGATCGATGACCGGGCCCGAGCTCAATCCGCGATAGGTGCCGCGCCATTGCGGGGGTACATCCTCACGCAGCTTTGTCAGCCCTTTGACATGGGCCTCGTAGACGATCGTGTCCTGCCACGCCGTCTGCATCTGCGGCCCGCGCGGCGAGATCGAGGCTTCGTCGATCACGACGGCCTTCGGCATGCCGCGCGCATTATCGCGACGATCCAATGATAGATCGGCCTTCGCGCTGCCGGTGCGATAGCCGAAATGCGCGTCGCTCCACACCACGCGGCCGGCGAGCGACTTGGCATAGGGATCGAGCAGAAGCTTGTGCGGGTTGAAGCGAAATCCGCGCTCGGGTTCGTACGGGCCGTGGACCCGATAGCCATAAAGCGCGCCCGGCTCGACTTCGGGGAAATAGCCGTGCCACACGTCGTCGGTGCGTTCGGGCAGCGCGATGCGCTTGACCTCGCGCCGGCCCTGCGAGTCGAACAGGCACAATTCGACCTTTTCGGCATTGGCGGAAAACAGGGCGAAATTCGTGCCCCGTCCATCCCATGTCGCGCCCAGAGGATGCGGCGCGCCCGCCGAAATGCCCTTGCTAGACCTCGGGAACCAGGAAAATCGCCGCGAGAGGAGGGATGACAAGACTGACCTCGGGAATAGGCCCTGTGTTCAACGTGCTCACCGATCCGCCGTTCCCCACGCCGCTGCCGCCGTAGACGGTCGCATCGGTATTGAGAACCTCGCGCCAGGTGCCGACGAAGGGCACCTTGATCCGGTAATCGGTGTGGACTTGGGGCGTGAAATTGACGACGACAAGACAGCGCGACCGCGGCTCTTTGCCCTGGCGCATCCAGGCGAAGACGCTGTGATCCGCGTCATTGCTGACCACCCATTCGAAGCCGGCATCCTCGCAGTCGAGCTCGTGCAGGGCCGGCAGCGAGCGATAGAGACGATTGAGATCGCGCACAAGGGCCTGGATGCCGGCGTTGCGCGCACGCTCCAGCAGATGCCAGTCGAGCGAGCGTTCGTGGCTCCATTCCTGCTCCTGCGCGATCTCGTTGCCCATGAACAGGAGCTTCTTTCCCGGGTGCCCATACATGAAGGCGTAATAGGCCCGCAGGTTGGCGAAGCGCTGCCATGGGTCTCCCGGCATGCGGCCGAAGATCGAGCGCTTTCCGTGCACGACCTCGTCGTGCGACAGCGGCAGGATGAAGTTTTCCGAGAAGGCGTAATGCAGGCCGAACAGGATCTGCCCGTGATGATGTTTGCGGTGGATCGGATCCTTGCCGATGTAATCGAGCGTGTCGTGCATCCACCCCATGTTCCATTTGTAGCCGAAGCCGAGCCCGCCCCAGGTGACGGGGCGCGACACCATCGGCCAGGCGGTCGACTCCTCGGCGATCGTGGTGGCGCGCGGAAACTGTCCGAACACCTCGGTGTTGAGCCGGCGCAGGAAGGCGGTGGCTTCGAGATTTTCGCGCCCGCCATGCTTGTTCGGAATCCAGGCGCCGGCCGGCCGGCTGTAGTCGAGATACAGCATGGATGCCACGGCATCGACGCGCAGGCCGTCGATGCCATAACGATCGAGCCAGAACAGCCCGTTGGCGAGCAGGAAATTCGCCACCTCGGCACGCCCGAAATTGTAGATCAACGTATCCCAGTCGAGATGCCGGCCCTGGTTGGGATTGGCATGCTCGTAAAGCGCCGTCCCGTTGAACCGGCCGATCCCGTGGGGATCGTCGGGAAAATGTCCGGGCACCCAATCGAGAATGACCGAGATGCCTTCGCGATGAAACGCATCGACCAGATGGGCGAAATCGGCGGGCGACCCGAAGCGGCTGGTCGGGGCAAACAGGCCGAGCGGCTGGTAGCCCCATGAGCCGTCGAACGGGTGCTCGCTGACGGGAAGAAACTCGACATGGGTGAAGCCGAGGTCGCGTACATAGGCGGGCAGCATCTCGGCGAGCTCGCGGTAGCTGAGCCAGCGGTTGCCCTCTTCGGGCTTGCGCCGCCACGATCCGAGATGCACCTCGTAGATCGAGATCGGCGCCGCCAACGCATTGGCGTCGGCGGGCGCGGGCGCCGGCCGCGGCAGCGCCGCCATGTCGACGACGATCGAGGCCGTGCTCGGCCGCAGCTCGCCGGCGAATGCGACGGGATCCGCCTTGAGCGGCAGCAGCTCGCCGTCCTGGCTCACGATCTCGTATTTGTATCTGGCGCCGGGACGGACGCCCGGAATGAACAGCTCCCAGAATCCCTTGCTGCGAACCCGCATGGCGTGGCGCCGGCCGTCCCAGAAATTGAAGTCGCCGATCACGCTGACGCGCCGTGCCGCCGGCGCGAAGACCGCGAAGCCGACCCCGCGCACGCCATCGAGCTCCATCGGGTGGGCGCCGAGCTTGTCGTAGAGCCGCAGGTGGGTGCCCTCGGCGAGCAGATGGAGGTCGAGATCCGAGAGGATGGGCGGGAAGCGGTAGGGGTCCTCGAGCTCGACGAGATTGTCGCCGTAGCGCGCCCGCAGGCGATAATTCCGCGCCGAGGCGGGCAGGGGCCCGGCGAACAGCCCGGCCTCGTGCAGCTGCGGCAGCTTCGTCACGCCGCCGTGCTCGTCGATGGCGGCGACCTCGGACGCCTCGGGCAAAAAAGCGCGCACCACCGGCGTGCCGCCCTCCATGTGCCGCCCCAGATAATGGAACGGATCGGAATGGCGGCCCTCGATCACCGCATAGGCCTCGTGCGGAAGCGCGCTCACGTCGCCTCCGGTTTCTTGGCGAGGATCTTGAGGATTCCGGCGAGCGGCACCCGCAGCCACTCCGGACGATGGGCCAGCTCGTAGCCGATCTCGTAGAAGGCCTTCTCGAGCAGGAAGAAGTCGAGCACCCGCTCGGCTCTCCTGGCATTGCTCGGCCAGATCAAATGATCGGCGACGGTCGCGCGGTAGGTGTCGACGAAGGTTGCGGTCGAGCGTTCGCGCCAGATGTCGAGGGCGCGCGCGATCTTGCCGTGCTCGTCGGGTGCGCTCTTCAAGGCGCGCTCGAGCGCCGCGGTCGTGGAATAATCGATCGAACGCAGCAGGCCGGCGACGTCGCGCGCGGCCGGCGCCTTCTTGCGGCGGTCGGCCACGCTGCGGCGCGGCTCACCCTCGAAATCGATGATGCTGACGTCGTCCTTGACGATGAGGACCTGGCCGAGATGAAAATCGCCGTGATGCCGGATCTTGCGGCCTTTTCCCGGGTCGGGAAGGAGCTCGCGCAGCCGCGTCTCGAGGTCCGGGATGCTATCGAGCAGAGCGTCGACCATGGCTCGGTCACTCTCCGGCAGGCTGTCGCGCCGGGCCTTGAGCCCCTCCTGGACCCGTTCGGCGCGGCGCACCGCCTGCCGGATCCACGTCGACGTATCCTGGGCCGTGATCGGCTCGGGCGCGAAGTCGGGGACGTCGTCCCGGCTGGCGAGCGCGATCTGCATCTCGCCGAGCCGCAGCGCAATCAGCTCCATGACGCGCTGATAGGCCGTGAGCTCGCTGCTTTCCGCCGGGTCCCCGCCGGCGAGCAGCCGCTGCTCCTCGACAAAACGGTCGAGATAGGCGCTGGTGACGGTCCAGGCCTCGCCCTGGTTTTCGATGAAGCCATGGACGACCGCGAGCGCGCTGCGCCGGTCTTCCTCCACCAGCTCGACCGTGCCGAGCAACGGCGGCGAGTGATTGAATCCGACGACGTCGGTGAGGAAACGTCCGATCTCGATTTCCGGATTGACGCCGGGCTCGGCACGCCGGAACAGCTTGACGACATATTTGTTGCCGACCAACGCGGTCGTGTTCGACTGTTCCGTGTCGATCGCGCGCACGCGCGTGTCGGCATCCCGCTCTTCGGATGCGAGCCTGCCGCCCGGTCGGAATTCCAGCCGGCGTCCGTCCGCCACGATATCTTCCGACTTGCGGACCTTGTCGAGCAGCAGCGAGACGAAATCCTCCTCGGCGGCGACGTCGAGCACGGTGCCTTCGCGCGCGCCTTGCCGGGCGGCCGCGAGCGCCCGCGGATTTTCCCGCTCGCGCTCGAAGCGCGTCCATCTCACCCCGAGCGGGAGGACATATTCGGCGGTTTCGCGCCGGCCCTTGGCCTCGACGATGGCGAGCTCCAGGGCGCCGTCCGGATCGCCGAGCGGTATCATGGCCTTGAGACGCGCCGTGATGTGAGCGCTGCCCTTGTCGCCGAACCAGCGGCTGCGCCCCAGAAAGGCCGGGAGGACGTCGCGCTCGAAAACGGTCCGGGTCCGCTGTTGCGCCATGGCGCTTTTGCCGCGCGCCAGCACCAGCGTCTCGAATTCCGGCACCAGCGTCGGGAGGGCGGCGCGCGGCTCGGCCGATTCACACAGCCGCAGCCACAGGAATCCATAGGGCGCGAGCGTGATCAGATAGGGCTGGTCGCGGATGGGGGGAAATTCAGAATGGCCGATCGTCTCCTGGGGCGAGCGTCCGCGCCAGGGCGACAGGTCGATTTCCGCGGCCTGTGCCGAGCGCGACATGTTGGCGACGCACAGCAGAACCTCGCCCTCGTATTCGCGCACATAGACGATGACCGCGCGATTGGACGGCCGCAGGAAGGTGAGGCTGCCATAGCCGAAGACCTTGCTCGACTTGCGGACCACGATCATCCGCTTGGTCCAGCTCAGCAGCGAGGAGAGGCTGCGCGATTGCGCCTCGACGTTGACCGCCTCGTAGCCGTAGAGCGGGTCCATGATGAGGGGGGCATAGAGCCGCGCCGGGTCGCAGCGCGAGAAGCCGCCGTTGCGGTCGGGCGTCCATTGCATCGGGGTGCGCACGCCGTTGCGATCGCCCACATAGATGTTGTCTCCCATCCCGATCTCGTCGCCGTAATAGATGATCGGGGTTCCGGGCAGCGAGAACAAAAGCGAGGTCATCAGCTCGATCTTGCGCCGGTCGTTGTCCATGAGCGGCGCGAGGCGGCGGCGGATGCCGAGATTGAGGCGCGCCCGCGGGTCGGTCGCATAGGTCAGCCAGAGATAGTCGCGCTCGACGTCCGTCACCATTTCGAGCGTGAGCTCGTCGTGGTTGCGCAGGAACAGCGCCCATTGGCAGTTCGCCGGGATGTCGGGCGTCTGCCGCAGGATGTCGGTGATCGGAAAGCGGTCCTCGCGCGCGATCGCCATGTAGATGCGCGGCATCAGCGGGAAGTGATACGCCATATGGCACTCGTCGCCGTCGCCGAAATAGGCGCTCACGTCCTCGGGCCACTGGTTGGCCTCGGCCAGCAGCAGCTTGTTGGGCGCATAGGCGTCGAGCGCCGCGCGGATCTTCTTGATGATCGCGTGGGTCTGCGGAAGGTTCTCGTTGCTGGTGCCCTCGCGCTCGCACAGATACGGAATGGCGTCGAGGCGGAACCCGTCGACCCCGAGGTCGAGCCACTTGCGCATCACGCGCAGCAGCGCTTCCAGGACCCGCGGGTTGTCGTAATTGAGGTCCGGCTGGTGCGAAAAGAAACGGTGCCAGTAATAGGCGTTGGCGACCGGATCCCACGACCAGTTGGATTTCTCGGTATCGTTGAAGATGATGCGCGTGCCGGCATAGCGCTGATCGCTGTCGCTCCAGACATACCAGTTGCGCGCATCGGTATGCGGTCCGGCCCGGCGGGCGCGCTGGAACCAGGGATGCTGATCGGAGGTGTGGTTGATCACGAGCTCGGTGATCACCCGCAAGCCGCGTCGCTTCGCTTCCTGCATGAAGCGGCGAAAATCCTTCATCGTCCCGAGCTCGGGATTGATCATGCCGTAGTCGGAGATGTCGTAGCCGTCGTCGCGGCCGGGCGAAGGATAGAACGGCATCAGCCACAGCGTGGTGACGCCGAGGTCCTGCAGATAGTCGAGCTTCTGGGTCAGGCCGGCGAAGTCGCCGACGCCGTCATTGTTGCTGTCGGCGAAGGATTTGACGTGCAGCTGATAGATGATGGCGCCCTTGTACCAGAGACTGTCGTCGTCCAGCTTCTGATCGGCGACGATTTGCGGGACGAAATTCATTGCGCCACCAGACAGCGAAACATCAAGGCCGGATCACGCGCGGGATCGATCCGCAGCCGCACCCCGCCCCATTCGACGCCGTGCCGCTCGCCGGTCGAAAGATTCTCGATCGCGGCGACGCGGGCGCGCGCGCCCTCCGGGCCGACCTCGAGGTCGCCGAAATGGAACCAGATCTGGCGCGGCTCGCGCGACAGCGCGATGGCGACCGCGACCGCGTTCTTGCGGTCGGGCGACTCCTTGACGAAGCCGATGACATCGGGATGGTCGATGGGGACGAAGCGCACATCGCTGGTCTGCAACAAGGCCGGGTTGGCGTGCCGGATACGATTTATCTCCCGGATGTAGTCCTTGATGTGGCCCGGCTTGTTCCAATCGCGAATCTTGATCTCGTATTTTTCCGAGTCGAGATATTCCTCGCGCCCCGGGATCGGCGTGTGCTCGATGAGCTCGAAGCCGTTGTAGATGCCGTAAGAGGCCGACAAGGTCGCGGCGAGCGCGAGGCGCGACTTGAAGGCCCAAGGTTCGCCGCTTTGCAGGTGGAATGGCAGGATGTCGGGCGTGTTGACGAAAAAATTCGGCCGATAATAGTCCCGCTCGGGATAGCGGCTGAGCTCGCCCACATAGGCCTGCAGCTCGTCCTTGCGGGTGCGCCAGGTGAAATAGGTATAGGATTGCGTGAAGCCGAGCTTGGCCAGGGCCTTCATCAGCTTCGGGCGCGTGAAGGCCTCGGACAGGAAGATCACCTCGGGCTCCTGCGCCTTCACCTCGCGGATGAGCCATTCCCAGAACGGCAAGGGCTTGGTGTGCGGATTGTCGACGCGAAAGATCCGCACCCCCTGGGCGATCCAGAACAGCACGATATCGCGCAACGCGACCCACAAGGCGTCCGCATGGGCGCCGGTCAGGTCGGGGTTGACGATGTCCTCGTATTTCTTGGGCGGGTTTTCGGCGTAGCGGATGGAGCCGTCGGGCCGCCGCCGGAACCATTCGGGATGCTGCGTCAGCCAGGGATGGTCGGGCGAGCACTGGACCGCGAAATCGAGCGCGACCTCCATGTCGTGATGCCGGCAGGCCGCGACGAAGCGGCGGAAATCGGCGAGGGTGCCGAGCTGGGGATGGACGGCGTCGTACCCGCCCTCGGCGGCGCCGATCGCATACAGGCTTCCGGGATCGTCGGCGGCAGCCTGCGGCGTGTTGTTGCGTCCCTTGCGGTTGGTGCGGCCGATGGGATGGATCGGCGTGAGATAGATGACGTCGAAGCCCATCCCGGCGATGTCGGGCAGCCGGGCGATGCAATCGTCGAAGGTGCCGTGGCGGCCCGCAACCGTGCCCTGGCTGCGCGGCACCATCTCGTACCACGCCCCGGCGCGGGCAAGCGGCCGGTCGGCCACCAGCGAGAGCGCGGCAGAGCGGGTGAGATCGCGGCCGGGCTTGCAGTCCGACATCGCGTCCGCGACCTGGTCCGACAGCAGCGGTGCGGGATCGCCGGACCGCATGAAGGCGTCGCGTTCGCGGCCCAGCACATATTCGGCGGCGGAGCTCGCCGGCTTGGCGGAGGAAATAATGGCCGCTCCTTCCAGCGCATCGACCGAGCTGTCCTGGCCTGCCGCCCGCTTGAGCAGGAAGTCGCGCCGCCAGGTCGCGTAGTCGTCGGTCCAGGCTTCGATCGCATACTCATAGAGACCAGGCTGCGGGGGCGTCATGGTCGCAACCCAGCGGTCGTTGCCGTGGTGGCGCATCGGGACGCGGTGCCAGACCGGATCGGCCTGGCCGCGCCAGCACAGGGCGGCGGCGGCCACGTCGTGTCCGTCGCGAAATACGTCCGCCCAGACCTCAACGGGCTCGCCGGCGATCCGCTTGACCGGAAAACGGCCCCCCTCGAGGCTCGGATAGATATCCTCAATGACGTAGCGGCGGCCCACGGAGCCGCCGATCGCCGTCGCACTCAAATGTTTCACGTTCGGACGTTCGAGCACGCTTGCATCATTGGGCGGGGCGGTGGGGGATACGCGACTGATAATAAAGAGAAAGCGGTCGGAACCGAAAAGTTCCATCGATCCTCTGTTGCGGTTCCTCGCGGGCGCGGAACCGGCTCGCAGGCGGGTCGTTGAGCCAGGGTGCGGCGACCAGGAATTCGCGGGGGACCGTCAGCCATGGACCTAGGCGCGGAGGCCGCCCGGCTCGGCATCGAGGTCGATTACGTCGATGCCCGTGGCCGGCGGCGGACCGTTCTGCCGGCGGTGCTGCAGCAGATCGTCGAGGCGCTTGGACCCGGTGCGGCGCAAGCGCCGGCCGACGCGGCCGGCCGGGACGTGGCGCCGCGGTCCGTCCGCCCCGCATTCCAGGGCCCTGCCGGCCGATGGTGGGCGTTGGGGGTGCAGCTCTACGGCATCCGGTCGCAGCGCAATTGGGGGCATGGCGATTTTTCCGATCTCCTGGTCCTGGTCGAGCTGGCGGGGCGGGTGGGCGCCGCCGGCATCGGGGTCAATCCGCTGCATGCCTTGTTCGACGACCGGCCGGGCGAGCCCAGCCCCTATTCCCCCAACAGCCGGCTCTTTCTCAACCCGCTCTATATCGACGTGGAGGCGAATGCGGATTTCAGCGCCGCCGACACGGCCGCTCTCGCCGCGGACATCGAACGCTGCCGCCGGTCCGAGCTGGTCGACTATCCGGCCGTGGCCGCCGCCAAGCAGCAGTGCCTGCGGGCGGCCTATCGGCGCTTCCGGCAGGCTGCGCCGCCGGCGCGGCGCGCGCAGTTCCAGGCTTTCCGGCAGGCCCGCAACCCGTCGCTGGCACGCTTTGCGAGCTTCGAGGTGCTTCGCCGCCGGCTCGAGGGCCCGTGGTGGGAATGGCCCGCCAAGTGGCAAAAGCCGAGCGCCGCCGCCTTGCAGCAATTGCGTAGCGAAGCCGACGAGGAGATCGGATATGTCGAATACGTCCAGTGGATCGCCGATCAGCAGCTGATGCGATGCCGCGATCGCGGACGCGAGCTGGGATTGCCGATCGGTCTCTACCTCGACGTTGCGGTCGGGGTTCAGGCGGCGGGGTTCGATGCCTGGAGCGAGCCGCGCGCCATCATGCGGAGTCTTGCGGTCGGCGCGCCGCCCGATCTTTTGAACACCGCCGGCCAGAATTGGGGAATCGCCGGTTTCAGCGGCGTCGGCCTGCAGAGCCGCGGCTTCCGGCCCTATCGCGACATGCTGGGCGCCTCCATGCGGTATGCCGGCGCCGTCCGCCTCGATCATGTGCTCGGCCTGAAAAGGCTCTATCTCATTCCGAACGGCATGCCGGCCCATGAGGGCGCCTATGTCCGGCTTCCGTTCGAGCGCATGTTGAAGATCACGGCGGACGAAAGCATCAAGCACCGCTGCATCGTCATCGGCGAGGATCTCGGCACCGTGCCGGAGCATTTTCGCGAGCAGCTCGGCCGCTGGGGCATCTGGTCCTACCAGGTCATGCTGTTCGAGCGCGGTCCGGACGGCGCTTTTCACCCGCCCGAGCGTTATTCCGAGCGCGCATTAGTGACCTTCTCGACCCACGACCTGGCGACCTTCGCGGGCTGGGCGAGCCGCCACGATCTGGCGGCGAAGCGAGCGCTCGGCATCGACCCGGGCGAGACCGAAACAGAACGGGATGCCGCCATCGCGGCGCTGCGCCGCGTGATCGCCCAGCAGGGCATCGAGGGTTTCGGCTTTCCCGCGGTCGTGGCCTATCTCGCCAGGACGCCGGCGAAATTGCTCGTCGTGGGGCTGGAGGACGTGCTCGGCATGGGCGAGCAGTTCAACATACCGGGCACGACAGACGAGCATCCCAATTGGCGGCGCAAATATCCGGTCGCGCTGGAATCCCTGCCG
>Ga0208981_1000057_pt1 | contig 13730 bp, 9 predicted proteins | sample MedBloCAOM1_M1_FD_187839 | JGI IMG/M metagenome (GOLD analysis project Ga0208981, IMG submission 187839) | Forest soil microbial communities from El Dorado National Forest, California, USA - Mediterranean Blodgett CA OM1_M1 (SPAdes) (version 2) | ecosystem: Environmental > Terrestrial > Soil >... | reverse complement strand
GTACGAATGCGGTTTCCTGCAATTCCCTGTTTTTTTCCCTGTAAGCAGGGAATCTAGGGTTGAGACCGATTCGATCGAGACTGCCTCCACCACCATGAGCTCCTGGTCCTACCGGACCGCGCTGTCGATCTCAGCGCTCGTTGAAGGCGCGCCGGAGCTGATCCGTGATCGGCTTCAGCAAATAGCTCATCATCGTACGGCTGCCGGTTTGCACGAAGATTTCCGCCGGCATGCCCGAGACGAGCTGCAGGCCGGCCAGCCGCCGATGCTCCTCTTCGGGAAGCGTAACCCTGACCGTGTAGTAGGACGTATTGCCCTGCTGGTCGTGGCTCAGATCCGCGGAGATGTATGAAACGACGCCGCTGAGCTGCGGTGTGGTGCGCTGGTTGAACGCGGAGAACCGGACGAGGGTGGTCTGCCCGATCTTGACCTGATCGATGTCATTGGGCGCGAGCTTGGCCTCGACTTGCAGATCATCCGAATCGGGCACGATCTCCATCACGACCTCTCCGGCGCCGATCACGCCGCCAACCGTGTGAATCGTGAGCTGATGAACGATGCCCGAGGTGGTTGCGCGGATATCGATCCGATTCAGCTGATCCAGCGCCGCCACGCGGCGCTCAGCGAGCTCGGCCTGCTTGCCTTCCGCTTCGCGGAGATCCTTTATCACGTCAGAGCGAAAATCCTGGTCGACCCGGATCATCTGAAGCTGCGCCTCGCCGATCTTGGATTTCGTCTCCGCGATCGCCGACTGTAATTGCCCGCGTTCGCCGTCGAGGCGCGCGGATTCGCGCTGCAAGGTATTGAGCCGCGTGACCGGCACCAGCCGCTTCTCGTACAGGCTCTGGACTCCCTGAAGCTCGCCGGAGATCAGTTCGAGCTGGGACGCATTCGATTTGATCTGGGCGTCGAGCCCGCCGATCTGCTCTCCGAGCTGGGCGACGCGGCTCTGCAGCAACTCCTTCTGGTTTTGGCGCGCGGTCGCGCGCGCCTTGAACAACGACTTTTCCGACGCAAATCGTGCCTTGGCGTCGTCATTGCCCGATTGCCCGGTGAGCTCCCGCGGCATCGTCGGCTCGTCGAGTCCGTCGCGCTCGGCGACCAGCCTGGCAATGCGAACTCTGACCTCGTCGAGCTGATTGGTGACCACCTGAAGGGTCGCGCGCGCCTGGGTCTCGTCAAGACGAACGACCAGATCGCCGGCGTTCACGTGCATGCCGTCGCGCGCGGCGATCTGCGCCACGATGCCGCCGGTCGGATGCTGCACCTTCTTGACGTTCGATTGGACCACGAGGCTTCCGGTTACCACCACGGCACCCGACAACGGCACCAAGGTGGCCCATCCGCCGGCAACGCCAAAGCCGACGACCAGCACTCGCAGTCCGGTTCTGAGCTCGCGCTCGAGGGAGCGTCTGACGCGCGTCGAGAGCTCGGCGCCGTTTGCATCGTCGGCGAGCGCTTGGCCGCTTTCATTGGCAACGTATTGGTAGCCGACCTTGGCATGGCCGAGGCAGATCTCCAGCGCGCGACCGACCGAGGTCTTGAGTGAATTCGGCGTTATGTTGCGCCGGCGCTCGCCGGAGACGTCCTCGACGCTCCGCCCCCCACGCGCGAGTTCGCGCTCGGCATGTTGCGCCAGCCGTTCCAGCAGAGCGGTCGACGGCGGCTCCTTGGGGATCACCGGCGCGCGAGGCCGAACCGGTGGCGGATGTCGCGGCGGGACGCGGTGGTCGCAGGTTTGCTCCAAGCGCGGCGGGCGGTTCGATGCCGGTGGTCGCGCATCGCCCGTGATCATGGGGCTGCGATCGGCAGGACGAGCATTCCCGAATCCGACGCTCTCCAGGCAGGCATCGACGGCGCGGCTCATCATCCCCTTGCGCTTCTTGGGCCTTGCTGCCCGATCGCGCATGTTGGGCTTGGTGGCGCGCCCGCTATCCTGGGGGTAACGCCCCGCATGCGCGCCGCGCGGTTCGGGATGATACTCTTGATCAAAAGCTTGCTGAATGCGTCGCAATTCGCTGATCAGCGCCGCTCCCTGCGGTCCGATCGTTTCTTGGCGATGGACTTCCGGCGTTCGCTCCTTGAGAGCGCTCCGTCCCTCAGCCCGGCGGCGGTGGGCGTCCCTCTCTTTCCATTCGTCGTCCGCATTCATCATGGGATGCCGCCGGCGTTGGAGGAAAGGTTGCCCTTGATCGGGCCCGGCGCGCCGGCCGCTTGTCGTCCCGCCGAGCGCGCAACGCGCGCGAAGACCTCCTCACGCGGCCCGAACGCGATCGCCCTGCCTTCGTATAACACCATCGCCATGTTCAAGGCCGACAGCGAGCTCGGACGATGCGATACGACGATCACGATGCAACGTCCGTTGCGCAGGATCTCGATTGCCCGCGTCAGCGCGGTTTCACCGTCGGCGTCGAGATTGGCATTGGGTTCATCGAGAACGACCAGGAAGGGGTCACCGAACACCGCCCGTGCGAGACCGAGGCGCTGGCGTTGGCCGGCGGACAGGGACATTCCGCCTTCGCCGATGCGAGTCGAGTATCCATCCGGCAGGCGCACGATCATCTCGTGTGCGCCTGCTACTCGCGCTGCTTTCAGGATGGCGTCGGAGGTCGCCTTGTCGTCGAAACGCGCAATGTTTTCTGCAACCGTCCCGTCGAACAGCGCCACGTCCTGCGGAAGGTAGCCGATATGGCGACCCAGGTCGTCGTGGTTCCACTGGTGGAGCGCTGCGCCGTCCAGGCGCACCGCGCCCCGGATGGCCGGCCAGACGCCCACCAGCGCCTTCGTCAGCGACGTCTTGCCCGACGCGCTCGCGCCCAAGAGCGCCAAGCCCATGCCGGCCTTCAGCGAAAACGAGACATTCGAAACGATCATTCGGTCGCTGCCCGGCGCGGCGATGGCGAGATCTTGAACCGACAGCTCGTGCTGCGGCCGCGGCAGCACGACCGGCGGCACCGGCGGCGCTGCGGTCGTCTTGAGGATTTCGCGCAGCCGGGCGATGCCCTGCCTTGCCGCGACGAGCTGCTTCCAGGTGCTGAGCGCTATTTCGATCGGCGCCAATGCGCGCCCCATCATGATCGACGACGCGATCATGATGCCGCCCGAAGCCTGCCCGATCACCACGAGATAGGCGCCGGCGCCCAACATGGCGGACTGGAGCACGTAACGCAGAACTTTCGCGCCCGCTCCGAGATTGGCATAGACATCCGTGGCACGGACATTTTCCTGCAGAAACCGCTCGTTGGCCCGCGACCACCGCGCCGTAAAGCGACGGGTCATCCCGAGCGCGCGAATAACCTCGGCGTTTTGACGCGTGGCGTCGGCGAGGACCTGCCGCTGAGCGCTACTCTCCATCGCGATCTGGGCGGCGCCGCGCGACTGGCGCTCGGTAAGAAAGGTCATCGCAACGATCGCGCCGGCGCCTACCATGGCGGTAATACCTATTACCGGGTGGAACAGAAACAGCGCGATCAGGAAAATCGGTATCCAAGGCATGTCCAGAAACGCCGTCGGCGCGATGCCCGACAAGAATGCGCGCACCTGATCGAGATCGCGCAATGGCTGGTGGGTGAGTACCGGCTTCACGCCGCGAAGCGGAAGAGTCGCGAGCGCGAGATGAATTGGCTCCTGTAGGGAGACATCGAACAGGGTTCCGATGCGCGATAGCATGCGCGTGCGCAACGCATCAAAATATCCTTGCGCCACATAGGCGAGCAGAACGATCAGAGACAATCCCACAAGAGTCGCGACGTTCCGGCTCGGAATCACCCGGTCGTAGACTTGCAGCATGTAAAGCGATCCCGATAGCGTCAGCAGATTGATCACGCCGCTGAAAACGGCAACTCCGACCAATCGTCGCGCGCTCGCGCGCAGCCCAAGCGTCACGGGATCAGCCTGATCGCAACTCAACGTTCCCGTCACATCGGTCATCGCCTACGCCCGGCTACACAGTATGTTGTTGATGCTTGCGCTCGTTCACCTCGACTTCGGCCGAACGACATGCCCCATCCGCCGGTGAGTGTTGACCACCGATCCCGACGGAATTTCGGCAAGATTGCGATGACGCGTGATGCTGATTGCGATGGGTCAAGCATTCCCGATGACGCAGTCTGCCGCAATGGTCGTCGCACCAGCAAAACGGATCTGCGATTTTCCTGATCGCACGCGATTTCTTTCGCGTGAGAGTGGCGATCGAGATGGAGATCAATCGTCAAAGAGTCCGTGCAAATGCAGACCGCAGAAAAATCCAATCGGATGCGCGAGCCTTAACGCACGCCCATCAACGCACTTCATCTGAAGGATGGTACGATGTACTGGGAGAATGGTATGTGATGCCGCGCGCCATCAATCCGCCGGCTTAAGACCTCGCTTCTGATCTCCTTCTCGTCGGATTCAAGCCAACAATGTGAGCGACCGTTAACGCGAGACGATTTCGTTTCGCCGGACTTGGACACCAATGGGGAGGGCTCATCATGGCACAGCACGTACATCATCACGGGCATCATCAATCCGATCTTCCGACGCCGCCCGCGTCTGTGACGCCCACGCCGGTTGACACGACAACCATCACGCCGGCGCCAGCGGCCGCTGCAGCGGATTTCGCGCAGCTCGGCGCCACCTTCAACGACGCGACCCGGGCGCTGGTCGGCGGTCTGTGGCAAAACGCGGTCGCGGAGGGCGGCCAGGGCAACGGCAGCGTGTTTCGCTATGTCAACGACTTGCAATCGATGCAAACAGGCCTGCAGGCCGACGTCACCGCCGGTGACTTCACCGGCGCCACGCTCACCCACGTCCAGACGATCCTGGGCGATCTCACTACCGCGATCTCGGCAGCCACCGCCTCGGTGAATGGGGGTGGAGCGTTCGGCAGCGTATCAGCCGCTGAGACGGCGCTGCACAACAGTCACCTCGACGTCCTCAACATCGTCAACAATGACCCGACCTTGACCGCGCTGGCCACACAGAATGGCGCCACCGGCTTCATGGCGGCGCCTCCGACGCTTCAAGGCGTCACGGCGGCGAACGCACCGCATGCCAACCTGGCGGACATCGGCGCCATCTTCAATGATGCCGCCAATCGAATTCTGGGCGGAGTCAACGCCGACAATTCCAAGATCATCACCAATGACGTCAATGCCGTCATCGCCGACATGCAGCAATTGATGCACGACAATCCGCATCTGTTCGGAGGGTTGACCGGCATTCATGCCGATACCGTCGTGCGACAGATGCAGCTCGAGCTCACCTACATAAAGGAAGCGGGCGTCAATCCCGACGCAGGTCGAGCGAGCAACGACAACATCCTGGATATTATCGACATCGTCCAGGGCGATACCAATCTCGCCAATATGGCCAACCAGGGCGGCGTGTCCGGTTTCTCGCCTTTTCCGGATGCTCTCAATCCCACGCCGAAATACATGGACAACGCCGATCAGACGAATTTCTGGGCGAACTTCATTGCCCAGTCGAATTCGTTGGGCCAGCAGGCGAACCAGGTCGTCGGCTCGCATGATGCCGCCGCAATCCACACGCTGATCTCCCAGGTTCAGGCCTTCGAGAAAAGCGTGACCAACTTCGATGCGTCCCAGGGGGGCATCTTCGAAGCCAGGTTCGACAACGAGCTTCTCGGCAAGAGCAGCACGCTGGGGGCCGAGGTCGCCGGGCTGGTCACGGGCCTGAAGACCGGCAATGCGGCCTTGGTCAACGCCGCCGCCCAGGAAATGCACGCGAATGCCGCCGACGTCGGCGGCAACAACGTCCCCTCAACCGGCGGAACCTACAATGCCGATGGGGTGACGGTGGCGGATGTTCTGTCGACGGCCGTCACCGCGGTCGCATCGGCGAACGTTACGCCTGTGCCGCCGGCGGCGGCCCCGGCCGCTCCGGCAGCGTCCGGGGGCGCGGCCACGCAGACCGCCGCGAACATCGCCCCGGCCAGCCCCGCGGGGGCCTCGGCCGCCGACAATCATCCCGTGATTACGGCCGACGCGTCGCACCACGTCGACCACTGGGTGATGTAAGGCGGACACCGTCTCGGTTGCCAACGCCGCGGTCTCGGCCGAGGCGTTGGATACCGACGCTCACGCCGGGCGCGGAGGCCGTGGCGGCCGGTCCCCGGTGTTCGAATAATTCATCATAACGCAGCCGTTGTGGCTGCCTCGAAGATGATTCGTCTTTCGCTGTGATTGCGAAAGCAAGGCGTATTGGGGCGGGCTTAAGAGGGGGGTTCCGGTGGCTATTGGAGCGGTCCCACTTGTTGCGGGCAGACATCAACCTGACCGGTCGGCGATCGACGCGGCGCGCGGTGCGCATCCTCGCCATGCGCGCTATCGTCGGTCAACGCACCGCATCGAGGGAGATGGCGTCGCAGGCCGCGCGCTGATCGGGAGGGCGCGCGCATGAGCCGATGGAAGATTCGCAACCGCAAGACGGACTACGGAACGATCATCCTGCACTGGACGCTGGTCGTGTCACTGGTGGTCGCGCTCTTGAGCGGGCTGCGGATCGCCACCGAAGCGCCGGACCGAACATGGATCAACCTGCTGGACAGGATGCTGCCAAGCTCGTCGGTTTGGACGGCCCATATGCCGGCGGCGCTTGTGCTGGTTACGGTCGCTGTCGCTTATGCGGTCTACATGTGGCTCTCGGGCCTCGCCCGCCGCGTTCGGCTCGATCGCGTCCGAATGCTCGGATTGTTCGGCAATCGGCATGCACGCTGGGGCGCGATCAACATCGTCCTATATTGGGCGTTCTTCGTCACCTTGCTGTTGCAGCTCGCGACCGGCGGCCTGCTGTATTTCGGCTACACCCAGTATATCCTTGTTACGTTGCACTGGTTTGGAACGTGGGCGATTCTCGGTTACGCCGCTCTGCACGTGCTGGCCCATGTGAAGCTCGGCGGAAAGCCGCAACTGCTTCGCATTTTCCGGCCAGCGCCTCTCGTGCCTCCGCCGCCGCCGCTCGATCCGATCCAGCTGCTCATGCTGCTGGCCGAGCACACTGGACCAGCGACGTCGCCGCCGATGGCCGCCGAGCAGACGCCGGATACGGCTCGGACGCAGGCGCTCGCAGGCCGTCATCTGCAGCCGCCGCGCGGGCCCGACGGGGCACCACACGATCCCCCTGCGAGCGCCCGCCCGTCCCACCCGCCGCGCCCCCGAGCTGACAACGCCGGCGGACGCAAACCGCGGCGAGGGCCGGTGCTCCAGGCCAATCCGTTCATCATGGCGATCTCGATTGCGATCTTCGGCGCCTTCTTTCTCGTCGCCATTGATCGCAAGGCGGTCGACACGCTCTATGTGCGCCGCATCGACGCGTCCGAGCTCCCGATGCTCGATGGGGACACGTCCGATCGAGTTTGGCGCACGGCGCGACCGCTGTACATGAGCACCGGCCAGGGCGGAAATTTCGACGACAAGGGAGAGACAACGATCGAAGTTCGCGCGGTTCATGACGGCAATCAGGCTTATTTTCTATTCGCCTGGGACGATCCGACCCGGTCGTTGAAGCACCTTCCTCTCATCAAGAAAGCGGACGGCTGGCATCTGCTGCACGACGGATATGAGGTCGGCGACGAGCACGCCTATAACGAGGACAAGTTCTCCGTGCTGCTGACCACTTTGGACGTGGTTCTGGCCGGCGATCGCACCTTCCATGCCGGTCCGGAACCGATTGCCGGGCAGCCCCGCACGCTGTCCGGGCGCGGGTTGCATTACACCATGGACGATCAAACCTATGCCGACGTCTGGGAGTGGAAGGCAACGAGCACTGGTCCCTGGGGATACATGGATGACGACCATTTCGGCCCGCCCGTGAAGGCGACCCAGGCGGAGATGCGCGGCATGATGCCGTATCATGGCGGGTTTTCCCCCGATCCCGGCACTGCGAACTACGCGGATAATTTCGACCCCCGCCTTCCCGAAAGCTACGGCCTGCCGCTGAAACCGCGCCGACTGCCGAAAGATCTCCAAGCAACGCTGACCGCCATGGGCCCGACCGATCTCGATCCCAGCGTCGGCGAGAGCGAAGGCGCGCGATGGTTCATGACCGAGTCGGAGTCGACTTATTACTCCCCGGAGCTCGACGCCCGCATTCCGGTCGGGACGGCCATCCCCGGCGTCATCGTCTCAGGCACGTTCTCGGGCGACCGTGCCGATGTCCGCTGTGCCGCCCGGTGGGCCGCCGGCCGGTGGGCGCTCGAAGTGTCACGGCGTCTCGACACCAACAGCAAATACGACGTTCCGATCAAAACCGGCACGTTCCTGCGGGTCGCGGCGTTCGACCACAGTCAGATCCGGCATACCAGACATGTTCGACCAATCCGTATCGAGGTGGAATGATGCGACAGATCTGCAAAGTGGTCGTGAACGGTGAAGAGTTCTCCGCCAATTGCGGCGACCTGTTGCTCGACGCCGCGTTGATGAACGGCGTCGATATTCCGCATGATTGCCGGTCCGGATATTGCGGCACGTGCCGTGTCAATGTCGTCAGTGGACGGGTATTCGGCGGACAGGACGGCAGCCCCAACATGGCCCACGCTTGCCAGTGTCGGGTGATCTCGGATCTCACGATCGAGATCGAGGACATCCCGGAAACCGCGACCGAAACCGGCCGCGTGGTCGATCTCGTCCGGCTGGCGCCCGACGTCGGGGAGGTCAGCATCGCGATGCCGCATCCCGCCGACTACCTTCCGGGCCAGCACTATAACGTGCAGTTCCGTGACTTTCCTGCGCGATGCTACAGCCCGACGCTCCCGCTTGAAGGCCCCCATGACGCGACTGTCTTGCGGTTTCATGTCAGGAGGGTTCCGAACGGCCGGGTGTCCTCGGCGCTCGGTCGTGAGATTCGGGTCGGACATCGGGTAAAGCTGACCGGTCCGCTTGGCACCGCCTATCTGCGGCCCGACCATCCCGATCGCGTCCTGCTCGTTGCCAGCGGCACCGGCTTTGCCCCGCTGTGGTCGGTCGCCGTCGCGGCAATTGCCGAACGCCGCGATCGCGAGATGGTGTTCGTGGTCGGAGCCCGGACGCTCAGGTCGCTCTACATGGTTCGCGCGCTGTGCAGACTAGCGACCTTTCCCAACGTCACTATCATTCCGGTCGTGTCGGAGACCCAGACCCTCTCCAATGCCGTACGTACGGGTCGGCCGACCGACCACATGCCGACATTGTCGTCGTCCGACGTGATCTATACGGCCGGCGCGCCGGTCATGGTCGAGAGCGTGGCGCGGATGGCGAGAGCCGCAGGCGCCAAATGCTACACGGATCCCTTCGCCCCGGAGAACGCGGCATCCGAGCAGCGGAGTTTCCTGGCCCGAGCGACGGCTTGGTTCGGCAGCGATTCGCCGCCGCCGGTGCCGGATATGGCGCGCTCGATGCAAGCGTATTACGACCGGGAGGCCGTTTGAGTTGCGCGTGGCCGTTGCACTATGGCCGACATTCCGCGACCGAGTGATGGTGGCCACACGTCCTCTCGATGAGGGCGCACGATGTTCGTTGCCGCGAAACCCAGGTGGCGTTCAGCTTCCGCGCGCAAGCGTGTGACTGCGATCATAAAACCCGCGCTACGCGGCTGCGCCAACCTCAAGGCGCGCCGACCGGCGCCAAGGCAGGCTATCTCATGAACGAGCGATCATGAGGTCGAGCGCGCGTGACGGCCATGGCGGCGGCGGAGGTCGCGGCGGCGGAGGCGGCATGAGCCACGGCGCTACGTTTGGTGGTGGCGGTGGTGGCGCAAGAAATGCCGCCGTCGGTGGCTCCTTCCGAGGCGCGGCGGTCGGCGGAGGCAGCTCGTTCCGGAGCGGAAGCCAGGTCTCTCGCGGGGCGTTCTCGCGCGGCGGAAACCGGTTTGCAGGAGGCCGGAACTTTCGAGGCGACCGTCGCGGCGGTGTGGGCTTCGGATTGGCGGCCGGAGCATTAGCGGGCGCCGCTCTGGGTGGCTACTACGGCGGCTACTACGGGTACGATGACGGCTACTACGGCGACAGCTACGGCCCGGCCTATGCGTACGAGGGCGGCGACGACGGCGTGGGCTACTGTATGCAGCGCTATCGCTCCTATGACCCGAATTCTGGCACGTATCTGGGATACGACGGGCTGCGCCATCCTTGTCCATAAGCGGAAAAAGCGGCCTCCGGGCCGCTTTTTTTTATGAGAAAATTCGCCCTTAGCCGAGCATCAACGTGGCCGAGCGGCCGCCCGAATTGACGCCGCCACCTGACGTCAGCGGTCATCCACGCAGGGGTTCGGTTGCTCGCCCGTTCCTGCGCGAGCGACGGATAGTCGGTATGGCCCGGCTCCGGCGCCGTGAATTGGCTGAGCCGCGAACGGCGAGAAAATGGGCCGGTAGCGCGAGGCTACCGGCCCGAGAACCCGCACCGCCGCATACGCCCGTGGGGGGGACGCGGGTGTACGTTACCGGCAATGATCGCGTGGCAGGGCTCCACCTCGACCGGCCGGGCGGCATGGGCACCATTTGAGAATGCATCATCTTGCGCCTCCCTGCTTGTGCGACATTGCGGCATTTATGTTCGGCTTGCTGCGATCTAACCGAATTTCGTTGCGCCCGGAGCCACGGCGCGCGGCAAACGAACGCGCAATTTCCGATCTCCGGTCATTGACTGTCTGCATGAATGCGAAATACTCGCGCGCCCCGGCGCCTGCCGCGCCAAACGGTCGCGCTCGAACCCGCAAAGGGTGAACATCCCATGAGAATCCAGGTTGCCTTCCCGGCGCGGATGCTGCTTGCCGCGATGTCCACGCTTGCCTTGGTGCTGCCGGCTCTGGCCGACGTCGTGCCGTTTCCGGCCAGCTTCCGCACGCAGGATATCCAGACCGATGGGGCGGTCATCCATGTCAGGGTCGGCGGGAGCGGACCCGCCGTCCTTATGCTGCACGGCTTCGGCGACACCGGCGACATGTGGGCGCCGCTGGCCGCCAGGCTCGTTGCGGATCATACGGTGATCGTCCCCGACCTGCGCGGCATGGGCCTCTCGTCGCATCCCGAAAGCGGTTACGACAAGAAAACGCAAGCCGGCGACATCGTGCGCGTTCTGGACAAGCTCAACATCCGGAAGGTCGATCTCGTGACCCACGATATCGGCATCATGGTGGGCTACGCCCTCGCGGCCCAATTTCCCGATCGCGTCATCCGTTGGGTCGTCATGGATGCGCCGCTTCCCGGCATCGGGCCATGGGACGAGATCATCCGAAGCCCGGCGCTCTGGCATTTCAATTTCCGCGGACCCGATGTCGAGCGGCTGGTGAAAGGCCGCGAGCGAATCTATCTCGACCGCTTCTGGAACGAGCTCTCGGCCAATCCGAAGGGGATCGACGAAGCGACGCGTCGCCACTATGCCCAGCTCTACGCACGGCCCGGCGCGATGCATTCGGCCTTCAATCAGTTCGCGGCCTTCACCCAGGATGCAATCGACAACAAGGCCTTTGTGGCGAAAGGCAAGCTCACGATGCCGGTCTTGGGGATCGGCGGCGACAAATCCTTCGGAACCGGCGTGGCCGACGGCCTGCGCTTCGTCGCGACGGACGTATCCTCCCAGGTGATCGCGAATTCCGGCCACTGGCTGATGGAAGAACAGCCGGCTGCCACGATCGCCGCCATCCTGGCTTTCGTGAACAAGAAGTAGCGCGGCCGCATTCACCGTTGATAGAGGAAGACCGGAGCTTCGCCGGCGCGGCTTGCGCCAGGCAAGCACGATGTCGCCGCCACGTTCGTCGAGCTTCAGGCTGCGGAACGGCCCCGCCAAGGGCAGCCCCAAGGGCCGGGCACCACCCCATCGCGCGCCCGCCGTTCGTCTGCTAGGGTTTTGCCCAAATACGGGGAGGACAGCCATGCCGGGTCGTTTGACAATGGTCGTTGCGGTCGCGCTGGGGGTGGGCTTCGTCTGCGAACTCGCGGCGGCGCCCGCGCTCGATTTCGAAACCTTCAAGAGCCGCGTCGAGCCGGTCTTCCTGCAGAAGCGGGACGGCCACACCCGCTGCTACGTGTGCCACGTCGAGAGCAACAATAATTTCCGTCTGGAGAAGCTTTCGCCGGGGAGCGGCACCTGGACCGAGGAGCAGTCACGCAAGAATTTCGAGATGGTCTCCAAGCTCGTCAATCCGGGCGATGCCGCGACCAGCCGGTTGCTGCTGCATCCGCTGGCGCCTGAAGACGGCGGCGACGTCTATCATTCGGGCGGCCGGCAATTCGCCGACAAGAACGATCCCGCCTGGAAGACGCTGGCCCAGTGGATCAACGGCGAGAAGGCTGGGAAGTAGGCAAAGCCCGGCGACGGAATTTCCGTCGCCATCGCCGCTTCTACTGGATCGTCCGCTTTCGCGGACGCCGACGCGGCAGAGGTGTTGTGAACGACGGCTGCGTCAGTTCATCACCATCGTGTTGATCCGCTTCGGCACCTCGCCGACCGGGATCGTCGCGACGACCTTCATCGCCTTCATGTCGATGGCCGTGACGGAGCGCATTGACGCGTTGGAGATGTAGACCGTCTGGCTGTCGGGCGTGAATGTGACCCAGTTGGCGACCGCCGACAGCGGCTTGTGCCCGGGCAGCTTGGTGTCGGGCAGGGCGACCTGGCCGATCAGGCTCAGGTCGGCCAGCGAATAGACGTAGACCGCATTGTTGGGAATGCTGGTGACCCACAGGGTCTTGCGGTCGGGCGCGACCCCGATGCCGTGCGACGGCGCGGTCGCGCGGTCGGAGTCGGTCTCGAATTCGGCCGCCGGTTCGGGCAGCTTGATCTTGGTGACTTCCTTGCGGGTGGCGAAATCCACCACCGAGAAGCCGTTGAAGTCCGACATCTGGACGAAAATCCGTTTGGTCGAGCCGTCGTCATTGGCTTCGATCGTCATCGGCCGAACCCCGAGGTCGAGCTTGAGCTCCCAGGCGATCTGCTCGGTCGCGAGGTCGACCACCGTGATGAGCTTCTTCGGAATCGACCCCATCACCGCATATCGGCCGTCGGGCGTCACATAGACGTTGTGCAGGCGCCCATTGACCGGAATCGTCTTCTTGAGGGTCAGCGTGGCGGTGTCGATGATGTCGAGCGCGCCGGGCTCGCGCGCGATCGCCACCACGACGCGATCGCCGTTCTTGGTGACCGCGATATTGTTGGGATGGTCGCTGAGCTTGATCTGCTTGATGAGCTTGCCGCTCTCGCGGTCGAACACGTCGAGGGTGGAGTCGGCCTCGTTGCTGACATAGACCTTCGAGCCGTCGGTCGCGAAGCCGATGCCGTGCGCCGCCTCGATGCCCTTGATCTCCTGCACGACCTTGTTGGTCGCTGGGTCGATCACATGGATGCTGTCACCGGCGCTGTTGGTGATGTAGATGCGCACGAGGCCGGCATCGGCCGACAGCGCCGTCAGCGAAAGCGTGAACGCGACCGAGAATGTCGACAGGCTTGCGCGTCTCATGGGTGTCTCCCCTTGGCCTCATCGTCGTCTCGATAGGTTACGCGCAATGACCGTCCCACTCAATGGCCAACGTGGCGGGTGCGACAGGCGCAAACCGGCCATCAGCGCGCGGTGATCACCTTGACGGGCTTGCCGTCGACGAAGGCGCGGATATTGGCGACGATGTCCGGATAATAGACCTTGTAGTTCTCGATGCTGACGTAGCCGAGGTGCGGGGTGAGCACCACGTTGTCGAGCTTGCGGAACGGATGATCGACCGGCAGCGGCTCGACGTCGAACACGTCGAGGCCGGCGCCGCCG
>Ga0208981_1000056_pt1 | contig 13740 bp, 14 predicted proteins | sample MedBloCAOM1_M1_FD_187839 | JGI IMG/M metagenome (GOLD analysis project Ga0208981, IMG submission 187839) | Forest soil microbial communities from El Dorado National Forest, California, USA - Mediterranean Blodgett CA OM1_M1 (SPAdes) (version 2) | ecosystem: Environmental > Terrestrial > Soil >... | reverse complement strand
GCATCGCTGAAGCTCAGCGCCCCTCACCCCAACCCTCTCCCCGACGCAAGTCGGGCCTGCCCGACTTGCGCATTATTGATGCCGAACTCGGGCAAGCCCGAGTTCGGATGCGGGGAGAGGGAGCAGAAGCAGCCAATCACATCGGCATCAGCACCGTGTCGACCACATGGATCACGCCGTTCGACTGCAGCACATCGGCGATCGTGATCATCGACAGGGCGCCCTTGCGGTCGCTGACCGAGAGCTTGCCCGGGCCGGCCTGCTTGACGACGAGCTCCTCGCCTTCGACCGTCTTGAGCTTCGCCATGCCGCCGCCGTCCTTGACCTCCTTCATCAGCGCGGGCGCCGTATGCCGGCCCGCCACGACGTGAAAGGTCAGGATCTTGGCGAGCGTCGCCTTGTTCTCCGGCTTGACGAGATTGTCGACCGTGCCGGCCGGCAGCTTGGCGAAAGCCTCGTTGGTCGGTGCGAACACCGTGAATGGCCCGGCGCCCTGGAGGGTATCGACGAGGCCGGCCGCCTTGACGGCGGCGACCAGCGTGGTGTGGTCCTTCGAGTTCACCGCGTTCTGGATGATGTTCTTCGATGGATACATCGGAGCGCCGCCGACCTGCACGGTCTTCTCTGCGGTCATGGATGCGCCGGTGGAGGCGCCGGTGCCCGCGAAGCCGAGCGCGATTGCGGTGGCGGCAGTGGCGGCGAGCAGGCCGAAACGTTTGGGCATGATTCTCTCCTGAGAGGGTTGACGTGTTGAAGTCGATCGGACGAGCGCACGGCCTGCCGATCCGTCGCCAGGTGCTCCATGTCGTCGTCGCAAAGAGCTACGAGGCGTTGCCGCGGAGGTTTCGGCGCGCGGCCGCTGTCACGGTGACGTGATGATGGCCGGCTCCGTCGTGGTCGGACTAATGCGTGCGCGTGCCACGCGGACCTCTGGCTCTACGTCCAAAGTCGGGCCCACCGCGGCCCGGATCATGCTAGCCTGACGGGCCGGGTTGAAATTGTCCCGCTGAATCAGGGTTTGTTGATCGCACGCATGAGCAAGACGACGCCCGGCAACTTCTTCGAGGATTTCCGTCTCGGCCAGCTGATCCAGCACGCGACGCCGCGCACCATCACGGCGGGCGACGTCGCGCTCTACACCGCGCTTTACGGGCCGCGCTTCGCCGTGCAGTCCTCGGACGAGTTCGCGCGCGCGATCGGCTATCCGCGCTCGCCGGTCGACGATCTGCTGGTCTTCCACGTCGTGTTCGGAAAAACGGTGCCGGACGTCTCGCTCAACGCGGTCGCCAATCTGGGCTATGCGGAATGCCGCTTTCTGAAACCCGTCTACCCGGGCGATACGCTCACGGCGAGCTCGGAGGTGATCGGCCTCAAGGAGAATTCGAACCGCAAGACCGGCATCGTCTATGTGCGCTCGCGCGGGCGCAATCAGCATCGCCAGGACGTGCTCGAATATGTGCGCTGGGTGATGGTGCGGAAGCGCGACGAGGCCGCGCCGGCGCCGGCCGAGCAGGTGCCGCAGCTCTCCGACGCGGTCGAGGCGGCGACGCTCGGCGGGGCCTGCCCGATCCTCAACACGGCGGCCTACGACTATGCGCTCGCCGGCGCGCCGCACCGCCTGCACGACTACAAGCCGGGCGAGCGCATCGATCATATCGACGGCATGACGGTCGAGGAGGCCGAGCATCAGCTGGCGACCCGGCTCTATCAGAACACCGCGCGCGTGCACTTCAATCTGTTCAGCGAGGCGCAGGGCCGCTTCGGCAAGCGGCTGATCTATGGCGGACACGTGATCTCGCTCGCGCGCGCGCTGTCGTTCAACGGGCTCGCCAACGCGTTCCACGTCGCCGCGATCAATGGCGGCCGCCATGTCGCGCCGCTGTTCGCCGGCGCGACCGTGTTCGCCTGGTCGCAGGTGCTGGCGCGCGCGGAGCTGCCCGGCCGCGAGGACGTCGGCGCGCTGCGGCTGCGCACCTTCGCGACCACGGACCGGCCCTGCGCCGATTTCCCCGGCCCGACCGGCAAGGACTACGATCCGGCGGTCATCCTCGACCTGGATTACTGGGCGCTCATCCCGCGCTGAGACGCCCCGCTCATCGCGTCTCGAACGCGGCCATCTGGTCGCGCAGCGCGCGCCCGAAGGCGGGCCGTCCCTCGCAGCGCGCCTGATAGGCCGCAAGGTTGGGCTCGGCGGCGACCAGATCGGTATGGCGCAGGATCCGCAGCACGCTCGTCATCATGAGGTCCCCGGCGGTGAACCGGTCCTCCAGATAGTCGCGCTCGCCCAGCCAGGCGGCGAGCTCCGCCAGCCGGCGCTTGAGTTTTTTCTCTACGTCCGGCCGCCGGGCTTTTGCCCATTCCTTGTCGGCATTGAAGAGATCGATCTCGGCGAGCTGCACGACCGCGGGCTCGACCGAGTTGATCGCGGCGAAAACCCAGGTGACGGCGCGTCCGCGGCTGGTTTCCTCGGCGGGGAGCAGCGTCTCGCAGCGCGCCCCGATGTGGAGCACGATCGCGCCCGATTCAAAGAAAGCCACCCCGTCCTCTTCGAAGGCCGGCACCTGTCCGAAGGGCTGCAGGGCCCGATAGTCGGCGGACGCCTGGTCGTCGGGGCCGATCAGGCGGGCCCGGTAGGCGAGGCCGGCTTCCTCGAGCGCCCAGCGCACCCGCAGGTCGCGGACCAGGCCTTGCGCAAAAGGCGGCACCCATTTGAAGGCGCTGACGGTGATCATCGGCGCGGCCCCACGAGAGCGAACATCGCGTCCTGCGGATCGCGGCATTGGACGATCCAGCTTCCGCCCGGCACTTCGTGCGGCCCGTGCAGGATCCGGCCGCCGCCATCTGTGACGCGCTTTGCCCCGGCATCGATGTCGTCGACGTTGAAATAGTACAACCAGGTCGGCGACGGCATGTCCTTGGTCTTGGTCATCATGCCGCCCGACGGCACGGCATCGATCGCAAACAGCTGGTAGATGCCCATCGGGCCCATATCCATGGCTTCGGCCTTGGTCCAGCCGAACAGCCCCGCGTAGAACGCGAAGGCGCTGTCGAGATTGCCGGCGTGCAGCTCGCGCCAGCCGACGTGACCCGGCGTGCCGGGCGCCGGCGGCTGCGGAGGAGCGTCGGAAAAGCCCCTGATGATGTTGAATTTGGCGCCGTGCAGGTCGGTCGTGACGGCGAAGCGCCCGACACCCGGAATATCCTCGGGCCCGTGATGGATCGCCCCGCCCGCCTGCTTGATCCGCGCCGCATAGGCATCGGCATCGTCGACCGCCACATAGCCGCTCCAGTTCGGTTTCGCGCCGGCCGCGCAGGCGTCCGGCGGCAACATCATCAACCCGCCCATGTCGGACTCGCCGACCGACAGAAGCGTATATGACCGATCGGGCAGGCCGGAATCCCGCGCCCGCCATCCGAGCACGCCGCGGTAAAAGGCCTCGGCGGCCTTGGGGTCGGTCGTCAACAGCTCGTACCAGACGAAATGGCCATGCAGGCTGGACATTGCTTCGTTCTCCGTTGGGATGGATCGGTCAGTCGCTGACCGCCTGATAGGCGAGGGTGAGGAATTCCTCGTTGAGCGCGCTGTCGTCGGCGCTCCGCATGAGCCGCTGCACGAGCAGGATCGCCACCATCTCGGCGGCGGGGTCGACGATGAAGTTCGTGCCGAAGCCGCCGGACCAGCCGTAGCTGCCGGGGTTCGCGCCGTTGGGGTCGCGGCGGGTAACGACCGCGCCGCCGAACCCCCAGCCCTTGGTGTCCCAGAAGCCCGGAAAGAACGGCGAAGCCGCCTTCTGCTCCGGCGTGATGTGGTCCGTCATCATGAGCTCGACGCTCGGGCGCTCAAGGATGCGCACATCCGTATGACGACCATGTTGCAAGAGCATACGGCCGAAAGCGAGAAAGTCGTCCGCGGTCGACACCAGCAGGCTCGGAAACACGGGCGGACGGGCGTAACGGCCGCCGTCCGCCGCGTCCCAGACCGTCAGGGCGCCGCTCTTGGGGTCGCGCGCATAGCAGGCGGCGAGCCGGTCGATCGCCGCATCCGGCACGCTGAAGCCGGTGTCGCGCATGCCGAGCGGGGCAAAAATCCGCTCGCGCAGAAAATCCGCCAGCCGCATGCCCGCGATACGCGCGATCAGGACGCCGAGGATGTCGGCGCCCGTATGGTACATCCATTTTTCGCCCGGCTGGTGCATGAGCGGCAGGCGGCCGATGCGCCGCATGTAGTCGTCCGGCGCCGCCGCGACCTGCTCGGGACCGGGCGCGACCCCGAGCTCGGCCATCGCGGCCTGGATCGGATAGGTGCCGGGCATTGCCATCACGGCGCCGAGGCCGAAGCGGAAGGTCAAAAGATCGCGCAGCGTGATCGGCCGCGCCGCCGGCACCGTGTCGTCGAGCGGGCTCTCGATCCGGCGCAGCACCCGGCGGGACGCCAGCTCCGGCAGCCACCGTTCGACCGGATCGTCGAGCCCGATCCTCGATTCCTCGACCAGCATCATCACGGCGGCCGCCGTGACCGGCTTGGTCATCGAGGCGATGCGAAAGATGGTGTCGCGCCGCATCGGCGCGCGCGACGCGACGTCCTGGACGCCGGTCGCCGTGACATGAACGGTGTCGCGACGCGCCACCAGGGCGACGAGGCCGGGCACGTCGCCCCGCGCCACGTGACCGCGCAGGGCGCCGTCCAGGTGCTCCAATCGCGCGTGTGAAAGTCCGCCCGGCGGGCGCATGGTTTCGCCTCGCGCCGGCGCTAGGTTTTCGCCGCGGCGGCGCCGGCTTGCGGCCTGGCGGCTTCGTATTCGTCATGGCGGCGGACGAAATCCATGATCGTTCCCTCGTTGCGGCCCTTGGGGGCGCGGTCGAGGATCATCAGGGTGCCGATCAGCTCCTCGGGGCCGCGCGCATAGCTGGAATAGGTGTGGAAGATGTCGCCGGCCTCGTCCTTGTAGAAGGCGCTCAGGCCCGGCAACTCGGCGGCCGCGTCCGAGGATTTGGTTTCGGTGAAATTATAGAAGACCTTCCCGTCGGCCAGCTCATTCTGCGTGAACGACACGTGATAGTCGAAGTTGAAGTCGCTGCCGAAAGCCGACACCCAGGGAAAACGCCAGCCCATGCGCGCCTTGTAGGCCGCGATCTCGGCGAGCGGCGCGCGCGACACCGCCGTGAGCGTGACATCGTGATGCTCGAGATGCGGCAGCGCGCCGTCGAGATGGTCGGCCAGGAAGGAGCAGCCGGGACAGCCTGCGGCCCAGCCCGGGCCGAGCATGAAATGATAGACGATCAGCTGGCTGCGGCCTGCGAACAGATCGGCCAGCGACTTCTTGCCTTTGGGCGTGTCGAAAACATAGCTTTTGTCGACCTTCACCCAGGGCAGCGCCAGGCGCTCGGCATTGACCTTATCGCGCAGGCGCGTCGCTTCCTTCTCGTGCGCCAGCAGCGCCCGGCGCGCCGCGAGCCATTCTTCCTGTGACACGATCTTGTGGGGGATGAGCGGTTTATTGAGCATGGCGATCCTCCAGAGCAGCTTGACACAATACGTTGATATCAACATAATGCGCCCATGTCAAAGGCCGCGAACGTACCTTATGAAACGACGCTGCGGGTTCGCGACAATTGCCTTTGCCTCCATATGCAACGGGCGGCGCGCGCGCTCGCCCGGCGCTTCGACGAGGCGCTTCGCCCGCTCGCGCTGACGAACGGGCAATTCTCGCTCCTGATGTCGCTCAATCGTCCCGTGCCGCCGAGCATGGGCTCGGTGGCGTCGCTCCTCGCCATGGATCGCACCACGCTGACGGCCGCCCTCAAGCCGCTGCAGCGCCGCCGCCTGGTCGCCGTGATGGTCGACCCGGCCGACAAGCGCGGCCGCCTGATGGCGCTGACCGCGGCGGGGCGGAGCCTGCTGGCGCGCGCCACGCCGGTGTGGGAGCGCACCCACGCGGAGGTCGAGGACCGTCTCGCCAAGGGCGAGCCCGACCTGCTGCGGGGCAGCCTGCGCGCGCTTTCCTGACTTGTTCCTGACTTGGGTCGCCGCAGATGGAAATCTGCGTTGCGAAGTAACCTAAACGTCGCCGCGTTGCCGGCGCGGTTAACCTTTGCGCTGAGCCGTTCGCGGGATTCAGGTTAAATCCGCTTTCGTGTTTTGCCGAATTCAATCCGCCCTTAGATTGCCGCGCCATTGAGAGGAGGCGCTGGTAATGATTGCGCTGGCATCCATTGCTCTGATCTTGATTGCGGGAAGCTTTGCGGTCGGTCGTGCGTTCCTGGGCTGGACGCGTTTGTCGAGCGCGCAGGAACCGGCAGATCAATTCTTCATCGCGACCTGGACCGGCCTGCTGATCACCGCGGGCTGCCTGATGGCGCTCGCACAAGTCCTTTCTCTCGATCGATTTCTGCTCGTCGGGTTGGTGCCGATCATGCTCTTCGGCGTCATCGCGCAGAGGCGGAATCTGGCGAACGCTCTTGCGGCGATTTCGTTCGGCCAGAACGGCTGGCGGTCGCTCATCGCCCTGGCGATCTCGTGCGTCGGCATCGCCATCGTGACGAGCCGCGAGGTGGTCCATTTCGATACCGGCTTTTATCAGTTGCCCCAGGTGATCTGGCTGCAAGACCACGGGCTCGTGACCGGACTGGGGCTGCTGCACCATCGATTCGGCTATAACTCGATCTGGCTTGCGCTGGCCGCGCCGATCCAGGATTTGAGCCACGAGGGACGCCTGGTGGCCATCGGCAGCACCATTGCGTGCGCCCTCTTGGCGTTTCATGTCGTCCACGCGGCCGGCCGGATCGCCTCGGCGGTGGGTCGGCCCGCGGATTGGTTTCTTGTCGCGGCCCCGCTGTCGGGTGCCTTCAGCGCGTGGCTGGTCTCGGCGATGATCTCGAGCAGCCCGGACGTCCCGATCTGGATTTTGGCGATCCTGTTCGGCTGGGTCTTGCTGGTCGACCGCGATCGCCAGCTCGGTCCCGTCGCCGTGATGATCGCTGTCGGCGCGGCGGCGATAAAGCTGAGCGCCGCTCCGCTCGTGATCGGCGCCGCCGTTTATGTTCTGTGGACCCGGCAGCTCACGCTTAGAAGCCTCTTGGCGACGGGCCTGTTCGCGGCGCTGACGCTCGGCGCCGTGATGGCGGCCAATGTGGTGACCTCCGGCTGCCTGATGTTCCCGGCGGCGGCCACCTGCCTCCCGCTCCCGTGGGCCATTCCGAAAGAGACCGCGGTCGCGGTAACGCAATTCATCTCGCATTGGCCGCTGTTCGGCAACATCAACGAGTTCAACGCCACCGATATCGCGTCCTACGCGAACGGCACCTTGCCGGTGCTGCCGATGGGGCAACGCCTGTGGCTGATCTGGTCCGGCGCCAATCCGCTGTCCTGGGCGCTGCTCGCGGCCGTCATCGCGCTCGCCTGCGCGTCATTGCGAGACTTGGCCGGCCGCGCCGGCGCCGTCGCGTTGCTGGTCGCCGTTCTGGGTCTTGTCTTTTGCGTCTCCGTCCCGGCCTACCGGTTCGCTGTGGGATGGGTCGGGCTGCTGGCCGGGCTGGCGGCAATCGCGGTCGCCGACTGGGCGAGTCGTTGGTCGATTCCTCGCCTGCCGTCGAACGACCTGGCCCGCCTCTGCGGGCGCCACGGAATGATCGCGGGAGCGCTCTGCGTGGTGGTGCTCGGCTTGGCATTTTCGTCGATCGACCGCACGGGCGATCGCGACCTGCGCGAATCCGGATTCGCCGATCGGCCGACCAGGCTTGCCAAGCGCTGGATGCTGCCGCCGACGCTGGTCGCCCACCAGCTCAGTCCGGCCAAGGGCATGATCAGCGGCACCACTATTCCCCGCAGCGACCCGACGCAGTGGGTCGAAACGCGGGCGAACGGCGTGGTATTGCTGCGGCCGCAGAGCGGCGAGCAGTGCTGGGGAATTCGCCGCGCCTGCGTTCCGCCGGGAGAGCCGTTTCGTGCGGTCGCGTTACACGATGCCGGGCGCAGAATTGCCTTCGGGCTGGCCTCCGAAAACAAGGTGCTCCTTGCCACGCGGGGCGGTCCGGCCAATTTCCAAGCGCCTTAAACCCCCGATCGAAAAACGAGACCTGATGGAGCGACCCATGGGTGCGATGCGGCAACCTGAAGCGGCGACGGCGATCCGAGTTTTTCACGACCAGCGCGTCGCGGTGCTCATCCCTTGCTACAACGAGGAACAGACGGTCGCACGCGTGGTCGCCGCGTTTCGCCAGGCGTTGCCGGAATCGGCCATCTACGTCTACGACAACAATTCGACCGATCGCACCATCGAATCGGCGCGGGCTGCCGGCGCGCTCGTCCGCCGGGAAACGCATCAGGGCAAAGGCCATGTCGTGCGGCGGATGTTTGCCGACGTCGAGGCCGATGTCTATGTGCTGGTCGACGGCGATGCGACCTATGATGCGCCGAGCGCGCCGGCCATGGTTGCGCGGCTGCTGGACGAGCAGTGCGACATGGTGGTCGGCACCCGCGTCCATGAGGACGCGGCGGCGTACCGGCACGGGCACCAGTTCGGAAATCGGCTCCTGACCGGCTTCGTCGGCGCCATCTTCGGGTTGCGCTTCACCGACATCCTGTCCGGATACCGGGTCTTCTCCCGACGCTACGTGAAATCATTTCCGGCTCTGTCGGGCGGGTTCGACATCGAAAGCGAGCTCACGGTTCATGCGCTCGATCTCGAGTTGCCGGTATCGGAGATCGCGACGCCGTATTATTCGCGCCCGGAGGGATCGGTCTCCAAGCTCAGCACATGGCGCGACGGCCTTCGCATTCTGCGGACCATCGTCAAGCTCTACCGCTCGGAACGGCCGTTGCCGTTCTTCTCCGCGCTGGGGGCCGCGCTGGCGTCGATCTCGATCGGCCTCGCGGTTCCGGTCGTCTTGACCTATCTGGAGCAAGGTCTGGTGCCGCGCCTGCCGACGGCGGTGCTGTCGACCGGATTGATGATCCTGGCATTTCTCGCGATCGCATCGGGCCTGGTGCTCGACACGGTGACGCGCGGACGGCGCGAGATGAAACGCCTCGCCTATCTGGGACAGAGGGCGCCGGGCGGAAAATCCGCGCGGCGCGCGCCGGAGCTGCCGTTCCCGACGGTATGAGCCGGAGCGGAAGGCCCTATGTGGCGCCCGCCCGCATGTGCTCGACGAGCTGGCGCGCATAGGGCGGCAGCGCCTCGAAATCGCGCACGCAGATGGTGAGGTCGCGCAGCGCCCAGGAATCGGCGAGGTCGACGGTCTTGATCGCCATGGTCCGGGTCGCCCAGCGCGCGGTGGTCTCCGGCACGATCCCGACCCCGACATTGCTTTCCACCAGCCGGCAGACCGCATCGAAGCTGCGCAGCTGGACCCGCAGGCGGAGCGGCCGCCCGATGCGCGCCGCCTTGTCGGCGAGGAAGCGCTGCAGCGCGCTCGCCCGGTCGAGGCCGACGAAGTCGTAATCGAGCACCTCCGGGAAGCCGATCTTCTGGCGCCGCGCCAGCGCGTGGTCGCGCGCCACCACCAGCACGAAACGGTCGCTGCGGAACGGGTAGGTGGTGAGGCCGCCGGCATCGACCGTCCCCGCCACGATGCCGATGTCGCCGACGCCCTCGGCGATCAGCCCGACGATCTCGTCGGACAGCCGCTCCTCCAGGTCGATGCTGACATTGGGGTGGCCGGCCAGGAAGGAGCTCAGCGTCTCGGGCAGGAATTCGGTGATCGCATTGGTGTTGGACAGCACCTTGACCTGGCCGGCAAGGCCGCCCGCATAGGCGCCGAGATCCTCGCGCAGGCGCTCGGCCTGGCGCAGAATTGCGCGCGCGTGCTGCAACAGCGTGCGGCCGGCCGGGGTCGGCGCGATGCCCTGGCGGCGGCGCAGCAGCAGGGGGGCGCCGAGCGCCTCCTCCATGTTGCGGATGCGGGTGCTGGCGGAGGCGAGCGCCAGATTGGCGCGTTCTGCGCCATGCGTAATGCTGCCAGCCTCCACGACATGGCGAAACAGGCTGAGATCGGCGAGGTCGAAGCGCATGGCTGTACCTTCGAATTCAGCGAAGGAAGACTACGCGTTTTCCCCATTGCGCGCCAGTTTTTTGACCCTCATATTCGTCTTATACGAAGCGGCAGGCTGCGTCGACCCCGAAAGCGCCAAAGCCGTCGCCGGCCGGATCGCCCTCGGTAGCGGTGGATGTCCCCGGTTTGTGCGCATTGCCGCGCGGTTGGACTTTGGTTAGGAACGGTTGCGCCGGCCCGCGCGCGCCGCCGGACGCCTTGGAGAAAAGATAGATGGCCGAGACCAAGGCCCCCGCCCAGCGGCCCTTGTCGCCGCACCTCCAGATCTACCGGCCCATGCTGACGATGATGATGTCCATCGTCCATCGCATCACGGGCGCGGCGCTCTATTTCGGCACCATGATCGTGGCCTGGTGGCTGCTGGCGGCCGCCGCCGGCCAGAACGCCTATGGGGTGTTCGAGGGCTTCGCGACCAGCTGGGTCGGACGAGTCCTGCTGTTCGGCTACACCTGGGCGCTGCTCCATCACATGCTCGGCGGCATCCGCCATTTCGTCTGGGACCTCGGCTATGGCTTCGGCCCGGAGGAACGCGAATGGCTGGTGCGCGCCAATCTCGTGGGCTCGGTCACCTTGACGGTGCTGCTGTGGCTCTGTTTCGCCATGTTCGGCATGCGCTGACGGATCGATCGGGCATAAGGACGTCGACCATGACCATGCGCACCCCGCTCGCCCGCGTCCGCGGTTTCGGCTCCGCCCGATCCGGCACCGAGCACTTCTGGCGCCAGCGCCTGACCGCCATCGCCAACGCGCTGCTCACGCTCGGCGGCGTCATTCTCATGATCTCGCTCACCGGGCGCACCTATCCGGGGGTCCGGCAGATCCTCGGCTCGCCGCTGATCGCGGTGCTGATGCTGCTGTTCGTCCTGTCGATCACCGTCCATATGAAGATCGGCATGCAGGTCATCATCGAGGATTACGTGCACGAGGAAAAACAGAAGCTCACGCTCCTGGTCCTCAACACCTTCTATGCGGTCGCGATCGGGCTCGCCTGCGCCTACGCGATCCTCAAGCTTTCGTTCGGAGTGTGATGCGATGGCTGCGAACGGTTCGGCAAACGGCGGCCCCACCATCAACGGGCGGGCTTATCCGATCGAGGACCACACCTACGACGTGGTGGTGGTCGGCGCCGGCGGCTCGGGCCTGCGCGCGGTGGTCGGCTGCAGCGAGGCCGGCCTGCGCACCGCCTGCATCACCAAGGTGTTCCCGACCCGCTCGCACACGGTGGCGGCGCAGGGCGGCATCTCGGCCGCGCTCGGCAACATGGGCGAGGACGACTGGCGCTGGCACATGTATGACACGGTCAAGGGCTCGGACTGGCTCGGCGACCAGGACGCCATCGAATATCTCTGCCGCGAGGCGCCCAAGGCGGTCTATGAGCTCGAGCACTGGGGCGTGCCCTTCTCGCGCACCGAAGAGGGAAAGATCTACCAGCGCCCGTTCGGCGGCATGACCACCCATTACGGCAAGGGCACGGCGCAACGCACCTGCGCGGCCGCCGACCGCACCGGCCATGCCATGCTGCACACCCTCTATGGCGCGGCCCTCAAGCATTCGGCCGAGTTCTTCGTCGAATATTTCGTCATCGACCTGATCATGGACGACGAGGGGCATTGCCGCGGCGTGCTGGCGCTCAAGCTCGACGACGGCACCATCCACCGCTTCCGCTCCCAGATGACGATCCTGGCGACCGGGGGTTACGGGCGCGCCTATTTCTCCTGCACGTCGGCCCATATCTGCACCGGCGACGGCAACGCCATGGTGTTGCGCGCCGGCCTGCCGCTGCAGGACATGGAATTCGTGCAGTTCCACCCGACCGGCATCTACGGCGCCGGCTGCCTGATCACCGAAGGGTCGCGCGGCGAGGGCGGCTACCTCACCAACGCCAACGGCGAGCGCTTCATGGAGCGCTATGCGCCCTCCGCCAAGGATCTGGCGTCACGCGACGTGGTGTCGCGCGCGATGACCATCGAGATGCGCGAAGGCCGCGGCGTCGGGCCCAAGAAGGATCACCTCTATCTGCATCTCGATCATCTCGACCCCAAGGTCCTGGCCGAGCGGCTGCCCGGCATCTCGGAATCGGCGCGCATCTTCGCCGGCGTCGACGTCACGCGCGAGCCGATCCCGGTGCTGCCGACCGTGCATTACAACATGGGCGGCATCCCCACCAATTATCACGGCGAGGTGCTGACCAAGCACAACGGCAACGACGACCAGGTGGTCCCGGGCCTGATGGCGCTGGGCGAGGCCGGCTGCGTGTCGGTGCACGGCGCCAACCGGCTGGGATCGAATTCGCTGATCGATCTCGTGGTGTTCGGCCGCGCCGCCGGGTTGCGCTGCGCCGAGCTGATCACGGCGGGCGACAAGCAGCCCGAGCTGCCGAAGGATTCCGCCGAGCGCCCGCTCGCGCGCCTCGACAAGCTGCGCCACGCCTCGGGCGCGACCCCGACCGCGAAATTGCGCGCCAGCATGCAGCACGTGATGCAGAACAATTGCGCGGTGTTCCGCACCGGGGAAGTGCTGGCGGAGGGCTCCAAGCTCATCCACAACGTGATGGCGGGCGCCTCCGACGTCAGGGTGTTCGACCGCTCGCTGATCTGGAACACCGATCTGATCGAGACCCTGGAGCTCGACAACCTGCTCGCCCAGGCGGTCGTGACGATGGACTCGGCGCTCAACCGCAAGGAAAGCCGCGGCGCGCACGCGCGCGAGGACCATCCGGATCGCGACGACAAGAACTGGATGAAGCACACGCTCGCCTGGCTCGACGTCGCCACCCGCAAGGTGACGATCGACTACCGGCCGGTGCACACCTACACGATGACCAACGACGTGCAATATGTCGAGCCCAGGGCTCGCGTGTATTGAGCCGCCGCATACAGGAAACCACATGGTCCAGCTCACGCTGCCGAGGAACTCCAAGATCAACAACGACGGCAAGACCTGGCCGGCGCCGGCGGGCGCCAAACACACGCGCGAATACCGCATCTATCGCTGGAATCCCGACGACGGCGCCAATCCGCGCATCGACACCTATTCGGTCGATCTCGACGATTGCGGCCCGATGGTGCTCGACGCGCTGATCTGGATCAAGAACACGGTCGATCCGACGCTGACCTTCCGCCGCTCCTGCCGCGAGGGCGTGTGCGGCTCGTGCGCGATGAATATCGACGGGGTCAATACGCTCGCTTGTCTCAACGCGATCGAGGACATCGAGGGCGCGACATCCGAGCCGACGCGACGGTGGCACGTCGTCGTGCTCTCCGGCGCGGTCGCCGCGTTGTCACTCGTGCTGCTGGCCGTGCTCCTCGTACCTGCCCCGATGCCGAGTAATGCTTTGAAGGCACGCGTGCCCAGCGCAACCGCCGCCTCATTGCTGACGATCGTTTCGGGAGCGACCACGACCTTCCAGCCGAACCCGCTTTCGCAGCTGCGCGTCGACGCGGGCCGCTTGATCGTATGTGTGGACGATTCTCGCCCCGGCTCACCCTATTACGTGGTGTTCGAAGGCAACAGACAGGTGATATCCGTCCCATTCGAAGGAAGGAACGGTTCGCTCTCTATGCCATGCGCTACATCCACAACCTCGGTGCCGCGGATCAACCGCGCGCGCTAGTACTCTCTCCCTATGGGGAGCGGCGCCCTCGCGACCTTCCATCAGCCCACGCGCGAATGGTTCGAGAGCTCATT
>Ga0208981_1000055_pt1 | contig 13848 bp, 12 predicted proteins | sample MedBloCAOM1_M1_FD_187839 | JGI IMG/M metagenome (GOLD analysis project Ga0208981, IMG submission 187839) | Forest soil microbial communities from El Dorado National Forest, California, USA - Mediterranean Blodgett CA OM1_M1 (SPAdes) (version 2) | ecosystem: Environmental > Terrestrial > Soil >... | reverse complement strand
GTTCGGGATCCGATCAGTCCGCCGGATTTTCGGCGCCACGAACTGATCTTCGGCGGCCGCATAGTTCAATGCCGCGTGCAGAACCGACCGAAATCGCTCAACCGTCGTAGGCGCCAACCCGGCGCACCGCTGCCTCTTGAATTCAACCCATGCCGCCGCCGCCTTCGCAATCGAGTAATCGCCGATCAAATCGTTGAGCTGATCGAGCCGCCACAAGTCATACGACTTTACGCCGCCTGGTCGGTTCATATACCGGAGACCAGCTTCCGCAATCGTCTTCCGGTGGACCTGGCCGCCCGGCCCATGCAGCAGGTCCCCCCCACCTCGCCTTCAAGCCGCGATCGGTATTGCCGCGCCGACAAAGGTTGAAGCGCGGTGTTGGGGCTATGGGGGCGGCGGTTGGGGCTGGGATGGCGCCGGCATTGCGGCCGGTCTGGTCGGCGGCGCGTTGGTTGCGAGTAGCGCATACGGCTATGGCGGCTATGGGTACTACGGAGGCTACGGCTACGCGCCGGCTTCCTACGGATACGTCGCAGCCTATGACGCGCCGGGTTATTCCGGGTGTCTGCCGGCCTACGACTATGGAACGCCCTTTTACGGGCCGCGACCCTGCCTGGGCTATGGCGGTTACCGCGGCTATTACGGCGGTTACCGCGGCTATCGCGGTTATCGCGGCTATGCCGGCGGTTACTACGGGACGCGTCGCGCCTATGCGGGCCATTACTACGGTCGCCGCTATCGGTGACACGTTGCCGCGGATCGCGTTTTTTCGGGACAGCGAAGGACCGGGTTGATCCAGTTCAGCACGGCTGACGGCGTGCGCTGCCAACCGGGGGCTTTCAATGTGGCCGCCGCGAATAGCTCGCCACGTGGTTGCAATGCCGATTGAATGGAGCGCTTGAACAACCGCGTCGACGTCTGCGATGCTGCGGCGCCGGGCCGCTGAGGCCTTTCATGGACGTCGTGATCACCGAGTCGGTGAGCGCTATTCTGCGCTGGATACATGTCGTTGCCGCCATCGGCTGGATCGGAAGTTCCTTCTATTTCATCCATCTCGACCTGAGCCTGAAGCCGCGCGGCGGCTTGCCCGAGGGCGTCAAGGGCGAGGCCTGGCAGGTCCACGGCGGCGGCTTCTATCACGTGCTCAAATATCTGGTGGCGCCGGCCCGCCTGCCGGACCACCTCACCTGGTTCAAGTGGGAGGCCTATGCGACCTGGCTCTCCGGCTTCGCGCTGCTGGTGCTGGTCTATTACATCTCGGGCGACCTCTATCTGGTCGACAAGTCCGTGCTCGCCATCAGCGCGCCCGCTGCCGCCGCAGTCGCCTTTGTCAGCCTACTTGTTGCCTGGCTCGCTTACGAGGGACTCTGCCGCTCGCCGCTGGCGCGCCACGAGGTCTTGCTGGCGGTGGCCGGCTATGTGTTCCTGGTGGCGCTGACCTACTGTTTCACCCGCGTCTTCAGCGGACGCGGCGCTTTCACCCAGATCGGCGCGCTCATCGGCACCATCATGGTGGCGAATGTTTTCGTCATCATCATCCCCTATCAGAAGAAGGCCGTCGCGGCGCTCCTGTCCGGCACGGCGCCCGATCCGTGGTGGGGCGAGATCGGCAAGCAGCGCTCCGTGCACAACAACTACCTGACGCTGCCGGTCATCTTCCTGATGCTGAGCAATCACTACCCGCTGTTCTTCGCCACCCGCTACAACTGGGTGATCGTCGCCATCGTGCTGGCGATCGGTCCCGTGATCCGCCACTTCTACAACATGCGCCACGCCGGCAAGGGTAGCCCGTATTGGACCTGGGGCGTCGCGGCCGCCGGGGTGATCGCGGTCGTGCTGCTGTCGGGCGCCGGCCCGCCCGAAAGGGCCACAGCCGTGCCGGCGGCGACATTCGCCCAGGTGAAGCAGATTGTGCTGTCCCGCTGCAGCATGTGCCATGCGCAAGAGCCGCTGTGGGCGGGCATCGCCACCGCCCCGAAGGGTATTCGGCTCGACGATGCCGAACAGATCCGACAGCACGCCGCGTTGATCGATGTCCACGCGGTGCGCTCGCACGCGATGCCGCCCGGAAACGTCACCGAGATCACGCCACAGGAACGACAGGTGATCGCGGCCTGGCTTGCGGCGGGCGCGCCGATGCGATGACCGGATCCGGGGAGCGGGGAGAAAAGGGCGTGGGCCATCTATCGACGCATGTTCTCGACCTGGTGGCGGGCAGGCCGGCCGAGGGCGTCGCCATCGAGCTGCACGTGCTCGAACCGCATGGCGCGTGGCGCCCCTTGAAGCAGGTGCGCACCAATGCGGATGGCCGGACCGACGCGCCGCTGCTCACGGGCGCCGAATTCGGGCGCGGCACCTACATGCTGACCTTCCATCTTGGCGACTATTTCGGGCGGCGCGGGTCGGCGGGCGCCGAGCCGCCGTTTCTTGATCTCGTGCCGGTGCGATTCACGGTTGCGGAATCCGAGACCCATTGCCACGTGCCGCTGGTCGCGACGCCGTGGAGCTATTCGACCTACCGCGGAAGCTGATCGTCATGGCGGCACCCTATCCACGCGATCTCGTCGGCTATGGGCGCGAGCCGCCGCAGGCGCGCTGGCCGGGCGACGCCCGCCTCGCGTTGCAATTCGTCATCAACTACGAGGAAGGTGGCGAGAGCTGCATCCTGCATGGCGATGCGGCGTCCGAGGCCTTCCTGTCCGAGATCGTGGGCGCTACCGCCTGGCCGGGCCAGCGTCACATGAACATGGAGAGCATCTACGAGTATGGCAGCCGCGCCGGTTATTGGCGGCTCTATCGGATGTTTACCACCCGCGGGCTCCCGGTCACCGTCTTCGGGGTCGCGACCGCGATGGCGCGCCACCCCGACATCGTCGCCTCCATGAACGAGGCCGGCTGGGAGATCGCGTCGCACGGCCTCAAATGGATCGACTACAAGGACGTCGCCAAACCCGACGAGACCGCCGACATCCACGAGGCGATCCGCATCCATAGCGCGGTTGCGGGCGCGCGGCCGCTCGGCTTCTACCAGGGCCGCGGCTCGGCCCATACGCTCGACATCGTCATGGAGGAGCAGGGCTTCCTCTATTCGGCCGACAGTTACGCCGACGATCTGCCCTATTGGGTGGAGGGCCCGCATGGGCCGCAGCTGATCGTGCCCTATACGCTCGATGCCAACGACATGCGGTTCGCGACACAGCAGGGCTTCAATTCGGGCGATCAATTCTTTGCCTATCTCAAGGACAGCTTCGACGTCCTCTACGCGGAGGACGCCGCGGCACCCAAGATGATGTCGATCGGCCTGCACTGCCGGCTGGCGGGCCGGCCCGGGCGTGCCGCCGCGCTGGCGCGCTTCCTCGACTATGCGCGCGACCACGACAAGGTCTGGGTGGCGACGCGCCTCGCCATCGCGCGCCACTGGATCAAGACCCATCCGCCCAAAGGCGGCTACGTTCCGAGCCGGATGCCGCGTGCGCTGTTTGTCGAACGCTTCGGCGATGTGTTCGAGCATACGCCGCAGATCGCCGAGCGCGCCCATCTGGCGGGGCTGTCCGCCGCGCAGGACACGGCCGACGGCCTGCATGCCGCGCTCATGCGGGCCATGCGGGCGATGACCCGCAACGAGAAGCTCGCCTTGATCAAGGCGCATCCCGAGCTTGCCGGCCGCGAGGCCGCCACCGCCGCCTTGACCAAGGATTCCACCAGCGAGCAGGGCCGGCTCGGCTTCACGGCGCTGACCCGCGCCGAACTCGACCGCGTGAGCGACGTCAATCGGCGCTACCGCGAGAAATTCGGCTTTCCGGCGATCGTGGCGCTCGCCCGGCACGCGACCAGCGCGACGGTCATCGCCGAGATGGAGCACCGGGTCGGCAACGACGCTGACACCGAGATCGCCAATGCGCTCGACGAGATCGGTCACATAGCGCGCGCCCGGATTGGCAGGAAATTTGCTGAGACCATCTAATCATACGCTGACACGTCATGCCCGGCACCCGGGTCCGGCCTTCGGCCGGCCCGAGTGTAAACTCTTGTGCCGGGCATCCACGACTTGACGGCATCAGCAAGAGGAAAGACGTGGATGGCCGGGACAAGCCCGGCCATGACGATGTGGAGGGGGTCGAGCCCTGAGACCTATCGACCTGACATCATTCGAAACGAGAAGGGAAACCGCATGGCCATCGAGGTTGCCAAGATCGAGCTCAAGTCGGTGCAGGATGCGTCGGGGCTCGAGGCCTGCATCAAAGCTGGGCATTTTGCTGCCGATCAAGTCATCGCCGTGATCGGCAAGACCGAAGGCAATGGCGGCGTCAACGATTTCACCCGCATCCTGGCCGACCAGGCCTATCGCGGGGTTCTGCGCCGACACGGGAAGCGCCGCGAGGCGGACGTCGCGGCGATCCCCATGGTGTGGTCGGGCGGCTGCGACGGCGTGATCACGCCGCATGCGACCGTCTTCGCACGGAACGACAAGACCGGGCCGGCGTCGAAATCGCGGCTCGCCATCGGCACCGCGATGAGCGCCGAGCTTTTGCCGGAAGACATCGGGCGCCCCGCCATGGTCGAGAAGGTCGCCGCCGCCGTGAAGCTCGCCATGCGCGACGCCGGCATCGAGGATCCCAAGGACGTGCATTACGTGCAGACCAAGACGCCGCTCCTGACCATCGAGACGGTGCGCGATGCCTTATCGCGCGGCCAGCATGTCGCCTGCGAGGTGCATGACTCCATGGGCGTCTCCAACGGCACCACGGCGCTCGGCATCGCGGTCGCGCTCGGCGAGATCGCGATGCCGCGCGCGCAGGAGATCTGCAAAAATCTCGACCTCTATTCCTCGGTCGCCTCCTGCTCGTCGGGCGTCGAGCTCACCCAGGCGCAGATCGTGCTGCTCGGCAACAAGCAGGGCGCCGGCGGCCGTTTTCGCATCGGCCACGCCGTGATGCAGGACGCCCTCGACATCGACGGCATTTACGCCGCGATCCGCAACGCCGGCCTCGAGTTGCCGGAACGGCCGCGCGCCGAGGACCTCGATGGCCGGGTGGTGAACTGCTTCATGAAATGCGAGGCCGACCGGCGCGGCACCCTGCGCGGCCGCCGCCAGATCATGCTCGACGATTCCGACGTGCCCTGGCACCGCCATGCCAAGGCCGCCGTCGGCGGCGTCGCGGCGCTGGCGATCGGCGACCCGGCGGTCTTCGTCTCGGTCGATGCCATGCACCAGGGCCCGCAGGGCGGCGGGCCGTGCATTGCGATCGTCGATGCGGGGGAGTGAGGCCCTCGCCTCATCCACATCGTCATGGCCGGGCATAGCCGTTCGAAGAACGGCATCGCTTCGCTCGCCTATGTCCCGGCCATCCACGTCTTTGCGGTGACTCGCCATGTGAGACGTGGATGCCCGGCACAAGGCCGGGCATGACGAGTGAGCGTCATGGGTACAGCCCCGGCACGAACCTTGCTTGAATTTGCCCTGAGTGAGGGGTGACGGCGCTCCCCACTCGCGCCGCGGCGGAACGCAGAAGACCAACAGGGACATGGCATTAACATGACCAAGCCAGCACACATGACCCGCCGCGCCTTTGCCGGAACCCTTGCGGCGGCCGCGATCGGCGGGCGGGCCGCGCGGGCGCAAGGCCTGGACAAGGTGAAGGTCGGCGTGTTCCCGATCAGCTCGTCGCTGCCCTTTTTCGTCGCGCTCGAGCTCGGCTACTTCAAGGAGCTCAACATCGAACCGGAGGTCACCCGGCTGATGGGCGGCCCGCCCAACGTGGCGGCGCTGATGACCAACCAGATCGATGTCTCGGCCGTGCTGGTGACGCTCGAGGGCCTCAACGCCAACGTCAAGAAGCCGGGCGTCGCGATGTATGTCTCGATGAACTCGCAGAATGCGAAATACACCATGGAGCAGTTCGTCGCCGGCACCAATTCGGGCATCAAGAAACTCGCCGACTTCAAGGGCAAAAAGCTCTTGTGCTCGCCCGGTCCCGCCAACCTCAACACCGCCAAGGCGGTGCTCGCCAAGATCGGCCTGAAGGATGGCGACTTCACCATCGACCAGCTCGACCAGGGCCAGCACGTCAACGCCATCAAGGCCGGCACCTTCGACGGCGGCTACACCCTCGAGCCCAGCGCCTCGATCATCGCGCGTACCGGCGCCGGCTATACGATCGAAGCCGGCGTGATCGCCAAATATATCCTGGGCAGTCCCGACGCCAACGCCTATGCGGCCGGCTGCGCCTTGACGACGGAATTCATCAAGACGCGCCCCGAGGTCGCCAGGCGCTTCGCCGCCGGCATGGCCAAGGCGATCGCCTACATCAAGGCCAGCCCGAACGCGGCGCGCAAGTACCTCGCCAAGAATACGCTGACGCCCGACGACCTCGTCGATGTGGTGGCGCTGCTCGGCTACACAATGACGAAAGACATGACCCCGAAGCAGAAGGAAGAGCTGCAGCAATTCGCCGATTTCGGCGTGCAGATCGGCGTCGTGCCGGAGAAGGTCGACGTGTCGAAATACGTGGTCGCGCTCTAGCGCCGCGCCATGAGCGCGCGCCCCGCCATCATCCCCGGCCCCGGCGCCATCGCGGCGGCGCGGCGCACGCACCCGCATGTCACCATCCGGGGTCTCAGCAAGCGCTTCGGCAAGGCGGTGATCTACGACAAGTTCGATCTCGACATTCCGCGCGGCGAGCTTATCTCGGTCTTCGGGCCGAACGGCTGCGGCAAGAGCACGCTCATCAACATCGTGGCCGGCCTGATCCCGCCCGACGCCGGCCAGATCCTGTTCGACGGCATGCTCTTGCACGAGATCAAGTTCGGCTATGTTTTTCAGAACTACCGCGAGGCGCTGTTTCCCTGGCTGCGCGCCTTCGACAACGTCGCCTATCCGCTCAAGATGATGAAGGTGCCGCCGGCCGAGCGCAAGGCGCGCACCGAGCGGCTGGTGGCGCGGCTCGGCATCAAGCTCGATCTCAACCTCTATCCCTACCAGATGTCGGGCGGCCAGCAGCAGCTGGTCTCGATCATGCGCGCGCTGATCGTCGAGCCTGAGATTCTGTTCCTCGACGAGCCCTTCTCGGCGCTCGACTACGAGATGACCCTGTTCATGCGCGAGCAGCTGCAAAAGCTCTTCATGGAGACCGGCACCACCACGGTGCTGGTCTCGCATGATCTCGAGGAGGCGGTCTATCTCGCCGATCGCGTGCTCCTCTTGTCGCGCCACCCGGCGCTGGTCGCCGATTTTCCCAAGGTGACGTCGGCGCGGCCGCGCACCGACGCGACCCTGTCGGAGCCCGATTTCGTGCGCATGAAGGCGCATTGCCTCGATGTTTTCCAGCGCGAGGTGCGCCGCGCATGAAGGACAGGCTGCAGGCCTTTCTGCCGGTCATCGGCGTCGTCGGGCTCTTTGCCATCTGGTCGCTCGTCGCTTGGCGCGCCTGGGTCGATCCGGTGCTGCTGCCGTCGCCCGCCAAAGCCTTCGACGCCTTCTGGAAGGGCATGAAGGACGGCGCGCTCGGCTTCGATTTCGTCAAGACGGTGTACCGCACGCTCGCCTCCACCGCGATCGCCGCCGTCATCGCGATCCCGCTCGGAATCGTGCTGGGCGCGTCAGAACGCGCCTACCGCTCGCTCGAATTCGTCATCGACTTCTTCCGCTCGACGCCGGCCTCGGCGATGTTTCCGCTCTTCCTGGTGCTGTTCGGGGTCGGCGATGAGACAAAAATCTCGGTCGCCGCCTTCGGGGCCGCGCTGGTGATCCTGTTCAACGTCGCCTACGGCGTGATGAATGCGCGCAAGACCCGGCTGTTGGCCGCCCGGGTGATGGGCGCCTCGCGCGTCCGGGTGCTGTTCGACGTGATGCTGCTCGAATCCCTGCCGCAGACTTTCGTCGGCCTGCGCAACGGCGTGTCGCTCGCGCTGGTGATCATCGTGGTGGCCGAGATGTTCATCGGCTCACAGGACGGCATCGGCCACAGCGTGTTCGAGGCGCAGCAGATGTTCGAGATGCCGCGCATGTATGCCGCGATCTTCGCGGCGGGTGCGCTCGGCTATGGGCTGAACCTGGTCTTCCTCCTGATCGAGCGGCGCTTCGTGCATTGGTCGGGGAAGTAGACGGGCGCGGATGTGAGCCCCTCGTCATGCCCGCGAAAGCGGGCATCCACGCATTAGAGCATCACCACCATCTTCCAGCTCGGCGACCCTCAACTAGCCCGGCCGATCATCGAGCGAATCTTCGGAATCGCGATTCTCAGATATATTGATCGGGCCTGGTCGAGCGATGGCAGGGAGCGCATTGCCCTGTGCGATCTCGCTGTTCAAGACGATGCTGTCGTGCTTGCTCATGCGGGCAACAAGACGGTGATCGGAGGCCGCTACGGCACCCGCTTCCGTTCTGCGTTCTGCGTGAGAACGCCGGTTGCTACCGACCGGATCGTCGACGTTCGGCCAGTTGAGGTCGGAGCAGATTTACCCGACCCGGAGATTTCCCTCCAGAATCGCACACGATGAGTGCTGTCTAAGTCGAAGGCGCGGACCAGATTCCGAAGCCTTCCGGGACATATGCCACCGTGCGGGGCTTCGGAGCGCAGAGGCAAGCGAGCGAGAGCCCAAGCGCAGCCGACAACACCATCCTACTTGTTGAACTTTGCGAGAACATCCTGCCCAGCCATTGCCCAAGTTAGCCGGGATTCTGGGCACAGTTCGCGGCTTGTTCAGGCGCGAAGAGGCCGTGGGCCCCGAGCGGAAAACGCGACAAAATCTCGATTTTTCAAGCCTTTGAATGGTGGGCGCGACAGGGATCGAACCTGTGACCCCTACGATGTCAACGTAGTGCTCTCCCGCTGAGCTACGCGCCCGAATGACCTAAAGGGGTGGGTTTCCTATATCGGCTCGGCCCGGCGCGGGCAAGCGCCCAGAGGGCTTAATGCCTTGGCCCGTTCAGGCGGCCAGCACCTTCTGGACCTCGTTGACGAGGTCGCGCAGGTGGAACGGCTTGGAGAGGACCTTGGCGTGCTTGGGCGCCGAGGAATCGGGATTGAGCGCGACCGCCGCGAAGCCGGTGATGAACATGATCTTGATGTCGGGGTCGAGCTCGGCGGCCCGGCGGGCGAGTTCGATGCCGTCCATTTCCGGCATGACGATGTCGGTGAGCAGGAGCTCGAAAGGTTCCTCGCGCAGACGCTGATAGGCGGACAGGCCGTTATCGTAGGAAATGACCTCGTAGCCGGCCGTCTGGAGCGCCTTGACGAGAAAGCGCCGCATATCGGTGTCGTCTTCGGCAAGGAGGATCTTGGTCATGCTGCGGTTCGTCCGATACGCTCGAGAGAAGCTGGAGCCGCTGCCCCACGCCCGCCCTCTTGTCCTGAATTCCATAAGCCGCATCGCAGGTAAAGATGGCGTGAACCCGCGAATATTCTTGGCACGGCGCGGCAAGCCATGGACAATGCCACACTTAAGAGGTTGTAAATAGGATAAGGTCGGGTCCGAATGGCCGCCAAGACGTCAGCCCCGAGTGAACCGAAACACGCATGAGCGACAATCGCGACGAGCTTGAGCCGCCGTTCGAAATCCTGGAACCCGCCGAATGGCAGGGGCCGGTCGTTTTCAACTCGCCCCATAGCGGCAGCATCTATCCGCCGACCTTCCTGTCCGCCGCCCGGCTCGACCTCGCGCAGCTGCGGCGCTCCGAGGATTCCTTCGTCGACCAGCTGTTCACCGGCGTGGTGCAGCGGGGTTTTCCCCTCATGCGCGCGCATTTCCCGCGCTGCTATGTGGACGTCAACCGCGAGCCCTACGAGCTCGATCCACGCATGTTCGACGGGCGGTTGCCGTCTTTCGCCAATACGCGCTCGATGCGGGTGGCGGGCGGCCTCGGCACGGTCGCGCGCGTGGTCGGCGATGCCCAGGAAATCTACCATCAGCGTATTCCGGTGGACGACGCGCTGCGCCGCATCGAGGGCCTCTACAAGCCCTATCACCGGGCCTTGCGCCGCCTGGTGACGCGGGTGCACCGCGACTTCGGCACCGCCATCCTGGTCGATTGCCACTCGATGCCGTCGCTCGCCGGCAGCCGCGACGAACGCCCACGGGCCGATATCGTGCTCGGCGACCGCTACGGGACGAGCTGCGTTGCCGGCGTCACCGACGTCGTCGAGACCACCTTGCACGACCTCGGCTATTCGGTCAGCCGCAACAAGCCCTATGCGGGCGGTTTCATCACCGAGCATTACGGCAATCCTCCGGCCGGCCTGCACGCGATCCAGCTCGAGATCAACCGCGCGCTCTACATGGACGAGCGGCAATTCGAACCCATCCCTTCATTCGGCCGGCTCGCGGCCGACCTCGAGGCCCTGGCGGATCGCGTCGCCCTTATTCCGCTTGAAGAGCTGCGGCCCTACCGGGCGGCCGCCGAATAATATCCCTCGCTGCATAGCAGCAATTGGTGCCTCGCCGGCCAGACCGCACCGTTCGGTAGACCTTGGTCCGTGTCACAAATTGTTGGCGCCGACTCACGTAAGCTGGCGCAAACCCCAAAAAAAAGGGCCGCTAGGAAACCTAGCGGCCCAAGTCTAGGGAGGAAACGCCCAAGGAGGGCAGCAGCAACACGATCGCTCGCGTCGCTGCACCGCAACAATATGTCACCGCGCCGCACAAAAAGCAAGAGGAGAAGACCCGAAACGGGCGGCGCTATCCACATGCGAAAATAGTGGCATCAAATCAATATATTAACTCCGTATCAGCCATGTGTTGGAACGCGACACGCGGCCGAATCACAGCCTCTCCGGCTCCAATCGTCGCGCGTCGCGCAAGGGATCGCGTGCCGTCATGTAGGCGATGACCGCCGCGACCAGGAATGCGGCCTGCAGCGCGAACACGACCCGATAGGCAACCAGCGGATAGACGCCGTCGCGCGGCGCGAACAGATCGATCGCGAGCCCGCTGACCGTCTGGGTCACGAAGACGCCGCCCATCGATCCCATGTTGAGCAGCGTCATGCCGCGGCCGACGAGCGCGGGCGGGAACAGCGATTTGCCGTGCGCGATCACCACCGGCGTGAAGCCCGCGAACGCACCGAAGCCCACGAGCCAGAGCAGCAACCACGGCCGCGGCAGCGTCCCCGTGATCGCCAGCAGAGCCAGGAACCCCGCCGTCGTCAGCGCTCCGATCGCGACCGGGACGCGATAGCTGCCGAGCACGCGATCGGTCCAGCCATAGGCCGTCAGTCCGAGCACCTGCGCCAGCGCCGGAACCAGCAACAGGCTCCCGCGCGCGGGGAGATCGTAGCCGTAGACATGAGCCAGATAGGGCCCGCCCCACAATCCGACGAAGATCACGAAGCTCGAATAGGTCGCCATCTGCATGAGAAAGAGCCGGCCGACCGAGGGTATTCGGATCACCTCGCGAATTCCCGCGATGCTCTCGCGGATCGTCGGGTGGGGCGCCTGCACGGGCTGCGGCGGCGAGCGCACCAGGAGCGCGACCAGAAGCCCGGCCACGCCCATCACGGCCGCGACCACGCAGAACGACGCGCGCCAGCCGATCGCGGCGGCCGCGAAGGCGAGCGGCGCGGTCGCCAGCAGGGTGCCGATGGTGCCCACGCCCATGTGCAGCCCCGCCAGCATGGCGAAGCGGTCGGCCGAGAAGCGCCGCGCATAGAGGGCGAGCGGCGCCACCAGATAGCATGACGTGCCCACCCCCATGATGATGCGCGCCGCGACCAGCTCGGCGGGGGTGCGGCCGGCCGCGAACAGCAAGGCGCTCGCGATCACCACGACACCGCATACCAGCATGCAACGCTTGGGACCGAAGCGGTCGATCGCGACGCCGAGCGGCAGCTGCATCGCGGCGAAGGAGAAAAAGAACGCGCTCGACAGCACCCCGATCTGGGCGGCCGGGATCGCCATCTCGGCCGCGATATTGGGGGCGATCACCCCGATCGAGTTGCGCAGGAACTGGCTCACCATGTAGGCGAGCGCGAGCGTCGCCACGAGCGCGACGACGTCCGCCGCCCAGGCGGCCCGCCTGTCAACCGTCACCGTCATGTGACCCCGGCTTCCCGGTCGGGACGACCGGCCATTTCTCGTCGCATGGCAACCGCAGGGCCGCAAGGGAGAGAAACCAGAGCCGATATCGGGCCGCGGATGTTGCGGCCGGCCGCCGCCTCCTATAGGGCTTTGCGCGCGTGCAGCGGGAAAACACGGCATCATGACCGCGGTCGATCTGAAGGCCTTTCTCGACAAATTGGCGACGGTCGCGGGCGAAGCGATTTTGCCGTATTTTCGCACCTCGCTCAGCGTCGAGGACAAGAGCCGCGGCGGCTCCTTCGATCCGGTGACGGCCGCCGACCGCGCCGCCGAATCGGCGATGCGCGTGGTGATCGGCGCGAACTTTCCGGACCACGGCATCATCGGCGAGGAATTCGGCGCCGAGCGACCCGATGCGGACTATGTATGGGTGCTCGATCCGATCGACGGGACGAAGTCCTTCATCTCGGGCATGCCGGCCTGGGGCACGCTGATCGCGCTCACCCATCGGGGCACGCCGGTGCTCGGGCTGGTCCATCAGCCGTTCGTCGGCGAGCGCTTCAGCGGCGACGGCGCGAGCGCGCGATATCGCGGTCCGGCGGGCGAACGGGCCCTCATGGTGCGCGCCTGCGCCAGCCTGGCGCAGGCCGTGCTCTACACCACGAGCCCGCGCCTGATGAACGCAGCCGACCGCAAGCGTTTCGAGCGGGTCGAGGAGATGGTGCGGCTCTCGCGCTACGGCGGCGATTGCTACGCCTATTGCATGCTGGCGGCCGGCCACATCGACCTCATCATCGAGACCGAGCTCAAGCCGCACGACGTCATCCCGCTGGTCCCGATCATTGCCGGCGCGGGCGGCGTCATCACCACCTGGGAGGGCGGCTCCGCCGCCGCCGGCGGCCGCATCATCGCGGCCGGCGACAAGCGCGTGCACGCGGCCGCGATGGCGGCACTGAAGGGATAATTTCTTTGTCATTGCGAGCCCTCGGGTCTTGCCTCCGGCAAGCCCAAGGACAAGCTCCGCGAAGCAATCCAGGCCGCGAGTGCATGGCGCGAGAGATTGCTTCGCTTCGCTCGCAATGACGCCGATGACGTGAATACCAGCCGCGCCTACCCCCCAAACAGCGGCGTGCCCGGCACGAAGGCGTCGAACGCGGCCCAGAACTGGTTGCGGTACTGGTCCTGCTCCATGAGGATTTCGTGCAGGGCGCCGGCGACGATCAAGTGGGAACCGGCGCGCAGGTGAACCGCGAAGGACTCGATCGCGGCGGTCGACACCAGCTCGTCGCGACCGGCACCGACGATCAGGATCGGCTGGCGGATGCGTCCGGGATAAGATGCCGACTGCAGCTGGCCCATCACCCGCAGCGCCGCATCCGCCCATCCGACGGTCGGCGCACCGAGGCCCAGCGCCGGCTCCGTCTCGAGCACCGCGGCGGTGCGCGTGAAGCGCACCGGATCGCTGGTCATCGGATTGCCGACGAAGGGTTCCGCCGCCAGCACGGTCGCGGTGCCGCCCGGCACGTAGCCCGAACCGCGGCCGGCGAGTCGCAACACGCGCGCGAAAGTGGGCGCAAGACTGAGCAGCCGCCGGTTGGCCAGGCGTATCATCGGCGCGGTCAGGACCATGCGGTCGAACCACCGGTGGCCCTTGGCGGCCGCCTGGATCAGCACCGCCGCGCCCATCGAATGGGCGAGCGCGAACAGCGGCGGCGGGCAATCGGGCAGCACGACCTCCTTCATGAAGGTCCCGAGATCGGTCGCGTATTCGGAGAAATTCGAAACATGCCCCTTGAACGGGTCGCGCAACGCGCGCTGCGAGAGCCCCTGCCCG
>Ga0208981_1000054_pt1 | contig 13851 bp, 12 predicted proteins | sample MedBloCAOM1_M1_FD_187839 | JGI IMG/M metagenome (GOLD analysis project Ga0208981, IMG submission 187839) | Forest soil microbial communities from El Dorado National Forest, California, USA - Mediterranean Blodgett CA OM1_M1 (SPAdes) (version 2) | ecosystem: Environmental > Terrestrial > Soil >... | reverse complement strand
GCGATGGCGGCGTCACCGGACGCGCGGCCGGCCTCGATCAGCTTGCCGGTGTCGGCCGTGAGCTGGTCGCCGACGGCGAAGAGCGTCTTCTTGCCCTCGTCCATCTTCTTGATGTTCGCGCCGAGGGCTTCGCGGGTCGCCCGCAATTTCGCGACCTCGCTTTCGAGGGCATTATAGGTCTTTCGCCGCTCCTCGGAGAGCGTGGTCTTCGCGGCGGCCCCCAGAAGCTCGATGGCGTGGGTTTCCCGCTCGGCGGCCTCGTTGAACGAGGCTTCTTCGCCGTCATAAAGGTAGCGCAAGGTCCCGCGCCGGATGGCTTGCAGATCGGTCGAGATTTCGAGCACCCGGGCCGTATTCTCGGAGAACGCCATCATCTTGGCGACCTGGCTCTGGATTCCCGACAATTCCCATACCGCCAAGGTCGCGAGCCCCAGACCGAGGAGCACAAGCGCAGCAAAGCCGGCATAGAGACGGCCTTTGATTCCGAGGGACATCAAATATTTCCTGTTGGGAGCGCTCGCAAAAGCGATTCGGGGGAGTGTCCGGGGGGCGATTCGTGACTGCGACAATTTATCCGCAGCGCTGCTTACCGTGAGGTTAAGGATGCGCGACGACGACTTTGCCTAAGCATTTTTGCTCCGTGCCGAGACCGCGTCGCCCCGCCGCGAGGCCGTGGACCGCGACGGCGTGAACCCTGTCGAGCATGCACAACAACCTGACCGACGCCGGCATGACATCGCGCGACCCGATTGAGAGCCTGGCTTCTTCGCGCTAAGTTACGTCATGCAGTCCACATTAGGCACATCTTCATCCCGCGTCTCGCGTCTCACGCGCTTGTTTGCGCCGGCGCGCTCCACATGGCGCTCCACTTGGCGCTTCGCCCTCGACCTCGGGCTGCCGCCGCTGTGTCCGGCCTGCCGCGGCCTCCTGGGCGACGACGGCGGCCTGTGCGCGGCGTGCTGGTCGCGGCTCTCCTTCATCGCGCCGCCCTATTGCGAGCGCCTCGGCACGCCCTTCGGCTACGATCCCGGACCCGGCGTGCTGTCGACCGAAGCGGTCAGCCATCCGCCGGCCTTTGGTCGCGCCCGCGCCGCCGTGCGCTACGACGACGTCGCCAGCGCGCTCGTCCACGCGCTCAAATACGGCGACCGGCTCGACCTCGCGCCCATCATGGGGCGCTGGATGGCGCGGGCCGGACGCGAGCTCACCGACGGCGCGGGCGCGCTCGTGCCGGTGCCGCTGCACTGGCGCCGGCTATGGGCACGCCGCTTCAACCAGGCGGCGGCGCTCGCCCGCGCGATTTCAGATGCGAGCGGCGCGCCGGTGCTCGACGACGCGCTCGGGCGCATGCGCGCCACGCCCCATCAGGTCGGCCTTGCCAGGGCGGAGCGCGCCACCAACGTCCAGGGCGCCTTCCGGGTGCCGGACGCCAGGCAGGCCGCCGTCGCCGGCAAGCGGCTGGTTCTGATCGACGACGTGCTCACCTCGGGGGCGACGGTCGACGCCTGCACCCGCGCGCTGCTGCGGGCGGGCGCCGCCCAGGTCGACGTGCTGGTCTTCGCCCGGGTTGTCGACCCGTTGCGAGCCCCCATATAGTGTATTCACCGCGTTCTCCACCGCCAGGAGTTGAAGCTTTGCCAGCCTCGGTCGAGGTTTACACGACACCCTATTGTCCCTATTGCGTGGCCGCGAAGGACCTGCTTAGCCGCAAAGGCGTTGATTTCATCGAGATCAACGTTGCCGGCGACCGCACCCTGCGGGCCAAGATGGTCGAGCGCGCCAGCGGGCGCATAACCGTCCCGCAGATCTTCGTCGGCGAGACTCATGTGGGCGGCTGCGACGATCTTTACGCGCTCGACGATGCGGGCGGACTCGACCCGTTGCTCGCCGGCTCAGTGAAGGCGACCGGATGACCGACACACCGCGCAACAAGGCGAATTTCCGGGTCGGCCTGATCCAGATGCGCTCGGGCCGCGCGCCGCAACAGAATATCGATGCGGCCGCCAAGCTGATCGACGAGGCCAAGGCGGCCGGCGCGGACTATGTCCAGACTCCGGAAATGACCAACATCATGGAGGTCCGGCGCGAGAGCCTGTTCGCAGCGCTCGTCCCGGAGGAGGCCGACGCGTCGCTCGCCACCTTCCGCGACATCGCGCGCCGGCATGGGTTGTGGCTGCATGTGGGCTCGCTGGCCATCAGGGTCTCGCCCGAGAAGGCGGCCAACCGGTCCTTCCTGATCGACCCCAAAGGCGAGATCGTCGCGCGCTACGACAAGATCCATATGTTCGACGTCGATCTCGCGGACGGCGAGACCTATCGCGAATCGCGCAGCTACCGGCCGGGCGAAGCCGCGGTGACCGCCGACCTGCCCTGGGGACGGCTCGGTCTCACGGTCTGCTACGACCTGCGCTTCCCGGCGCTTTATCGCGCGCTTGCCGAGGCCGGCTCTTCATTCCTGGCGATCCCCGCCGCCTTCACGCGCCAGACCGGCGAGGCGCATTGGCATGTCCTGATGCGCGCCCGCGCGATCGAGAACACCTGCTATGTGCTTGCCGCCGCGCAAGGCGGGAAGCACGAGAACGGGCGCGAGACTTTCGGCCATTCGCTCGTCGTCGATCCCTGGGGCCGCGTCATCGCCGAAGGCGGCACCGAGCCCGGCGTCGTGATGGCCGAGATCGACCTCGCCGATATCACGACGGCGCGCGCCCGCATTCCCTCGCTCCAGCATGGACGGCGCTTCGAGGTGATCACGCCGGCGGCGGAACCGGCGCATCTGCACGCGGTCGGGAAAACGTCATGATCCGCTATACCCTGGTGTGCGAGCGCCAGCACAATTTCGAAAGCTGGTTTGCCAATTCCGCCGCCTACGACAAGCAGGTGAAACGCGGCCTCGTCGGTTGCCCGATCTGCGGCTCGATCAAGGTCGACAAGGCCATCATGGCGCCGCGGCTTGGGCGTTCCGGCAAGCCGATCGACATGCCGCAGGCGCCGCCGGAAGCGCCCCTGCCCGCCGCCGCGCCCGCGGAGGCTCCCGCGCCGGTCGCCATGATGTCGCCGCAGGAGCGCGAGTTCCGCGGCAAGCTGAAGGAACTGCGCGACCACCTCACCAGGAATGCGGAGAATGTCGGCCGCAAATTCCCCGAGGAAGCGCGCAAGATGCATTACGGCGAGATCGAGCACCGCTCGATCTTCGGCGAAGCGTCGCCCCAGGAAGCGAAAGACCTCCACGAGGAAGGCATCGAATTCCATCCGTTGCCGGTGCTGCCTGACGAGCGCAATTAGGCGCCACATGGCCGGCCGGGTTCGCCGTATCGAGGTCGGCCACTGGCTGAAACTCGACCAGCGGTCGGCGCCGTCTCTGGCATTGCGATGACCAGCAGCGTCAGCGCGACCGAGGCCACGCCACCTGCGCCCAGAAACGCCGCACTGTATCCCAGGTGATCCACAATGATGCCGGCCACCAGACCGCTCGACGACGCGCCGATGCCTTGGGCGGTCGCGATTGCGCCCTGGGCCAGGTTGTAGCGGCCGGTGCCACGCATGAGGTCGGCGAGCAGCAGGGGCGTCAGCGCGCCGAAAATCCCCGCGCCGATGCCGTCGAGCAGCTGCACGGCAATAAGCCAGGCGCTGTCGTCCGACAGCGTGTAGAGCACGGCGCGTATCGGCAGGATCGCAAACCCCACCAGCAAGATCGGCCTGCGGCCCAAGCGGTCCGCGGTCCGGCCGACGAGAAGTGCAATCGGCAGCATGACGAGCTGCGCCGCGATGATGCAGGACGACATCATCGCGGTGGCGTAGTGCGGGCTTGCGGTTGCCAGCTTCTGACCCACCAGCGGCAGCAGCGGCGCATTGGCAAAATGGAACAACATGGCGCAGCCGGCGAAGACCATGAGTGGCCGGCACTCGATGAGGACGGTCCAACCGGACATCTTTCGGGCGGCACCTTCTCGCGGTTCCGCCCCGCGTGCGCGCTGATGGTCAATCGCTTCCGGCGGAATAGACAGCACCGCGGCAGCTGCGAGCGCTGCGAAGAACGGCGCGAGGAGGAATACGGAGCGCTGGCCAAAGGCCCAGCCAACCGCTCCCGCCACGACAGCGATCGCCACGTTGCCGGCGTGATCGAAGGCGGAGTTTCTCCCCAAGCGACGCGCCAGGTCCTGCGGCCTGAATAGCCCGAGCGTGATCGCTGCCACCGCCGGTCCGAGCAAGTTGCCGGCGATCGCCATGAGGCTATTCGCCACCAGGACAGGCCAGAAGCTCGGTGCGGCCGCAATGGTGGCGGCGCCGACGGCGATCGCAGCGAGCGCCGCCACGATGATGCCGCGCTTCGCCCGCGTCGAATCGATCGCCGCCCCGATCGGCGTCTGCAGAACGAGACCGAGCAAGCCATCCAGCGTCGTCACCAGACCGACGGCGGACTGGCTCCAGTGTTGCTGCGTGACGAGGAAGACGTTCAGGTACGGTCCGAGCGCGCCACGCACGTCGGCCAGCAGAAAATTCACCGCATCCAGCGATGCCGGTCTGAAGGCAGATGTTTTGGTCGCCATGTCCCGCGTTTCCGGCACGCCCAGACGCAACAAGAGGGCCGCGGCCGGCGCGCCCAGCTGAATGCGATGCTGCGGGACTTTTTATGCACCGCGGCCGGCACCTATTTCTCCACTCTTGCGGGGTTCATTGGAGTCTTGCGTCAATGCACCAGCGCCGCGATGTTCGCGCCGTCGTGCCGCGTGCCGTCAATAGGCCCAGATCAGCAATGCGACGCCCGCCACGATCAACGCGATGCCGGCGCCTTCGCGCGCGCTCGTCGGCTGCTTGAACACGAAACGCGAGATCGCCTGGGCGAACAGTACCTCGACCAGCGCCAAGGTCCGCACGCTCGCGGCGGTCGCGGTGGCAAAACCCAGAAACCAGAACTGCGACGCGAGCGCGCCCATGAAGCCCGCGAACAAGGACGGCCGCCACGCGCGGAAGATCGCCGCCAGAGCCGCCCGGTCGCGGATCAAGAGATATCCGGTCAGCAGCGCGGTCTGGATTGCGAGCCCGACCACCACCGTGAAGGTGGCGGCCATCACGTAATCCGGATCCTGCAGGCTCAGGATCGCGCCGCGGTAGCCGATCGCCGACAGCGCGAAGCAGCCGCCAGCCGCGAGCCCGAGCACAGTGGGCCTGATCCCGCCGCCGGCAACGCCGCCCTTGAGCGACATCACGACGACGCCGGCGGTCGCGATCAGGATGGCGGCCGCCATGGCGGGCGTGACGTGATCACCGAGGAATATCAGGCCGAACAGCGCCACCTGGATGGGCTCGGTCTTGATATAGGCGATGGCGACGACGAACGAGCGCTCCCCCATGGCGGCGAGCATCAGCGCGGTCGCGGCGATCTGCATGAGGGCGCCGTCGAGCACCCAGGGCCAGAAACTCGCGCCCGGCCGCGGCAGGGCCGCGCCCGTGACGAGCACGACGCCGGCCAGGAAGAGCAGCGCGAAGGGAAAGCCGAACAGGAAGCGCACATGGGTGGCGCCGACCGTGCCGAGCTTGACGGTGAGCTCGCGCTGCGCCGCATTGCGTGCGGTCTGCGCCGCGGCCGCGATGATGGTGAAGACGGCCCATAGCCAGGGCGAAGCCGTCACGCCGCCCGCTCCGCGGTGAGCATGTAGTTCACGTCCATGTCGGTCGCGAGACGCCACTGGTCGGCGAGCGGATTGTAGACGACGCCGGTCTCGTCGATCACCCGCAGGCCGCCGAGCTCGAGCGCGATCTCGAGCTCGTTGGGGGTGACGAATTTGTCCCATTGATGGGTCCCACGCGGCAGCCAGCGCAGGATATATTCGGCGCCGACGATCGCGAGCGCGAAACTCTTGAGCGTGCGATTGAGGGTGGCGGCGATCATCAGCCCGCCGGGCTTCACCATCGCGGCGCTCAACCGCACGAACAAATTGACGTCGGCGACATGCTCGACCACCTCCATGGCGAGGACGATGTCGAAGCGCTCGCCCGCCTCCGCCAGCGCCTCGGCGGTGGTCGCCCGATAGTCGATGGCGAGCCCGTTGTCGGCCGCGTGCAGCTGCGCCGCCGCGATATTGGCTTGCGCCGGATCGGCGCCCAGCACCTCGGCCCCGAGCCGGGCGAGCGGCTCCGACAGGATGCCGCCGCCGCAGCCGATGTCGAGGACGCGCAGGCCCTTCAGGCAGTCGAGCCGCTTGGGGTCGCGCCCGAACCGCCGGCAGGCGGCATCGCGGATATAGCCGAGGCGGACCGGATTGAACTTGTGCAGCGGCGCCATCTTGCCGCGCGGATCCCACCACTCGCCCGCCAGCGCCGCGAAACGCGCGACCTCGGCGTCGTCGATTGTGGGGGCGCCCGCAGGCGATCTGTCGCTGGCCATCGGTGGAACTCCGTTAACCCTCTGGGCTCGCAACCATACCGGGCGACGGCAGTTGCAGCCCCGGCACCCCGCCGTTATGTATACGCGCCTTTTCGGGCCGGCGCGCGGCTGTCCGGCCGCACCCGCACCGCACGCGACGCATGGAGCACCGAAACCCGAGATGGGCCGGCTGGTGATGAAATTCGGCGGGACGTCGGTTGCGGATATCGAGCGCATCCGCAACGTGGCGCGTCACGTCAAGCGCGAGGTCGGCGCCGGGCATGAGGTCGCGGTGGTGGTCTCGGCGATGGCGGGCACCACCAACCGGCTGGTCGAGTGGTGCCGCGAGGCTTCGCTCCTGCATGACGAGCGCGAATACGACGCCGTGGTGGCTTCGGGCGAGCAGGTCACCTCGGGGCTGCTCGCGATCGCGTTGCAACAGATGGACGTCAACGCACGCTCCTGGCAGGGCTGGCAATTGCCGATCAAGACCTCGGACGCCCATGGGTCGGCTCGTATCCTCGATATCAACGGCGACGAGCTGATCCGGCGCTTCAAGGCGTGCGGCGAGGTCGCGGTCATTGCCGGCTTCCAGGGCGTGCACCAGGAGACCCGCCGCGTCACCACGCTCGGGCGCGGCGGTTCGGACACCTCGGCGGTCGCCATCGCGGCCGCCATCCGGGCCGATCGCTGCGACATCTACACCGACGTCGACGGGGTCTACACCACCGACCCACGGGTGGTGCCGCGGGCGCGCCGGCTCGCCAAGATCGCCTTCGAGGAGATGCTGGAAATGGCCTCGCTCGGCGCCAAGGTCATGCAGGTGCGCTCGATCGAGCTCGGCATGGTGCATCAGGTGCGGATCTTCGTGCGCTCGTCCTTCGACAAGCCCGAGGACATCGATCCCCACACGTCCCCTCCCGGAACCCTCATTTGCGACGAGGCGGAAATCATGGAACAGCAGGTCGTCACCGGCATCGCCTTCTCCAAGGACGAGGCGCAAATCGCCATCCGGCGGGTCCAGGACAAGCCGGGCGTCGCCGCCTCGATCTTCGGCCCGCTGGCCGAAGCCAATATCAATGTCGACATGATCGTGCAGAACGTCTCGAGCGACGGGGCGACGACCGACCTCACCTTCACGGTCCCGGCGTCCGAGTATGAGCGCGCCAAGGACACGCTCGACAAGGCGCGCGACCGGATCAGCTATGAGCGGCTCGACGGGGCGACCGACGTCGCCAAGATCTCGGTCATCGGGATCGGCATGCGCAGCCATGCCGGGGTGGCCGCCGATGCGTTCCGGGCGCTCGCCGACCGCGGCATCAATATCCGCGCCATCACGACCTCGGAAATCAAGTTTTCGCTGCTGATCGACGCCGCCTTCACCGAGCTTGCGGTCAGGACCCTGCATTCCCTCTACGGCCTCGATAAATAGCGCCGGGCGAAGCCGCCCGAGCGGCTGGCGCAGGCGGCGCAGCGGCCGCTCGAGCGGCCTGCGCGTCGTGGCGCGCCATGATTGCAGGGGTATGACGCAACCAGCGGATTTTGGCGCGCTGCAACATGGCGTTTTGCTTGCGGCACGCATGTTGCATTGGCTATAGCCACTGGTGATGGCGGCGCGGGCGGGTGTGGTCCGGCGCAATCTCAATGATGGACCGAGAGCCCGGTCAGGCTCGCTCTCGAGTGCTTTCCGATCCGGTTGAATCGAGAGGCGCTCTGGATACGTTTGTTGGTCGCATTTCAATGGCGGAGCGGTTCCCGCTTCGCCGGAAAATGCCCGAACGGCCCGAAAGGACCTCACGCGATGCGTGGCGCGCTTGGCGGTCCGCGCGTGCTGTTGCGACGGCTTCGCGAGGTGATGGCGGAGCCGGTCAGCGCGCAGGATCGCCTGGACAAGATCGTGGTGCTGATTGCCGCCAACATGGTGGCGGAGGTGTGCTCCGTCTACGTGTTGCGCGTCGACGGCACGCTCGAGCTCTACGCCACCGAGGGCCTCAAGCGCGAGGCCGTCCACCAGACCGTGCTGCGCTCGGACGAAGGCCTGGTCGGACTGGTGGCGAGCGAAGCCAACCCGATCAACATGTCGGAAGCGCAAGACCACCCGGCCTTCTCCTACCGGCCGGAGACCGGCGAAGAAATCTACCACTCCTTCCTCGGCGTCCCGATCCTGCGGGCCGGCAACACGCTCGGCGTGCTGGTGGTGCAGAACCGCGCGCGGCGCACCTATTCGGAGGAGGAAGAGGAGGCGCTGCAGACCACCGCGATGGTGCTCGCCGAGATGATCGCCTCGGGCGAATTGTCGGCGCTCGCCAAGCCCGGCGCCGAGCCGGCGGTCCGCCGTGCGCTTCACCTCAAGGGAGCGGCCCTCAACGAGGGCATCGCGCTCGGCCATGTGGTGCTGCATGAGCCGCGCGTCGTCATCACCAACTTCATCGCCGACGACCTGCCGAAGGAGAGCAAGCGCCTGGCGACCGCGATCGAGACGCTGCGGGCCGATCTCGACCGGATGTTCGAGCATGGCGACGTCGCCGACGCCGGCGAGCATCGCGAGGTGCTCGAAGCCTATCGCATGTTCGCCAATGACCGCGGCTGGGTGCACAAGCTGGAAGAAGCCGTGATGACCGGATTGACCGCCGAAGCCGCGGTCGAGCGCGTTCACTCGGATATCCGCGCCCGCATGCTGCGCCAGACCGACCCCTATCTGCGCGAGCGCCTGCACGATCTCGAAGACCTGGCCAACCGCCTGCTGCGCCAGCTGCTCGGTCACGACCACGCGCCCTCGCGCGAGAGCCTGCCGGAAAACGCCGTGCTGGTCGCCCGCATGATGGGACCGGCGGCGCTGCTCGACTACGACCGCAAGCGCCTGCGCGGCCTGGTACTGGAGGAAGGCGGCCCGACCTCCCATGTGGCGATCGTGGCGCGCGCGCTCGGCATCGCGGCGGTGGGCGAGATCGCCAACGCGACCGGCGTGGTCGATCCGGGCGACGCCATCATCGTCGACGGCTCCACGGGGGACGTGCATATCCGGCCGTCGCCCGACCTGGAGTCGGCCTATGTGGAGCGGGTCCGCCTGCGCGCGCGGCGGCAGCTGCAGTACCTCGCGCTGCGCGACAAGCCTTGCGTCACCAAGGACGGCGAGACGGTGACGCTGCTGATCAACGCCGGGCTCGTGGTCGACCTGCCGCATATTTCCGAGACCGGCGCGGCCGGCATCGGGTTGTTCCGCACCGAGATGCAGTTCATGGTGGCCTCGCAATTCCCGCGCGCGGGCGAGCAGCAACAGCTCTACCGGTCGGTGCTGGAAGCGGCGGCCGAGCGGCCGGTGACCTTCCGCACCCTCGATATCGGCGGCGACAAGGTGCTGCCCTATATGCGCAATGTCGAGGAGGAGAATCCCGCGCTGGGCTGGCGGGCGATCCGGCTCGGCCTCGACCGCCCCGGCCTGCTGCGCAGCCAGGTGCGGGCGCTGCTGCGCGCGGCGGCGGGACGCGACCTGCGCATCATGTTCCCGATGATCGCGGCGGTGCATGAATTCGACGAGGCCAAGACCCTGGTCGAGCGCGAGCTCACCCATCTGCGCCGTCACGGCCACAAGCTGCCCGACAGCGTCGATATCGGCACCATGCTGGAGGTGCCGTCGCTGCTGTTCCAGCTCGACGAGCTGCTCGAGCGGGTCGACTTCCTGTCGGTCGGCTCGAACGACCTGGTCCAGTTCTTCTACGCAGTCGACCGCGGCAATTCGCGGGTCGCGGGCCGTTTCGACGAGTTGTCGCCGCCGGTGCTGCGCGCCCTCAAGATGATCGCCGACAAGGCCAAACAGCACGGCAAGCCGGTGACGCTGTGCGGCGAGCTCGCCTCGTTCACGCTCGGCGCGATGGCGCTGGTCGGGCTCGGCTATCGCTCGCTCTCGCTCGTGCCCTCGGCGGTCGGTCCGGTGAAGGCCATGCTGCTCGAGCTCGATGCCGGCAAGACCGAAGTCCTCGTTTCCTCGCTCATCGCCAGGTCCGATGGATCGGCATCGATCCGCGACAAGCTGGTGGCTTTCGCGGAGGCCGAAGGCCTGCCGATGTAGCGCGTTTCCCCGCCAATGCCGCAGCGGGATTCTTGAGCGGGTCGCATTTTCGGCGACAACCCGCTATCTGTCCCGGATCAAACCGCCAGGATCGTGCCGGAAAACTCTCCGAGACCCAACCGTGACCACGTTGCCCGAAGCCAAGCTCGACGCCGTGCTCGCCCGCCACGCCATGGTGGAAGCCGAGCTCTCGCAGCAGCTCGCGCCCGAAACCTTCGTCAAGCTGTCGCGCGAGCTCGCCGAGATCACGCCGGTCGCCGAACGGGTGAAGGCCTATCGGGCCGTGGCCGCGGAGCTCACAGGCCTCGACGCCATGCTGGCGGATCCCGATCCCGAGATGCGCGCCATCGCGGCGGCCGAGAAACCCCAATTGGAGGCGCGGCGCGAGGCGCTCGCGCAGGATATCCGCCTCGCGCTGCTGCCGAAGGACGCGATGGACGACCGCGACGTGATCCTGGAAATCCGCGCCGGCACCGGCGGCGACGAGGCCGCCCTGTTCGCCGGCGACCTCATCCGCATGTATGAGCGCTATGCGGCCAAGCAGGGCTGGAAAAGCGAGATCATTTCGGCGAGCGACGGCCCCATGGGCGGCTACAAGGAGGTGATCGCCGAGATCCATGGGCGCGGCGCCTTCGCCAAGCTCAAATTCGAATCGGGGGTCCACCGGGTGCAGCGCGTGCCCGACACCGAGGGCTCGGGCCGCATCCATACCTCGACCGCGACGGTCGCGGTGCTGCCCGAGGTCGAGGACGTCGATATCGCGATCAACGAGGCGGACCTGCGCACCGACACCATGCGGGCGCAGGGCGCCGGCGGCCAGCACGTCAACAAGACCGAGTCGGCCGTGCGCATCACCCATATCCCGTCGGGCATCGTGGTGCTGGTGCAGGAAGAGCGCTCCCAGCACCGCAACCGCGCGAAGGCCATGGCGATGCTGCGCGCCAAGCTTTATGACGCGGAGCAGCGCAAGCGCGACGCCGAACGCGCCGCCGAGCGGCGCGGCCAAGTCGGCACCGGCGACCGCTCCGAGCGCATCCGCACCTATAATTTCCCGCAGGGGCGGGTGAGCGATCACCGCATCAACCTGACGCTCCACAAGCTGCCGGCGGTGATCGAGGGCGAGGCCCTGGGCGAGATCATCGACGCGCTGATCACCGAGCACCAGGCGGAGCTGCTCGCGGCGGACGACGGCACGCGCCCGTGAGCGCTTCCGGCAACGCCGTGCTGACCCCCGGAATGACCATCGGGCGGGCGCGGCGCGAGGTCGCGGAGCGCTTGCGGGCCTGCGGCCTCGACACCCCCGAGCTCGACGCCCGCCTGCTGGTCGGCCATGCGCTCGGCCTCGATCACCGCGCGCTCACGACCGACTCCGCCCGCGTGCTGACGCCCCCCGAAACCGACAGGCTCGGCGCCGACGTGGCGCGCCGCCTGCGCCACGAGCCGGTGGCGCGGGTCGTCGGGCGCAAGGAGTTCTGGAGCCTGCCGTTGCGGATCACCCCCGCGGTGCTGGTGCCGCGGCCGGAGACCGAGACGGTGGTGGAAGCCGCCCTCGCGGTGGTCGCGCGGAGCGCTGCGGCGCGCATCGCCGATATCGGGGTCGGCTCGGGCGCCATTTTGTTGGCGCTCCTGTCAGAGCTGCCCAACGCAATGGCGACCGGAACCGACCGCGACGCGGGCGCGCTCCGGGTCGCGCGCCGCAATGCTGAGCATCTCGGCCTTGCCGGGCGCGCCGCCTTCGTGGCGTGCGATTTTGGCGCGGCGCTGGCCGGATCCTGCGACCTCGTGGTGTCCAATCCGCCTTATATCGCGACCCGGGAGATCGCGATGCTTGCGCCGGAAGTGCGCGACTTCGATCCGCGCGGTGCGCTCGACGGCGGCAGCGACGGACTGACGGCCTATCGGGCAATCGCGGCCGACGCCCCGCGGCTGCTCGCCCCTGGGGGATGGCTGATGGTCGAGGTCGGCATCGGCCAGGCCGAAGCCGTGACCGCGCTGTTCGCGGGCATCGGGCTGGAAACGTCGGATCCGCCGCGCCGGGACCTTGCCGGCGTGCCGCGGGTGGTTAAGGCCCGCTACAACCCATGACCGGGAGGCAACCCGGCCCGGCCAAAACCCCCAAAAAATCACTTGGATTATGCCCCGAGACCGACTACCTTGAGGTCACGGAATCGACCTGAGTTATTTTGGTGCGCCGCCCTCAGTGCCCCGAGCTAGAGCTCCGAGAGGCAGGCGGCGAGCGAGGCGAATACCAAGTCAGGCCAAGGGTGACGGTTCGCCGACTTGAGGTCGAATGCTTCATCGGTTGGGCGCATGCGATGGTCCAAACGGACGGGCGTTGCGCGTGACCAAAGGCGGGCGATGCTGCGGCAGAGCCGCGGAGCTGGGCACACCAGGCAGGCATATGGGCTGGGCGCACTTTCGGCCAGGCACGCCGGCTGGAACATTTGCTAGGTAAAATTGGACCATCGTAACACCACGGTCGGCAGTTCGATGAACGGGCGCCTCGGCGGCTTGGGATTCGAGGTTTGAGCAAACTACTGAGGAAACTACCAAGTCTATTGGCGGCATGAGGCCGTCGCAAAGCAGGGGTTGGCGAACAAGCAAGCCATGAGAAACGGTCAGAACAAGCGCATGCGGGGGCGTAACCGCAAGAGCCACAATCCGTTGACGCGGGTTTACGAATCCAACGGCCCGGACATCAAGATTCGCGGAACGGCGTCGCACGTCGCTGAAAAATACGTTCAGCTCGCCCGCGATGCGCAATCCTCGGGCGACCCGGTGGCGGCGGAAAACTATTATCAGCATGCCGAGCATTATTTCCGCTTGATCGCGGCGGTGAACGAGCAGTTCCGCCAGAACACCCCGAACTTCTATCGGCCGGAAGGCGGCGCCGGGAACGATACGCTCTCCGGCAACGACACCCATGACGAGCAATTCGACGACGGCGAGGACGAGGAGACGGTCCAGCCGACGCAAGCGGGCGAGCAGCCCTCGTTCGGCACGCGCGACCCGCAACCCTTCCTGCCGCGCGATGCCCAGTTCTTCTCCCCGCGCGAGCAGCAGCCCTATGGGGGTCGCCCGCAACAGCAACAGGGCGGCGAGCGCCACCACCGTCCCCCTGAGGACGGCCATGTCGACCGGCTGCCCTCCTTCATCACCGGCGGCGGTCAGCAACCGGGCGGCCAGGCGCCGCAGACCCATCAGGGCAATCAGGGCGGGCCTTCGGGACAGCAGGCCAACGGCCAGAACGGCTTCGACAACCAGGGCGACCGTTTCCCGATGCACCGCCGGCGCCGGCGCCACCGTGGTCCGCGCGGAGACATGCCGCGCGGCGGCATGCCGGACGGCGGCAGCGATGATGTGCAGGGCCCGCAGGGCGACTAGCCGATAGGGCGGGCGCCAAGACGCCCGCGCGGCG
>Ga0208981_1000052_pt1 | contig 13939 bp, 12 predicted proteins | sample MedBloCAOM1_M1_FD_187839 | JGI IMG/M metagenome (GOLD analysis project Ga0208981, IMG submission 187839) | Forest soil microbial communities from El Dorado National Forest, California, USA - Mediterranean Blodgett CA OM1_M1 (SPAdes) (version 2) | ecosystem: Environmental > Terrestrial > Soil >... | reverse complement strand
AGCCGCTCAAGCCCGCCATTTCGGTGAAGCGCTCGATCACGCCCGACCACATCGTGTGTCTCGAGGACGGCAAGAAATTCAAATCGCTCAAACGTCATCTGCGCACGCAGTACAACATGACGCCGGAAGCCTATCGCGAGAAGTGGGATCTGCCGCCCGATTATCCCATGGTGGCGCCGAACTATGCGGCTGCCCGTTCGCAGCTCGCCAAGCAGATGGGGTTGGGCCAGCAGCGGCGCCGGCGGAAGTAATCGCCAAAGAAGTCGGACGCGAACCCATCATCCAACTCGCCGCCTAGAGTATTTTGCTGAAGCAAGGCCGCCGCGCGTGCGACGGCCTTTTGCGTGCCGACTTCAGGCCGCTTCGGCGAGCGCCGCACGTGCATCGGCACGGATGCGGTCGACCATCGAGCGGAAACCATTCGAGCGCTGCGGCGTGAGATGCTCGCGCAGGCCGAGCCGCTCGAACACCGCTACGGCGTCCGTCGCCAGGATCTCGCGGGCGGGCTTTCCCGAATAGACCGCGAACAGGATCGCGATCAGCCCGCGCACGATATGCGCGTCGCTGTCGCCGACGAAGGTCAAGACCGGACCGGCCGTGCCGTCGGGTTTCACCTCGGTGGTGAGCCAGACCTGGCTCGCGCAGCCCTGCACCTTGTTGGACTCGACGCGGGCCGGGTCGGGCAGCGGCGCGAGGGTGCGGCCGAGCTCGATGACATAGCGATAGCGGTCATCCCAGTCGTCGAGGATAGAGAAATTCTCGGTGATTTCGTCGATCGTCATGACGTCAAACGACCATTTTTGGCTGGCCGCGCCAGGCGGCCGCCCTCGATATAGGGCTTCTAGAGCTTCACGTCACCGGTTGAAAAGAAAAAGGCCGCGAGCGGATCGGGCAGGCGACCGCTCGCGGCGTCGGCCATGACGGCCGCAGTTCAGCTCAGGCGACGGGGACGTCGCCGGGGCCACGGGGAGCTGAGCTCGAGATTCGACATCTGACCGTTTTTCGACGAAAACCGGAGGCGAGCCCCGATCGGCGGAATCGGCTTGGTCGGAAACTCAGGCGCCGTGTTGGTTATGGGCTTCGCGGTGTGCGCCGCGCCATGCGGGCGCGAGGTCGGCCGGGGTCAACGTGTTTTGCGACGGCTTGGCGGCGAGCGTGACGGCGGGCTTCACTCCCTTGGTGGCGATCGAGCCGGTCTCGCGCGGTGTCGTGCGTTCGTTGATGAGCTCGTACACCATCTTGGCGCCGGCCTGCGCCCGTTGGCCGAAAGCGACCGCCGCTTGCGAGCCGAGCGCGCAGGCCTCGGGCTGGCGGGTGCAGAACTGACGCATATCGCCGACGGTTGCGGAGGCGGCCGATACGGCCTCGACCGCGCCGATCTCGGCGCTCGGCGCCGCGGCGGTCTGCTTGGCTCCGCCGCTCGGCAACAGCACCAGCACGACGCTGAGCCAGAACGCCATCCGGATAAGGAAAAACATGGTCCTGCCCTTTCACATACTTTCCGTTCCCGCATCCCCGTGATTTTTTTATTCCCCGAACGCGACCATACGCACGACGTTTGAAAACGCGGTTCGCCGCGCTATGCAGATTTTAGGAAAATTTGCGGCGAACTCGCCGCGTATTTTATTAAAATTGGAACGATGGCGAATTTCGGAAATTCGAACGATCGACGCCGTCATGATCGAGCCGATGGACGGCCGAGCCACATGCGAACGGCCGTTCCGTCAACGATCCGTTCACCATGCAACACATCGTTCACCATGCAACCCGCTGTTCACCATTCCCGCAGAATGCAGGGCGTCGAACGCGGGAAAGGCGTGCTTCGGCGCGCCAAAATCCGGCTGCTGCATCTGCCTTAGTGTTCGCTTAAGTGGCGTCTGACACGATCCCGGAAGATAAAGGGATAAAGGGGAGCGCGTCCGACCACGGGCGTGCATTGGGACGCAGTGAAGTTTCTCAAGCCGATTCGGGATTATGTCGACACGCTCGTGCATCCGTCCGCGCAGGGCGACGCGCTCACGTCGGCGCGCCATCGCGCCTTCATCGGGCCGCGCCTCATCGGCAGCTCGGCGGCGCTCGCTTCGTTCCCGGCCTATCTTGCCATGCGCGGCGTGCCGAGCGCGCTCGAGATCGTGGTCTTCGCCTGGCTGATCGCGCCGATCCTCATCGCCTATTTCCTCTCGCGCACCGGCCGCTATGAAAGCGCGCACGTGCTCTCGTCGCTTGCGCTCACCGCTCTCGTCACCATGGTGGCGGCGAAAACCGGCGGCATCTCGTCCTTCGCCGCGATCTGGCTCGTCATCGTGCCGCTGGAAGCGGCGCTGTCCGCGTCGCGCCGCGTGGTCGCCGCCGCCTCGACGCTCGCGCTGCTCGCCGCCGGCCTGCTGATGTTCGGCGGCGCCGTGCATCTGCTGCCGACGCCGGCCACGCCGGAACAAGGCCAGGGGGCGCTGGCGGCGCTCGGAATCGTATCGGCCGCGCTCTACTCGACCGGGCTCGCGCTCGGCGCCGAATCTCTGGCGCGCACGAGCTTCTGGCTGCTCTATGCGGAGGAAGACCGTTATCGGCTGCTCGCCCGCAACATGACGGACGTCATCACGCGGCACGGACGCAACGGCTCGGTGCTGTTCGCCTCGCCGGCGGCCGAGCCGCTGTTCGGCGCCTCCGTCGCCGATCTGCTCGGCCACGGCTTGTTCGATCGGGTGCATGTCGCGGACCGCCCGGCCTATTTGACCGCGCTCGCGGATGCGCGCGACGAGGGCCGGTCGGTCGAGTTCCGGGTGCGGCGGGACCGCCCGGAAGGCGGCCACAAAGCTACGGTCCGCTTCATCTGGATCGAGATGCGCTGCCGCCCGCTCGACCGCGCGCTCGGCGGGAATGTCACACCGCAGGACCGCGAGGTGGTCGCGGTGATGCGCGACGTGACCGAGCGCAAAGCCCAGGAGCAGGCGCTCGAGGACGCCCGCAACGACGCCGAGCAGGCGAACACCGCGAAGGGCCACTTCCTCGCCACCATGAGCCACGAGCTGCGGACGCCGCTCAACGCCATCATCGGATTTTCCGAGATGCTGGCCAACGAGACGCAGATGCGGCTCGACGCCGAGCGCCGCCATGAATATGCCGCCCTGATCAACGATTCCGGCAAGCACCTGCTATCCGTCGTGAACGGCATTCTCGATATGACCAGGCTCGACACCGGTGACTTCGAGATCAGGCCCGAGCCGTTCCGGCTCGCCGGCGTGATCGGCGGCTGCTGCGACCTGCTGGCCCTGAAGGCGCGCGAGGCGGGCCTCGACCTGGTCGTCGACGTGCCGCCCGAGCCGGCCGAAATCGTGGCCGACAAGCGCGCCGTCAAGCAGATCCTGATAAACCTGCTGTCGAACGCGATCAAATTCACCGACCGCGGCGGCCGCATCAAGGTCAGCGCCGCCGCCGAAGGCACCATGATCGCGATCACGGTCGAGGACAACGGCATCGGCATCGGCGAGGAGGATCTGCCGCGGGTCGGCAGCCCGTTCTTCCAGGCGCGCGGATCCTACGACCGGCGGCATGACGGGACCGGGCTCGGCCTCTCCATCGTCAAGGGCCTGGTGGAATTGCACGGCGGCGAGATCGCGATCCGCAGCCGGATCGGCGAAGGCACGCGCGTCACGGTGCGGTTGCCGCTCGATTGCGAGCAGGCGCGGCGTCTCGAGGACACCATGACGACCAGGCCGCGTCCGCTGGCCGATGCCTTTCGGGGGACGCGCGAGATGACGATGGCGGTGAAGAAAAGTGCGTAACGCGTCCCTGCGCAATCGACGGACGGCCAACGACGACGAGGTCGATCGGCGTGCCCCGCGCCCATGGTGGTGGCGCATGCTGCTGCGCCGTCCGCGCGACACATTCGCCTTCGTGGTGGCGGCCGCGGCGGCCGGCGCCATCATGATCAACGGCCTCTATTTCCAGCGCGGCCCGCATCCGGCGCCGATCTTCGCCGTGAAGCCGCTACCGATCGCCGCCAGCAGGTCGGCGGACACCGTCGCGGCGCCGCGTCCACGCCCGCTCGAGCCGGAGTCGGCGAAACGCGACTTCGCGTCGACCCGCACGCATACCGATGGCATCGACAGCGCCCGCGCAAGGCCGGCGCCGCCGGCCGTGGCGGGCCCGCGCAAGGATCCGATCGCCGATCTTCTCACAACGCGCTCCGTGCCGGCAGCAGCGCCGCCACAAGCACATGCCCAGCCCGCTATCCCGGCGCCGCAGCGTCCGCCGGGGCAGCCGTCGCGCCAGGTGCTGGCGGTCCAGCGCGCGCTCAGCGATTTCGGCTACGGCCAGCTCAAGCTCACGGGCATCTACGATCCGGAGACCCGGCTCGCGATCCAGCATTTCGAACGCGACCACAAGCTTCCGATCACGGGTGAGATTTCCGAACGGGTGACTCGCGAACTCGCCAACCTGACCGGCCGCTCGATGGATTGATCGCAACGGCGTCTGCCTCGCCGGGGCGCGCCAAGCGTGCCAAACCGTGGTGCCGCTATCAGCCGGGATTGCGTCATGGCGCCGGCGATGCCAGCGTGAACGGTCGCATGCGCGGCATGACGAATCGATCCGGTCCAGCCCGAAGGGTTCCATGCGCCTGAAATCGTCAATCTGGGTAGCGGCCTATATTCGCCGGTGCCAGGTCGAAGGCCTTTTCGCGGCGGTGCGCCGGCATGGCGCCGACGAAGCCGGGGCGATCTTCGTCAAGATCAACCGGCTCGACGGCACCGCCGATCTCTACGGGCCGGCCCCGCAGGCGGCTCTTGACGAGACCCAGCCGGCCGATCGCGCGTTCAGCCTGTGCCTCAAGGTGCAGCCGGCGCCGGAACCCGATGTCGAGGCCTTTCTGGGACGCGAAATGCGCTTCGATCCCGATGTGTGGATCGTCGAGACCGAGGACCGCGCCGGCCGTCATTTCCTCGACCACGTCCTGCGCTGAGCGAATCCGGACGCTGCCCTCGGAACCTCTCGTAAGGCCGGATTGGGCGCGCCCGCGTTAGCGGGGTGTTAACCACCTAGCGTCCTAATGCATGCGAGGGCGGACCCACCATCGGACAATGCGGCTCGCCTCAAAGTCGGGGCGGAGGGCTCCATATGGGGACAGTAGTGAGTTTTCCGGAAGGACGATCGGCCGCGCGTGACGGCGGCGATTCGAATTCCGGATCGGCGATCGTGATCATCCTCCCCGTCGTCCGCATCGAGCGTTACGAGGATGCGCCGCCGAGCGACATCGAGCCTTCGAGTTCCTCGCCCGGCCGCAAACGACGCCGGCGCGCCTCCCGCACGTGAGCGACGCAGAACACTCCCCCTGGCACCGGCGCGCGCGACGTGTCTCGCCGCGCCTGGTGTGGGGGCTGGCGCTGCCGCTGCTGCTCGGTGCTTGCTCCGCGACCGGCGATTTCGGGCGTCTCAAGCCCGGCCTCGTCAGGGACGATATGCACGCCTGGATCGGCCGCGACGCGGCGCGCGCGGCCGGCGTCCCGCCCTCGCATTACCCGCTGACCGACGAAGAGCGCACCCTGCGCGATCTCGCCTATCCGCTGATCGAGCCTCCGTTCGATCGGCACCGCTGGTACGCGCTGGTGAACGAGTATGGCGCCTCGCAGGGTCATGGGTGGCCCGCCTTCGAGGTCGCCGGCTACGGCGACCGGCTTTTGGCCATGCATTACCGCTCCGCGACTGCGCGCTATTCCCAGCTCAATACCGACATCCGCAACGACGTCGTGCGCATCCCGGATTTCTTCGGAAAGGCGCGCCGGGTCCTGGATCTCGATCGCAAGCGCGGGCAGAGCCTCGCCTATGTGTCGGCGCTGCAGCCGCACGAACAGTTCGATGCGACGACGCGCATCGCCGAGAATGAATTGGTGATCGGCTGGGTGCAGCGTGCGCTGATCGAGCGCTCGCTGGCTTATTGCTACGCGCTGCAGCGGCTCGTGATCGCCACGCCGGCCCCCATGGCGGTCGAGGTGGAACGTTCGCTCACCCTCCTCAACACGCAGATCGTGGAAAGCCGCCTGCTGAGGGGACCGCAATTCGGACCCGAGCCGGTCGCCTGCGGTCCGCAGATTGTCGCGGCGCCGCTGCCGCCGGTCGCGGCCCTGTCGAAGTAACGCCAGGCCTCTTGCCGGCGCTACTTGCTTGGGCTCCCAGGCACGCCCGGCTTCCGAAACCGCCGCCCCGATCAATTCAGCATTCCGGCCCGCTTGAGCGCCTCTGTCCGCAACCCGGTGTCGACCACCGGGCCGAGATCGTACCTCTGCGGCAGGTTGCCGGCCGCGACCAGCTGGTCCTGCAGCCATGCGAGCTTGTCCATGTCGATGGGCATCGTGGGATCGATGCCGGTCTTCGGATTGGAGGCCTCCGCGAAGATGAATTCGGGTCGTTGATCATCCGCCTTGATGCCGGTGATCTCGCGCGTGACGCGCAGCTCCTCGTCGCGGTTGGCGAGCGCGTGCCGGTAGCCCTGCATCTGCGCGGTCAGGAACCGGACGATGTCTTCGCGCCGCGTCGCGATCAGCTTGTCGGTCGTCATCGTGCACAGCCGCTGATACTTCGGCATCACGTCGCTGCCGCGCGCCACCAGCTTGACGCCGTCCTTGGGGCCCATCAGCGAGAACTCGATGGAGATCACCGTGGCGAGCGCAACCCCGCCCGCCAGCGCCTTGTAGCGGTCCGGATCATTGCCCAGGGAAGCAAACTTCACCTCCGAGAGCGGGATATTGTTTTGCGCCAGATAGGCCTTGGCGATCATGTCGGGCGCCGCGTTGGGCGACGAGATCGCCATGATGGCGCCCTTCATGTCCTGCGGCCCCTTGAACTCGGCGCGTGCAAATACGCTGTGCACCACGGCCTGCCAGTGACAACCGATGATCTTGATGCCGGCATTGCGCGAGCCCGCCAGCAGGGCCGCGCCCGGTGTGCCCTCGTAGCTGTCCAACTCGCCGGCCAGCATGGCGCGCAGCATGATGACGTCGTTCTGGAAATAGGAATGCCTCAGGTCGAGGCCGAGCTTTTGCGCAAAACCGGCGCGCACCGCCATGACCTGAAAGCCGGCGTCGCTCTTGGCTTCGATGATGCCGTGCCGCCAAAGCCGGTCCTGCGCCGCGGCGGTCACGGGGTTGCCGGACAGCAGCGCAACAGTAGCCAGGACCTGTCCCAGAACGCGCAGGCTTGCGGCGGTGTCCATGGTTTCCCTCGCACCCGTGCCGCGGTTTGACAGCGCCGCAGCTTAGGACGGCCGCCGTGGTGCGGCAACAGCGTGGGGGAAGAGGCGATCGATGCGAAGCCGGGGAGGGAGCCCGTCCGGGGTGGCGGAAACGAGGTGGCACGTGGTCGCCGCGAGACGATATGCTTTGGCGCGCACCCTCCGCGCCGAGAGCCGATCCCGCCGCCATGCCCGCCACAATCGGACAACCGCTGACCCGCAAAGAGGACCTGCGCCTCCTCACCGGCGCCGGTCGCTTCAGCGACGACGTCAATCTGCCGGGTCAGGCCTACGCCGTATTCGTACGCTCACCGCACGCGCATGCGCGTATTGGCGCCATCGACACCGTGGCGGCGCGGGCGCTGCCGGGCGTGCTCGCGGTGCTGACCGGCACTGAGGCGGATGGCGACGGGCTGAAAGCCATCCCGCACACGCCGCTTGCGACGCGGCCGCCGGCCGACATCGCGCTGATAAACCGGGACGGATCGGAGCACGGCTATGCGCCGCATCCGGTGTTCGCCACCGATCGGGTGCGCCATGTCGGTGCGCTGGTCGCCATGGTGGTGGCCGAGACGGCCGCTGCCGCGCGCGAGGCTGCCGAGCGCGTTGACGTCGACTACCAGCCGCTGAGGCCGGTGGTCACGACTGCGGCGGCGGCGGAGGACGATGCCGCGCGGCTCTACGACGACGTCGCGAATGTCTGCATCGATGCCGACGTCGGCGATGTCGCCGCCACCGCCGCCGCCTTCGCGGGCGCGGCCCATGTGGTGCGGCTCGACACCTGGGTGCAGCGCGTGACCGGCGTTCCGCTCGACGCCCGCGCGGCGGTCGGCGCCTATGAGGCGGCGAGCGGGCGCACCACGCTGCATGCCGGCAGCGGCGGCGTGGTGCGGCAGAAACGCGAGCTCGCCGGCGTGCTGGGCGTGCCGGAGACGGCGGTGCGGGTGGTGTCGGGCGACGTCGGCGGCAATTTCGGCACCCGCAATGCCTTCTATCCGGAGTTCGCCCTGGTGGCCTGGGCGGCGAAGCGCGTCGGCCGTCCGGTCAAATGGACCTGCGATCGAAGCGAGGCCTTTACGAGCGACTATCAGGGCCGCGACCAGGTCATCCAGGCCGAGCTTGCGCTCGACGCTAACGGCCGCTTCCTGGCGCTGCGCGGCTCGGTCATCTGCAATGTCGGGGCGCACAGCGTGATGTATGTGCCGCTGGTGAAATGCACGGAGCTGCTCACCTCGGTCTATCGCGTGCCGGCGGCGCATGTCCGCGCCCGTGCCGTGCTCAGCAACACGCCGCCGACCAATCCCTACCGCAGCGCGGGCCGGCCGGAGGCGATGTTCGCGATCGAGCGTCTGGTGGACCTTGCGGCACGCCAGCTCGGCCGTGACCGTATCGCGTTGCGGCGGCGCAACCTCATCCCGCCGTCGGCGCAGCCCTACGCCAATCCGCTGGGCATGACCTACGACAGCGGTGACTACCGGCGCGTGATGGATCGCGCGCTCGCGCTCGCCGACTGGAAGGGCTTTGGCAAGCGTCGCCGCGAGTCCCGACGCCGCGGCCGGCTGCGCGGCATCGGGCTTGCGAACTATATCGAGGCGACGAGCGGCGCCCCGCGCGAATATGCCCGGGTCATGGTGCAACCGGAGGGCCGCATCGACGTCGCGGTCGGCACGTTGTCGAGCGGCCAGGGCCATGAGACCAGCTTTGCGCAATGCGTCGCCGAATGGCTCGGTGCGCCGGTCGAACGCATCCGTCTGATCCAGGGCGATACCGACCTCATTCCGGTCGGCGGCGGGTCGCATTCCGGCCGCTCCATGCGCATGGCCGGGGTGGTCATGGGCAAGGCCTCCGGGCTGATCGTCGCAAAAGCGAGCAGGATCGCGGCGCATGTGCTGGAAGCCGACCGCGCCGACATCGCTTTTGCGGAGGGGCGCTTCACCGTGACCGGCACCGACCGCTCGATCGACCTGTTCGAGATCGCGCGCGCCGCGCTGGGCAGCGATCTGCCCGAGGACTTGCGCGGGCCGCTGCAGGCGGAATGCGACGAGACGATGCGGATCGCCGCCTTCCCGTTCGGCTGCCACGTCTGCGAGGTCGAGATCGATCCGGAGACCGGCTTCGTCGAGCTCGCCCGCTACACGGCAGTGGACGACGTGGGCCGCGCGGTCAATCCTCTGATCCTCCACGGCCAGGCCCACGGCGCCATCGTGCAGGGCGTGGGGCAGGCGCTGTGGGAGCAATGCCAGTATGATGGGACGACCGGGCAGCTGTTGTCCGGATCCTTCATGGACTATGCGATGCCGCGCGCGCAGATGCTTCCGAGCTTCACGACGGAGTTGAGCGAGACGCCGGCGCCGAGCAATCCGCTCGGCGTGCGCGCCGGCGGCGAGGGCGGCACCACGCCGACGCTCGCCGTGGTGGTCAATGCCGTGGTCGACGCGCTTGCCGGCTACGGCGTGACACATATCGAACTGCCGGTCACGTCGGCGCGCGTCTGGCGTGCGATGCGGGAGGCTTCACCTCTCCCCGCGTGCGGGGAGAGTAAAAAAAGAGAGGCGAGGGGAACGCGATGAACACCAAAGCCGCCGCGTCCAAGGTGGATCTGGAAAAGTACCGGCTGCGCCGTTTCGTCAAGCGGCTGATCGATCTCGGCGAGGTCGAGATTCACGACGAGCCGGTCGCGCTCACCGGGCTGAGCGCGATCATCGAAAGCACCGGGAAGGCGCTGCTGTTCACCAAGGCGGGCCCGGAGCGCCTCGAGATCGTCGCCAAGACGGCAGGCAGCCGAAAGCGCCTGGCGGCGGCATTCGACACCAGCGAGGAGCGCCTCTACGACGAATATTTCAAGCGCCTGGGCAGCCTGCAGCCGCTGGTGGAGGTGCCGTCGGACGACGCGCCGGTGCACGCGATCAAGATCACCGGCAAGGACGTCGATCTCGGCAGGCTCCCGTTTCATCCGCAGCATGCCTATGACGGAAGCTGCTATCTCAGCGCCGCGATCGACTACACGATCGACCCGGCGACCGGGCGCCGGAATGTCGGCTGCCGGCGGCTGAGCCTGCGCAACCGATACGAGGCCGGCACCAATGTGACGGCGCCGTCCGACCTCAAGCGCATCTACACGGCTTGCGCGGCGCGCCGCGAGCGGCTGCCGATCACCTTCACGGTCGGGGCGCACCCGCTCGATTTCGTCGCCGCGACGACCCGCCAGCCGGGCGACGAGCTGGCCCTGGTCGCCAATTTCCGCGGCGAGCCGGCGCCGGTCGTCAAGAGCCTCACCAACGACATCCTGGTCCCGGCGGATGCCGAGATCACGCTCGAAGGCTATCTCGACGAGCGCGGCTATGCGGAGCCGGAAGGGCCTTACGGCGAGTATATGGGCTATTACGGCGCCATCCACATGGACCCGGTGTTCCATTGCACCGCCATCACGATGCGGCGCGACGCGCTGCACCACACGCTGCTCCACGGCTCGGCCTTCGTGCTCGATCAGACCGACAGCGCCAATATCACCGCGCTGCGCACCGAGGCCGAGGCGATGAAGATATTGCGCGCGACTGTCGCTGAGCCGGTCGCGGTCCATCTGCGCTCGGCGTCGGGCGGCGGCGGCACCTTGCGCGTTTCGATCCGGCAGCGCGCGGCGGGCGAGGCGCGCGCCGCCATCCAGGCGATCTTCAAAGGCATCATGCGGCTGAAGGCGGTCTACGTCTTCGACGACGACATCGACATCCACGACGACGGCCAGACAGAATGGTCGCTCGGCACCCGCTTCCAGGCCGATGAGGACCTGATCGTCCTGCAGGGGGTGCAGGGCCAGACCATGGATCCCTCGCTCAACGGTCGCAAGACCGGCGCCAAGACGGGCTTCGACTGCACCCGGCGTTTCGGCCGCGCCGGCGAGATCACCTACACGCGATGCGCCGCCAAGGTCTTTGCCGGTCCGCCGCGCTTCCAGACGGTCGAGCAGGCGCTCGCGTCCGGGCCGATGTTCTATGCCGATGTCGTCGAGTCGCTCGGCAGCGACGACGGACGCGAGGTCGCCTGCGCGCTCGATGCGTTGCGCCAGGGCGGACGCCTCGGCCGCGATCGCGACGGCCGATATCATCTGGTCGCCGCCAAGCCGGGCGTGACCGCGATCGTCGGCGAGCTCTATCACGATCCCAACGAGGGGGCCTGAGCGGCGCCATGAGCAGGACATCCGGCGTCGGCGCCGCGGCATTCGCGCTTGTGCTGGGGCTCGCCGCATCGTCCGCCCACGCCCAGACATATCCCAGCCGCCCGATCCGGCTGGTGGTGCCCTTCGCGGCCGGCGGCGCCGTCGACGTGCTGGCACGGCTGCTCGGCAACAAGCTCGCCGACCAGATCGGCCAACCGGTGATCGTCGAGAACCGGCCGGGCGCCGGCGGGACGCTTGCCGCCGATGGCGTCGCCAAGTCGCCGCCCGACGGCTACACCATCCTGCAGAACACCAACGGCGCATCCATCGCGCCTGCGCTCTACAACAGCCTGCCCTTCGACGCCGTCAACGACTTCGCCCCGGTGACCCAGGTCGTCGCCTCCAACCTGGTCCTGGTGGCCAGCCCCAAGTCCGGCATCACCTCGATCGGGCAGCTGATCGCGCAGGCCAGGGCCAATCCCGGCAAGCTCAACTACGGCTCGAGCGGCGTCGGCAATCCGTTGCATCTGACGATGGAAATGCTCAAGCACGCCGCCGGCATCGACATATTGGCGGTGCCGTTTCGCGGCGATGCGCAGATCAACGCGGCGCTGATCGCAGGCGACGTGGAGGTCGCGGTCGTGCCGCTCGCGACGGCGGTGCCGCTGATCGAGGACGGCCGCATCCGCGCCCTGGCGATCACCGGCGCCCGGCGCTCGCCGACGGTTCCCGACGTGCCGACGATCGCCGAGGCCGCGGTTCCAGGCTTTGCCTCCACGAGCTGGCAGGGCTGGTTCATGCCGGCGAAGACGCCCGCGCCCATCGTCGAGCGCATCCAGCAGGAAACCGCCCTGGTGTTGGCGATGCCCGACATGCGCGCGAGGCTCGCCGCGATGGCCTATGAAGGAATCGGCAGCACGCCGGCGGAATTCGCCGCGCACTACCGGCAAGAGATCGCCAAGTTCACGCAGGTGATCGCGGACGCTAAAATCCCGAAGCAATGAAACTCGTAGATGGGGTAACGGGCGTGGGCTTGGCCAGCAAGCCGCTCGCTCGCTACGGCGCTTTATGGTGGCGCGCTCGCTCGCGGCTTGCTGACCAGCTTTGCGGCGAGGCGGTCGTCCCTCAAACTGATGGTGTCAACCAACGGAGTCGGGCGAGCCCGCTCCAGCATCATCGAGGGACGACCATGAACCACTATGCAGGAATCGACGTCTCATTGGAACAGTCAAGCGTGTGTGTTGTGGAGGCGAACGGGAAGATCGTGCGGGAAGCGAAGGTTGCGAGCGATCCGCGATCTCTCATCGATTGGTTCGGCTCGCTGGGGTTTGGATTGGAGCGGATCGGGCTGGAGGCTGGGCCGCTGTCGCAGTGGCTTTTCGCAGGGATGAAGGAAGCGGGTCTTGCGGTGGAACTGTTGGAGACGCGGCACGTGCGCCAGGCGTTCAAGACGATGCCAGTGAAGACAGATCGCAAGGATGCGCGCGGCATCGCCGAGCTGATCCGGCTGGGTTGGTTCCGGCCGGTGCATTGCAAGTCGATGGGGTCGCAGGAAACGCGTGCGATGCTCACGACGCGGACATTAGTGCAATCGAAGCTTTACGACATCGAGATGAGCCTGCGTGGCATTTTGCGCGGCTTCGGGCTGAAGGTTGGACGCACCACGTCGAACCGTTTTGGGGGGCGGATCAGGGAGCTGGTTGGCGAGCATCCGACTCTGCACGTCCTCGCGGAGGCGCTGCTGGCGGTCCATGAGGTGCTGCTGCGCGAGCTCAAGGGACTGGAGAAGCGGGTTCGGCTCATGGCTCGCGATGACACCCAGGCTCGGCTGTTGATGACGACGACGGGCGTCGGGGCGGTCGTGTCGCTGACCTATGGGTCTGCGATCGACGATCCCGGGCGGTTCAAAAGGTCGAAGATGGTGGGGGCGCATTTCGGGATGACACCGAAGAAGTATCAGTCCGGCGAGACCGACGTCACGGGCAGGATCTCGAAGATCGGCGACAAGAGCGTGCGCACGGCGCTCTTCCAGGCCGCGCACATCATCCTGACGCGACCGGTCAAAAGCTCGGCGCTCATGATCTGGGCGCGGCGGCTCGCCAAGCGCATCGGCATGAAGAAGGCGAAGGTCGCGCTCGCGCGCAAACTCGCCGTGATCATGCACCGCATGCTGGTCGACCAAAAACCCTTCAATTTTGCCGCCGGCGCGGCGGCCTGACACAGGAGAGATCAAGCGTTTTCGGGCGGGTCACGACACCAGCCTTCCCGAAGCGAAGTCCCTCGCCGGGACGATGGATCAGGTCAGACCGCGCCCACCCAAGTGCCTCTTGAGCACGCCTTCGTAGATTGGTCGGCCTATCCTCTACGAATCCCATCAGGTGGCGGCCTTGCGCCGACCCCGGACAGAAGCCAGTGCCCGGCGAGTGGATGACGAAAAAGAGGGTTGACCAACCGAGGCCCGTTACAGAAGGGTGGGCAAAGCGAAGCGTGCCCACCATCTTTTGTTGCCGTCTTTGGCGCACAAAGGCGAATCCGCGTGGGCACGGCGCGTTCCGCGCCTT
>Ga0208981_1000051_pt1 | contig 13976 bp, 14 predicted proteins | sample MedBloCAOM1_M1_FD_187839 | JGI IMG/M metagenome (GOLD analysis project Ga0208981, IMG submission 187839) | Forest soil microbial communities from El Dorado National Forest, California, USA - Mediterranean Blodgett CA OM1_M1 (SPAdes) (version 2) | ecosystem: Environmental > Terrestrial > Soil >... | reverse complement strand
GAACGCTTTCCATTGAATTTCGGAATCCGCGTCTAAGTATTTGACAATCCTCTTTTTCTTTTCATCATCAGTCGCGATCCCATCCTCCGCGAACCAATCCTCTATCCGATCGAAGAAGCGACCTAACTCCTCTGGCTTTTCGGGGTCAAAGGTAGGTGCGTTTCTCTCTCCCGGCTTTGGCATCTTCCGCGAAGTGGATGCAACCACTGGTAAAGCATTTGTTTGTCCACTGGACGAACCACCTGCTGCTGGTGTAGACATTGTCTCTGGTATCGTAGGAAATAAATTTGATAAATGTGAACTGGGAGTAACAGGCGAACTTTCCGCGGTCAACGATGCTCGTCTGACTGCTGCTTGAGTTCGACTAGCAGAAACTCGCAACTCAGTCCTTTGAACAAGGGGCTCTTGCGCGAGTCCTCTACTGTTCGAAGAAAATGAAACTGCTGGTAATCCTGCTCTAAGCGAATTTAAAGTTTGTCTCCCTTGGGTAGGTTGACTTGCGCTTGTTCCAGGAACGGTTAAAGAACTTGCGCGGGCTTTTCCTTTCGGATCGGCCTTAGGTGGAATTTTGTGAACGAGTTTATGACGGAACTCGGTAGAAAATCGGAACAAGTAAGAATAATCGGTGTCTTTTTCTTTTTAAAACCCAAAAACCCTCGCGGTGGGCTCCAAAATGAGATGCTTGCTGCGAAAGTAGGTGTATAATATCAACAAAATACAAAAGGGCGATCAAGCTCTTTGTATCCAATCAATAATATAATACCTAAGTGCCAAGGCCCTCAAATGTATGTATCTATCGGACTCTCTGAAGAGTTCGTTTTGGGTCGATAGGGTTCGAAATAAGACCACCAACGCTTCCGCGATGTCCGAATCGAAGTATAAGCGTGTTTCGAATGCAACAATTAGCTAAAGTACGCTTCCGCGGAAAGGTTTCTTACTTTCGCGGAATCACACGATAGTGCTTGCAACGCAAAACGAACGTTGTGAATGAAACTTGTTGTTTTAAAAGGTTGTATATACTGGGTAAATCTCGGAAAACTAGGTTCTACTGGCTCTAAATCGTAATGTTCTCGCGCAAGGCTTCAACTGTAAGACGCTCGGATCTTTCTACACGGACTTTCAAGATAATCGCGCAACCGCGAATCGTTCTTTGACAAGATAGGTTACCAAAACCCGACTTTAGAATCACAATAGATTCTTTATAACAAGAAGGGCCACCAGAACCCACAAGACAAGTACGCTTCGTGCGCTTCAATCAAGAAAAGTGTATCTGACACTTTCGCGGCTCGAGTTTAGAACTCTGTACTCAAACAATACTACTCAGAGAAAGTCTTCGCGAACCTTCCTCGTTTCGTCAATTCAATCGTTTTAATCTGGGACGGTTTTCAATCGTCTTTCGATTCAAGGTGTTTTTGTGAAGACAAGAAATGAGCAATGTATTACAAACGCGTAGACTATAGTCCTTGCGCTGGTAGGGGCTCGCGTATCTCTCGCTTGCCTTTCCCAACGAATTCTCCCTGTTTAAATACTCCGCGGGCTCGGAAATCGTGCATCCGGAAGCCAGATCTCTCCCAACCTTGCTTATCAACCCCCTCACTGCCTCTCGCCTTGCCGTATGGTGTATTTCATTCTTCATCAACCCTATACCTCGTAATTGATGGAGGCATTACCGCTTTTGGTTCGCGATGATGCCTTACAACACTTGATGATAGGATCAAACTCCAAATCGGGTCGTAGATCGTCAAATCTCGACTCGCGATTCGCCTCAGTCTTTTCATAGCCTTCAATCGCCTATCCGTCTCATGTCTTTGGTCATCCTGCTGACTCTCTGCGACGCGATAAGGTGTTCAAGCCGCACGCTCCCCGTTGAGTCTTTATTTCGATTGGTTTCCGTTTCCGCGGAACCCTCATTATCTTACTAAACATCGCCGAAACTGTCCCGAATGCTTCGCACAACTCGGTTGGCTTCTCGGACACGTTTCAGACATACTACACATGACTTTCCAGTACATGCGCATCGCTCCACCTCGATCTAAGTCAATAGATCTCGGCCAATTCAATTCTGATGCGTTCATTGATCTGATTGATCGCGGCACATAGTTTCCACTAAAGCCTTTCGCTAGCCTCCCACAGTGTAAGACCGCTTCCGCGGAATCTGTACTAATAGGTAGATCCAATAGAACATTTGGTATATTCCTTTGGTTCGATATTTCGAGCATCAAGACCCCTGCTACACGATTGATCGCGCCACTTTGCAAGGACTTTGGGTATACTTCGATTTCCGCGACTTCGTCAACTTTAGAGTGATTCCTTCGTGTTTAGCGAATCGACTCTTCATCGAACTATCGCTCGTTCGATTTTAGATGATTTCCTTGAATTGCTCAGGGAACGAATGCACCAGGATCGCGCATTCGCTACCTCTTAGTCTTGTGACTTATTCTAACATGTCATGGCTAGAATCGTTCTGGAACGTGTAAGATCCAAAAATTACACGGTGAGCTTGCCGTGGGGCTCATCATCTCCCCCCAAGCAAAGCACTAGACCGTCCCCGGTCTCTTACTCGCCCCAAAACTTTCATTTGTTCCATTGTCTCCCTCTAAAAGTAAGATCGTCGCGGCGGCACTGCACCACAGTCTTATTGTTGGCTTTCGCGAACAATGCCGGGCTTTTCATGTCCGGTTTAACAGCTCCACGATCCTCCAGGGATTCCCATTGTTCGAGAGACCTTGCGTGGACCTCGTGTAGGGACCCTTCTACTTTTGGTAGTAACCCCATTCGCTTCCGCGGAGGCACTCATTCTGAGATCCCTGCTGGGCTCTCGCGTATATAAGACTCTCTGTTTCTGCAGAAGTCTTCAGCAATTCGAAATGTCTTCCAACACTTCTCTACAAGCAATTCTTCGCAGGCACCCAGCGTCGAAAGTCAGGTCTCCAGATGGGGTCCTTCCCTTCGCGGAAGATGATCCTCATCCAGGCCTTACGATCGCACTCTACGCGCTCTGGTCATCGCTTCGCGAATTCGTCTTTCTGTCCGGCCAGGGAGCTCCTGGCATCGTCGCTCAAGACCCTCCCCAGACACCTCTCGACATTTTGACGGCTTTGAAGCCTGTCTTAGTAAGTCTTCCAATTCTTCTTTCAAAGAATGGCTAACTTTTTATTCCAATAGAAGGAATATTACGACGCATTGCTGGAGGCGGATTTCGCGGAGACCGAAGTCGGCTATAGAGTCCGACTTTGGGCTCTGTTTCTCCTTCACCAATGCCCCAACCTGAAAGCGCAAGGGCTGCGCCCCTTTCGCTCTATGCTCCCACAGCTGCCTGCTGGGGAACTTACAAATGTAAGCTTCCGCTTATTGACTTTTTGGTCCATTCTCCCTGACCAAGTCCCTTTATTTTTTTAGGAACTCTTTATTTCGCCGGCAGAGAAGTACTTAGGTCGAGTTCCCCGTTTCGCGGGGCCTCTGCCTGACTTCTCGCCGTCTCACGACTATGCTTCTCCTTCCGAGGGCATTCCTGCCGTCGCGGAGGTCGTTCCTTCGAGTTCGCGGAGAAGATCTCTTCGAACTCCCTCTCCTATGGCAATCGACACCTCGGCGCTCCCTTTCGCGGGCGTCGCAAATATCTCATCCAAGGACTCAGGTAACTTTTCTTTCGAAAAACTTCAATGTTTAGCCTAATAAATTTTACTTTATAGACTCTTTCTCTCCAGTCGAGGTCAAGACGGTCGGCGACGACCTAACCAGCTTGTCCCCTTCTGCTATTCAAAACAGAATTCGCAATTCCAAGGACAGTGACGAGGACGAAGAAGACGACGAAGACGAGGAGGACGAAGAAGACGGAGACGACGGAGGAGACGACGACGAGGAGATCACTCCTCAGAAGCCACCCGCGCCTCCTCTCCGCGACTCTGGCAAGTCTAAGATCCAAGCCACCCGGTCTGGACTTGTCACCAGGAGCCAGGGGACGTCCGTTTCACGAGTAGTTACTCCTGAACGCACTTCTTCTCTCCCACGCCCGCGACAGGTCTCTCGAATTCGCGTCGAAGATCCTCTGCCTTCGGTTCCTGTTTCTCCATCTCCGCGGGCGACTCGCTCGAAAGGGAAGGGGAAGCAACGTCAAATTTCTCCCCCTGCTCTCCCAACGGTCCCTTCCGCGACTATTCCGACGGTGGTCATTCCACCAATGCCAACGCGAGCTTCCACTCGCGAGGAACTCAAGGAGCGAGTTCCTCAAATTACTGCCCCCGACCTTTTGGCTATGGGGTCGTTCTTACTAGAGACGGACAACGTAAGTCCCCCTTCCATTTCATCCATCTCTTTCCAGAGGTGAATCATTCGTTTCTTCAGGTCCTCCCGATGTGCACGCATTGCATCGTCAGCGAGTTCCCAAAGTGCATTTTCCGCGGGAAGGGCAAGAGCTGCGAGCAGTGCCAAACCGGCAAACGCTCGAAGTGCACCTTCAACGTTTCTCCTGGACAACTCATCCAGGCCACCGACCTTTTGGCTGCCGCTACTCGCGGTAGCAAGTTCGGTAAGTCCATGGACTCGTTCCCTCGTTTTCTTCTTAACTAATTCTTTTCATAGAATTTGTCAAGTACGTTAGCGACTTTGCTAACGCCTATCAACAGTACCTCGTGAGCCAGGCTATGGCTACGCAGGCGCGGCTAGGTATTCAGCAATCGGCACACGAGATGGGTCGCCATCTCCAGTGTCTCTTTCGCGCGGCTGGCGATTCCGACATCCTCGACCCCTCAATGGTCTATTACGGCCATAAGTTCTTGGTCGACCTCGCCGATCCACTCGTCGTCCAAAAGGCCAACGAAATGGAGCTTTTCGCTCCATTCTCCGAGGCTCTTCTTGGCGAACATCTCAAGCAGCTTATGCCTGACTTTATGGCTAAGCTTATTACTGCTGAGGCACAAGAGGGCGAGATTCCCCTCGTGGATCCCTCCTCCATTGCCAGCACGTCCGCGGCGTCGACTTCTCAACAGCCCGAACTTCTCTCTCCTACTGCGCCTCCGGCCAAGCGTTCCCGCTCTGGAGACTCAGCGTCTCACCCCTCGATGATGACTGGAATTGCTTACACGGGTCCTTCGACTTCCGTGGCGACGTCTCGCTCTGCCCAGACGGCAGGTCCATCCGAGGGAGGGTCAACCCCCTCTCGCGGCAGGAGCCGTCGCTCTGCTGCTAGTTCCCAAGCCGGCACAAGCGATGGCGGTCGCAAGCGCAAGCGTAAGGACACAACTGGTAAATAGTGAGTATTTCCCAGCTGTCTCTCCTCCCTTGTACTCGTCTAACCATTTCATAGGTCGTTCGAATTTCCGCGGGAGTCTCATAGGGTCTGCGACCCATAAGTTCGTCATACTAGCCAATGTAACTCGTAGCCAGTCAATTAGGTACCCTCAATTGTAGTAGAGTGCCTCTTCTGTTTTTATTAGGGAATACACACTTGAATTTTCCCTCACTCTGGTGTGATTATTAAGTTTATAGACTTTAAGTGGTCTCAATTTATTTAAGTTCTTTCGTCGCGCGATCTTATTGCAAGAAACGCTTTTACTAAGATCTTTTCTAAATCTCGTGGAGCAACTGAGCCTTGTCAGGTTCAAAACTCTCGAGATCTCTTCTATTCTCTTGTTAAGACAATGTAGATCGCCCAAGAAAATCTCCTAATCTTTCGCGAAACAGCTGTTCTTATACCAAGCACAAGCTATTTTAGCGGCAGATAGGTTCGTTCCTTGATCGATCTCATCCATGTCATAAGAGCTTTCTTATTTCTGGTATTTGAGGTGGAAGATAATGGATATGCCGCGGAAAGCAAAATGCGAAAAACGGCATGTCCCCTCTCCCCCCAAGCAAACAAAGAACTGTCCTCAGTTCACAAATGCCCTCCGTAACTGGAGCCTGTCAAGGCAGTGTTCTCTCTCAGGGCATTTGGAATGCTGGAATATCCAAGAAAAAAAAGGAAAAACTTGACTAGAGTACTGCGTACCTTAGTGCAAGTCGCTGCTCTGTTTGGGAGCATAGTAAAGGAAATAGAGGGGACTGCGCGTCCCAACCCCTACTTTGTCCACTCTTTATCGTTGCAAGAATCGTCCCCTGATCTTTCTGTAACCGCGCTTCCGCGACGACCACTGAAAGGGGGTGATCAGAATGATCGGCTCAATTGCTATAACAGGAACTGATAGATCCCAAAATAACGATACCACCAATCACCCTCGTACATGCCCGTATCAGGAGCACCATGTGTTCGCTTTCGCGATTTGTAGAAACTATGTGAGGTGGTCTCACATCGGCTGTGTTATCTAAAGTCTCCCAGATAAATCTGGTTGCCAACTTCATCATATAAAAGCTGAGAGAGCATGATTCAGAGGACTTTGTCAAAGTCATCTAGCACCCTTTCGCTTCTAACAAGATGTCGCTAACTCTCAATCCGTCTTTTGCTACAGTTACCAGCATCAGGGCTTCTATCCAGAATACCTTGAAGGCTGATCTGCCTTCCGATGTTATGGCCAACGCGATAGCACCTTTGTTAACCACGATAAATCTATGGTCCAATCAACTTCCTGCAATGTTAGAAGGGTCTGGCCCTCCTTCCAGTGCCAATCTTGTCTTCGCGATTCGCAAAGACCTGTTCGTCGCTCCTTTGTTTTCTCAAAGTGTCATGGGCACCCCTTTGGTCGACCTTCCGGCTCCTTTCCAGGATTTTATGAATTTTATTCACCGGTTGATCGAAGCCCAGAAATCTGAGAGGGATAAGCCCGCTCCGAAGGTCTGTCTTCGCTTTATCTGCGAAAAGTTTCAACTTTTCTATTCTGTCTTGTCTTTTATAGCCTAAGCGAGCTAGTCGCGCTATCAAGTCACGAATGTATGTGGACGACGACGAATCCGTCGATATCATTTCCACCACAGTGAGCGAACCGGTTGTAGAGCTTATCACAAACTCTACTGACGATTCGGTATGTTCCAACTCAGCTTGAAGAGCGACTCGAGTCAATTGAAGGACTTTGCCGTATGTTTGCAAAGGCCATGACGGTTGACAACGACACCGCGCCCTCTTCAGCCCCTGTAACGTTAGGAAACTCCGAAGAGTCCTCTAAGAAAGGTAAGGCGAGGGAGATTAAGAAGGTCAGTTCTTATCTCTTTATCATCCTTTCACTGTTGTTCAACTTTCTCTCACAGACCCCTGAAAAGCGTCCTGAGGTGAGATTCCTAGAAATCTCTGCGATTCCGGGAATTACCATCAGCCCTCGCTTCCAGAAGTATCTTTCCATAAAGAAAATCAAGCTCGATCACCTCAACGGCTCTTCTTTAGAGACTCGGTCGAGTGAGCAAACCGACCCATCTTTATCCAATCATTTTCTAAGGACACCTTACAGCCGGCGGGACTGACGGTGCTTCTACTTCTGGGACTGGTCTTATGTCCCCAGAAGTCCTCAATAGCATTAGTACCATCGTCGCGGGTAGTTCGACCGAACATCCCTCGCTTCAGGCCCTTAACGCTCATATCGCTGACATAGAACAAGAAGTCCGCGATCTAGACTTCCGTCTTCATTTCTTGTATCGCCAACGCCTTGCTGCTCTCGAACTCCTTAGCACTGCTAAAAGCCGCGCTGAGAAGCTCAAGTTCTAGGCTTGGACTTTCCAATCCGTCCCCTAGACGTGGTAGAGGTTTTTTACCCAGTTTGTACTTTGTCCCTTGTACAAGCACGGTTTTCCTCCTAGATTTCATGTAGCTCATTCATAAATGTCATCTGCCTCGTTGGCTATTTCCTGAATTATTTCGTCTGAGTCTATCATCCGAACTTCATCCATGATATAGTCGTGATCCAGAGGGACATCTTCCTCTGGCTGAGCTCTGATTTTATTCAATCCAGCCTCGTCTGTGTCTATAATCGACATTATACCTTCCGGTATTTCGATCTTTTCTCTTGGGAAGTAGGGTAATACCCTGAACTTGCCAACTTTCTGCTGCCATACGGCCCCTGACATTTCCGCGACAATGTAGGATTTCCCACTATTATCCGCGACCACTATCATAGGTCCTGTATATCTCGGTTTCATCTTTTTATCCAGGGAATTTTCGATCGCTGTATTTCGCACTAAGACTAAATCTCCTGGCACAAAGTTAAAGTCTTTGATTACAGCTTTGAAGTCCCTTTCATATGCTTGCATACGCTTTAACTTTTCTTTGTTAACGCGTTGCCGCATTTGGTCAACATGAATTCTATGTTTAGCTAGTGCCCTAGCTCGCATGCCAATCAAATCGCTTTCAGAGATAACCCCTTCGGGCGGTTTGATCAACCAAGTCGCCTCCTCTAGATCGAGGGGTAGAATCGGGTGTGCTCCTGTCACCATAAAATATGGGGAACATCCCTTTCGTCTCCTGATAGTGATTCTGTCTGCCCACAATACAGAATTTAAGAACCAGTACCATTTACTGACGTTCGCGGCTCCAGTAGCTTTGTACAACATTTGGCGAATATCCCAATGAGGTCGCTCTATTGTGCCATTGGCCTTTGAATTGTAGGGTGAAATTCGAATATGCTTTATTCCCCATTTCTGTTCAATCCATTTGACCGCGGCTACGAACGATGACCCATTGTCCGTCACAATTACTTTAATGGCTCCCCATCTACAAAGGATATCCTCATACAACCATAAAGCAATGGTCCTCGCTTTCTCATCGCGAATCGCACGCCCTTCTGGCCAAGAAGAAAGATTGTCACGGCCATGTACAATGTACTTGCAACCGTTCGATGCAGGACTCATATGCATGATATCCGCGTGCAAGATCTCGAATATAGAAGGAGTATATGTCGTGGAAGGCGGTATCTTTACCAGTTGCTTTTGTCTTTCCTGGCAAGGATGACACGTCTTCACAAACTGACTGATATCTCGTTCCATCTCCGGCCACCAGAACCTTTGCGTCAACAAAGCTTTAGTCGCGAAGAACCCTCTATGTCCGTTATGATCATGCCCTGCAGTCATCATATACGTTCGATGTTCCTTTCGAATATATAATCTATGCTGCATCTCTACTCCTCTTTTGTAGATTCGACCTTCAAATAATAGGAAACGATTCCCAAGTCTTTGTAGTCTCTCTAACTGCTTGTCCGTAAAACCTTTCGGTCTATATCTCTTGTCGCGGAGCCATTCCGCAATGTAGTGCATCCACTCATCTTGCTGTATGGCTCCTACACTCCGATGTGTCTCGTCGTAGTGTTTCTCTTTTGCCTCACTGTCATTTTGTAAAGGCAACGCTAAGGCGTCTACCAACCTCTGCACGTATTGCGTGTGTTCGGTCGTCAACTCCTTTCGCGCTTTTCCCAATTTAAACTGCAGGAGTTCTTTCTCGCTGAATCTTTGCAAATCCGCGGAATCTAACTCGGTTTGGAAATCATCAAGGGATTTGGCTATCCCTTGGTAATATCCTCTCCTAGAGTCGATTTTATCCACGAAGTCCTCTATAGGTAATGGCTGAGGTTCTGTAGGATCCGCTACCTCAAACTCAGGTAGTTCCGCGGAATCCTCCTCGTCATCACTACATGGCTCATACGATGGATCATCTGTCTGCGGTGTTCTCCGCGATAGACCGTCAGGTCCAAAGGTCGCGCCTGCCTTATGCCTCAAGGTGAAATGATATAAAAGTATTTCGTCTATCCAGCGATTGATAGTCGCTGTGGGCATCATGTCTGGGTTCTCTAACATGCCTTTGATATACTTGGCATCCGTCTCTACTATCAACTTCCTAGCACCGAATAGCCACCTCTTATTTAACCGAAGGGCTTCCTTCAAACCGAAAAGTTCCCTTTTTGGTTGAGAGAATCGTGCCTCTCGTTCGTTTAACGGCTTCGACCCAAATTTAGCATAGTAGTGCCTCTTTGGATCGTCTCGGTCTTCTTGATAAATATAGAACCCTATGCCAATGTAGGAAGAATCGACCGCTAAGACAATCGCTCCTTGATTTTCATAGTCAAGGGGGCGAATTGCCTTCGCTTGTCTGACTCCTTCCTTGACTAAGCCCATACTTTCAATCTGCTTGGGTCCCCATTCAAAGGGTACCCGGTTTCTTAAGAGTCTCTGCAACTCATGTGCTCTAATTCCATAATTTGGAATATAAGCTCTCAACACGCCTGTGATCCCTAGAAAGCTACGGACGTCGCGGAGATGTGTGCACTCTTTCCAGCGCATTATCACATCAATCCTGTCCTCAATCGGCTTCCTTCCTTCGAAATCGCACTTGTGCCCAAGTACTTCAATAGCTGGCGCGCATATCAAAGTTTTCTTTCCTGAAAACGTCCCTCCGGAATACTTCATTCTCTGAAGGATCCTGTTCACGTTTAGCATGTGTTCCCACACGAATTTTCTGATTCCATTGTTTTCAGGAATGGTCTCATATTTTCCAGGCTCTAATTCATATCTTGTAGCAGGTCCGCGGACAGGTACATCGTCAATATAAGGGATCGTAAATTCTGGAATTTCGTCTTTCAGAATTTCGGTGACATCGTCATGAAAGATGGGTACAGAATTCGTCCAACCCATTGGTAAAGTTACCAGTCGCAAAGCACCATAGGGCGTTTGAAATGTAGTCATGTCTCTAGATTCTTCCGCGAGAAGTCTCTCGTCATAACCGACATATAAATCAAACATTCCGCCGCATGCTCGTCCTGCAAACTTAGAGGCTAGCTCTTCTGTCGCTGGGGGTAAACCCGAGTGCGCAATTGTCACCGCATTCAAGGGTTCCAAACTATGCACTATTCGCAAACTTTTCCCATCTTTCTTGGCAACTGTAAACCATCGCGATCTATAAGACGCGTTCGACGGTTCATATACTCCAGCTTGTATCTTTTTCTGGACTAGTTTGCAGACTTCATCATAAATTCCGGACGGGATAGGAATATTCCTATAGACCCAAGGCTTATGTTCTACGGTTGGGACTACAACAGGTGGAAAGAAATCCTCGCGGAAACGTCCCCTCTCTGTGTCGTCCCAGGCAAACGCTTGGTTCTGCTCCATCATTAAATGATGCATCAATTTCCTCTCTTCAGGCCACAGGAAATCATCCTTGTGTATCTGATCGAAATCATCTTTCCGTTCTTGTGTATATCTCCCAACTGGCACGAACTCCGGTGGATTAGGTTTCAACCGCGGCATTTCTGCTAAAGGATCACCCTTTATATTCCGCGTTATCCTATATTGACTCGGTAGTTCTGCATATACTGGCTTCACTTTGAGTGCGACAGGCTTGTACTTCTTAGTAGCCAAGACACTGACCATAGGGTCTTCCTCCCTTTCGTCTCGTCTCTTCCTGTACACATTCATCAAGAAATTGTTCACTTGTTCGCGACTACGGTCAGGTAGGTCTGAACAGTTCGCGGCTTCCGCCACATAAGCATTTCTTCTCTCTGTCGGAGAGAACATCTTTAATTTGGGTAATGCATATCCTCGCATACTGAGCTTTTCTGTTTTCTCCTCGTATTCCAATATCAGGGCTACCTCTCCTCCTTCATCCACTGAATCCTCGAGGTTATTTAAAAAGCCTGATACCGTTGCTTCTGCAACTCTTCTGGTCCAACTCCTCTCTCGTACGTTGGTACAGTCGCCACAACTTTCGTATTCGGGTCGGTCATGGTAACTTCAGAAGAGCCGTCAGAGTGAGTCTTGACAGTGCTATATGTAAGTGTCGAGAAAGGACGGCCCAGTAGTACCCTATACGGCGGATTTTCAAAGATATGTACTTGCAGGTACAAACTTAATCCTCCGACGGCAAAGAGTACATTCCTAGCCAACCCCAACGTTACTTCCACATGCTTACTTGCGCTCTCCATCGTTATCGTGATCGAAGGGTCCCAATTCAGTCCTCTCTGTACCGCGGCTTCTTTTGCCATTGATACAATCTGAGAGCCGTCATCTAGGAGACACTCTTCTTGTCCCACCCGATTTACGGTTGCATAAATCGCTCTCAAGGGTTCACTTCTCTTCGCGACTATCAGATCACGAGGATTGGCATCTTTGTTTTCCAACAAGTATTGCACGATCGGGTCTGCAGCGACCATAAACCCTTCAGGGATTTCGTCTGACACGTCTGTCATTACCATGTACGATGCAACAGGAAGAGTCTCCACTCTAACCCTTTGTTCGTCTCCCTTGTCTGATAACAAGTTGACTTTGGTTTCCGCTTCCGCGGGCCACTTCGTCTTTGTAACTTGCTTCTTTATTTCTTTCTGTACTGCGTTCGAAACTCCAGCCAAGTTCCTCAAAGGAATATTGATTTCTAAGTCCATCACGGTCTCTATCAATTTCTCAATGTCAAGGCCAATTTCCACTGGCGCGCGGGACTTGTATGCAGGCCCGAATTTAGTACTCTGATCTTCCTCGATGCGATCAGGCTTCGATGTACGTAACGTTGCCTTTAACGGGGGTACGTCCACATATGGCATGCTTCTGCCTTTGGTGATCGTCCCTGCCGCTCTCTCTGTCGCCCGTGAACTTTCGGGTTCAGGATCGGCAAATGCAACTTTCTTTACCACTTCACTCTTCCGAGTCGGTGGTCCAATTTTTATAGATTTATCTTTTACCACTTCTTTCAACGCTTCCGCGCTCTTTTCCTTCTGTCTATCTCGATTTCGGTCCTCAAGGCGTTTGGATAAAAACGATCCCATCACTGGACTTAGTCGAAATTTTGACTCCACTCTCCCTCTTCTACGTCGTCTAGTATTGGTCTTTGAGTAGTCAATAGCTTCAGCACTCTGTCGGTGCCTAACTTTTGTACTGCCTCTACTAAAGTCCGCATATCGGGATCTTCTGTAGATTGTCCCTGCATATAAGAAGCCATTGCCGCTTCCTGATAGAGGCTGGATTTATCCTGAATTTTCGACATAGGTATAATCCCCGGCTGAGACTTGTTCAAGGTCTCAACTACCTCTTTCATCGACTTGTTCCCTTCCCGCGGAATCTTAGAACCATCCTTTAATCTAAGTTGACCATCGATCTTTTTGATCCAACCTAAATCTAGGTGCTTAAGAGCATCCGCACAGTCAGGAATCCTGTGTCCGTCATTGCCTCTACAATAGAAACAATCATTCGAAAAACCAGGTTGTACATGGTTCGTAGCAGGAGCATATCCGCGATTGTAACTAGACTGCCCCGCGAAGCCTGTCCCCTGGACTGGTCTCGGTTGCGACATGAAAGTCTGCAAGCTCGCAAGTCTTTGATCCACTTGCTTACTGTGCTGAGCTTGTATGTGTATCGTGTCCGTTAGACGCGCTACCGCTTGTTCCAATTTTACACTGGTGTCAGAGCCACTCGGACCCGTCGTCCACAAGAATTTCCCGAAAGGATTTGCACTTTCCATTGCGGTTTGCTTAGCCATTTCCATGACTTCCTCAATGTCATACATATCCTCTGGATTTCTTACGGCCGCGGCGTTCTGGCCTGCACCTCCAGCGTGCACTAATCTGTGTACAGATAGCTTGTGGGCTATCCGCGTAGCGAAATCGGGGGTAAGTCTTGATAAAAACAACTCTACCAATTCTCTATTCGTATGAATTGGTGGGGTTATTCTTTTCAACTTTTTGACTTCCGCAGCCATAATCCTGACAAGATTGAGCAGGACATCTCGCTCGTCTACTTCGATAGGGCCAATCTGTCTAACCTTCCGGTTTAACGCTGTCATGGATCCCTTCATAACATCCTCAGCTTTCGGATATGAAGCCATCACTTGCGCTTTATATTCCTCAAAGGTGCCATTCTCAAATTTAGAGAACGCTTTCCATTGAATTTCGGAATCCGCGTCTAAGTATTTGACAATCCTCTTTTTCTTTTCATCATCAGTCGCAATCCCATCCTCCGCGAACCAATCCTCTATCCGATCGAAGAAGCGACCTAACTCCAGTTTCCGGACTACGAAGCGATCGAAGCGGACTATTTCAGGGAGACCGGGATCTTTCCCATCATGCACGTGATCGTGATCAAGACCG
>Ga0208981_1000043_pt1 | contig 14615 bp, 15 predicted proteins | sample MedBloCAOM1_M1_FD_187839 | JGI IMG/M metagenome (GOLD analysis project Ga0208981, IMG submission 187839) | Forest soil microbial communities from El Dorado National Forest, California, USA - Mediterranean Blodgett CA OM1_M1 (SPAdes) (version 2) | ecosystem: Environmental > Terrestrial > Soil >... | reverse complement strand
GGCCGCCCGAAGCGACGCGAACAAAAATGATGCGAGCGCCGAGGTGTGGCTCTGCCCGGTGTCGAAAATGGTCGAGGTCGCGATCGGCCGCGGCGAGAACAGCGGACACACCATCACGTATCACAATGTGGTGCGGCGCTGGGTGAAGCTCGGAGTCTGGAAAGGCAATGCGGAGAGCTGGAGCATTCCGCTCGACGATGTGAAGACCGAGGGTGTGGACGCGGTCGCGGTGATTCTGCAGAACGGCAGTGCGGCGGTGCCCGGCGCCATGCTGGGCGCCGCGATGACGTCGCTCGACGCGACAAAAACAGCATCGCCGCTGAACCCCGACATCAGGCCCTGACATCGGGCGGTCAGCGCGGCCGCGCGCAGCGGAGCGGCTGTCCGGCGCAGCCGCGATTGAAACGTCCGGGCGCAAACCGCCAGTAAATTCCCACAAAAAAAGGGCCAGCTTGCGCTGGCCCGAAGCGTAGGGGGATTGAACCTTAACGGAACAAAAACAAAGGAGTCGGCCGGCACAAGCTCCGGGGGGCTGGGGGGCTGAGGAATCCGAAACCCGCACCGAGCCGAACCCTGTAGATTGTCTTGTGCCAGCTCAGATGGACAGGGGCGGGGCCGAATCTGGGCGGCATTATGAATGGCCTAACGAACGCGTGATCGCGGGTTCCGCCGTCCGCGCACCTGCGTCACGGCGAAAGCCACCGCGAAGCCCTTGCCGACGCTCTCGTTCGGCGCGATCATTGACAATCTCATGACAAGGAGGCGCCGCATGACCTTCGGGCCCGGCGAAACCGATCCCAGCCAGATTCACCGGGGCGACGGCGCCTTTGCCGCCGCCCCGCAGCCTCCCTGTGTGACTTTCGACCGGCGCGAGCTCGACCGCATCTTGGGCCTCTATGGCCGGATGGTTGCCGCCGGAGAATGGCGTGACTACGCCATCGATTTCCTGCGCGATCGCGCCGTCTTCTCGGTCTTCCGCCATGCCGCCGAAGTGCCGATCTACCGCATCGAAAAGAACCCCAAGCTGGCGCGCCGCCAAGGCGCCTACAGCGTGATCACGGCGACCGGCCTGATCATGCGGCGTGGGCCCGAGCTCGATCGCGTGCTGCGCGTGCTCGACAAGCCCGAAAAGGCGATCCGGCTGGTGGCGAACTGAGAGCCGCGAGTGGCGAGTAGCGAATAGTTGAACGCCCACTCGCTACTCGCCATTCGCTATTCGCCTGCCTCAGGAGGCTTCGTTGCTCCTGGCCCCAAGGCTCGCTGCATCAGAACCGAGTCGAGCCAGCGGCCGAACTTGAAGCCGACATTCTCGATCGTGCCGATGGTCCGGAATCCAGCGGCCCGATGCAACGCAATCGACGGCGCCTGGGCCGAATCCCCGATGACAGCGATCATCTGTCGGAAACCGGACTGTTCCGCGTCGGCGATCAGACGGCCGAGCAATGCCGCGCCGACGCCGCGGCGGTGCATGTGGGGCGCCACATAGATCGAATCCTCGACGCTCCAGCGATAGGCCGGGCGCGCCCGGTAGGGACCCGCATAGGCATAGCCCGCGATGACGCCGTCGATCTCGGCCACCAGATAGGGATAGCCGGCGTCGACCAGGGCCTGGCGGCGGCGCGCCATCTCGGACTCATCGGGCGGCGCGAGCTCGAAGGATGCGGTGCCGTGGCGCACGGCGTGATCATAGATCGCCGTGACGGCCACAAGGTCGGCTGGGGTCGCGGCTCGGATCGCCGGGCTCATGGATCAGCCGATAACCCGCCGGGGCGAGCGCCGCCAAGCAAAAAAAAGCGCCCCGGTCTCCCGGGGCGCGCGTAGCAAGCGTCCTGCAGCGATCAGCGGCGATCGCCGAAGATGCGGAGCAGGAACAGGAACATGTTGATGAAGTCCAGATAGAGGCTGAGCGCGCCCATCACGGCCTTGCGGCCGGCGACCGTGCCGTCATCCATCGGATCGTAGAACTCCTTGATCTTCTGGGTATCCCAGGCCGTGAGCCCGGCGAAGATCAGGACGCCCAGCACCGAGACCGCCCAGTCGAGACCCGTCGACTTGAGGAAGATGTTGACGAGGCTCGCGATGATGATGCCGATCAGGCCCATCATCATGAAGGATCCCATGCCGTCGAGGTTGCGCTGGGTCGTATAGCCCCACAGGCTCATGGCGCCGAAGGATGCGGCGCTGATGAAGAATACCCGCGAGAGCGAGCTCTGCGTGTAGACCACGAAGATGCTTGCCAGCGACAACCCGAGCAGCCCGGCATAGACGAAGAACAGCAGGCGTGCGGTCGCCGCCTGCATCTGGCCGATCCGGTAGCTCAGGAAGAACACGAGGCCGAGCGGCGCCAACAGCAGCACCCACATCAGCGGGCCGGAGAAGATGGCCTGACCGAACGGCGTGACGCCGCTCACGAAGCCGCGCGAGACGACGATCGCGTCGCCGCCGGCGGCCTGATAGGCGAGCCATGCGACGACGCCGGTCAGCGCCACGCCGCCCGCCATGTAGTTGTAGACGCGGATCATATGGGCGCGCAGCCCCTGATCCAGTGCGGCGGCGCGGTCGACACCGAACGCGCGCGGGGCCGCATAATTCCGGTCGAAGTCCGACATCGAAGCTTCCTTTCTGTCGCCCGGATGACTTACGGGCGCTAAGGGCATCGGGGTTCAAAACCCGAGTGCCGGATGGTGGGAATCTAGTGGTTGTCGACCGCCAGTGGAAGATACCTGCGACTACCTGCGACGCTATTGTTAACGCCGGAAAGGTTACCAAATCTTAAGCTGTGGTGCGCGGGGGTGCCGCGGCCGGCGCGGGGCCAGGCCCGTCCGGGACGGGTTTTCACTCTTCGCGCTGTCCCAACAGCTGCATCAGCAGCGTGAACAGGTTGATGAAATCGAGATAGAGCGACAGCGCGCCCAGGATCGCGGACCGCTCCACGGTCTCGCCGTCCATGGCGCCGTAGAGATACTCGCTCTTGAGCCGCTGGGTGTCCCAGGCGGTGAGACCCGAGAATACCAGCACGCCGATGACCGAGATTCCCCATTGCAGCGCCGAGCTCGCCAGGAACCCATTGACCAGGCTTGCGATGATGATGCCGAACAGGCCCATGATCGCGAACGACCCGAGGCCGCTGAGGTCGCGCTGCGTCGTGTAGCCCCACAGCGAGAGCGCCCCGAACGAGGCCGCCGTGATGAAGAATACCCGCGTGATCGAGGTGTGGGTGTAGATCAGAAAGATCGATGCGAGCGAGAGCCCGACCATCGCGGCGTAGAGCCAGAACAGAAATTGCGCGGTCGCCGGCCGCAGGCGTTCGACGCCGAAGCTCAAGCCGAAGACCAGCGCGAGCGGAGCGAAGATGATCGCCCATTTCAATGGGCTCACGAACACCGCGTAGCCGATACCGGTGAGCAGGATGTCGCGGCCCTGCGCCACGAAACCTGCCGGAACCGGAATGACGCGGCCGGCACGGATCACATAGGAGGCATCGGCAACGGTGCCGGTCACCGACAGCAGATAGAGTCCCAACGCCGCCACGCCGGTGATCGCCAACCCGATCATCATGTAGTTGTAGACGCGCCGCATATAGGACCGCAGACCGGCGTCGATGGCGGCCGTCTCGGCCTGCGTCATCGCTGCCCCGAAGCCGACGTTGCGATCAATGTCCGACATCATCGTGCCCGGTATCCCTCGCGCGTGCGGTCTGGCGTACCCATCATGACGCGAATCACGCCGGCCACAAGGCCCGTCTGAATTCATAAGCCTTTGGAAATGGCGTCAAAAAGCCCCAGGGCTCGGCCTCAAAATGATGAAACGGCTAGAGATTTCGCAATACCGCAGCCGGCTTGCGACCAAGCGCCGCAAAGGTCCCGATCAGTCCGAACACCAACGTGATGACGAGCGCGAGCAGCGCGGCCGCAATCGCCGGGCCGCCCTGCCATTCGAACGGGAAGGTCATCACGTCGGCGACGACGCGCCAAGCCGCGATCGAGCCGGCCACCACCCCGAACAGGACGGTGGCGAGTCCGAGCAGCAGATATTCGAGCGCATAGGCGGTGAGGAGCTGGCGCCGGGTCGCCCCCAGCGTCTTGAGCACCACCGCGTCATAGACGCGGTGACGATGGCCGGCCGCGAGCGCGCCACCGAGCACCAGCACGGCCGCGAGCAGCGTCACGGCGCTGGCGACGCGGATCGCCAGCACGAGATTCATCACCACCTGGCCGACCGCGTCGAGCGCGTCCTTGACCCGCACTGCCGTGACCGCCGGAAACGCGTCGCCGGCAGTCTTCAACAGCGCCATCTCCTCGGCGGCGCTGCCGCCTCCCGGATAGGTCACGGTCGCGATATGGGTGGCGGGCGCGCCCGCAAAGGCGCCGGGCGAGAACACCAGGACGAAATTGATGCCGAGCGATTGCCAATCGACCGCGCGCAGGTTGGCGATCCTCGCCGTGATGTTGCGCCCGAGCACGTTGACGGTGACGTCGTCGCCGAGCTTCAGGCCGAGGCCGTCGGCGAGCTTCTTCTCGAAGGAGAGCAGCGGCGGTCCGGAATAGTCTTCGCCCCACCATTTGCCCTCGACGACGCGCGAGCCCATGGGGACGACGCCCGTATAGGTGATGCCGCGGTCGCTTTGCAGCACCCATTGGGCGTCCTGGCGCGGCTTGAGATCTTCCGCCTTGGTGCCGCCGGCGGCGACGATGCGGCCGCGCAGCATCGGGACGCGCTCGAGGGTAGCGCGCGGGGCCTGGGCGCGCACGAAGGCGTCGAAACGCTCGGCGTCGGCGCCCTGGATGTCGAGGAAATAGAATGAGGGCGCCTTGTCGGGCAGCGCCGCCATGAATTGCTTGCGCAGGTTGGCGTCGATCTCGAGCACGGTGACCAGCAAGGCGAGCCCGAGGCCGAGCGACAGCACCACGGTCGGCGTCAGCGCGCCGGGACGGTGGATGTTGGCGATCGCCAGCCGCCACATGGTCGACCGCGGTCGCGGCGCCCGGCGCGCGAGCCCCATGAGGGCGACGGCGACCAGCCGCAGCGACAGGAAGACCGCCAGCGCCGCGGCCACGAAGATGGCCGCGATCTTGCGGTCATAGGCCGCCGTCACGGCCAGCACCGTGAGGGCGAGCGCGGCGAGCGCGGCCGCCGCCACGTAGCGGGCGCGCGGGAGGCGGCGGTCGGGCGCGATCTCGTCGCGAAACAACGCCGAGACCGGAACGTCATGGGCGCGTCCGAGCGGCCAGAGCGCGAAGGCCGCCGCGGTCAACAGGCCGTAAGCGAGCGCCGCGACGAGCTCGAACGGATGCACCGCCGGCGCAAACGGCAGCGGCATGAGCGGACGCAGCACGCCCGCAAGCCCGAACGGCAGGGCGGCGCCGAGCGCGAGGCCGATCGCGGCGCCGAGCGAGGCCAGCACCATCACCTCGGTGAAATAGATCGCGAACACGCGCGACCCGGTGGCGCCGAGCGATTTCAAGGTCGCGATGACGTTGCGCTTGCGATCGAGATAGTGCTTGGCCGAATTGGCGACGCCGACCCCGCCGACCAGCAGCGCGGTGAGGCCGACGAGCGTCAGGTATTGGGTGAAGCGCTCGACATTGCGCTCGAGCTGCGGCGTCGCGTTGGTGCGGGTCCGGATGTCCCAGCCCGCGTCGGGCAGCCGGCGGGCGGCTTCGTCCATCGCGTTCTTGATCGCGGGCTCGCCCGCGCCGGCGGAAAGACGGACCCGATAATGCCACCGCACCAGACTGCCGGGCTGCAGCAGGCCGGTCGCCCGCAGGGCCGCTTCGCTCATCATCAGGCGCGGCCCGAATCCGATGCCGCCGGCGAGCTTGTCGGGCTCGGCGGTGAGGCTCGCCCGGATGTCGAGCGCCGCATTGCCGACCATAAGGCGGGCGCCCGGCGCAAGATCGAGCCGCGCGAACAGGGCCGGATCCGCGACGGCGCCGAACGCCTCGCCGCGCCGCGCCAGCAGATCGGGCAGCGGCGCCGCCGGGTCGCTCGCAACCGACCCGTAGAGCGGATAGGCGGCGTCCACCGCCTTGACCTCGACCAGGGTCGAGCGTCCGTCGGCGGTACGCGCCATCGCGCGCATCGTGGCGGCGACCGAAACGTCGCCCAGGCCGTTCAGGAAAGCGCGCTCCGTGGGCGTCGCCTCGCGCTGGATGAGCGAGAAGGAGAGATCGCCGCCCAGGATCGCGCGGCCTTCGCGCGCGAGCCCGTCGACCAGGCTTTGGGCGAACGAGCCGACGCCTGCGATCGCCGTCACGCCGAGCGCGATACAGGCGATGAACACCCCGAAGCCGCGCACGCCGCCGCGCAATTCGCGCATCGCGAGGCGCAGCGGAAGCCAGCGCGTGGATGGGGCAAACGTGGTGGAGGTCACGCCGTCACCGGACCGGCTTCGGCATGAAGCGACGAAGCAGAAAATGCACGGGCGCGTAAAGCAGGACCGGCAACAGGATGATCAGTCCCGCCAGCCAGACCGCGGGCGGCATCCATTGCTGCGCAACAGTATCGCTCATGCCCCAGACGTAATTGATGTTGACCGGCGTGAGCCCGGGATCGGGTCGCGGTGGCGGCATGAAGAGGAAGCAGATCAACACCAGGATCCAAGCCAAGCCGGTCCAGGCCGGAAAGCCGCGGCGGTCATAGCCCAGCCGCCACACGAGATAGACGAGCAGAAACGGCAGCCAGCCGTGGAACAGCGACAAGCTGCGCAGGAACAGCGAGTGATCGGCCGCGAACATGTAATCGGTCATGCCGGTGAGCGGCCAGCCGATCAGGTTCGAAAGGAAGTCGACGACCCACAGCGCCTGCGAAGCCAGGATGCCGACCGCGCACATCGAGATGAGCAGCGGGCTTTCGATCCAGATGCCGACCAGCGTGATGAGAAGGGCCACGTCGCAGAAATAGAGGAAATTGGTGGGCCCGTAGTTGGCCCAATAGACCGGCAGGAGGACCGCCATGAAGGCCGTATAGGCGAGCTTGAGCCACAACGGCAGGCGGCTCGCGGGCTCGGCGCGAGATTGCGTGCTCATGCGATGACCTTTGCGGGCGCCGCCGGCTCGACGCGGCCCGAGCGCAACCGTACCACGCGATCGCAACGCGCCGCCAGATTCGCATCATGGGTGACGAGCACCAGCGTGGTGTTGCGGGCGGCGCGGCCGGCGAACATCAGATCGACGATCTCGCCCCCGGTCGCCTCGTCGAGATTGCCGGTCGGCTCGTCGGCGACCAGGATCGCCGGATGCGGCGCCAGCGCGCGCGCGAGCGCGACCCGCTGCTGCTCGCCGCCGGAAAGTTGCGCCGGGTAATGGGCGAGGCGTCCGCTAAGACCCACGCCGGCGAGCTCGCGCTCGGCGCGCGCGAAGGCGTCCGGGGCGCCCGCGAGCTCGAGCGGCACGGCGACATTCTCGAGCGCCGTCATGGTCGGAATCAGGTGGAAGGATTGAAACACGATGCCGACCTGGCGGCCGCGGAAGCGCGCCAGCGCGTCCTCGTCGAGCCGGCCGATATCCTGGCCCGCGACCAGTACCGTGCCGGTGTCCGGCCGCTCGAGCCCGGCCATCACCATCAGCAGCGTCGATTTGCCCGAGCCCGACGGACCGACCAGGCCGACCGCCTCGCCGCGACCTATATTGAGGGCGATGTCCTTGAGGATATGCACCCGCGCCGCGCCGCGGCCGAGCGAGAGATTGACCCCGAAAAGCGTGACGGCGGGCGCGGGCTTGACCGAGATATCGTTCATGCGGCTGTTAGGTCCCCTGCGGGGGCGCGGGTTCGATGCGCCGCCGATTCGGCATGTTGGCACATATGGGAATCGCACCGTGCCGGTCCAGATGATTCCGCGGATGCTCGGCCTGATCCTGGCAGCCGCGCTCGGCTGCATCGCGGCGGCCTTCCCGGCCGCGCCGCTCGCCGCGGCGGACAGACCGGTGACCATCGTGGCGCTCGGCGATTCGCTCACCGCCGGCTTCGGGCTTGCGGCCGCGGATGCGTTTCCGGCCAAGCTCCAGAAGGCGCTCGCCGGCAAGGGAATTGCCGCAACCATCGTGAATGCCGGTGTTTCGGGCGATACCGCATCGGGCGGGCTGGCGCGGCTCGCATGGTCGGTGTCGGACGATGCCGAGGGGGTCATTGTGGAGCTGGGCGCCAATGATGCCCTGCGCGGCGTCGACCCGGCGGTGCCGCGCGCGGCGCTCGATGCGATCCTGCGCCGGCTCAAGGAGCGCGGCATTCCCGTGCTCCTGTGCGGCATGCTGTCGCCGCCCAATCTGGGCGCAGACTACGCCCGCGCCTTCAATGCGATCTATCCCGACCTCGTCAAGGCATACGACCCCGTTTTCTATCCCTTCTTCCTCGCAGGGGTCGTCACCAACCGGCAGTTCATCCAGGGCGACGGACTCCATCCCACGGCCGCCGGCGTCGACGCCATCGTGGCGAATGTCCTGCCCAAGGTCGAGGAGTTGATCGGGCGGATACGCGCGAAGCGGCGATCCTGAGGCGGCGTCGGCGAACCGTCTTCCACATGCTCCGCCGGCGCCGCAAAAGACTGTTGCGTCCCGGTCGCGAATCCCCACATTTATGCTCAGCGAATGTCCGTGGAACGTGTGCCATGCCCCGGCTGTTCACCGCGCTCGAGATCCCAGCCGAGGTTGGACGATCGCTCGCCATGCTGCGTGGCGGGCTGCCGGGCGCCCGCTGGATCGACCCTGAAAACTACCACCTCACCCTGCGTTTCATCGGCGATATCAACGACGGGCTCGCGCGCGAGATCGCGTTCATGCTCGGCAATGTGAACCGCCTGAGCTTCGAGCTGCGGCTCGACGGCCTGACCTCGTTCGGCGGCCGCCGGCCGCGCGCCGTGGTCGCCGTGGCCGCCAGGACCCAGCAGCTGTTCGAGCTGCAGGCCGAGCACGAGCGGCTGATGCAGCGCGTCGGCCTGGAGCCGGAGGGCCGCAAATACACGCCGCATGTCACGCTGGCGCGGCTGCGCGATGCGTCCAGCCACGATGTCGCGGATTATCTGGCGACGCGGCACCCGTTCCGCCCTGCGCCTTTCCGCGTCTCGCGTTTCGTGCTGTATTCGTCGCGCGCCTCGGTCGGCGGGGGACCCTATGTGATCGAGGCCGCTTATCCGCTGGCGGCTTAGAAAGAAGCGAATCGGGAGGGGCGAATAGCGAATTGCTTGCTATTCGCTTACTCACCATCTGTCATTCGCTCATCTTTTCCCACCGGCCGTATCAGCCGCGCCTGGGCGTCGAGCACGGCCGTCGCAAAGCCGTGGCCGTCGGCGACGAACTCGCGAAAGAGCGACAGCGGCGTCGCATGCGGCGCCTCGACCTCGCCCACGACGCTGCCGAAATCGAAGCTCAACTCGGCCTCGAACTTGCGCGCGAGCTGCTGCATGCGCGCATTGCCCGCAAGGCACGACATGTGCACGAGCTTGATGCCGCGATTGCGCGCCGCCAGCAGCGTGCGCTCGAGCAGCGCCGAGCCGACGCCGTGGCTCTGCCACGGCTTCTCGATGCTGAAGGCGACCTCGGCCACGCCCGGAAAAGCCGTGCCCAAAGGCTTGAGCTCGGCGACGCCGCGCAGGATTCCATCGACCAGGAAGCCGTGCATCACGGTACCGATCTGCATCGCTGTTTCGGCATAGGCCAGGATCAGCTCGTCGGCGAGCGCACCGCCGAAACGGTTTCGCCGGCTGTCGGCATCGAGCCTGAGCAGATGTTCGCGGTATTTGTCAGCTTCGCCGATCCACACTTTGCGGATCACGCCGCCGTCGGCAATCAATTCGTCCATGTCGGGTCCTCTTGACGTTGGCCGTCACTAAGACCCTCCGGGGGAATCCTCCAGCAGACATCGAGATGCGGCGCGCCGACTCGAATCAGCGCCATGATGCTGCACCCCATATGGCGCCTATATTGCGGCGCACCAAATGCGCTGATGCATTGATGAGGCGGGACCCTTGATATTTATGCGGGGCTGGCCGCCAGAATCCGCGCCGCCGCTCGGCGGCCGGCTGCTTGCATTGCAGCATTGCCGGGGCGGAGGGTCTCGCCTCCGCCCTCAGGATCTGGCGTATGGATCAACGCGTTCCGACCAGCATTCGGCTCCGGTGATAATAATCCGACGTTGCCCGCGCATACCCGTGATGGCGGTGATGCCAGCCATGGTGGTGGTGGCTACGCCACCCGTAACTGTGCGCCTGCGCCGGCGACGACGCGCTCGCAAGCGCCATCGCTGACGCCACAGCGGCGGCCAGCGCGATCTTCGAGACGATCCTCATCCTTGTCCTCCTTGATGTTATGTTCCGATCGGCGGCGCCGCATCGGCTGCGATGGGTTGCGTCGCTTCCCGGTCCTCCAAAAAAGATGACGCGTCGGAAGCGCAAAGGTTTCGCCCGCCGGCAAGGTTTCGACGACCGCCTCAGGCGGGCCCGAAACGGCATGCGGCCGGTCTTGCGACCGGCCGCATGCGCGCCAGAACCCGATGGATTGCGGGACGGGAATTTTCTTAGTTGTGACCTTGCGCCTGCCGGTCGTTGATCTGCATCTCGGTCGACCAATTCTGCACCGCGGCGACACGGCGATGCGCGCTGGACGCGTAGGCGGCCGCCGGCATCACGGCCTGCTGGCCGAGGATGCGGCCGCTGGTGGCCTGCAGGGCGGCGAGATCCTGGTCGCCCGCCAAGGCGGGGGAAGCAATGGCCGAGAAAAGAACGGCGGCGAGAACGAATTTCTGTTTCGTGTTCATGTTCAGTCTCCGGTTGTGAAGGTGTTGGTCGGCCGATTTTATGTCGTTGGATAGTCTTTCTCTGGTTTTCGGGTGCTGGTCGCTTTGTTGTATCGTCCAGCACTCGATGATACGGACGTAACCGGAAAGAGTTTCACTGGCGAATCACAAGACCTCGCCGGATCGCTCCGTTGGTTTCACTTGAGTGTGAGCGCGGCGTGATAGCGACAACGCTCTCCTTGTAAGCTCCGGCGAAATGCGGCTATTGCGGTTCGCGCCAGTCCACGCCCCCAACCGGTAATGCCAGCCTCCATCAGCGCCCATTACGCCACCCTTGTTGCGGCCGGAGAGATCGAGCGCGATCCGGCGCAGGCCGCGCTGGTCGCGCGCCTCGCGCAGCTCAACGAGCGGCTCGCGGCGCACCGGTTGGCGCGCAAGTCTTCTTCGCTCGGATGGTTGTTCGGCCGCCGCGAGCGCAGCGAAGACCCGCTCATGGGGCTGTACATCCACGGCGACGTCGGCCGCGGCAAGACCATGCTGATGGATCTGTTCTTCGAGGCCTGCCCGGTCAGGCGCAAGCGCCGCGCTCATTTCCACGAATTCATGGCAGACGTGCATGAGCGCGTGCACGCCTATCGCCAAAAGCTCAAATCCGGCGAGGTCGCGGGCGCCGATCCGATCGCGCTTACGGCGACCGACATCGCGAACGAATCCTGGGTGTTGTGCTTCGACGAATTCCACGTCACCGACATCGCCGACGCCATGATCCTCGGGCGGCTGTTCACATCGCTGTTCGAGCAGGGCGTCGTGGTGGTGGCGACCTCCAATGTGGCGCCCGATGAGCTCTACAAGGACGGGCTCAACCGCGCGCTCTTCCTGCCCTTCATCGCGTTGCTCGAGCAGCGCATGGAGGTGGTCCGGCTCGACGCGCGCGCCGACTTCCGGCTCGAGAAGCTCGCGGGCGTCAAGGTCTGGCACGTGCCGGCGGACGCGAGCGCCGATCGTGCGCTCGACGAGGCCTGGCGGCGCCTGGCGCTCGGTGAGGAAGGCGGGCCTCAGGACATCATGGTCAGAGGGCACGTGATGCATGTGCCGAAGGCCGCCAGGGGAGTGGCGCGTTTCAGTTTTGCGGAGCTGTGCGAAAGGCCGCTCGGCGCCGTCGACTATCTGCGCATCGCGCGCGAGTTTCACGCCATCGTGCTCGATCACGTCCCGGTCATGGACTATGAGCAGCGCAACGAGGCCAAGCGCTTCATCGTGCTGATCGACACGCTGTACGACAATGCGGTGAAGCTCGTCGCTTCGGCCGCGGCCGGGCCCGCCGACCTCTATCGTGGGACGGAAGGTTTCGAGGCGCAGGAGTTCAAGCGCACCGCGTCCCGCCTGATCGAGATGGGCTCGGACGCCTATCTGGCGCTGCCCCATGGCCGCAATTCGTCGACCGCGAGCGGCTCGACCGAAGGCATCGTGGAGACATGACGACGGACCCGCCGCTACCGCATGGACGCGGCCGCTTGCTTCCGGGTCGACTTGAACGGCCGGTCCGAAAGGGCTAACACCCCAGCCATCCATCAGCGCCGTCGCTGGGCGGTTTTTCCGAGGGACTCATCGCACATGGCACGTCCAAAAATTGCATTGATCGGCGCAGGCCAGATCGGCGGCACGCTCGCGCACCTTGTGGGTCTCAAGGAGCTCGGCGACGTGGTGTTGTTCGACATCGCCGAGGGCATTCCGCAGGGCAAGGCCCTCGACATCGCCCAGTCGTCGCCGGTCGACGGTTACGACATCCGCTTTTCCGGCGTGAACACCTATGAGGCGCTCGAGGGCGCCGCGGTCTGCATCGTGACCGCCGGCGTCCCGCGCAAGCCGGGCATGAGCCGCGACGATCTCCTGAGCATCAATCTCAAGGTGATGGAGCAGGTCGGCGCCGGCATCAGGAAATACGCGCCCAACGCCTTCGTGATCTGCATCACCAACCCGCTCGACGCCATGGTGTGGGCGCTGCAGAAGGCCTGCGGACTGCCCAAACCCAAGGTGGTCGGCATGGCGGGCGTGCTCGACTCCTCGCGCTTCCGTTATTTCCTCGCCGACGAGTTCAACGTCTCGGTCGAGGACGTCACCGCCTTCGTGCTCGGCGGCCATGGCGACACCATGGTGCCGCTGGTGCGCTACTCGACCGTCGCCGGCATTCCGCTGCCGGATCTCGTCAAGATGGGCTGGACCACGCAGGCGCGCATCGACGAGATCGTCAAGCGCACCCGCGACGGCGGCGCCGAGATCGTCAACCTGCTCAAGACCGGCTCGGCCTTCTACGCGCCGGCGGCCTCCGCGATCGCGATGGCGGAAAGCTACCTCAAGGACAAGAAGCGCGTCTTGCCGTGCGCCGCCTATCTCAACGGCGAATACGGCGTGAAGGATCTGTATGTCGGCGTGCCCGTCGTGCTCGGATCGAAGGGCGTCGAGCGCATCGTCGAGATCGAGTTCAACGGGGCCGAAAAGGCGATGTTCGACAAATCCGTCGAGGCCGTCCGTGGCCTGGTCGATGCCTGCATGAAGATCGCGCCGGACCTGGCGAAGTAGGCCGGCTCGCGGCGCGGCCGGGGGAGCTTTGCATGAACATTCACGAGTACCAGGCGAAGGCCGTGTTGCGCGATTTCGGCGTGCCGGTGCCGCGCGGCGCGCCCGCCTTCACGGTCGAGGACGCGGTCCAGGCCGCGCGCCAGCTCGGCGGTCCGGTGTGGGTCGTCAAGGCGCAGATCCATGCCGGCGGCCGCGGCAAGGCCGGCGGCGTCAAGGTGGTCAAATCGATCGACGACGTGCAGCGCGAGGCCGCGCGCCTGCTCGGCTCGACGCTCGTCACCCATCAGACCGGGCCCAAGGGCAAGCAGGTCACCCGCCTCTATGTCGAGGAAGGCTCCGCGATCGACAAGGAGTTCTATCTCTCGGCGCTGGTCGACCGCGCGACCGCGCAGGTCGCCTTCGTGGTGTCGACCGAAGGCGGCATGGATATCGAGGAAGTGGCGCACAAGACGCCCGAGAAGATCATGACCTTCTCGATCGATCCGGTGACCGGCGTGATGCCGCACCACGGCCGGCGCGTCGCCAAGGCGCTCGGCCTCAAGGGCGACCTCGCCAAGCAGACCGAAAGCGTGGTGGCGAAGCTCTATGCGGCCTTCGTCGCCAAGGACATGGCGTTGCTCGAGATCAATCCCCTCGTCGTCACCAAGTCGGGCCAATTGGTCTGCCTCGACGCCAAGGTCGGCTTCGACGACAACGCGCTCTACCGCCAATCCGACATCGTGGCGCTGCGCGACGTGACCGAGGAGGACGCCAAGGAGATCGAGGCGTCGAAATACGACCTCAACTATGTGGCGCTCGACGGCACCATCGGCTGCATGGTCAACGGCGCCGGCCTCGCCATGGCGACGATGGACATCATCAAGCTCTACGGCGCGGCGCCGGCGAATTTTCTCGACGTCGGTGGCAGCGCCACCAAGGACAAGGTCGCGGCCGCGTTCCAGATCATCACCTCCGATCCCAACGTTAAGGGGATCCTGGTCAACATCTTCGGCGGCATCATGCGCTGCGACGTGATCGCGGAAGGCGTGGTGGCGGCGGTGAAGGACTCGGGCCTGAAGGTGCCGCTGGTGGTGCGGCTGGAAGGCACCAATGTCGAGCTCGGCAAGAAGATCATCGCGGAGTCAGGGCTCAACGTGGTGTCGGCCGACGACCTCGACGACGCGGCGCAGAAGATCGTGAAAGCCGTCAAAGGGTCTGCCTGATGTCCGTCCTGATCGACAAGAACACCAAAGTCATCTGCCAGGGTTTTACCGGCAAGAACGGTACGTTCCATTCGGAGGCCGCGATCGCCTATGGGACCAAGGTGG
>Ga0208981_1000042_pt1 | contig 14626 bp, 13 predicted proteins | sample MedBloCAOM1_M1_FD_187839 | JGI IMG/M metagenome (GOLD analysis project Ga0208981, IMG submission 187839) | Forest soil microbial communities from El Dorado National Forest, California, USA - Mediterranean Blodgett CA OM1_M1 (SPAdes) (version 2) | ecosystem: Environmental > Terrestrial > Soil >... | reverse complement strand
CTTAAGCCGAATGATTGGGTCGCGCTGGAAACCTTCAACATGCGGTCCAACGTTGAAGTGGACTTCACCCACAACCGCGACGAGATCATGCAGGGGCTTTACCAAATGGTGTTTCCGCCATTCAGCGAATCAAATCTCTTCGATGCGCTCGCCGATGTCCTGGACCGCATGAAAGATACCAAGGGCAAGAAGGCCGTCCTGGTCCTGGCGTCCGGGATTGACACGTTCAGCAAAATGACCCTCGATCAAGTCATGAAGCGGATTCGGGAAACCGACGCAACGATTTTCGCCGTTGGAGTGGGCGAACAATTTTTCATCCGCGCGGACGCCGGGGGCGGCATGGGGTCAGGCGCGCAACTCACTTATTTGCAGGCGCAGAACCAGCTGAAAACATTTGCGGCGATGACGGGAGGACGCGCGTGGCTCCCGCGTTTCGATGGCGAGATTCCCAGCATCATGCAGGACGTGGCCGCAAGTTTGCGCAACCAGTACAGCATGGCCTACTCCCCCTCCAATTCGACGCTCGATGGAAAGTACCGCAAGATCAAGGTTGAGCTCGTGGCGCCGGACGGCGGTCCGCTGACTGTGTTGGACCAGAAGGGCAAGAAGGTGAAGTTCCAGGTGTACGCACGCCAAGGCTATACGGCGCCGAAATCGAATGTCGACAATTAGCCATGTGCGATCCAGATTTTTAGGCCTGTTCGGCAACCCATACGTGAATTGTATTTGTAGCGTCGGCCTTTAGGCCGACACTCTAATGTGAAGGACATGCCCGCCTGAAGGCGGGCGCTACATAGACCAAAACTTTTCCGCTACGGGATGAGTTTCAATGCCAGCTCGCGGGCGCGAGCGGCGTTGAGCGCGAATTGAGCGTCCATTTCGGGGTAAGGCGCGCCCTGATGCGGGCGATACGTTTCAAGGCCCGCTCGAAGTTGCGCTTCCGCTACACGCAGAAGCATCGCCTCGGCGGCCAATTCCACGGCTGCCTCCGCCGCAAGCCGCACCGGAATTTTGTAGAGCCAACCCTCGTCGTCAAGCACCAGAAACTGATAGTCGCGCGCCTCTTCGTACTGCCCGCCGCGCACGGTCGGCATCTCTCCTTGAAACTGGTATTCGTAACGCCCCGTAGCGGTGTGCAGGCGTGTCCATCCGGGTTGAGTGGATTCGGTCATTGCACTCTACTGAACTCGCTCTAGCTTACAACATCCTTGCGATGCCCAGCTTTGGAATGCTGTCCACGAGTGGCAGGTGTCCTGGGGTATACTCGCCACCTAAGAAACCTCGGAGGGCATATGAAACTGAAATTGTTGCGGGCCAGCGTTTTGCTAGCATTGTTCGCATTACCTGTTTTCGGCCAGGGCCAACAGGCGCGGATTCTTGGCACAATCGATTCTTTCAATGGGCAGATCCTGGTGGTGAAGTCGCAGGATGGCCAGGTCACTTCGATCACGGTTCCTCCGGATCTGAGGGTGATGGCGAATGCCAAAGCCGGCCTCGCGGACATCAAGCCGGGTGACTTCGTTGGTTCCGCTGCAGACAAGGGCCCTGACGGCAAGCTGCATGCCGAAGAGGTTCACATCTTTCCCGAATCTATGCGTGGCACCGGCGAGGGCCATCGCCCCATGGGCCCCGATCCCAATCGCACAATGACCAATGGCACCGTCTCCATGTCGGGGCCTGAGGACCGGACCATGACAAACGGCACCGTCAGTGGAGTCAGCGGCGGCTCGAGCAGAACGATTGTGATCAAGTATAAGGACGGGGAACAGACGATTGAAGTGGCGCCCGACACGCCGATTGTGACCCGGGTTGTCGGCGACAGGGGCCTCTTGAAGCCGGGCGCTGCTGTATTGGTCGTCGCCGCACAAAAAGATGGCGGCCTGGTTGCCACGGGCGTGACCGCTGAAAAGGATGGCATCAAGCCAAGGTAATCCGGGACGTTCAATTCGGCCAGGAGGTTTGGCCTTATTGCGATGAACCTCGACGCAACCCAGCCTGGGGTAGATGCTTTTCCAATGAGGGATTCCCAGCCCCGCCAGGGGAGTCTTAAGTTCCGGCTCCTCTGGCTTTTCATTTTTGTTCTTCTGGGCTTCGGCGCCTACCAGATTCGTTACGATCTACGCAGCTATTCTTTGTTAGTCCATTTTCTTGATCCCCATGCATCAGGCCCGCTTTTGCGCTGGGAAACTTACGCGGTGACCACGCAGGAGATTACGCTTCCCGGCACAAGCGGTCCCGTGCGGGCACGATTGTACCTGCCGGGCGGCGTCGCTCATCCTCCGGGAATGGTTGTCGCGCACGGGATCCACCACTTGGGAATTGACGAGCCGCGGCTGATGAGTTTTTCGCGCGCGGCTGCCGGCGGCGGCTTTGTGGTGCTGACTCCCGAGATCGACGCCCTGGCCGACTACCACGTCGATGCGGATTCCATGGCGACAATTGGCGAATCTCCGGGGTGGCTGCAGCAGCGTCTAGGCACTGGTCCCGTGACGTTGGTTGGCGTGAGTTTTGCTGGGAGCCTCTCGCTGCTTGCGGCTTGCGACCCACGCTATGCTCCGCATATTCGAGCGTTAGTCCTAATGGGCGCCTACGATGATCTTGGGCGCGTGTCTCGCTTTCTTGCGACCAGTCAGGCCGAGCTTCCCGATGGGCGAAAGGTGCCTTACACCGCGCACGACTATGGCGCGGCCGTTTTTGTGTACTCCAATCTGGAGAAATTTTTCCCCAAAAGCGATCTGGGTGTCGCGCACGAGGCGCTGCGCGATTGGCTTTGGGAGCAGCCTCAGGATGCGCAGAAGTTACTCGCGCGGCTGAGTCCTGCCGGCCGGACCATCATGGAGATGTTGCTCGCACGGCAAATTGACCGTCTGCGCCCGCAATTGTTGGACGTCATCCAAATGGATGAAACGCAACTTGCGGCGCTTTCCCCGCAAGGGAAGCTGGGCATTCTGCATGTCCCGGTTTTTGTTTTGCATGGCTCAACCGACGACATTATTCCTTCTACCGAGAGTCTTTGGTTGCAACAGGAAATCCCTGCGAGTTATTTGCGCGAGGTCCTGATTACGCCTGCTTTTTCTCACGTCGACCTGGACAAGCACGCGGCATGGTACGAAAACCTAAGGCTTGTGCGATTTCTGGCCGGCGTTCTCCGCGCTTCCGAATGATGGGTGGAACTTGAAATCTGAAATATGAGACAGCTTAGCCGGCCAACCAACCAAGGTCTTACACCAGTCACGAGTCACCAGTCACTTCTTCACCCGCAAATCGCGGCCGGACATCTCCTCGGGCACGGGAAGGCCGAGAACGCCGAGCAGCGTCGGCGCGATATCGCGGAGAGAACCGCCGGCTGTGAGCGGCGCGATGCCGTCCTGTGTCGCGATGATCAGCGGAACGGGATTCGTCGTGTGATAAGTGTGCGGCCCGCCGGCCACGGGATCGATCATCGTTTCGGCGTTGCCGTGGTCGGCAGTCACAATCCACGCCCCGCCGTGTGGCTGTAGAACTTGCCGGATGCGCCCCAGGCACTCGTCCACGGTTTCTACGGCCTTGATCGCGGCTTCGAGTTTGCCCGAGTGGCCAACCATGTCGGCATTGGCGAAATTCATGACGATGGCGTCGAAGTCGCCCTTCTCGACGGCCTTCACGATGTTGTCAGCGATGCCTGCGGCGCTCATCTCCGGCTTCAGATCGTACGTGGGCACTTTCGGCGACGGCACGAGGATGCGCTCTTCGCCGCCGAACGGTTTCTCGATGCCTCCGTTGAAGAAATAGGTGACGTGGGCGTACTTCTCGGTTTCGGCGCAGCGGAGATTTTTCAGATTATGTTCGGCAAAGACCTGCGCGAGGATGTGCGCGATCTTTTCGGAAGCAAGCACATAGCGCAGCCACGGCCAGGCTTTGTCATACTGCGTCATCCCGACAAAACAGAGGTTTTTCGGCCTCTTTGCATCGGCGAATTCCTTAAATCCCGGTTCGGCGATGGCGCGCGTCATCTGGCGGGCGCGGTCGGCGCGGAAATTGAAAAAAATCACCGCGTCGTCATCGCGAATCGGCCCCACGGGCGGAGCGGCGGGCGTGGCGCTCCCGGTGATCACGATCGGATCGACGAACTCATCAGTGACCTCCCGTTCGTAGCTGCGGCGGACGGCTTCGACAGGATCGGCGGTCTTCACAGGAGAATCGCCGTGAACGACGGCGCGATAAGCGCGCTCGACGCGCTCCCAGCGATTGTCGCGGTCCATGGCGTAGTAGCGGCCTGTGAGCGAGGCGATGCGCCCGCAGCCGGTCTCGCGCATTTTCTGCTGCAATTGTTGGATGAATTCGACGCCGCTATGGGGCGGCGTGTCGCGGCCATCCAGGAAGCAGTGGATGAAAACGCGCTCGACGCGCTGCTCGCGCGCCATCCGCAGTAGCGCAAAAAGATGCTGTATGTGCGAGTGCACGCCGCCATCGCTCAGCAGGCCGAGAAGGTGCAGATTGCGCGCGCGGCCGCGCTCCATCGCCTCGAGTAGCAGCGGCTGCTTGAAAAATTCTCCATTCGCGATCATCAGATCGATGCGCGTGATATCCATGTGAATGATGCGGCCCGCGCCCATATTCATATGGCCCACTTCGCTGTTGCCCATCTGTCCTTCAGGCAGCCCCACATAGGGGCCGGATGTGTGGATCAGCGTGTTCGGGAAATCCTTGAGCAGGCGGTCGTAATTCGGTTTCCGCGCCAGGGCGATCGCGTTGCCCTTGGTTTCAGCGCGGTACCCCCAGCCATCGAGCACGGTCAGTACAATTGGTTTCGGTCGTTGTGGCATAGATCGTTAGAATATACGCCTTACGGCGTCCCTGTATGGCCCGCCTTCAGGCGGGCATCTTTGGTTTCCTTCCAAGGAGGCATCCAAATTTCCACGTCTCTAGAGATTCTCCAAGGCCGCGTGAAGGACCCCGAAAAAGGATACTCCTCAAAATTCTTGCAGAGGCCCTTTCGTACAGGATTCATCCAGATATATGCCGCTACATGATTGGGCGTTTCACCGGGGCGCAGAATGTGATCGTAAAAGTTCTTCTGCCACAATCTCAATCCATGTTTCTTTTGATACAGGAACGCGGTTTTCTGTTTGAAACTTTTGGCAAAATTGAGGAGATTGCTGGTGGGGGCCAGTCCCATGGCAAGAAAATGTAAATGATCCGGCATCACACAAAAGGTGTCTACGATAAATTGATGCCTGACGGATTCATCTCGCAGGAAATCGGCAATCCATCCAGCTTTATCGCTTGTAAGGAAAAATGGCTCACGGTGTTCGCAACACATTGTAATGAAGAACCATTTTTCGCCGAAGTATTCGTTCCAGTCTAACCGATGTCTTTTTCGCGTGAATTCCACTACGACATCCCAGTGCCCGCCTGAAGGCGGGCTCTACATACGTGCCAACGCCTTCCGGCCTAGAAACCGGGCGGATGCTCCCAGTTCCTCTTCAATGCGTAGAAGCTGATTGTACTTCGCGACGCGGTCGGTGCGGGATGCCGAGCCAGTCTTGATTTGACCGGTGCCCATGGCGACGACGAGGTCGGCGATGAACGTATCTTCTGTTTCGCCAGAGCGGTGTGAAACGATGGATGCGTAGCCCGCCTTGCGCGCCATCTCGATGGCCTCGATGGTTTCCGTCACCGTGCCGATCTGATTCAGCTTGATCAAAATCGCGTTGCCGACTTTTTCGGAAATCCCGCGCTGCAAGCGGATCGTGTTGGTCACGAACAAATCATCGCCAACCAGTTGAGTCTTGCCGCCAAGTTCGGCTGTAAGGTGTTTCCATCCGGCCCAATCGTCTTCGGCGAGGCCGTCTTCGATCGAGACAATGGGAAACTGCCGCACCCATCCGGCCCAGAATTTCGTCATTTGCTCGGAGGTGCGCGCGGACTTGTCGGATTTCTTGAAAACGTATTTGCCGCTCGCCTGGTCATAAAACTCGCTCGACGCCGGATCGAGCGCGATCGAAACATCCTCGCCCGGCTTGTAGCCAGCCGCCGTGATGGCTTCGAGCACGACCTCGATCGCCTCGTCATTCGATTTCAGGTTGGGCGCGAAGCCACCTTCGTCGCCCACCGCCGTGGAATAGCCGCGCTTGTGCAGCACGGCCTTGAGGTGGTGAAAGACTTCGACGCCCATGCGCAGGGCTTCGTCGAACGTCTTCGCGCCGATGGGCATAGCCATAAATTCTTGCAGGTCCACGGAATTGTCGGCGTGCGCTCCGCCGTTCAAAATGTTCATCATCGGCACGGGGAGCGTGTTCCCGGAAGAGTCGCTCGAATAGCGCGCAAGGTATTTGTAAAGTGGCTGGCGTGAGGCCGCAGCTGCCGCGCGCGCCGCCGCCATCGAGACGGCCAGGATCGCATTCGCGCCGAGGTTTCCCTTGTTCGGCGAGCCATCGGTTTCGATCATGCGACGGTCAAGCGCGCGCTGGTCGGACGCGTCGAGCCCAGTGACGGCGGTAGCAAGCGCTCCGTTCACATTGGCGACGGCCTTAAGCACGCCTTTGCCGAGGTAGCGCGACTTGTCGCCGTCGCGCAGTTCGATGGCCTCATGCTCGCCGGTGGACGCGCCCGAAGGGACCGCGGCGCGGCCGAGCGCTCCGCCTTCGAGGATGACGTCCGCTTCCACTGTAGGATTGCCGCGCGAATCGATGATCTGCCTGCCGTGCACGCGCGCGATTTTCGTCGACATGCTGCCCCCATTTGAACCACAGATGAACACAGATAAACACTGACGGGAGAGTCGAAGGTTAAAAGTTGAGAGTTATGAGTTGGGAGTTAAGAGTTTCGAGCAAACAACACGCGGCAAGATACATTCGACTCTTAACTGTAAACTCTCAACTCTCAACTGCTTTCCCTCACTCGGGTTCCTCGATCATGGACTCTTCGCGCACGACGACGACCACGCCAGTCTCAGTGACGTGATAACGCTGGCGGTCGGCTTCGAGATCGTAGCCGATTTCGGCGCGTTCGGGGATCGTAACGTGGCGATCGATGATGGCATTGCGAATGTGGGCATGACGTCCGATGTTCACATGGTTGAACAGGATGGAGTTTTCCAACTCGCTATAGCTGTTGATCCGCACGTCGTAACCCACCACCGAGCGTTTCACCCGGCCGCCGGAAATAATGGAACCCCCGGCAACGATGGAATCCAGCGCCACGCCCATGCGCTTGGGGTCCGCGAAGACAGTCTTCACGGGCGGATACTGGTGCATCCAGGTGCGGAGAGGCCAAGTCTTGTCATAGAGATTGAAAACGGGCGAAACGGAAACGAGATCCATGTTGGCTTCGTAGTAGGCCTCGATGGTGCCAACGTCGCGCCAATACTGCGCGCCAACCTTGTTCTCATCGATGAAGTTGTAGGCGTAGACGCGGTATTTCGAGAAGATGCGCGGCAAGATGTCGCGGCCAAAGTCATGTTTCGAATTGGGGTCCTCGGCGTCGGCCAGCAGCGCCGGGATCAGGAGTTGCGTGTTGAAAATATAGACGCCCATGGAGGCGTTGACCATGTCCGGGTGGAGGTGCGAGCGCTTGGGTGACGTGGGTTTCTCCTCGAACCCGTTGATCCGCCAGTTGGCATCGGTTTCGATGACGCCAAAGCGGCCGGCCGCCTGCTGCGGTGTGATTTCGAATGTGGCGACAGTCGCGTCGCCGCCGGAGTCCACATGCTGCTGGAGCATCTTCTGGTAGTTCATCTTGTAGATGTGGTCGCCGGAGAGAATGATGACGTAGCGCGAGTGTTCGCTGCCGACGGAATAGATGTTCTGGTAGACGGCATCGGCGGTGCCGAGATACCAGTTCGTCGAGACGCGCATCTGCGGAGGCAGAACTTCGATGAACTCGCCGAGGCCCAATAATTGGGACCATCCCTGGCGGATATGCCGGTTGAGCGAGAGCGCTTTGTATTGCGTCAGGACGAATACGCGGCGGAGGTCGCTGTTGATGCAGTTGGAAAGCGTGATGTCAATAATTCGATAGACGCCCCCGAAGGGAACTGCGGGTTTGGCGCGGTCGCGCGTTAGCGGCCAGAGCCGCTCACCCTGCCCTCCAGCCAGTAGAACGCCGATTGCGTCGCGCATCAGGGACATGATGTGTCTCGCTATCCATACCCGGCCCCCGTGATCCGGGCGGGACCCTTGCCCGGACATTCTAGCAGCAACCCCCGCGTGTCCCATAGCAGGCGAAAAGAGGGTCCCGTCACCCCGGAGGCGCTCAAAAAACAAAGCTGTTGTTAGCAAATTAAAATGTCCGGTTTTCGTAGCACACGATATGTCCGGTTTAAGGTCGATGGACCGCCGCCGTCGAGGCTGTGGGAAAGTGGGAATCCCGCGCCCTTTGCGGGATTTCCAAGCGCAGTGGGAACCCTGCCTTTGGGTTTCCACGGAGCGGCTTTTCCACAGCCTTTCCCCGGCGATCCCGCTTCTGTTCGCACCACCACGGCCATCCTTGCGCGTTGTAACGGCCCACGACATGCGGCCCGTACCGAATACTCCAGGTTTCATCCAGATGTTCGCAGACCGTGACCGAACATCCCGCCAGGGTTCCCCGCCAGCGCGTCGGCTCGATCTGGAAGATTTTTCCTCCCACCACGACCGTATTATCCCGGTTCACCACGCGCTGCTGTTGCACCGAGAACACCACGTCCAGATCCTTTCTCCGGCAGGGCAAAAATGCGCTGCCCCGCTGCAAAGCCGAGACCTGAAACCGCTGATTGAATTCGGCCACGTACTCCTCCCGGAGAAACCGGTTCGCTTGCTCCAGCCTCTGCATTCCCTGTAGCCGCAACTCCTGCGGCAGTCGCCCTTGCCAGGTTCCAAACCCGCGCTCGGATCGCCCCCGTGCCTGCGGGGAGTACGCGGGGATCATCCGAATGTTCAATTCCTGTAATGCTCGTCCCACTTGCGTGGGCCGTTCCGTATCGACTTTCCCGCCCGCCCGAGGCGTCCAAAAGAAGTGACTGGCGCGGTCGCTGTACAACGCGCAGAAAATCCCTTGTCGCTCGATCACTTCCCGCAGCGCCCGCAGCACCGTCATCGTCGATTCTTCCTCGACCAGCTGCGCGTAATAAATCTCGCTGGTGGCATCGTCCAGAATCACCAGCAAGTCGTACCAGCGATCGTCCTGAAACCACCGGTGCCGACTCCCATCGATGTGCAACAGCATGCCCGGCAGGGGCCGCCGTTCCCGACGCCGCCGATGGACCCCGCGCTTGCGTTCTCGACGCACCAGTCCCGCTCCCTGCAGCGCTTTCTTCACCCACGTATAACTCAGCCGAATCTGATGCTGCTCTCGCAGCTTCTCGTGAAAATGTCTCACGTTCAGATCGAAATACTTCTCCTGGTACAGCCCGAGCACCTGCTCGACCACCGCCAGCGGCACGCGCTTGGGACTGGGCTGGCCCACCCGCCGGTCCAACAATCCGTCATACCCATGCTCCCGATAGCGCCAATGCAAACGCCGCATCTGCCGATCACTCATGCCAATGATTTCGGCGGCCTGCCACCACGTAATCTTCTTCGCCATCGCTCGCAAAATCACTTCCTGAACGTTCATCATCCGCTCCACGGCGGCCCTCGGATAGCTGTGCATGCGCGTCCCCCGGCACGCATCTTCTTCCCAAGCCGCCTCTAGAAAGCGGACATTTCATGTGCTAATCCAACCGGACATATCATGTGCTAACGACACGCTCAAAAAACAAAGCTTGACTTCGGTGGACGGGTCCGCTAGAAGTGATTGCCAATAAGCACTAATTAGGTTGCCCTCTCTGACATTATGATTAACAGCGGTATTTGCCACATGCATCGGAAGGACGGTGAAGTCTAAGTGGCAGAAGTCAGCATTCAAGAAGGTGAGTCTTTGGAAAATGCATTGCGCCGTTTTAAGCGCAAAGTGCAACAGGAAGACATCATCAAAGAAATCAAGAAGCACAGCTACTACATGAAGCCTGGAGAGAAGCGCCGAGCAAAACAGGCGCTTTCACGCAAGCGATTGCGCAAGAAGCAACGGCGGGAACAGGATTAACGCGCCCAGGCGGACGGCACGACCCAACGGTTTTCCTGAGCAGCTTCGGTCAAGTCGGCAGTGGGACGCGCATTCATTCCCGGCGTATCCCAGGACAGCCTGACTCGGACGAAGGTGTTGCGGGCTTTGCAACCAGCGCAGAGTCTCGGAGCAGCGTATGGAATACCACGATAAGGTCCTGAAGTGTTCGGAATGCAGTCAGGAGTTTGTTTTCACCGCCGGCGAACAAATGTTTTTCGCCGACAAGGGCTTTAAGAACGAGCCCAAGCGGTGTAAGGACTGCAAATCTAAACGCTCTCAGAGCCCGGGCCAGGGTAACCTCCAGAGGTCGGAGACCAAAACGACCTGTTCGCAGTGCGGGAAGGAAACGACAGTTCCTTTCCGCCCGACGCAAGGGCGTCCCGTGTTCTGCCGCGAATGCTTCCAACAGCGGCGGTCCATGGGTTCACCAGCATAGCGCGGAGCTAGAAGGCCTGCTTTTGAGGGAGGGCTAACTCTCCAGTGTTGCGGGGAAGGATCATCTCCCTCGTGACGTGCGGTTGTCTGTCCCTGCACAGCCGCCAGCGTCATGGCGACTCTCCACCCGATTTATGAACCGGCTCTTTGGCTAATGGTGTTCCAACACCGGAACCAAAGGGCCGGTTCAAGCTTTTTAAGGCCTTCGGATTTATCCGGGCAATCGCATTAAACCCACGAACGTAAGTTCTTTTGCGTCATTAATTCCTGGGGGCTTCAAGTAAAGCCCTCGCCCGATGCGGGAGCGGTGGGGAAATCGCTTGAAGTTGACCAGAAAACCCGACCGAGGGACACTTGCAAATCAGCAACATGAAATTAACGCACTCCCCGCGAGACTCTCGATTTGAATCTTGTTTACTCCCCGTCTAAGATAACCCGCCGAGGGCACGATGGCCGTCGCGGTGGGCTGACGGTGCGGGAGAATCTGGGCAAACAATATGAAAACTTCACTGCCGCAATCGGCAAGCCGCGCCGCGACGGGAACACTCGACGAAGCTTATGCGTCGTTTGCGCGGCGATATCCGGGCGAAACCGGGCGGCGCCAGCCCGTGCACACGGTGTACGGCGGCGCGCATTTGTTCCAGGCAGGCACCGCTCGGCGGCTAGGCGATCTGGCGCTCGCGACTTTGGGCGAGTACGCGTCGGATGCGATTACCTTCGCGCGTGCCGTGGGATTGCCTGGAGCTGGAATGTTGCCGGCCTCCGCGAGTAAAGCAGCCGCGCTGGAGCGGCGATTCGCTGCTTCGCCCGAAAACCTCCGACGCGAAAATCGGGCCGCGTGGCTGGCGTGTACGGTTTATGCTCGCGTGCTCGAAAAACTCCAGCGTGAGCCCGTCGAAGATTTTCGCATCGACTTCGAGGACGGCTACGGGAATCGTCCCGACGCCGAAGAAGACCAGCACGCGAAACTTGCCGCGGAAGAGGTGGCGCGTGGAATGAGCGAGGGCTCCCTGCCGCCCTTCATCGGCATACGCATCAAGCCGTTTTCGCCCGAGCTGCGCGAACGAAGCATTCGCACGCTCGATCTTTTCGTGAGCGCTCTGTGCGAGGCCTCGCGCGGCCGGCTCCCTGAAAATTTTGTCGTCACCCTGCCAAAAGTCGTGATCCCGGAGCAGCCGGCCGCGCTGGCAAGTGTGCTCGAAGCGCTTGAAACCGCTCTCGACATCGAGAAAGGCTTGCTTCGATTCGAGATCATGATCGAAACCACGCAGGCGATCCTCAACGGGCGAGGCGAATCGAGTTTGCCCCGATTGCTCGACGCGTCAGCGGGCCGTTGCATCGCCGCCCATTTCGGGACTTACGATTACACGGCAAGCTGCAGCATCACGGCCGCGTACCAGACGATGACCCACCCGGCCTGCGATTTTGCCAAACACATGATGCAGGTCGCGTTTGCCGGCACCGGAATCTGGATTTCCGATGGCGCAACCAACATTCTGCCGGCGCCGCCTCATCGCGTGGAGAAGGGCAAGCGGCTCACGCGCGCCCAACGCGGCGAAAATCGTGACGCAGTCCACCGCGCCTGGCGGCTCCATTGCGCGCATATCCAGCATTCGCTCGTATCGGCCTATTACCAGGGCTGGGATTTGCATCCGGCGCAGCTTCCCACGCGCTATGCCGCCGTGTATTCGTTTTTCCTCGAGGGGCTCGATTCCGCCGCCACGCGCTTAAAGAATTTCGTCGACAAGGCCGCCAAGGCCACGCTGGTGGGCGATGTGTTCGATGACGCCGCCACGGGACAAGGCTTGCTGAATTACTTTTTGCGGGCAATCAATTGTGGCGCGATCAGCGAGGCGGAAGCAGAGCGGCTCACCGGCGTTACCCCGGAAGAATTGCACCTCGGATCTTTCCTGAAAATTCTAAACAACCGGACAAAGTGAGCTTCACGATTCGCCCAAAGTCTTCGTGGCGCCCCGGCGCATCGGGGCGTTCTTTTAACGAGATGGCATAACGCAATAACACCGGCAATACGCCGGCGCCACAAAATCTCAATGGCGGATCGTTAGGGTGAAGATTCGGTTTGGATCAGCTCCCCCGATACGTTGAGTAGCCGTAAGGACTGATCAACAGCGGGATGTGATAGTGAGTTTCAGAGTGGAAGATTTCAAAAACGATCGGAATTTCCGAATAAAAAGTTTCCGTATGCTGCGCTTGGTAATAAGCGCCGGCGTTGAAAAGCAGACGATACGTTCCGGACTCAATCGGACTGCCCTCTGCCGTTAGAGTGTTGCATCGTCCGTTTGCATCGGTCAGGCCGGCGCCGAGTTGTTTCCACTCGCGTCCCGAGCGAATCTGCAGGATCACTTCGACGCCGATGGCCGGGCGGCCGCGCGAGGTATCCAGCACATGCGTCGTAATCGCGCTCATTGTAACGATCTCTCCACGGTCAAAAGCTTTTCCAGTCGCAGACGCGTGATCAGCCGCTGTTGCTCCGCAGCTACGGTCAGCTCGTGCGCGGAGTCATTTTGTAAGCGTTGTTCGAGAAGTGCAAGCATCTCTTCCGCGGACTTCCCGGTGGCACAGACGATGAAGATATATCCGAATTTCTCTCGATAGGCCTGATTCCCCTGGACGAGCTTTGCTTTCACGCTATCGGCCACAACGCGCACGCCTGCCTGTTCGCCTTCCGCCCATCGCCGAGAGGACTCCGATCCGGCCGCGGCCCTTTCGCCGATCTGCGGATGCCGGCCAAAGGCTTCGAGCCAGTCCGCAGGCTCCAGATCTCGCCAGATGGAATCCGCGGTTTCGCGAAGGTCGTTCAGGTCCATGAATGGACCTTGTGCGGCCATCCGAGCGGCCCAGCGCGTCGAGCCGCAACAATCGAGCAGAGTTTGTTCGGCTCGGACAGCAGGCAGCGCGTTGAATTCCTCAAGATTCACTTCACGCAGGCCTCCGCGCGAGTTTACCGAAAATTCGCAGCCGGGCCACTCCTCCGTCAGGATAGATGTGAAAGCGCGCGTGCGTCACTGCTCCCGAATCCAGAATTTCTTTTTGGTAGACATGCAGCGAATCCGCGTTCAACTTCGAATTTTCCAGGATTTCTTTCCACGGAAGGGCCGCGAGCGCGCCCGGATCGGAAACATCGCGTCCTGCACGGCAGACTTCGAGTGAACAACTGTCCGGGAAATTTCCTTTGAAATACGACGTATCGACTTCCAAGCGGCGTATCGTGCCGGCCGTGCCCAGCCGCACGACGCACCAGTCATGGCCTGGGCCGCGGCGTCTGCGCGTCTCCCAGCCGTCATGCATTCCCGTCGCTCGGCCCGGCAGAATCAAATTGTTGCGCGAGCCAAAGAACATGTCGCTCGAATCGATGACCAAGCCGCCGTGCTCGACAGCAGCGAGGTCGATTTCCCCTCCGGCTCGTTCGATCGCCGGCCAATCCGGGAGGACCTCACCGTGAACTCGCAGCCGCGCCACACCGCCGTCGGGATAGATCTTGAACCGCAGATGCGTGACGCGACTCAGGCAAGAGACCGCGAAGCGATTTTGGGTGTCACCCGCAAGCGGCGATTTCGGCAGCAGCGTGCGCCAAGACGTTACGGCATCCGTAAGTTGTTTGGCGCTGGGATCGCCGTCTGCCGCGCAACATTCCATTTCGCACTGTTCGGGATAATTTCCCTTGAAATGCGCGGTATCCACGATCACACCGTGAACGATGCCGGGCAGCCCCAACTTCACAATGCACCAATCATAGCCGGGAGTACGCCGCCGCCGAGTTTCCCAGCCGTCCATCCATTTACCAACCTCGGTGTACTTATCCGCGATCCAAATCGGGGCGCCGGCTTTCAGTAGATTTTCCTTTGGTGCGAAAAATTCGTCATTGGCTTCGATCACGCGTCCGCCCAGCCGTTCCGCGGCGAGATCGATGTATTCCGTAAATTCCATCAGCGTTCGCCTCTTCGCAGCAGTGCGCCGCGCGGCGTGCCCAGAAAACGGCCGCGGTCATAGATTATTTCTCCCCGCAGAAAAGTTGCTTCGACGACGCCGCGTAAAACACGCTCTGCATATGGCGTCAGCTTATGGCGGCTGTGCAATGTGAATGGCGCTTTATTGGACCGTCTGG
>Ga0208981_1000041_pt1 | contig 14683 bp, 9 predicted proteins | sample MedBloCAOM1_M1_FD_187839 | JGI IMG/M metagenome (GOLD analysis project Ga0208981, IMG submission 187839) | Forest soil microbial communities from El Dorado National Forest, California, USA - Mediterranean Blodgett CA OM1_M1 (SPAdes) (version 2) | ecosystem: Environmental > Terrestrial > Soil >... | reverse complement strand
CCCGGGCGGGCACGGTCCTTTGGCGGAGACGACCATGACGCACGTCTATTTCCATTGCTCCAATGCGGATCAACTCATCCTGGATCCGCGCGGAATCGACGTCGAGGACCTGGCCGAGGCGCATCAGCGCGCGCAGGGCGTCATCCGTGCGTTCGTGGACAGCGACGGCTCGGACGACTGGCGCGCCTGGAGCCTGCATGCGAGCGACGAGGAGGGCGAGGAGCTTTTCCTGATGCCTTTCGCCTGCGTGCTTGGCCGATTGCATTGAGGCGCGACGCCATGGCCTGCGCGTTCGTGTCGTCCAGGTTCCTGTCCGCCGCGTCCTGGCTGCCAAGATCGGCGTTGCGAGGGCTGGCGTTGCGCGGTTGGCCCGGCGATGTCGTCAGGGTCTGGCGGCTTCGGCTGCGCCGGCTGCATGATCCCTACCGGCCGGAACTCCATTACATGCGCGGCCCCGGTCCAAAGTGGCGGGAAAAGAACCGGAGCGCGCCCGACCGGCCGGCGGAGCCACGCGGCGCGCCGGGCGGACGGCGGCCCTGATCGCACCATGTAATCTCATCGATGTTGTCGCGGTTTCTTGATCGGACGCGGCTTGCGCCGTTCGGAACCCATGGCCTACCCTGCAGAATCTGTGACTTTACGGGAGCCGGCCATGAAGGGTGACGCCAAGGTCGTCGAATACCTCAACAAGGCGCTGCGCCATGAGCTGACCGCCGTCAATCAGTACTGGCTGCATTACCGGCTGCTCGAGAACTGGGGATACCAGGCCCTGGCCAAGAAATGGCGCAAGGAATCGATCGAGGAGATGGAGCATGCCGACAAGCTCGTGCACCGCATCATCTTCCTCGACGGCTTTCCCAACATGCAGGTGCTCGACCCGCTTCATATCGGACAGACCGTCAAGGAGGTGCTCGACTGCGACCTGGCGGCCGAGATGTCGGCGCGCGCGCTCTACCAGGAAGCCGCGACCTACAGCCACGGCGCCAAGGACTATGTGACGCGCGATCTGTTCGAGAAGCTGATGCATGACGAGGAGGAGCACATCGACTTCCTCGAGACCCAGCTCGATCTGGTGGCCAAGCTCGGGCTCGAGCTTTACGCCCAGCATCACATCGGCGAGGCCGACGAGAAGGACTGACCGGCACAGCGCGATAGATTTCCCCGCCAGAACAGATAGTTCACTTTCTCCAACCCAAGGCACACGCTCTCCCGCATTGCGCCGAGTTTTCGACATCCAGTGGCCATGATTGCCGCGACAGGCGGCGGCGCGCGCTTCCTTCCGTTACAGAAAAAGCACACCGGATCACGCATCGCGCATCCGCGCTTGTGCCGGCGAGACGGGCTGCTAGCTTGTTGCGGGGCTCAAGAATCGCGCCGCCACATCATGGCGGTGGGCGGGCTCGGATCGCGTGTTTCCCTCTAGGTTCGAAAGACGGTGTATGCGGTTGCGTCGGTTCTCCGTATCGGGGGCAGGACGTGCTGGCGCTCGCCGGTTTGCGCGCGTCGTCGGCGGCCTTTGTCTGCTGCAGGTCTTGGGCGGATGCTTCCTGCATACGGAAAAGCCGGACCCCGCGCTCGACATTCCCGGATCCTACGTCGCCGCCAAAAAGGGGCCGGTATCGGCGCTGCCGGCTTTGGACTGGTGGCGCGGCTTCGGCTCGCGCGAGCTCACGCTGCTGATGGAGGAGGCGCAGACCGCCAATCTCGACATTGCGGTCGCGGTCGCCCAGATCCTGCAGGCTGACGCGCAGGCGCGGATCGCCAATGCGGCGCTGCTGCCGGTGCTCGATCTCAACACCAGCGCGACGCGCTCGCGCAGCGCCACAGCGGGCGGCTCCGGCGGCGGCGGCGGCTCCCCCGTGAGATCGCTCTACAACGTGAACCTGAGCGCGAGCTACACGATCGATTTCTGGGGAAGGGCCCGCGCCGGGCTGCTGGCCGCGGACGAAACCGCGATCGCGACCCGCTACAACAAGGAGGTGGTGGCCCTCACGACGCTGGCCAGCGTCGCCAACGCCTATTTCCAGGTGCTCGACGCGCAGGACCGGCTGAAGACCGCGCGCGACACCGTCACGGCGGCAAGCCGGATCCTCAAGCTGATCATCCAGCGCCAACAGGCCGGGACCGCCTCGCAGCTCGAGGTCTCCCAGCAGGAAAGCCTGGTCGCGACCCAGCGCGCCTTGATTCCGCTGCTCGAGATCACGCTGCGCCAGAACGTGGTGGCGCTTGCCGTCCTGGTCGGGCGCACGCCCGAACACTTTGCCGCGGCGGGCGGCAGCGCGTTCCGCATCAAGATCCCGCGGGTGGCGCCCGGCCTGCCGTCGGAATTGCTCTGCCAGCGGCCCGATATCCGGTTGGCCGAGGCGAACCTGCGGTCGGCGAATTTCAGCGTCGAGGCGGCGCGCGCCGCCTTCTTCCCGACCATCTCGCTCACCGGCGAGACCGGCTTCCAGAGTCTGGCGCTGCGCTCGCTGTTCGGGCCGGGCGCGTGGTTCTACACCATGGCGGCGAATGCGACCCAGCCGATCTTCCACGGCGGCATGCTGACCGGCCAGCTCGAGCAGGCACAAGGCAGGCAGCTGGAATTGCTGCAGACCTATCGCAAGACGGTGCTCTTCGCGTTCAGCGACGTCGAGCAGGCGCTCATCGCCGTGCAGCAGCAGGCCATACGCGAGCGCCTGCAGGCCGAGGTCGTGCGCACGTCGCGCCAGGCTTTCGACGTGTCCGAGCAACGACTCGAGCAAGGCACGCTCGACATGGTCACCCTGACCCAGACGCAACAAACGCTGTTCCAGGCGCTGGACGTCCTCGCCCAGGTCCGGCTTGCGCGTCTGCTGGCAATCATCAGCCTCTACCAGGCGCTCGGCGGCGGCTGGGCCCCCACCGATCTCGCCGCAATCGCGCCTTGCGGGGGCGAACCCGACTGACCTCCCGCCGCCCGCAGACCCGATCCGCATTGCCGCGATGGCCGAAAGGGTGCATCCTCCCGGCGCCCTACGGTCTTGCGTGCCATATTGGATCACATTGATATTATTTAATGATCCGGAAAGACCGCGGAGATGTCGGGAGTCGGAACATGGGCCCCGCCGGGGGTGTTGATGTGCGGCGTTGAGGACGCGCGATCGGCGGTGTCCGGCCGTGTTAAGCTCGCCTCCTTGATGATTTGACCGGCGGCGCGCCGCTGGCCGGGTCTCGGCGGCCGCGGTACCCAGTTCAGACGCTGTACGGTGCAAGATGGACGATCGTACCAAGACGGACCACGAAGCCTGGCCCGCGCCCCAGACGCGGCCCGGGTTGCCGCCGCCTGCCAGGAAGCCGGCGCGGCGCCGGCGGCCTGTCGTGGTCGGCGTCGTTTTGGTTCTGGTCGTCGCCGCTCTGGCGTGGTGGTTGCGCCCGCAGACCGCGCCAGCCCCCTCGCCCGGCCGCGGCGGCATTGTTCCCCCGGTCTCGACCGGCGCGGTGCAGACCGGCGACATCAACGTGACGATCAACGCGCTCGGAACGGTCTCGTCGCTCGCGACCGTGACGATCCGGAGCCAGATCAGCGGACAACTGATCCGTATTGCCTTCACGGAGGGCCAGACGGTCAAGAAGGGCGACCTCCTGGCCGAGATCGATTCGCGCCCCTACCAGCTTGCGCTCGCCCAGGCGCAGGGCGCGCTCAAGCGCGACCAGGCGCTGCTGCAGGCCGCCCAGCTCGATCTCGAGCGCTACCAGAAGCTCGCGCAGACCAACGCCATTCCCCGCCAGCAGCTCGACACTCAGCAATCCCTGGTGCTGCAGTATCAAGGCAACATTCTCTCCGATCAGGCGCAGATCGACACCGCCCAGCTCAACATCACCTATTGCCACATTGTTTCGCCTTTGGATGGCCGCGTCGGGCTGCGCCAGGTCGACCAGGGCAACTACGTCACCCCCGGCGACCCGAACGGCATCGTGATGGTCACCCAGCTCGCCCCGATCAGCGTGCTGTTCACCACCGCCGAGGACAACCTGCCGGCCATCCTAAAAGGCGTGCAGTCGGGCGCCAAGCTTCCGATCACCGCCTATGATCGCAGCGGCACCACCAAGCTCGCCACCGGCGAGCTTTTGACCTTCGACAATCAGATCGACACCACGACCGGAACGGTGCGGCTGCGCGCCCAGTTCGCCAACCAGCAAAGCAACCTGTTTCCGAATCAGTTCGTCAACGTCGAGCTCCTGGTGGACGTATTGAAAGGCGTCGCCGTGATGCCGACGAGCGCCATCCAGCGCGGCGCGCCCGGCACCTTCGTGTATCTGGTGCAGCCGGACAACACCGTGAAGGTGCGGGTGGTCGAGCTCGGCCCCGTCAATGGCGAGACGGTCGCGGTGAAAAGCGGCCTCGCGCCGGGCGACCGCGTTGTGGTCGACGGCGCCGACAAGTTGCGCGACGGCATGAAGATCACGGTGCGCGAGCCCGGAAGCACCGACACCCCGCCGGCCCCGGCGCCCGGCACCCGCAACCGGGCGCCGCGCACCCGCTGACAACTGGCGGCAGGATCATGAGTCCATCGCGCATCTTCATCCTGCGGCCGGTCGCGACCACGCTGCTGATGGTCGCCATCATGCTGTCCGGCATCGTGGCGTTCCGGTTCCTGCCGCTATCGGCGCTGCCCGAAGTCGACTATCCGACCATCCAGGTGCAGACCTTCTACCCGGGCGCGAGCCCGGACGTGATGACGTCCTCTGTCACGGCGCCGCTCGAGGTCCAGCTCGGCCAGATGCCGGGCTTGAAGCAGATGAGCTCGGTCAGCTCGGGCGGCGCCTCGGTCATCACGCTTCAATTCGACCTGGCGCTCACTCTGGACATCGCGGAGCAGGAGGTGCAGGCCGCGATCAACGCCGCCGGCAACCTTCTGCCCTCCGACCTGCCGGCCCCACCGATCTATGCCAAGGTGAATCCCGCGGACGCTCCCGTGCTGACCCTGGCGCTGACCTCGAAGACGATGCCCTTGACGCAGGTCCAGGAACTCGCCGATACGCGCCTCGCGCAGAAAATCTCCCAGCTGCCGGGCGTCGGGCTGGTGAGCCTGAGCGGCGGGCAGCGGCCGGCGGTGCGCGTGCAGGCCGATACCCGCAAGCTCGCGGCCTACGGCCTCAACATCGACGACCTGCGCACCACGCTCGCCAACGCCAACGTCAACACCCCGAAGGGCAATTTCGACGGCCCGACCCGCGCCACCACGATCAACGCCAACGATCAGCTGAAGAGCGCCGACGAGTACCGCAATCTGGTGGTCGCCTACAAGAACGGCTCGCCCGTGCACCTCATCGACGTCGCCAACGTGGTCGAGGGTGCACAGAACGAGTATCTGGCGGCCTGGATGAACACGGTCCCGGCGGTGGTGCTCAACATCCAGCGCCAGCCGGGCGCCAACGTCATCGAGGTGGTGGATGGAATTTATCGGCTGCTGCCGCAGTTGGAGCAGTCCTTGCCCGCCGCCGTCGACGTGGCGGTGCTCACCGACCGCACGGTGACGATCCGCGCCTCGGTGCGCGACGTCGAGATCGAGCTGGCGCTCGCGGTCCTGCTCGTGGTGCTGGTGATCTTCGTCTTCCTGCGCAGCGCGCGCGCCACCATCATCCCGAGCCTGTCGGTGCCGTTGTCGCTGGTCGGCACCTTCGGGGCGATGTATATGCTCGGCTTCAGCCTCGACAATCTCTCCTTGATGGCGCTCACGATCGCGTCCGGCTTCGTGGTCGACGACGCGATCGTGGTGATCGAGAACATCTCGCGCTACATCGAGGAAGGCGAAGATCCGGAGCAGGCCGCCCTGATCGGCTCCGAGCAGGTCGGCTTCACCATCATCTCGCTCACGATCTCGCTCATCGCGGTGCTCATTCCGCTGCTGTTCATGGGCGACGTCGTGGGGCGGCTGTTTCGCGAATTCGCCGTCACGCTGGCGGTGACGATCCTGATCTCGGCGGTCGTGTCGTTGACCCTGGTGCCGATGGCCTGCGCCAAGCTGCTGCGCCCGGCCGCGGAGACGCGCGAGAACAGGTTCCAGCGCTGGAATCGCGAGTGGTTCGACGCCTTGGTCCGCGGCTATGCGGGCGCGCTGACCTGGGTGCTCGACCGCCAGACCGCGACCCTCATGGTGGCGCTCGGCACATTCGTGCTCACCGCCGCTCTCTATGTCGCGATTCCGAAGGGCTTCTTCCCGACCCAGGATACCGGCGTCATCCAGGGGATCACGGAGGCGCCGGAGTCGATCTCCTTCCGGGCGATGGCCGAGCGCCAACAGGCGCTGGCGCAGGAAATTCTCAAGGACCCGGACGTCGACAGCCTGTCGTCCTTCATCGGCGTCGACGGCATCAACACGACCCTCAACAGCGGCCGCATCCTGATTAATCTCAAGGCGCACGCGCAGCGCAAGACCGACATCGTCGGAATCATCCGCCGGCTCAAGGAGACGACGGCGCGGGTCGGCGGAATCACGCTCTATATGCAGCCCGTGCAGGACCTGACCATCGACGTCGTGGTCAGCCGCACCCAATACCAATTCATCGTCCAGGACGCCAATCCGGCGGAGCTCTCCGAATGGGTTCCGCGCATCGTGGAAAAGCTCGAGGGTCTGCCGCAACTCGCCGACGTGGCGACCGATCTCTCGGCGCGCGGACTTTCGGCCTACATCGACATCGACCGGGATACGGCGGGACGCTTCGGCATCACGCCCGCGACCATCGACAATGCGCTCTACGACGCGTTCGGCCAGCGCATCGTCTCGACCATCTTCACCAATACCAACCAGAAGCGCGTGATCCTCGAGGCCGATCCGCAGCTCAAGGCCTCGCTCGATTCGCTCTCCACGATCTATCTGCCGTCCTCGACCGGCGGCGGCCAGGTGCCGCTGAACGTCGTCGCGCGCGTGCGCGAGGAGACGGCGCCGCTGCAGATCGGCCACCTCGGCCAGTTCCCGGCCGCCACCGTGTCGTTCAATCTCGCTCCCGGCTATTCGCTCGGCGAGGCCGTGACGGCGATCAAGCAGGCGCAGGCGGAGCTCGGCGTGCCGCAGAGCGTGATCACGAATTTCCAGGGCGCGGCGCTCGCCTTTCAGTCATCGCTCACCAACGAGCTGTTGCTGATCCTCGCCGCGATCGTGACCGTCTACATCGTGCTGGGCGTGCTGTATGAGAGCTTCATACATCCGCTCACGATCCTGTCGACCCTGCCATCGGCCGGAATCGGCGCGCTGCTGGCGCTCATGATCGCCGGCGACGACCTCACCATCATCGCCATCATCGGAATCATCCTGCTCATCGGCATCGTCAAGAAAAACGCGATCATGATGATCGACTTCGCGCTCGACGAGCAGCGTCACAAGGGCAAATCGCCGCGCGAAGCGATCTATCAGGCCTGCCTGCTGCGATTCCGGCCGATCCTGATGACCACCATGGCGGCGATGCTGGGCGCCTTGCCGCTGATGGTCGGCACCGGCGTCGGCTCGGAGCTGCGCCACCCGCTGGGAGTCGCCATCGTCGGCGGCCTGCTGGTGAGCCAGGTGCTCACCCTGTTCACCACGCCGGTGATCTATCTGTGGTTCGACCGGCTGGCCGCCCGCCTCACCGGCGAGGCCGGCCAATCCAGGGCCGCGCCAGAAGGCGCCGTGCCGTGAGCCTCTCGACGCCATTCATCAGCCGGCCGGTCGCCACCACGCTGCTGACCTTCGGCATCGCGGCCGCCGGCGCCATCTCGTTCTTCCAGCTGCCGGTCTCGCCGCTGCCCCAGGTCGACTTCCCGACCATCTCGGTGCGGGCGCAGCTTCCCGGCGCGAGCCCGCAGGTGGTGGCGACCTCGGTCGCGACGCCGCTCGAGCGGCATCTCGGGCAGATCGCCAACGTCACCGAGATGACGTCGAGCTCGTCGGTCGGCTCCGCGCGCATCACCCTCCAGTTCGGGCTCGACCGCGACATCGACGGCGCGGCGCGCGACGTGCAAGCCGCCATCAATGCCGCGCGCGCCGATCTGCCGGCGAGCCTGCGGTCCAATCCGACCTACCGGAAGGTCAATCCGGCCGATGCGCCCATCCTGGTCCTGGCGCTCACGTCGGAAATCCTGCGCCGCGGCGACATGTATGACGCGGCGACGACCGTGCTGGCGCAGAAGCTTTCGCAGGTCGCCGGCGTCGGCGAGGTCTCGGTCAGCGGCAGCGCCTTGCCGGCGGTGCGCGCCGAGCTCAATCCCAAGGCTCTGTTCAAATACGGTATCGGGTTGGAGGATGTCCGTGCGGCGCTGTCGGCCGCCAATGCGCACAGCCCCAAGGGCTCGATCGACGTCGGCGACCGTCGCTACCAGATCTACAATAATGACCAGGCCAGCAAGGCGGACGAGTACCGCTCGTTGCTGATCGCCTACCGGAATGGATCCCCGGTGCGCCTGTCCGACGTGGGCGAGGTGGTCGATTCGGTCGAGAACCTGCGCAACGCCGGGATCGCCAACGGCAAGCCGGCGGTCCTTGTGATCCTCAACCGGCAGCCCGGCGCCAACATCATCGACACCGTCGACCGGGTGAAGGCATTATTGCCGTCCCTGCAGGCATCGATCCCCCCGTCGATCGATCTTTCGGTCGCGGTCGACCGGTCGACCACGATTCGCGCCTCGCTGCACGACGTCGAGATCACACTGATCATCTCGATCATCCTGGTGGTGATCGTCGTCTTCGTCTTCCTGCGCGACCCCCTCGCCACGCTGGTGCCTTCCATGGCGGTGCCGGTTTCGCTGCTGGGCACCTTCGCCTTCATGTATCTGCTCGGCTACAGCCTGAACAACCTGTCGCTGATGGCGCTCACGATCGCGACCGGCTTCGTGGTCGACGACGCCATCGTGGTGGTCGAGAACATCTCGCGCCACATCGAGGCCGGCATGTCGCGCGTCCAGGCGGCGATCCTGGGCGCCAAAGAGGTCGGGTTCACGGTGCTGTCGATGAGCCTGTCGCTCATCGCGGTGTTCATCCCGATCCTGCTGATGGGCGGCATCGTCGGCCGGCTGTTTCGCGAGTTCGCGATGACGCTGTCGATCGCGATCCTGGTGTCGCTCGCCGTGTCCTTGTCGACCACCCCGATGATGTGCGCCTACCTGCTCGGGCGCAAGCGCGAGCGCCCGCACGGGCGGCTGTTCCGCGCGAGCGAGCGCATGTTCGATGCGATGCTGAGCGGCTACACGCGCACGCTGCGCTGGGCGCTCGACCACCCGGCCCTGGTGGCGCTCACGCTGATCGCCACCGTCTGCCTCAACGGCTACCTGTTCTGGGCGATTCCCAAGGGCCTCTTTCCCCAGCAGGACACCGGACGCGTGGTCGGCGGCATCCAGGCCGACCAGAGCATCTCGTTCCAGGCGATGCAGCAGAAGCTCACCCAGTTCATCTCGATCATCCAGAAGGACCCGGCGGTCGACAGCGTGGCCGGATTCACGGGCGGCGGACAGACCAATTCCGGCTTCGTGTTCATGTCGCTCAAGCCGAGGGCCGAGCGCAAGATCTCGGCCGACCAGGTGATCGGGCGGATGCGGCGCGAGCTGTCGCAGGTCCCCGGCGCGACGCTGTTCCTGCAATCGGTCCAGGACATCCGGGTGGGCGGCCGCCAGACCAATGCGCAGTACCAGTACACCCTGCAAGCCGACGATATTACGTCGTTGTTCGATTGGGGCCCGAAAATCCTGGCGGCGTTGCAGCAGCTGCCCCAGCTCACCGACGCCAATTCGGATCAGCAGAACAAGGGCCTCCAGACCGACATCGTGATCGACCGCCCGACCGCGGCCCGCCTCGGCGTCACGGTCGGCCAGATCGACAACACGCTCTACGACGCCTTCGGCCAACGCCAGGTGTCGACCATCTACAGCGCGCGCAACCAGTATCATGTCGTCATGGAGGTGGCGCCGGAGTTCTGGCAGAACCCTGAGACGCTGCGGGACTTGATGATCAGCACGTCCGGCGGGTCGGTCGGCGGGACGCAGGCCACCAATGCGGTCGCCGGAACCGTCGTCAGCGCCAAGAAGAATCCGACCACCGCGTCGATCGCGACCGACACCGCGCGCAATCTCGCGAACAACTCGATCGCGAATTCCGGCCGCGGGTCGACCTCCACCGGCGCCGCGGTGAGCACCAGCGCCGAAACCATGGTGCCGCTCATCGCGGTCGCCACCTACGGGCCGGGCAGCACGCCACTCTCCATCAATCATCAGGGCCCCTTCGTCGCCACCACGATCTCGTTCAATCTTGCGCCGGGCGTCTCGCTCGGCGAGGCGGCGAGCGCCATCAATGCGGCCATGCAACGCATCGGCGTGCCGGCGACGATTCACGGCACCTTCCAGGGCACCGCGCGCGAATTTCAGCGCTCCCTCGACAACCAGCCGTTTCTCATCGTGGCGGCCCTGATCGCCGTCTACATCGTGCTCGGGGTGCTGTATGAAAGCTTCGTTCACCCGGTCACGATATTGTCGACGCTTCCCTCCGCCGGCGTGGGCGCCGTCCTGGCCCTGATGCTGTTCAATACCGAATTCAGCATCATCGCGCTCATCGGCGTGATCCTGCTCATCGGCATCGTCAAGAAGAACGCCATCATGATGATCGACTTCGCGCTCGACGCCGAGCGGACGCGGCATCTATCCACGCGCGAGGCCATTTACGAGGCCTGCGTGTTGCGGTTTCGCCCAATCATGATGACCACGATGGCGGCGATGCTGGGCGCGGTCCCGCTGGCGGTCAATTTCGGCGAGGGCGGCGAGATGCGCCAGCCGCTCGGCATCGTGATCGTGGGCGGGCTGGTGGTGAGCCAGATGCTCACGCTTTACACCACGCCGGTGGTCTATCTTTATTTCGACCGGTTCCGCCTGTGGTGTCAGCGCGCGTGGCGTCGCAGGGGCGCGAGGGACGCGGCGCAACCTGCGGAATGAGGTCCCGGCACGGCGGGCAGCAGGCCTCCGCCGCCACTGCGCCCGTCTCTTTCAATCGCTGCGTCAACGTGAACCCGGGAGCTGCGAATGTTCGACTTGACGCTGCTCGGGTTCGCTTGACATCGTGGCGCCCCGTCATCTGCAGGTGCGTCGTGAAAATGGCTCCGATCCTCGCAACCGTCGCGCTCATCGCGCTCGCCGTGCACGACCCCGCGGCGGCGGCCGATCCTGCCGTGGCGGTCAAAGCCCCGGCCAGGTCGCTCCCCTATGATTGGGACGGGTTCTATGTCGGTGGCCATGTGGCTTACGGGCCGGGACACACGCGTCACACGGTCTGGGATCCGGCGCCGATCGCGGGCACCAACAGCTTCGGCGGCCTGATGGCGGGCTTGCACGCGGGCTACAATTACGTCCTGCCGTCGCGAATCCTGCTCGGCGTCGAAGGCGACATCAGCGTTCCCAGTTTCCTCGACAGCAACCCGCACATGGCGTTGGTGCCGCGGCCCGACGGCGATCTTGTCCAGCAACTGGACTATGTCGGCACGGTGCGGGGCCGCGCCGGCTACGTCTTCGAGCCCTGGATGGTCTATGCGACCGGCGGCTTCGCGTTCGCGGGCTCGCGTATTCTCAATCCGTTGCCGAGCGGCGACGCCGAGAAGGCGCTGCGCGTGCGCCCCGGCTGGGTGGTGGGCGGAGGCGTCGAATATGGGTTCGCGCCGCACTGGGCCTTGCAATTCCAATATCTCTACAGCCGCTATGGATCGGCCGAAGCCACCTTCCCGTCGGGCACCCGCTATGCCGGGACGATGGATTTGCATGAGCTGCGGCTCGGCCTCAACCGCAAGCTCGATTGGTCCTACGGGGCTGCCGCGCCGGCCGGCCCGCAGGCCATCACGGAGCTCCCCAACTGGGAAATGCATGGCCAGACCACCTACATCCAGCAGGCCCATCCGGCGTTTCGTTCGTCCTATTTCGGCGCCAACAGCCTGACGCCCTGGGCCGAGACGCGCAACACCTGGTCGAGCAGCGTGTATCTCGGCTTCCGGCTGTGGGACGGCGGCGAGCTCTACTACAATCCTGAGCTTCTCCAGGGCTTCGGCTTCAACGACACGGTCGGCCTCGCCGGATTTAGCAACGGCGAAGCCCAGAAGTCGAACTTTCCCTACCCGCGCTACAGCACGTCCCGGCTGTTTCTGCGCCACACGTTCGGATTCGGCGGCGAACAAGAGAGCCTCGAGAGCGCCCCGAACCAGCTGGCCGGGAAGGTCGACGTTTCGCGCCTGACCATCCAGGCCGGACGCTTCGCGGTGACGGACGTGTTCGACGGCAATTCCTACGCCAAGGACACCCGCAAGGATTTCATGAACTGGTCGATCTGGGCGCCCGGCGCCTTCGACTATTCGGCCGACAAGATCGGTCTGAGCTATGGGGCGACCGCGGAATTCAATCAGAAAAACTGGGCGTTGCGCGCCGGCTATTTCCTGATGGACAAGGAATCGAATTCGAACGATTTCGATCCGAAAGTGTTCCAGCGCGGCGAATACGTGCTGGAGCTCGAGGAGCGCTTCTCGCTGTTCTCGCGTCCCGGCAAGCTGCGGGCGATCGCCTGGCTCAACAGCGCTTTCTCCGGCAGCTATCGCGAGACGCTCGACAATCCCGCCCTCAACCTCGACATCGCCCAGACCCGCCGCGGCCGCATCAAATACGGCTATGTGTTCAACCTCGAGCAGTCGATCACCGATGATATCGGCGTGTTCGGGCGCTGGAGCTGGAACGACGGCCGCAACGAGATCATGGCCTTCACCGACATCGACCAGAGCCTCTCGTTCGGCACCTCGATCAAGGGCACGTCCTGGGGCCGGACCAATGATACGGTGGGCATCGGTGCCGCCATCAACAGCCTGTCGCGGGATCACCGCGACTTCATCGCGGCCGGCGGCCTCGGCATCCTGATCGGCGACGGCCAGCTCAATTACCGCACCGAGCGCATCCTGGAGACCTATTATTCGATCGCGCTGTTCGACGCCATGAGCCTGACCTTCGACTACCAATTCATCGCCAACCCGGCCTATAACGCCGATCGCGGGCCGGTATCGGTTTTCTCCGGAAGGTTGCACGCCGAGTTTTGAGCCGGCGCCGGGGGGCTCGCCGGGGGGGCGGACGCCCTAAAAGGCCTTGATTTCGCTCCACCGCCCGGGCATTTGGGGCGGGGCTCCGCGCAACCCCGTCCAATTCCGTTTGTTTTAACTGTAGGCGGTATATTTTACGCCTATATCCGCCGGGACGAGGAAACGCCCAAGAGGGAGCGTGAGTTGAGCGAAGACCTGACCGGGTCCCACCAGACGGGGCCGGCCCTGTCGTGGCGGCTGCAGGCCATGGCTGCGCTCGTGCTCGCTCTCGTGGCGGGCGTCGGCGTCTTCCTGTTGGTGAGGGAGCCGCAAAGCCTCAAGGGCACCGATTCCGAGATTTCCAGCCAGTCCAAGCGGGCCCAGCACTTCTATCACCCGACCGACGCCGAATGGGTCACCCTGACGGTCGAGCCCGTGCAGGAGCAGGCATTCCGCACCGAGCACGTGACCGAAGGGAAGATCGCGGTCGACGAGGACCGCTCGACGCCGATCTTCTCGCCCTATGCGGGACGCGTGACCAAGCTGCTTGCCCGGCCCGGCGACAGCGTCACGGCGGGCCAGCCGCTGTTCACCATCGAAGCCACCGATATGGTGCAGGCGCAGAACGATTTCCGCACCGCCACCGCGGGCGCCAACAAGGCGCGCTCGCAGCTCAATCTGGCGCAGATCGTCGAGAAGCGGAACAAGGACCTGTATGAGGGCAAGGCGGTCGCCCTCAAGGAATGGCAGCAATCGCAAGCCGACCTGACCGCGGCGCAGAACGACCTGCGCTCGGCAGACACCGCGCTCGAGGCCGCGCGCAACCGGCTGCGCATCCTCGGCCGCACCGACGATGAAATCACTGCCTTCCAGGAGAAGGGGCGCATCAGCGCCGAGACGGCGATCTTCGCGCCGATCGCCGGGACGATCGTGCAACGCAAGGTCGGACCCGGCCAGTATGTCAACGCGGGCGCCACCGACCCGGTCTTCGTGATCGGCGACCTCTCGACCGTCTGGCTCACCGCCTATGTGCGCGAGACCGAGGCCGGGCGCGTGCGCGTCGGCGAGGATCTCCAGTTCACGGTGCTGGCCTATCCCGACCGTGTCTTCAAGGCCAAGCTCAATTATGTGGCGACCGCGCTCGACCCGACGAGCCGTCGGCTGCTGGTGCGCGCGACGATCGACAATCCGGGCGCCCTCCTCAAGCCGGAGATGTATGCCAATGTCGGCATCTTCACCGAGCAGGATCTCGCCGGCGTCGCTGTCCCGCGCGAGGCGCTCATCTATGAAGGCAGCTCGGTGCGCATCTGGGTGGCGCATGAGGACAAGACGATCGAGCTGCGCCAGATCAAGACCGGCCTCACCAACGGCCGGATGATCCAGGTCATCGAAGGCATCAACGCAGGCGAGCGGGTGATCACCCGCGGCAGCCTGTTCATCGACCGGGCGGCGAACGCGACTTGATTCTCATCGGGCGCGGCAAGCGGGCCATGACGGCATGAATGCGATTATCGCTTTTGCGCTCAAGCATCGGTTGCTGATGCTTGCGCTGTTCGTGACCGTGATGGCGGGAGGCGCTCTCGCGTTCCGCCAGCTCAACATCGAGGCCTATCCCGACCCGACTCCGCCGATGGTCGACATCGTGACGCAGAGTCCCGGCCTG